>Monroe_p2__coassemble_3768_pt1 | contig 5224 bp, 5 predicted proteins | sample Monroe_p2__metabat2_low_PE_026 | metagenome-assembled genome bin Monroe_p2 | reverse complement strand
CGAAGGGAGCTATTACTCAAATAGCTGATATGAAGGGGTGGGAAACTTCAGTTATATTATATGTGTCGTTCTCTAAGTCAAGCAATACAATTCGTGCTCCGAGCTTTTTTAAGAGCTTATCAAAATAGGATAATGCAAAGGGAATGAAATCACCTCGTTTGGATTCTTCTGTCTCTTGATTAAACTTTTGATAGACATCTTCTTCGGAAACTGATAAATGCTTTCCTAACATTGATTGCAACCGACTGTTGAAAAAATGGTATAACATACCTTCTTTATCTTCACCGCTCCAATCGGCTAAAAGAATAGCTTTTCGATTCACTAATTCGTGAAACAGGCTTTCGTCGTCTTTGATGCCCTGTACATCAATTTCCATAAGTTCTTTTTCTCCAAGAACTTTTGCGAGCATTTTTTTATAGTCCATAATTCTTGTTTATAATTTTGTTGTTATCACTAATGTATTTATAAACTCACCCCATGTGCTGTATATTTCGGTAAACAACACCCACGGGTGCATTTCCTAACCTTTAATAGCAGTACCTTGTGTCAGGGCTTGTTTAATTCGTTGGATATTTCGTTTGTTATGACCGAAAGAGCAGATAGAAGTACGCTTATTCAGGTCGTTAACGCTGTTGAGCCATACCTGGTTTTGGTCGAACACGATGAATATCTGTTCTCCCCATGTCAGATACCAAAGAGCCGGATTGGTATGCGCCACGATACAATCGTCGCCGTAATGATCAATGTCCCAGTCATAAGTCACCGACAAATGGTATATGCAGTCGTAAATAGCTTGTTTGTTGAGTGTGGTAGGCAGGTTTTGGAATTTTAATTTACTACGCTGCATGCGATAGAGCACATAAGCAAGCGGTACGCATGCGATGGCAAACCAAAAAGCCAGAGATAGAAATAAACCGTCTATGTAGAGTGTTACACCCGTAATGCTCAAAAACATTACTGCAAACAACAGCGACAAGTGCGAAGCACCATAGTGCGTATTAGCCCAACTTATGATAAGGGGTAGGGTCTTGTTTTTCAATACAAAAGCGGCAAGGGGTGCATCCTTCTCCTCTCGGTAGCGATGCCGAAAGGCAAGCCACCATGTCAGTTCGAACAAACCACAGGCTGCAACGGTGACAAAAAAAATAAATTCAGTTCTTCTGGTTTGCTTTTCTTAGGTTCAATGAAATAAGGTATTCCGCCAAAGGTCAGTTCTTTGCTGGCTACTTCATAGCCATCGCTTGAAAAGTAATAACTGTAAACGTACTTTTCATGTCCATCTGCGTTGGAATAGGAAGTGCTTGACGGTTGAGTTGTTTTTCCGTTAATGATTAACAAAGGGCGATATTGGTCAGGACGAACGTTGCAAATCAGCTTGGCACGGTATTTGGCATAACCGCCGGTTAGTTTCTCCACCTCCAGCCTGCATTGCAACTTGCTCCTATCCACTTCAGCCCGACGAACGCTTACACAACGTCCGGGTGTGGTCAACGTTTGATGTCCCACTTTTACTGAAGCAGCAGGCAGCGGAATTTCGCCGCTTACCTTAAAGCGTATAAAGTAGTAGAAACCCGTTTCATGGTTTTTACTTTCCACACCATTGACAGAGCCATAACTGCTCATTTTGTGCGGTTTGGGTCCGCTAACCACCTCAATGCTGTCGCCGAACACCGGGGCTGCAACCGAGTCGAACTGGGCATTGACCAGAGCATACGTCAGTTTCAGCACCTGTTTGGCACGGATGCCACCCAGCGTGTCCAACTGCATACAGAAATATACACTATCGGCTGCCGAGGCATTGGCCCGAACCGAGGGCGACAATGCCGACAACAGCAATAGGCAGATTATCAGTGTATTCCTGATTAAACTGCCCCTTGTATCATTTGGCTGTTTCGTCATATACTGATAGAGTTTTTTTAGAACCACCCTTCTGTGTGTCTACTCATTTACACTGCTGCAAATATAAAGAAAGAAATAGGAAAACCAACAGTACGGTTGGTTTTATTTTGTTAAGGGTAGTTCTAAAAATGCTCTCAGGCCGATTCGTGCTTCACTGTATGCGTATTTTTTAAGTAGATGCGGTGCATGAATGTGATTTTCTCAGCATCTACTCATCTCCTAAAATGATTTACGCCCTAAATTCGCCGGGCCGTTCTCCGGCTAAGATTCAGGCTTTCAGTAGCGAATACAGGAAGTGCAGGCTTTGCGACAGTTTCCGGGTGTCCAGTCCTTGGAAAAAGCTCTGTTCAAATGAAGTTCCGAAAAACACTTGCCAAAACATCGAGGCTGCTTCATTCACATCTACCTCCTGCCGTATTTCTCCGCTATCCTTGGCCTTTTCGAGGGCTGTTTTCCAAAGTTCAAGGTTTTGGTTGAATATGGCAGCGATTTTTTGCTCCACATGCGGATAGTACATCCTTACCTGCATCAGCAAGTGGTAATAGTAAAAGTTGACGCAGCATTCGCCAGAGTGGTTGCCATCGTCGAGCAGTTTCACAAGTCGCTGCCTCGTGTTCTCCACTCCGGCTACATATTGGTCAATAAAATCCATGAGCGAGCCAGTCGTAAAGTTGAATTTGTTTTTTGTGTGTTGGGTGTCGAACACATACTTGTCGGCCACAGCTATAAACAAATCCTGCTTTACCGGGAAATAATAAGTCAGTCCGGCTTTCGACAGTCCGCAGCTTCTGGCTATTTCCATTTGGCTGGCTTTCTCGTAATTCATCTTAGCGAATATCTGCAAGGCCTTTTCCAATACCTCGTCCCTGTTGGTAAACATCTTAAAAAATTCTTTGTCAGTTTTTATTTGCGAATCTGAAGTCGTCTGAACTTTTATGAAATTCAAGATTAGCCTTAATTTTTGAGGCGTTTTTGGGCTTTGAAGAAGGAGTGTAGCGAGCTACACGACTGATGAAAGGTCAAAAAACGGCCAAAAAGAAAGGTGAAGATTGAATTTAGAAGAGATAAATCTCCAAATCAAAACTTCGTCAGAAAAGTTTAGACGACTTCTCTATGTTTTTTGTGTGAACTCCTTGCCCTCTGATGTATTTTAAGCCCCGGTACTTCACACCTCGCGCCCTTGCAGGAAGGTGCGGGCAATGACGGGTGTGGTGTAGGCATAGGCCATGAATTCGGGCGATGAAATGGGTGAGGTAATAAAAAAGTTTGCCACTTTTCCCGGCGCAATGCTGCCATATTCATGGCTCAGCCCCATAGCGGCAGCCCCGTTGAGCGTTGCTGCGTTGAAGGCTTCGGAAGGCGTGAGCCGCAGTTTGATGCAAGCCAGCGAAACCACAAACTTCATGTCGCCCGAAGGCGTAGACCCCGGGTTGTAGTCGCTTGCCACAGCCAAAGGCAAACCTGCTTCCAGCATTTTGCGTGCCGGAGCGTAGGGCATGTTTAGGAAAAAACTGGTGCCGGGCAGGGCAGTGGGTATGGTTGAGGCCGAGCGCAGCACTTCAATGCTTTCGTCCGACATACGTTCCAGATGGTCGACCGACAGGGCACCGTGTTTCACCCCAACGGCCACACCGCCCGAAGGGGCAAGTTCTTCGGCATGGATTTTGGGTTTTAGTCCCCAGCGTGCGGCAACTTCGAGTATGCGGTCGGTTTCGGCCACCGTGAAAAAGCCTTCGTCGCAGAACACATCCACAAAGTCGGCCAATCCCTGGCGACCCACCTCGGGCAACATCTCGTTGACCACGCAGTCCACGTAATCTGTTTGCTTCCAACCGCGAGCCACAGCGTGTGCGCCCAAAAACGTCGACACCACGCGCAAGGGCAGTTCGTCGCGCAGTCGGCGAACGACGCGCAGCATTTTCAGTTCATCGTCAAGGTTCAGTCCGTAGCCGCTTTTCACCTCGATGCAGCCTGTTCCCTTAGCCATCACCTCGCGAGCACGTTGCAAAGCCTGTCGGTAAAGTTCATCCTCCGAAGTGGTGTGCAGCAAGTCGGCCGAATTCAGAATGCCCCCTCCGCGTCGGGCAATTTCCTCGTAGCTGAGTCCGCGAATTTTATCCACAAATTCTCCCTCGCGGCTACCGGCATACACAATGTGTGTGTGCGCGTCGCACCACGAAGGCATCACCGTGCCGCCCTGCGCATCAATGACCTCGGCCCCCATCCGCATGTCGGCTGTAAGTGCCGTTTCTGGGCCGAAACTGGCAAAGCGTCCGTTTTCAATCAGTAAATAAGCACGTTCAGTAACCTCAAACCGTTGCATCTCCGCTCCGCAAAGGCGTGTGGGGTGTTTGGTGTCGGTGCCGCAAAGGTAGGCAATGTTTGTAACAAGCAGTTTCATGTTTTTCAGCGGTTAAAAAGTGAGTATGCAGTTGTTGTTTCGCCCTGTTCTCCGGTAACACTGGGTTGCAGGGTGTCTTTGCGCAAATGTACGAAACTATCTGGAGGCGCACACACGTTTCCGACTTATTTGAACTGTTTGGGCCAAAATCCGTAACCGGGCAGCAGCATGTTTCGTGGCATCCAAGCAGCATGTCGTAAAAATGCCCGCCTCGCTCATTTCACCCGGCAGCTTCGTGGCTATCCCTTCCGAAACACACGTAACCGAAAACGCCATGCTTGGTTGGGGATGCCATTTGTCTGCAAATGAATTTTAAAATAAATATAAATTTTGGATAGAAATCGCCCAAATTCCCGTTGTTGAGCTAGTTTCCGCGCTTGTCCGAATTAGTTCCGAGCTTGTCAAAATTAGTTCCGCGCTTTTCAAAATTAGTTCCGAGCTAGTTGAAATTAGTTCCGAGCTAGTTTTCATAAAAAAAGAGTTAAAACCGCCAAGGTCGGAGTCGAGGCGTACAAGCGTGATGTCAGCGATGGTTTGCAGCCGATAAATGAAGAACATTGAATCTTCATTGTGGCTTTCCTGTATCGAAAACGCAGACAACGACTGCAAGCCCATAAGCTAATTTTCTAAGGAAAGGGAGAATCACTGAGAGTTGGAGAATGCCAAGAGCTGCAAGCATATAATTTTACTGAGCCAATTTCACCGCATGTTCCCAACCCTCAATCGTGCCGGTTTTCGACGAAAAGTTTACGCCAATTTTATGAACCGGTCGCGCATCTGCCTCGTACTCGCGTGCATAGCCTTTGTCCTCAATCTGCTGCAACGCCCCGGCCGCCGTGCCATCGAGCTTGAACTCAAAGATGTAGACAAACTGCGGCGTTTCGATGACGCAGTCCACGCGTCCCTCGCTCTGCTCCTTTTCTA
>Monroe_p2__coassemble_3539_pt1 | contig 5532 bp, 4 predicted proteins | sample Monroe_p2__metabat2_low_PE_026 | metagenome-assembled genome bin Monroe_p2 | reverse complement strand
TCGCACAGAACAAACAACTACGGCACAATAACGCAATTCAAATGTAAAAATAATTATGAACACCTACTTACATAATTATTTTACATAATTCTATCGAAGTATTTCAGCCATTGGTTGCCGCCCAACAATGACATACCAACAAAAGCTCCATCAGTTCCTTGTGTAAGAGTGAACTGATGGAGCTTTTCGCTATGTGTAATAAGAAAGAGGGAATTGTTACTTCTTAACCTTTACCTCAATACCCTGACGGCTCAAGTCGCGTACGGCGCGGTCAATGGCCTCGTAGTGTTCGGGAGCAATGCCAAGGGCTGGCAAATCGAGCGTGGGGAGCGCATCGTCGGTGTGCAGCGTGTCTTCGGCCACAGGACCGATAATCATACCGACACACGAAGTGTTGTTCGTGATGGGGTCGATAAGGATAAACGCACCCGTAGCTTTGTTCTGCTTGTAGGCATCGTAGAAGAGTTCCTTGGAGCTGACGATAACGGCACGACCAATTTCGTTGAGTTCCAAATGATCAACCTGGCTCTTTTCGAGCGTATTGACGTCGATTTTATAGTCGAAGTGGTCGATGCGGCAGCGCGTGGTGTTGGTGGTGTGCTTCAGGTAGAACGATTTGTTCACGTCCATGGGCTGTTCGTCCATCCAAACGAGCATGGCCTCGAAGTGACGGCCCACCTGCGGCAAGTTGTCGGGATGTACAATCATTTCGCCGCGCGAAATGTCGATTTCGTCCTCGAGCTGCAAGGTGACACACTGCGGGGGGAAGGCAAGATCGAGGTCGCCATCGTAAGTCACGATGCGCTTTACCTTGCTGCGCTTGCCCGAGGGGAGTGCCATTACCTCGTCGCCTTGGCGCACTACGCCACTGGCCACCTTGGCACTGAAGCCGCGGAAGTCGAGGTCGGGGCGAAGCACATACTGCACGGGGTAGCGGAAGTCGCTGAGGTTATGGTCGTTGCCAATGTGTACGGTTTCGAGGAATTCGAGGAGTGCCGGACCGTCGTACCAGGGGGTACGCGCACTGCGTTCCACCACGTTGTCGCCTTCAAGGGCCGACAAGGGGATGCAGCGTACATCGGGAATTTCGAAAGTGGAAATGAACGAGGTAAATTCGCTGACAATGTTGTCGAACACCTGACGGTCGAAGTCAACGAGGTCCATTTTATTCACCGCAAGCACCACGTGCTTAATACCCAGCAATGAGCAAAGGAAGGTGTGGCGACGGGTTTGCGTAATGACACCCGTGCGGGCATCGACCAAGATGATGGCCAGGTTAGCCGTCGAACCGCCGGTAATCATGTTACGCGTGTACTGCTCGTGTCCCGGCGTGTCGGCAATGATGAATTTGCGTTTGTTGGTCGAGAAGTAGCGGTAAGCCACGTCGATGGTAATGCCCTGTTCGCGTTCGGCCTTGAGTCCGTCGCACAGCAGTGCATAGTCAATTTGTCCGGCACCGGCGTTACCTACGCGTGCCGAGTCGCGTTCGAGGGCCGAGAGTTGGTCTTCGTAGAGTTTTTTTGAGTCGAAAAGCAAACGGCCGATGAGGGTGGATTTACCATCGTCAACCGAACCTGCCGTGAGCAAACGGAGCAAGTCTTTCTTTTCGTCCTGATTCAGATATTCCTCGATTGAAAGTTTGCGGCCATCTACCACAAGGCTTTCTTCGTTGGGATTATTCGGGTTTGATGTATTTTCTACCATAAGGAAATGTTATGCTATCTGCGTACTGTGTTTTGAGTGGATAGTGCCTATGCGGCTTCTACCTCATGCAAAGGTACGAATTTTAAATAGGTACTCAAAATTATTTCAGCATTGCATTGCGTTGGCGCGCATGCTTTCTGAACTACTTTCCGAAATATATTGGCCGGTTGTACGCCCTGCTCCGCCGCTCTTCAGCCTTCGGGCTGATGTTTTTTTCGTAAATGCAATTCAGCGCACCGAAAATGCCATGCTTTTCGAGGCAGACCATGCCTTAGGGTGAGGCTGCGACGAGCGATACAAAAACCTTGGCTCAGCCTATCCTTTTTGGGTGCTCCGCAACGCTTTGTATGGCTGATTTTTAGGCCTCAGCTTTGCCGTAAATATTAAATAGCAAGCCGTCAAGTAAGTGAATTTACATTAAAACAATCAGCTTGTTTTTCCGTCTGCATGCCGTAGTTTGAACCACGAACTGAGCGATTGTCAAAATTTGCTCCGCGATTGCCCGAATTAGTTCCGAGCTTGTTGAAATTAGTTCCGAGCTTGTTAGAATTAGTTCCGAGCCAGTGCAAACAATCTCGGAACTACTGATAATCAGTGTTTTCAGAAAAACGACAAAATCGGAACTAAGCCCGCCAATGCTGCTTTGAGATGAAGATATGGGCGTATGTTTCATTTTTACGTTTATTCACCTATTTATTAAATCTGTCCTGTGCACAATTAGCAGCGAAGTGCTGCCCCATCCTAAGTGTTTGGCGGTTACACGTTAGGGAGTAGTTGAAAGGATCTGTCAAAAAATGCGTTTCATATTTACAAGGAGCCTTCCCCACCCGATTCATCACTGAGCCATTTTTTTGATTTAAAATTCTGCTTTTTCGGTGGTTCATCGTGCTTAATGGCGTAAATTTGTAGCTGTGCAAACTGTTTTTGTGATTTTACAAACTCTAATCCAATATATATATATAACTATGAAATATACGCGCATTTTTCTTTGGGGCTTACTGATGCTGCTGCAATCGGCAGTGGCGGTTCAAGCCGGGCAACAACCGGAATTTTCGACAGCCGGATTTTTTGAACTGGCACAAAGCGGCCGTACGGTGAGTTCGATGAATCCGGCGTGGCGGTTTCACAAGGGAGCTGCACCGGGTGCCGAGGCACTGCACTACGACGATGCACAGTGGGGCGTGGTGTCGCTGCCACATGGTTTGGAATACTTACCGACCGAAGCGAGCGGGGGCATCAATTACCAGGGCGAGGCTTGGTATCGCAAACATTTTACCCCTGACAACAAGCTGAAGGGCAAAAAGCTGTTTCTGCATTTCGAGGCCATCATGGGCAAAAGCCGGGTTTACGTCAACGGCAAACTGCTGGCCGAACACTTTGGGGGCTATCTGCCGCTGGTGGTGGATGTGACGCAGGCACTGAAGTGGGAGGCCGACAACGTGATTGCGGTGTGGACCGACAATAGCAACGACCCGACTTATCCGCCCGGAAAACCGCAGGACATGCTTGACTTTTGCTACTTTGGAGGCATTTACCGCGACTGCTGGCTGGTGGCGCACGGCGCGGTGTACATTACCGACCCGAACTACGAAAAAGTGACTGCCGGGGGCGGACTCTTCGTGGCTTACGACCGTGTGAGCGATGCGCAGGCCGATATTTGCCTGCAGCTGCACTTGCGAAACGACGGGCGGCAAACGTTTAACGGTGTGGTGGAATATGAACTGCTGCAACCTGACGGAAAGCAGGCGGCCCTGATTAACACGACGGTGAGGGTGAAGGCTGGAAATGCACAAACCGTTAAGGACAAACTGACGCTAAAGCAGCCGCTGCTTTGGAGTCCGGAGGAGCCTACGCTCTACAACCTTGTGGTGCGCATTCGCGACAAGGAGGGGAACGTGGTGGACGGATACCGCCGACGCATGGGCATACGAAGCATTGAGTTCAAGGGGGCTGATGGCTTTTGGCTTAACGGCAAACCTTACGAGGCGCCGCTCATCGGGGCTAACCGACACCAGGATTATGCACTCGTGGGCAACGCGGTGCCGAATGCGCTGCATTGGCGCGATGCCAAAAAACTGCGCGATGCGGGGCTGAAGGTGATTCGAAACGCGCATTGTCCGCAGGATCCGGCTTTCATGGATGCTTGCGACGAATTGGGGCTGTTCGTTATTGTGAATACACCGGGCTGGCAGTTTTGGAACGAGGCGCCGGTGTTTGCCGAACGCGTTTACAGCGACATACGGCAGATGGTGCGCCGCGACCGCAATCACCCGTGTGTGTGGCTGTGGGAACCGATTTTGAACGAAACGTGGTATCCGGCTGATTTTGCCCAGCAGGCTTTGCGTACGGTGAGCGAGGAATATCCCTTTGCCTACTGTTATTCGGGCTGCGACAGCGAGGCGCGCGGCCATGAAATTTACCCGGTGCAGTTTGCACACCCGGCAAATGCTGACAAGAACTGGGCTTTGAAACAAGCTAACCCGAACGTGACCTACTTTACGCGCGAATGGGGCGACAATGTGGACGATTGGAACTCGCACAACTCGCCGAGCCGGGTGGCTCGCCAATGGGGTGAACAGGCTATGCTCGTACAGGCCCGGCACTATGCTTGTCCGACTTATCCTTACACCAGCTACGATGCTTTGTGGCGCACGCCGCGACAGCATGTAGGGGGCTGCCTGTGGCATGCGTTCGACCATCAGCGGGGCTATCATCCCGACCCTTTCTATGGGGGAATCATGGATGCTTTCAGACAGCCTAAGTATGCTTACTACATGTTTCAGTCGCAACGCCCGTCGGAAAAATTGGAACGGCCGTTTACGACGGGTCCCATGGTGTACATTGCACACGAAATGACGCCTTTTTCGCCTGCGGATGTAACGGTGTACTCGAACTGCGACGAGGTGCGTCTGACGTACAACAAAAATGGCAAGCTGTTTACTTACACTCGCCCTGTGAAAAAGGAGGGAATGCCTTCGCCCATTATTACGTTTGAGCGTGTGTATGATTTCATGATTGACAAATACATGTCGATGAACGAACACAAGCAGCACGAGGTGTTTTTGCGGGCTGAAGGACTGATTGGAGGCAAGGTGGTGGCTACGCACGAGGTGCGACCGGCACGCCGCCCGGAGCAGTTGCTGCTGTGGGCTGACCATGAGGGAATGGACTTGAGGGCCGATGGGTCGGACGTAATGACGCTGGTGGCGGCGGTGGCCGACAAACAGGGCAACATCAAACGACTGAATAACCAATGTATTCGCTTTCATATTGAGGGCGAGGGGCGCATCATCGGCAATGCGGACATCGGGGCTAACCCGACAAGCGTGAAATGGGGGACGGCTCCGGTGCTGATTCAGTCGACACTAACGCCGGGAAAAATAAGGGTGACGGCGAGTGTGGCATTCGAGGGGGCGCAAACGCCGGTGAGTGCGGTGCTGGAACTGGAGAGTAAACCGGCTGTGCATCCTTTGATTTTCGACCCTAACGAGGGAAAACTGCTGAACTGCCGGAGTGAGGCTGAGGGGGAAGAAATTAAGGGGAAATCGGCTGCTGACCTTGAAGCTGAATGGAAGCGGAAGACTGAAAACGACCGCCGACTGAAGGAGGTGGAACAGCAGCAGGCTGACTTTGGCGAGAAAAAGTAGGCTTTTTTAGGTAAGTAGGTGTTCAAAATTATTTTTACATTTGAATTACGTTATTGTGCCGTAGTTGTTTGTTCTGTGCGAATGTCAGTGCAAACCGAATGCAGAGCGACGAGAGCTTGCTCTCAAGAGCTATGCTGAGGTGAAGCCTGACTTGGCGAAGCAGTGGAGCATAGCGGGCTAT
>Monroe_p2__coassemble_1809_pt1 | contig 10604 bp, 5 predicted proteins | sample Monroe_p2__metabat2_low_PE_026 | metagenome-assembled genome bin Monroe_p2 | reverse complement strand
GTGCAAACCGAATGCAGAGCGAGGCAAGCTTGCTTGCATGAGCTATGCTGAGGTGCAGCCTGACTTCGCGAAGCAAAGTAAAAATACTTCGATAGAATTATATTAAATAATTTTGAACACCTACTTATAAGGGCTATTCTCATTTCGTTTTTGCCCAAATCCCCCATACTTTTTTCTTTTTTACCCCCACATTTCTTTGCAGTGCTAAAATAATTTTAAACACCTGTATTTTAGTATCGAAGAAATGATTATCTTTGTTGACATATTGGTTTTTCGACAGTAAAACAAAGCAAAATGCTGTAAAACGTATGTTAGCTATGCTTTGCAGCTGTTTTTTCAACCACTTCGTAACGATGCGTACACTTTAATTTTGCGCATTGATTATTTAGCAAATAATTCTTTCCCTATGAAACATCAGATACTGGGAGCCGGCCTTTTGCTCGCCATGTGTGCAGCTCCGGCCGCTCAAGCACAAATCAGTTTGGTAAATCCTGTTCCGCAGGAAGTAAAGTCTGCCGGTAAACAACTCATGTCGCTGCCTGGCAAATGGACCCTCAAGGCCGATGCCGCACGCCTCAATGCTGTCAAGGCACAGCGTCCGCTCGATGCCGCCATTTCACAAACGCTGAAGGGACTGCCCACCTCGGCCACCGCTCAGCACGTTTGCACCATCACCTTTGGTGTGAAAGGCGACAAGGCGGTAAAGAAGTATGCCAAGCAAGTGCCCGCCAAGGCCGAGGCCTACTATTTAGACATCAACGATAAAGGCATCGTCATTGTGGGTGCCGACGAAACCGGCCTCTTCTACGGCGTGCAAACCCTCCTCGCATCACTGGCCGAAGGCAAGGTCGAAGCCGCTACCGTGAAGGACTGGCCCGACGTGGATTTCCGCGGAACAGTCGAAGGCTTCTACGGTACCCCCTGGAGCCACAAGGCACGTTTGAGCCAAATTGAATTCTATGGCCGTAACAAAATGAATGTCTACATTTACGGACCCAAGGACGACCCCTACCACCGCGACCACTGGCGCGTGCCCTATCCCGAGGCTGAAGCCAAGCGCATTCAGGAACTCAACGAACACGCCAAAGAATGGGGTGTAAATTTTTATTGGGCCATTCACCCGGGTGTCGACATCAAGTGGAACGATACCGACCGCGACAACCTCGTCAAAAAACTTGAACTCATGTATGCCCTCGGCATCCGTTCGTTTGCCGTGTTCTTCGACGACATTTGGGGCGAAGGTGCCAAAGCCGACAAGCAGGCTGAACTGCTCAACTACGTTGACGACAACTTCATTGCCAAGCACAAGGACATTTCGCCCCTCATCATGTGTCCCACGGAGTACAACCGCGCCTGGGCCAACGACGAAAAAGGCTACCTGCGCACGCTCGGCACCAAGATGAACAAGGACATCCAGATTATGTGGACGGGCAATTCGGTGGTACACTGCATCGACAAAGAAAGCATGGAGTGGATTAACCAGCGCATTGACCGCAAGGCCTACATTTGGTGGAACTTCCCCGTGAGCGACTTCGTACGCGACCACATCCTTCTGGGTCCGGCTTATGGCAACGGACTCGACATTGCCGACGATATGTCGGGCTTTGTGTCGAACCCCATGGAACACGCTGAGGCTTCGAAAATTTCGCTTTACGGCATAGCCGACTACACTTGGAACATGAAAGCCTACGACCCCGCCCGCGACTGGGAAAAAGGCCTCAAAGCCGTGTTGCCCGGCAACTACGAAGCACTCCGCATCTTTGCACTTTACAACAAAGACCTCGGTCCCAACGGCCACGGTTTCCGTCGCGAAGAAGGCGATGAAATCAAGCCCCTTTGCAGCCGCGTACTTGCCAACGCTGCCCCCGCCGACGTAGCCGAACTCAAGCAAAAGTGCGAAGACTTGCGTATGTCGGCCGACCTGCTCCTAGCCGACAAGCAGAATCCCGAACTGCTGCGCGAACTGCGTCCGTGGCTCTTGCAGGCACAGAATGTAGCCGACTATGGCGTAGCCGTGTGCAACATGGCATCGCTGCGTGCCCAGCAGGCATCAGCCAACAGCTTAGCCTCGTTTGCCAACTACTACGCACAGGCACGTTCCATTCAGCAGCAAATGTATGAACTCGAAAATTCCGATGTGCGCCACGCACTCCAGCCCGGCATCAAGCTGGCCGGTAAGGTGTTGCTGCCCACGCTCAATGCCTTGTTTACCAAGGTAGTCGATGCTTACAACGCGCAAAACGGAACGAAACTCAGCAACGTGGCTGAATTCAATCCCTTCAAGTTGCAGTCCGACGTCAAGCAACTGGCCTTGTTGCCCGTCACCGCACGTGGCAATGAAATCAGCGTAGCCCCCTCGAACGAAGTAATCAAGTGGCAGAAGGATGGCAGCATGACCATCGAAAGCGACCGCGAAATCACTTTTGCCGGTATGGACTTCAACCTCGGCGTGAACGACGTGGCCAAGAACTTTAAGCTCGAACTCTTTGTCAACGGTGCTTGGAAAACCGTCAGCCTGCTGCATTACAAAAACACCGACCCTGTTATACACACCGGCAATGAACTGGGCGGCATGAAGGCTACCAAACTCCGCATCACGAACACCAGCGGCAAGGATCTCGAAGTGTACTTCCGTCACTTCAAGTTCAGCAAGCAGTAAGCACATGCCACTTTCCGTTCCTCGCTTTGTTTTCTGTCGAAGCCGGCTAACCGAAGCGCGGTAAGTGGTTGCACATTACCCCCCAAAGGGCATTCCCTTCGCATCAGCGATGCCGAGGGAATGCCCTTTTTTTTGTGTGATAAACTCCTTGGCCAACGGGCAGTTGTGGAGCAAAAAGTTCATATCCTTAAGGCAATGCTTACTGCCTGCACAATGCCTCGCAGCCCCTTCTGCAACCCATGTTGTCAATCATTCCGAAAGGTTGTGGCCGTTTTCTTCGTCCATTTATCCAGGCTTGTGCTGTTCATTGTGCCTTTAACAAATAGTTTAATAAATGTAAATCATCCTTCTTCGCCGCCTGTTCAATTCAGCAGCAAATTGGGCGTTCGCAACTCCTTGCTTGTGGTGCCTCTCAACGCGCTGATTATCAGCCGTTCCAAATTTGTTGAAACTGGCTCGGAACTAATTCGAACTGGCTCGGAACTAATTTCAACAAGCTCGGAACTAAATCCAACAATCGCGGAGCTATTTTTCCGAAGCCCCCAATCCATGCCTCAATCATCTGACAGGAAACGGAGAAGTGATACTTGTGTTTTAAATTAAATTAGCTTTTTGTAGGGCGTAGTGTTAAAATTATACTCCTGGTAGCACATGCTATGTAGCGAATGGGCGCATGGGGTAAAGTGCCGTTTTTCAATGGGTGATGATTTCTGGTCGTGCATAGGTACGCGCCCAATGCCTGTGCACTCCCCGGTTCGCGTAAAAGATTCATGCAGGTTCATGTTTCCGACCTGAACCACCCGGCCACTTCCAACCCTTTGTCCACACCAATTATTACGCCCTTCTTTTTCTGCTTTTGCAGCTTCCTGCAAGCCCAAAATCCAAGCCTTTCACGTTTGCCACGCAGCCTTTTTTGAGTATAAACCACTGATTTTGGTGCGAAAAACGCCTTTAATATTTGTCCGAAAGATATTATAACAAGTTTTAAAGACGAACTTTTTTAAAAAAATAGTACTTTTGGAGCGATAAAAGGAGAAGAAGTCATCTGAACTTTTATGAAATTCAAGATTTGCCTTAATTTTTGAGGCGTTTTTGGGCCTTAAGGTCAAAAAATGTCCAAAAAGAAAGGTGAAGATTGGATTTAGCAGAGATAAATCTCCAAATCAAATCTTCGTCAGAAAAGTTTAGACGACTTCGAAATCTCCTTTGCCATAATCCACGAAAAACCTCAATAAAATTACAAGATCTGATACATGAAGCGTGTTCTATTTTTTTTGATGATATGTGTGGCCGCATGGCATGTTGCCCAAGCCGATGTTAGTTTCGACCCAAACAAACGCTATCGTTTTAGTTGCAGCAGCTATGCCAGTGGTACACTGGTGTTAGGAAAATACCATAATTCCATGGCCTACCTCTATTACGACCTCAGCCAATCGGACTCCGACGATGCCTGGTGGTATATCCGGAAAGAAGGTAAGGGCTATCACATTATCAATGCAAAGGACAACACCTTCATTACCCGCAGCGACGAACGCATACCCAATGTAGCCAAAGGCCTTGTGCTGAGTGTGAACCCGATGGGCACCGACAGCCAGTGGCAAATTGTTGAAAACGACTATGGTTATGTAACGGTTCAGAGCGTCAGCACTCCCGCTCAATGGTGGAATCTGCGTAAAGACGGCTCTTACCTGCTCGGCACCTATCCCGGCACAGGTTCCGACAACGAACTCTTTAAAATTTTCGACGAAGACGGAAACGACATCCTAGCCGGACAGAGCGGCAGTGAAAGCACGCTGCACAGCATGGTCGATTCGCTGCGTATTTACAACAAGCAGTTGGTTTACGACAGCAGTTCGAAACGCTATTTCTGTTCTCTGCCGCAAACCCTGCGTCCCGGCGACGATTACCACACCACCTTGACTTGCAAACTCAAGGATGCCTACCAGGACTGTGTGCTGAGCCTCGACGGACAAACCCCCGATGCCGAAGGGCAAATCACGATTGAAAATGTGGATTGCGGCGAGGCATACAAGCTGGCACTCACCAACCCCGAAGGCAAGGAAGTGGCCACAGCTGAAGTGCAGTTCACCTTTCTGCCCCTGGTCGAAGTAAACGTGCCTTCGTGCAACGGTTCGTATTACACATCGGGCCATATCCGCGTAACCGACGCCAACTTTCCCGGTCACGATTCGCTCTTCATAGCCGCCTATCGTTACCGGGGTGCCACGGCCATGTCGAAGGACAAAAAGTCGTATGCCATCAAGCTGCGCGATGCAGCCGGCAATTCTGTCGACCGTAAATACTTCGGTTTGCGTTCCGACAACAACTGGATATTAGATGCCATGGCCATCGACCCTGCCTGTATGCGCAATCGCGTTTCAACCGATTTGTGGAACGACTTTTCCGTAGCCCCCTATTATAAGGACCGCGAACGCAAGGCACGCACCGGCACCCGTGGCAAATTTGTCGAAGTGTTTCTCAACGGCAAATACCACGGCCTTTACTGCATGACCGAAAAACTGGACCGCAAGCAGCTGAAACTGAAAAAGTTTGTCGATGCCTCCACCTCGACCTCGGGCGAGAACGAGGTGCACGGCCTGCTCTACAAGTCGTCGCAGTGGAGCTACGAAGTGCTCATGGGACACGAACAGGGGCAAAAATATTTTCCCGGCTACAGTCCGCGCAATTACAGCAACCAGTTGGGCAACGAGCGTTGGGCCGAATTTGAATTGAAATACCCCGACTACGAAACCGAAGCCGTCGACTGGGAACCGCTTTACAATGCCGTGGACTTTGTGGCCACATCGTCGCAAAGCAATTTTGAGCGCGGCGTGAAGGACTATTTCGACTATCCCGTGCTCCGCGATTATTACCTCTTTATCGAACTCTTGCTCACCACCGACAATCACGGCAAAAACATGTTCTACTACCTTTACGACCGTCAGGGACCCGAAGCCGACCGCATCAGTGTGGCCCCCTGGGACTTAGACGGCGTGTGGGGTTGCCGCTGGGATGGCTCCTATAATGTATATGGTAATCCGCTTTCGCCCAAACTCGATTTCGAAACCTTCCTGTGGGACTACGAACACGGGCAAACCACCCTTTACTGGAAACTGAACAAAATGCCGGAATGGAAAGACGAACTCGCTGCGCGCTATGCCCAGCTGCGACGCACCCATTTCACGGCCGACTCTCTGAAGCAGCGTGTGCAGCTGTATGCCCGACTCTTTGCCGACAGCCATGCCGACGAACGCGAGGCTGACCGCTGGAAAAAGTATCACACCGATTTGCAGCAAGCCGCCGAGTACATGACCGAATGGATAGACGAACGCATCGAAACGCTCGATAAAAAATACGGCTACGACCCAGTGGTCGAAGGCGTGAACCAAGCAGTGGCCGACAACGACCTTGCCCTGTGCGGCGGAAAGCAAAGCCTGGCCATTCGTTGCGGCAAAGCGCAAACGGTTTCGCTCCATAACCTTTCGGGCACCCTTGTGCGCCGCATCCGCCTGAATGAGGGCTTGAATGTAATCAATGCGCTCAGCCCGGGCGTTTATGTGGTCAATGCCCAGAAAGTGGTGGTTGAATGAACCGCAGCATCGCCCCCCTGATGCGTTGGAACACTTTACCCCGACGCAGCCGGTGGGGCATTGGCCAAAAGGCCCATATCAAGCAAATAACCTAATACAAATACAATCTTTTTTTTACACCTATCAATTTATGAAATTCAATACCCATTCACCCAAAAAAGTGAAAGCCGAACGCGTCATGGCCTTGCTCTTTGCAGGTTGTGCCACCTTCTCGGCTTGGGCACAACTTAGCGAAGGAAAAACCTATTTTATTAAGCATAATCCCACCAACACCTGTTTTTCGGATAACGGAAATACAGCCAACGATGCCAAAATCGTGGCCGAAGCCTTCAAGGATGGTGAAGGAGTGGGGCAGAAGTGGAAACTCATTTCTACCGGCAAGGAAAACGGATACATCATTGTCAGTGCCTACAACGAAAATGCCGCCATCGACGTGGCATCTACGGCTAAAGAAAAATTTTTCCCCCTGCACTGGACCCTCGATATGTCGGGCGTGTCGAATGTCAACCAGCGTTTGCTCATCAAACCCGTCGATGGTAAAAAAGACACTTACACCATTGTGTGGGAAAAAGAGCAAAACCGCATTTTCAATGTCAACGACGACTACCGCCTGCAGCTCGTAACCAACGTCAATCCCGACAAGCAGGAGTTCGTTTTCGAAGAAACCACCGAGCCCGAAAAACCCGCCCCCATCAGCTGGCAGGATGCTTCGATTTTCGAAATCAACAAACTCGCTCCGCATGCCACCTTCATGCCCTACGCCAGCACCGAATTGCTCAAGGCCGATGCCGAGCGTTACGAAAAACCCTGGCTCGACCCCAAGGGGGCCAACTGGCTTTCGCTCAATGGCGTGTGGAAACTGCAATGGAAACAACTGCCCGACCAGGTGACGCAAGGCAACATCAACGAACTGCCCGGCGAAGCCGACTTCTGGGGCAACGACGTCGACATGGCTAAGTGGGACACCATCACCGTGCCCTCGTGTTTGGAAATGAAGGGCTACGGACAGCCTTATTACATCAACGAGCAAACTCCCATTCAGGACAACTATCCCTTAATCAGAATGACGGCCAACTGTAAGAACTCAGTGGCCTCGTACCGTCGCAACTTCAACCTGCCCGAAGGCTGGAAAGACCAGCGCGTGGTGCTCCACTTCGACGGTGTGTACAGTTGTGCCTCAGTGTGGGTCAACGGACAATATGTGGGCTATTCCGAAGGTTCGAACAACGATGCCGAATTCGACATTACCGGCATGGTACGCGAAGGCGAAAACAACGTGTCGGTACAGGTTGTCCGCTTCACCGACGGTTCGTATCTCGAAGGACAGGACATGTGGCGCATGAGTGGTATTCACCGCGACGTCTACATCTACGCCACCCCTAAAACCTACGTGCGCGACCACTACATCACTGCCAATTTCGGCACTGCTGTGACCAAGGCCGACATGAACGTGCAGCTCGAAATGGCCAATCCCTCGAAGCTGGCCGTGAAAAAAACGGTTAACGTCAAGCTCCTGGCCCCCGACGGTTCGGAAGTGGCCAAACAGAGTGCTGCATTCAGCTTTGCCGAAGGCGACTCTGTGCAAACCCTCGATGTGAAGTTCCAGGGGCTGACTGGCTTGCAAAACTGGTCGAGCGAAAATCCCAACCTCTACACCGTCGAAGTGTCGCAGACCGACGAGAGCGGAAAGGAAGAAATGGCTTTCGCCACGAAATATGGTTTCCGCAAGGTGGAATTGAAGAACAGCCAAGTGTACGTCAACGGACGCCGCGTGTTCTTCAAAGGTGCCAATACGCAGGATACCCACCCGCTTTACGGGCGTGCCATCGATGTGCCCACCATGCTGCGCGACGTGCAAATCATGAAGCAGGCCAACATGAACATTGTGCGTGGCAGCCACTATCCCCGCCAGGCCAAAATGTATGCCATGTTCGACTATTACGGACTTTACTGCATGGACGAAGCCGACATCGAATGCCACAACAACTGGAGCTATGGCGGCAACACTATTTCGCGTAACCCCAAGGCTAAGGCCGTGTACGAAGACCGCATGCGCCGCATGGTAATGCGCGACCGCAACTTCCCCTCTATCGTGTTCTGGAGCTTGGGTAACGAAAGCGGAACGGGCGACAATCTCAAGGCGGCTTACGACTTGACCAAGCAACTCGACACGCGTATCATTCACTACGAAGGAGCTACGCGCGGCAATGCCAACTACTCTGACCTGTGGAGTGTGATGTATCCCACAGTGGGTGAAGCTGAACGCGATGCCAACAACAACTGGCGCCGTCAGCCCTACTTCATGTGCGAATACGCTCATGCCATGGGTAATGCCGTCGGCAACCTCAAGGAATACTGGAATGCCATCGAAGAATCGCAGTATGGTATTGGCGGTTGCATCTGGGACTTGGTCGACCAGTCTATTTACGATGCTGCCGACATCAAGAGCGGTGCGCTCACCTTGAACGGCGTGCCCAAATACCGCACCGGCAACGACTACAGCAACTGGAATAACCAGCAAAACTTTGTCAACAATGGTTTGGTGTCGGCCGATCGTGCCTGGTCGCCCGAAATGGCACAGGTCAAAAAGGTTTACCAGTTTGTGAAATTCCTTGATTTCAAGTCTGATAAGAAGACACTGACCATTCAGAATGCCTACAACTTCAACGACTTGCAACATCTGGAACTGAAGTACACGGTACTCGAGGACGGCAAGGAAGTGGAAACCGGAACGGTTCAAATCGAACCCACAGCTGCAGGTTCGCAGCGCCTCATCAACTTGCCTTACACCACCACGATGACCGATGGCAAGGAATACTGCTTGAACGTGCAGGCTGTGCTGAAGGAAGCCACCACCTGGGCCGAGGCCGGTTATCCTGTGGCCGAAGAACAGTTCGTGCTGCAACAGCGCGATGCCAAGTTGCCCGTAGTCAGCGTGGCTGCCGATGCTCCTGCCATCGAGATTATCCAGAATGCCACCCGCTACAACATTGGCAATGCCAACTTTGAACTCGTGTTCGACAATCAGACGGGTGCACTTGCCCGATGGACTTACAAGGATAAGGTGCTGATTTCGAGCGCAGAGCGCGGCTTTGCACTCAACAACTTCCGCTGGGTCGAAAACGACAATACCGGAGGCCGTGAAAACTTTGGCAACGGAGTGAAAAGCAAAAAACTCGAAGGCGAACCCACCATCGACAAAGACGGTGTGGCGCATGTTACCCAGGTAGTCAATGGTTCGCAAACCAACGTGAAGTACGAGTATAGCATTTACCCCGACGGAACGGTCGATTTGCAAACCACCTACGTGCCCACTTCGGCCAATTACGCCGGCAGCAATCAGCGCATCCGCCGTATCGGTACGCGCTTCCGTTTGCCCTCAACCTTCGAAAACGTGAGCTATTATGCCCGTGGTCCGTGGGACAACTTTGTTGACCGCAAGGACTGCGCCTTCCTGGGTCGTTACGAAACCACGGTAACCGATATGCTTGAGCCCACGCCGCGTGCGCAAACCAGCGGTAACCGCACCGAAGTGCGCGAACTCACGCTCAGCACCAAGGACAACGAAGTGTCGCTGAATATGCTCACTCAGGGTCAGGTAGACATGCAAGTGCTGCATTACACCGACGAAGAAATGGCTCAGGTATGGCACAGTTGGGATTTGCCCAAAGCATCGCAACAGCCTGTAACCGTAAGTTTTGACTATGCCCAGCAGGGTGTGGGTAACGGCAGTTGCGGACATGGTACCGGCACCTTAGGCCAGTATCAGGTTCCGACCGAAGGCACGTTGAAGAACATGGTTCGTTTCCGTCCGTATCTGAAGGGCGAGCAAACGGGCATTGGCTGCATCACCACACCGGCGAGCGGTCAGATTGAACTGAAAGTGTCGGGCGGCGTTCTCACTTGCAGCGGACAGCTTCCTGCCGGCACGAAACTCAGCGTTTACGACCTGGGCGGTGCCTGCGTAGCCCAAACAGCTACTGCAACAGCTGCCGGCCAGCTCACCGTCGACCTGCGCAATCAGCCCCACGGTGCTTACATTGCCAAGGTGAACGGCATGAGCTTCAAGTTCTTGAAGTAAGCTACACGACGAAGTTGCGAAAATGCGCATTTTTAATCAGGTTCAAGCAGGCGGTGATTAGCCGGCTGAAATGCCTGTAGGTCCTTTTTGAAGAGCAACCTATTTCTGTAACGGGAATAAGGTTGCTCTTTTTTGCATGTCCTTCAGCTTGATTGGGTGAGCCATGCTTTTGCGTTCCCCTTCAAAGCCACCTTATAAGTAGGTGTTCAAAATTATTTAATATAATTCTATCGAAGTATTTTTACTTTGCTTCGCGAAGTCAGGCTTCACCTCA
>Monroe_p2__coassemble_1691_pt1 | contig 11437 bp, 10 predicted proteins | sample Monroe_p2__metabat2_low_PE_026 | metagenome-assembled genome bin Monroe_p2 | reverse complement strand
CTGCACCTCAGCATAGCTTTTGAGAGCAAGCTCTCATCGCTCTGCATTCGGTTTGTACCGACATTGCAATAACAATAAAGGCTACACTGCTGCATTGATAAGTTGCACATGAGCCTTGACAGATGAAAAAACAGTATTCCTTATTGATTCATTCAGCGTTCTTTGACATTTTGTTACAACAGAAAGTAAGACAGGTAGGCCTGTCTGAAACCCGGGATGCGTTGTTGAGTTTTACCACACGATTTTGCGACTGAGTCAAAACCTTGGCTCAACAAGAAAACTTAAAAACCAAAGAAAACTAACTGAAAAATACTGCCAATCAAGATTTTGTGCGTACTTTTGCAAGTTAGTAAGTTAGTCGTGGTATAGAATGGCACTTTGCTGAAAACAAGTGGCAGGGTTGTGCGTTGCTGTTTTGACTGCATGCACTTAGCCTTACCTTCTGTTACCACGGCAGAATAATTAATGCATACACCGGCTTGCCAACGTGGTGTAAAAATAGAAATTCGAGCGTCGGTGTCGGTCGGGATAATGGGCTGAATGGATGATGGATTCAGATGAATAGCCTTGATTATCATCTGTTTGGCTGTAAGGAAACAAGGATTGATTTATCTGAACTTGCACGACGCATTGCCTATACCCCGGTTGAATAAAATACAGTTTACTCCTATTACCCTAATATGAAAAAATCATCCTTTTTTGCTCTTTTGCTGAGCTTGATTCTGAACATAGCTTTTGTGGGTTGCGATACCAGCAATGATGTGGATTACGAGCTCTCGCGCGACTGTTTGGTTTCGGGCGTGATTATGGGAAATTTGCAGCGTACGCTCCACACGCTCAGTTCAAAGGGCGAGGACAGTACTTATGTCGTAACTGTGACGGGAACGATGTATCCCATGCATATAGATCAGAAGAATAACCTGATTTTCAATCTCGATTCGCTGCCCGTTGGTACCGATGTGTCGAAAGTAACCTTTTCTACTTTCAACGCTTCGGGTACCGGTTCGCTGAAGAGTATGATAACGGGTAAGGATACCGTGTTTGTGGCATCCGACAGTACCGATTTTACCGTACCGCGCGTACTCACAGTTTATTCTGCCGGCGCCAAATTTAGCCGTCAGTATACCATTGATATTCGCGTGCATCGCGAAGAAGCCGACACTTTTGCCTGGCAAACCGTTAGTGAGGGAGCTGCAAACAATGCGGCTGCCCATTATACCGAAAGCCGTGCAGTGGTATGTGGTAAGCAGCTCCTGGTGTTTGGTAAAACGCAGACCGGAACTGCCGAAGTTGTTGTTTCATCTACTGAAACGCCCGATTTCAGCCGCAGTCAGCAGCTCAATGCCCCCATTCTTGTAGAATCTGTACAGTACTTTGCCGGAAAACTCTATGCGCTCAACGGCACTCGCCTCATGACAGCCTCTGCCGATGCACCTGCTGTTTGGACGCCCGTTGAAGGTACTCCCGACCTGACAGTACTGGCGGGCGCAGGCACCGACAGCCTTTATGCTGTTCATGGAAATGGCCTGTTTGCTACAGCTAATGGAACCGTGTGGGTGGCCAGTTCGATGGAAGAAGGCAACTCTTTGCCTACAGAAAATATCTGCGCTTCGCTGCAGAAATCACGTGTTGACGAATCGTACGAAAGCGTGATTCTGACGGGAACGCGCGAAGGTAAAGCCAGTGTTTGGAAACGCGACATTGACCGCAAGGGCGACTATGTTTACCCCTGGATTAACCTGCCTCAAACCGAGGAGTTGGGCAAGTATGCCTGCCCCGTTTTAACCCATACCACTCTCATTTCTTACGACGATGCTGTAGTACTTACAGGTCTTACTGCCGAGGGTAAAGTAGCTCCTTTCTATGTGAGCCGCGATTATGGACGCACTTGGCGCCCCAACGACATGAAGCATCCGGCTATGCCCCAAAGCACTTCGTTGGCCGTAGCCGTTGATGCCGACCATTACGTTTGGGTGGTGTGCAGCGGAACAGGCAATGTATATAAAGGCCGCATCAACCGTTTGGGATGGGCACAGGAAGATACCCGTTTCGACCGCAGTGTGCGTCGGTGATTCCTTTTGGGCACCGGTAGGAGCTACAACCTTCGAAGTTTAGCTTTATACTGTGCGTGCCATCCTTCAAACTGTTAGCATTTTAAGCAACCTCCCACTTCATTTCCTATCATCATGCGCTATTTAATCTGTCTGTTAGCCCTCGTTTGCAGTCTGCGCGCCGCAGCGCAAAACGACGAAACCGTTTACCGTCTGGAATTAGGCGGAGGTGTGGGTATGGGGCTGAACCTGACAGATGTGGATGGGAAAATTGGATTGGCCGCAGCGGCAGTAGCCCGTTTCCCGCTCAATCCCCGCATGGCCGTAAAGGCACAGTTCAGCTATTCGCAGATAAAAGGTGCAACCGATGGCATAAAGAATTTTTACCCCATCGACCCCTCACAGCCCGGTTCCGATCGCCTGCACTACGAAGTGAGCGACGGCATTTACGACCTTTCAGCACTCTACGAACTTCATTTCCTGCCCTATGGATATGTGCGCGACTACAAAGGATATTCTCGTATCGTTCCTTATCTCCAAATGGGCTTTGGATTGACCTACGGACCGGCGGGCAAAGCTTTCAGCGCCAACATACCTTTAGGTTTTGGCGTAAAGTATAAAGTAGCTCCGCGCTTGAACTTAGGGCTCGACTGGCTGATGCACTTCAGCCTGTCTGATAAACTCGACGGACTTGATGCCCCCTTGGGTATTAAATCATCCGGTTTCCGAAATAAAGACCATTACTCGGCCCTGACCCTGACTTTGACGTACGACCTCAATCCGCGTTGCCCCACCTGCAATCGTGATTAAGCAGCTTTGTCATCGTTCTGTCAGGTTAGTTCCCTCCGGAACCGTACAGTCTGTTTTGCGAAAACAGCAACAGTCCAGTTCACACAAACTATAATCGCCACTACAGCGCAGTACCGATTCATTATAGCTTATGCAAACTCACTCTTCAAGCATTCCAACCCACATTGCCATCATCATGGACGGCAACGGACGATGGGCCAAAGCGCGCGGAATGAACCGCAGCATGGGTCACCAGCAGGGTGTGGTAGCCGTTCGCGAAATCACCACGGCTTGCTCAAATCTCGGCGTGAAATACCTTACGCTCTACACCTTTTCGACCGAAAACTGGAACCGGCCGGCCGACGAAGTAGCCGCATTGATGTCGCTTATCCTGACCTCGCTCGAAGAGGAGTTGTTTATGAAGAACAACGTTAAATTGCGCATCATCGGTGATCTCAGCCGTGTGCCCGACGTAGTGAAACAGTCGATACTCGGACTGCAGGAACGCACCGCAGTCAATACCGGCATGACGATGGTTATAGCCCTGAGCTATAGTTCACGTTGGGAAATTACCGACACTGTCAAGCGCATCGCAGCCGAAGTCGCAGCCGGAAGTATCAAACCCGAAGAGATTACCGAACAACTCATATCGAGTCGTCTTGCCACTTCGTTCATGCCCGATCCCGATTTGCTGATTCGCACCGGAGGCGAAATGCGTCTGAGCAATTACCTGCTTTGGCAATGCGCCTACACTGAGTTCTATTTCTGCGATACTTATTGGCCCGACTTCCACGAAGCCGATTTGCTCAAAGCCATCGAGTGGTTCAATCGTCGCGAACGCCGTTTCGGCAAGACGAGCGAACAGGTTGAAGCGCAAAAACCTTGAGCCATACAGTTTTAGCCCATCCGTTTTTCCCACTATCGTAAGCTATCATGATGCAATCGTAAGTCATCATGTTGCTGACGTAAGCCACAAACGCTATACATTAGCCCCTCTCACTAATCCTTTTCATGCTGCAAATGAACAGTTCACGCATCTTGACCCTGCTGCTCGCCCTCGCTGCAACGCTGAGTATGCAGGCACAAACAGACAACACAACGAAAATTGCACCCGATATCAATTATACCGCCAATCACCAACGCTACGAATTGGGCGGAGTGGTTATTGACGGTGTAAAAAACTACGACAATGATTACCTTCTGAGCATTTCGGGGCTGAATGTCGGACAGATTTACGAAGTGCCCGGACCCGATATCAGCGATGCCGTACGCCGTTTTTGGGAGCAAAAGGCTTTCTCTAATGTACAAGTAACCGCCGACAGCATCGTAGGAAATAAAATTTTCCTGCACTTCACCCTCACCGCCTTACCTCGCATATCGAGTATCAAGTATAGCGGTGTAAAAAAGTCGGAACGCGAGGACTGCGAAAAAATTATCGGATTGCAGCCCGGTATGCAAATCAACACCGACATTATCGACCGCGCCAAACATTATATTAAAAAGCACTTCGAAGAAAAAGGATTTAAAAACTGCGAAGTCAATATTGTGCAGCGCGAAGACGTAACCGGTGACAACCGCGTACTCGTCGACATCGACATCAATAAAAACGAAAAAATCAAAGTCAGGAAAATCTTCATCACCGGCGCCAAGCCCGAACACGTACGCAAACTCAAGAAAGCGATGAAGAAAACCCACGAAAAAAGTTTCGTAAACATCTTCCGCTCCAAGAAGTTCCTGGCCGACAAATATGAAGAAGATAAAGGCTTGCTCGTTGAAAAACTCAATTCATGGGGTTATCGCGACGCCCGCATCATTTCCGACAGCGTACAATCCATCGACGACAAACACGTAAATGTATACCTCGACGTTTATGAGGGAACAAAGTATTATGTCCGCAACATCTCGTGGGTAGGAAATACCGTCTACAATTCCGACCTTCTGGAACGCGTGTTGCAAATGAAGAAAGGCGACGTCTATAACCAGACACAAATGAACGAACGCCTTTATCAAGACGAAGACGCCATCGGTAACCTGTATTACAACAATGGTTACGTGTTCTACAACCTCGACCCCATTGAAATCAATATCGACGGCGACTCCATCGACCTTGAAATGCGTATCCGCGAAGGACGTCAGGCCACCTTCAACCACGTTCGCATCGCAGGCAACGACCGCGTTTATGAAAACGTCATTCGCCGCGAACTTCGAACCAAGCCCGGCGACCTCTTCTCGATGGAAAGCATCAAGCGTTCGCTGCAGGATTTGGCCCAAATGAACCAGTTCGACCCCGAAGCCCTGCAAAGCGAAATATTCCAGAATATCAAGCCCGATCAGGTGACAGGAACCGTCGACCTCACCTATCCCCTCACCACCAAAGGCGGTGACCAAATTGAACTCTCAGCCGGTTGGGGACAAACAGGTATTGTAGGTCGTGTCGGATTAAAGTTCACCAACTTCAGCGTACAGAACCTCTTTAGCGGAGGTGCCAAGCGAGCCGGATTCATTCCTCAGGGCGACGGACAAACCCTTTCGCTCCAGGTGCAAACCAATGGTACCTATTACCAAAACTACTCGCTCTCGTTCCTCGAACCCTGGTTAGGAGGTAAGCGACCCAATCAGCTCTCTTTCTCAATCTTCTACAGTAAGCAGAGCGATATCAACTCCAACTACATTAACCAGAATTATTACAACAACTATTATAATTACCTCTACGGAACCGGTGTCAACTCCAACTACTACACCGACGCCTACGACCCCGACAAATACGTAAAGATGCTCGGTGTCAGCCTCGGTTTTGGTAAGCGTCTGCGTTGGCCCGACGACTATTTCACCTTCATGGCCGAATTGTCGTACACCCGCTACATGCTCAAGTCATGGCAGTACTTCCTCATCACCAATGGTAATTGCAACAACATCAACCTCTCGCTCTCGCTGCAGCGCAACTCAACTGACCACCCCTTCTATCCCCGAAAGGGTTCAGAGTTCCTCTTCCAAGTAACAGCCACGCCTCCCTATTCATTGTGGGACGGCCGCAACTACAAGAACTTGGCCACCGATAGCCGCAGCGCCAACTTCCAGAAAGAGACGCAAGAGAAATACCGCTGGATTGAATACCACAAGTGGAAACTCAAATTCCGCAACTTCACCGCCCTTGCCGGCGTAGTCAAAGCGCCCGTGCTCATGACCCGTGTTGAATTTGGTATCCTTGGTGCTTACAACCAGCATAAAAAGTCACCCTTCGAAACCTACTACGTCGGTGGTGACGGTATGTCGGGTTATTCATCGGGCTACGCCACCGAAACCATCGGTCTTCGTGGTTACGACAACGGTGCCCTTGCCGGTAACTCAGCCCCCGATGCCTACGCTTATAGCCGCATGACCCTCGAGCTCCGCTATCCGCTCATGCTCGAATCGTCCACCTCTATTTTCGCCCTCGCATTCCTCGAAGGCGGTAATGCATGGACCGATGTCAAGAAATTCAACCCCTTCAACATGAAGCGTTCAGCCGGTGTTGGTGTCCGCATTCTGTTGCCCATGGTTGGTTTGATGGGTATCGACTGGGCATACGGTTTCCAGAAATACGTCAACGGAACCAAGGCCGGTGGATCACAGTTCCACTTCATTATCGGTCAGGAATTCTAAGTCGCGTATAACCGTCAGGTCCCATTTCGTACCGGCGTTTTCATTCAAGTAAATCCCAACGGCAGGCGCAGCCTTACCTACGCCTGCCGTTTTTTTTAAAAACATAGCTTCGGAACAACCCGCTTTTTCTCATCACTAACTTCATCAAGAGCCTGGCGGAACTCAAGTCCCCTAAGCCCGTTGAAGTAGTTACCTGCCGGCCAATAAAGAAGCCGGAAAGGAAAAATGCGATACACATTGTCAAACAACTCCTAAAACCTATACGCCACATGAAAAAAATCATTCTCCTCCTTTGCGTGCTCTGCAGCAGCGTTGCAGCCCAGGCACAGAAGTTCGCCCTCGTCGACATGGAGTACATACTCAGCAACATTCCTGCCTACGAGCGCGCCAACGAACAGTTGAATCAAACCTCAAAGGCATGGCAAGGCGAAATTGAAGCCCTCGCCAACGCCGCCGAAACCCTGTATAAGAATTACCAGAACGAAAGCGTATTCCTGAGCGAGCAGCAAAAGAAAGAACGCGAAAAAGCCATTGTCGATAAAGAAAAAGAAGCCGCCGACCTCAAGAAAAAATATTTCGGTCCCGAAGGCGAACTCTTCAAGAAACGTCAGGCCCTTATCGAGCCCATTCAGGACGAAATTTACAACGCCATCAAAAGCATAGCCACGACCAAGAATTTCCAGCTCATTCTCGACCGCGCATCCGATGCAGGCATCATTTTTGCCTCGCCATCCATTGATATAAGCAATGAGGTGCTGGCCAAACTTGGCTATTCCAATTAAAAATTCTATCTTTGCTGCGCGCAAAGCCCCTGAATGCCAAACTTTAAGCAGCAGTGCTTCGGGCGCAGGCAGTCCGCGTTGGCAATTAGCCGCCGCAGTTCACAATCCATATTTAGTAAATCATAAAAATCAACTAATACAATGTTCAAGAAATTACTGTTGATGGTGCTTTTCCTCGCACCCCTGAGCCTCTGCGCTCAAAAGTTCGCCCACTTCGATTACGCTTCAATCATGCAGTCAATGCCCGAAGCTAAAACCGTACAGACGGAACTCGAAGCCCTCTACAAGCAATATCAGACCGAGCTCGAAGGTATGCAGAAAGAGTTGCAGACCAAGGCCGAGAAGTATCAGAAGGAAGACACCGACGCTACCCCGATCAACATCAAAGAGCGTCACAACCAGGAACTCCAGGAAATGTACCAGCGTTTGCAGCAGGCACAGCAGGACAATGCTGAAAACTTCCAGAAGGCACAGCAAACCAAAATGCAGCCTGTAACGCAAAAGGTAATGAACGCTGTCAACGCCGTTGCCCAGGAAGGCGGCTTCGTTTACATCGTCGACAAAAACGGTGCACAAACTGCCGGTATCGTCATCAACGAAACCCTCAGCACCGACGTTACCTCACAGGTAATGAAGAAGCTTGGCATCACCGCAGCAGCTCCCGCTCCTGCAGCCAAGAAGTAAATAAAATAAATGATGAATATCTCAACGTTCAATGTCACTGCACACACTGCAGGGCATTGAACGTTTTTTTTGTGTGTGAGAACAAAACGCCTTCATCACCTTCACCCACACTTCACTTCATTTTCCACATGCCGTTCAGACGAAGTAGGGTAGCCATAAGCACTTTCCCAGACTCAGTCGCAAAAGCGTGTGGTAAAACTCAACAATACATCCCGGGTTTCAGACAGGCCTACCTGTCTTACTTTCTGTTGTAACAAAATGTCAAAGAACGCTGAATGAATCAATAAGGAATACTGTTTTTTCATCCGTCAAGGCTTATGTGCAACTTATCCATGCTGTTGCGCAGCCTTTACATGGTTGATGCAAAGATACAACAGGCACACCCCGAAATCCAAATTTTTTCGTCGCCTAATATCGCACCTCAAAAGTTTTCCACACCCCAAAACGTTCGTTTATCCCTTTGTTTACGGGCATTTCGGTACGTTTTCCACACCCCGAAAAAAATGAAATAGGGATATATCAATTCTTCCCGTTTCGCTTATCCAAATGTACCAATCCGCAGTATCAACCCCGTTGCATCAGACCGCAACTTTGAGCCTGCGCCCATTTTCTCCCCCTCCAACGCATTCCAACTTCCAGCTTCCCCCTTGAATTGTTGGGAAACAGCAAAAAAAAACTTACCTTTGTAGCAAAGCAAACACAAATCGCGCAGCTCATCATTTCCACTCCCAGCTTTCACGTCAACGAGTCCGAGCCGCGCCAACTACTTCTAAATATCCACATCCGTTATGGAAACAACCCAACCCATAAACGAACAGTCCGGCGAACAAACCGCCTCACAGCCCCAAGTGCAACCCACCGTAGAGCCCATAATATCTGTGCGCAATATACGCAAAACCTTCGACCGCCTCGAAGTGCTCAAAGGCATCGACCTCGACATTATGCCCCACGAAGTAGTCAGCATTGTCGGTCCCAGCGGAGCCGGCAAAACCACCCTGCTGCAAATCATGGGCACCCTCTATAAGCCCGACAGCGGCACCCTGCAGATAGCCGGTCAGCAAGTTCAAAGTTTGTCGGGCAATAAGTTAGCCGACTTCCGCTGCCACCATCTCGGCTTTGTCTTTCAGTTCCATCAGCTCCTGCCCGAGTTTACCGCCCTCGAAAACGTCATGATACCCGGTATGATAGCCGGTAATTCGCAGAGCGAAAACAAAAAACGCGCCCACGAACTGCTCGACTTCCTCGGACTCACCCACCGCGCCGACCACAAGCCCTCCGAACTCTCCGGTGGCGAAAAGCAGCGCGTAGCCGTAGCCCGTGCCCTGATGAACAAGCCCGACGTTATTTTGGCCGACGAACCCTCCGGCAGTCTCGACACCCATAATAAGGAAGAACTCCACCAACTTTTCTTCCGTTTGCGCGACGAACTTGGCCAGACCTTCGTCATCGTCACCCACGACGAAGCGTTAGCCCGCCTCACCGACCGCACCATCCACCTGGTCGACGGTCAAGTAGCCGACATCAGCCACTAAGCCCATTTTCACCCCCTTATTCACCTTCCAACAAGCACATCACACTCATGAATTTACAAATAGGCAATTATAATACCCTGCGCATCGTCCGCTTCACCGACCACGGAGCCTACCTCGACGGCGGCCCCCTTGGCGAAATTCTCATGCCCAAAGCCTACGTGCAGCGCAGCATGCGCCCCGGCGACGAAGTCAACGTATTCGTTTATCTCGACCAAAGCGAACGTCTGGTCGGCACCCTCGAAACCCCCTTGGCCCGTGTCGGCGACTTCGCCTTTCTCAAGGTAGCCTGGGTCAACGAGTTCGGCGCCTTTCTCGACTGGGGGCTGATGAAAGACCTTTTCGTCCCCTTCCGCGAGCAAAAGCTCCCCATGCAGCAAGGCCGTTCCTATCTTGTTCACGTCCACATCGACCCCGAGAGTCAGCGCATCGTAGCTTCCGCCAAAGTCGAACGCTACCTGCAGCCCGCCACCCCCTCACATTATCATCGCGGTCAGGAAGTAGAAGTCATCATCCAGCAAAAAACGCCCCTCGGTTTTAAAGTCATAGCCGACAACCGCTGCGCCGGAATGATTTACGACAACCAAATTTTCGAAGCCGAGCCCCATGCCGGCGACGTACTCTCGGCCACAGTTGTCACCGTGCGTCCCGACGGCAAACTCGACCTCTCGCTCCAGCGCATCGGCAAATCGCGTTTCCGCGACTTCGCCGAAGTACTTTTCGACGAACTCCGCGCTGCCGGAGGCACCCTGCCATTTACCGACAGCAGCACGCCCGACGAAATCAAAGAACGCTTCGGAGTAAGCAAAAAAACCTTCAAACGCGCCATAGGCACTCTGTATAAGCAGCAAAAAATCCGTATTTCGCCCGAAAATATCAGTCTAATTGACAGATAGAATGTTTAAAGGAAAAAATAAAAAAAATATGCAGGAAAATATACGGAAAAGTTTGTAGGATAAGAATTAAATTCCTATCTTTGTAGTCGTAAACATCAAGCAATTTATTGCGATGTTCATACTGATAGTTTTTTCATCTCTATATAAGTTCTGTGAGGCAACTGTGCGTTGTGAAACGCGTAGTTGCCATTTTTTTTGCATGCTCGCCATGAGCATTAGCTAATGGGTGAAAGCAGGTCAGTAAATTTTAAGTGACGATACGCTTATAACTTGGCATACGGAATAGAAATAATCTCTCGTCTGTAGCAAGTTCATGGAGATAAAACGCCGTATTTTCGCTTCGATAATTCTACTCTTCCCTTCAAAAATAGTGCCAGAATACTGTGTGAAATAATCTACACAATGAAGTCGTTTGAACTTTTATGAAATTCAATCTTAACCTTTCTTTTTGAGTTCTATTTGTAAATAGCTTCATTCATAAAAAATGAGGAAATATTTTGTATGTTCCACGTCTTGAAACGTATCCGCAACCTCCGTCGTCTCACCTCATCACAGGCAGATGTCGCATTTTTTTGTTGAATTCAAAAAATAACTGCCGAAAGATTTGGTGCATTCGTCAGAAAGTACTACTTTTGCACTCGCAATACGGGATGTAGCTCAGTCCGGTTAGAGTACGCGTCTGGGGGGCGTGTGGTCGCTGGTTCGAATCCAGTCATCCCGACTTCGTTTTTTTCGCTTTCATGTTGTAAATATTCAGCATGAAAGCGTTTTTGTTTTCTATCGTTCCCTTTTTTTCAACGTACTTGGGTCAGTAGCAATTTTCGGGATCAGTAGCAAAAGGTGTGCGGATTGGTTTACAATGTATTCAGCATATTATGCCAAGCAAAGCGTGGTAAACAATCAGTTATTCTTCGGAGGTTTTGAGGGTGCAGCGCCCTATCGAAACACATATAATATGCTCTAAATCAATGGTTTTGGAGTCGCAGCGCCCTGTAAGGGCCATGGTATTTATTCAGCATATTATGCCAAGCAAAGCGTGGTAAACAATCAGTTATTCTTCGGAG
>Monroe_p2__coassemble_1489_pt1 | contig 13243 bp, 10 predicted proteins | sample Monroe_p2__metabat2_low_PE_026 | metagenome-assembled genome bin Monroe_p2 | reverse complement strand
TCAAAAATTAAGGCAAATCTTGAATTTCATAAAAGTTCAGACGACTTCATAATTTCGTTTTGGCTGTAGCGGTTTGGATGAAAATTATTTCGAGCAGCCGCTTCATTGAACTTTTCCGACAGCTATTATGGTTTTAAATAAATAAACGTGCGTTCATCCGAATTATTATCTAAGGAATGGTGTGATATTGTTTTTGAACATCGCAACCGAGATTATGGTGCCTACCGTCTCCGACAACGGGCAGGCGCCCGATACAGATATGCCTTGATAGTAGTGGTGGGAGGATTTTTACTGACTGCGACTGCTGCGGTGGGTACGGCTGTGTACGTAAGATACATGATGCAGCGCGAAACGGTGAATGCTGAGGATTTGCTCAACGAACTGAAACCGACCAACCTGAAAGAGGGTTACAAAATGCACTTTGTGCAAACGGCGCGGCTGGCTCCGCGAATTTCGATGGGGCCGGGGGCTACGCAGGGTACTCCCGAAATTGTGGAGGGTAATCCTGAAACGAAAATCATTGGCATTAAGGATAAATTTATCTTCGAACCCGACGAGAACCTGATTATCACGCCTATCGAGGAGGAAACAAGGGCGCACGATTCGACCTTGCCGCTGGCTAAACAAAAAATTGTGCCTACGGAGGTGGTGAAGCAACTTCCGGAATTTCCGGGGGGTGCGCAGCGGTTTATGAAATGGCTTAACGACCACATTGTGTATCCGCAGCGTTGCCTTGACCTGAGACAGGAGGGCGAGGTGTCGATGAGTTTCGTTGTGGGTACTGATGGGTATGCACAGGATTTGGAAGTGAAAGGGGCTTTCGATGCCGAAATTTATCGTACCATCAAAAATGCCTTTTCGCGTATGCCAAAATGGCAACCGGGTAAAAACGAACAGGGTGAACTGACGCCGGTGAAAATTACGGTACCCATTAAGTTTCATCTGTAAAACGGAAAAGGGTTTTCCTTGACTGACTAACTGCTTCTGACAACAAGAGTACATTATGCTAAATATTGAAATTGATGCTTCATCGGGGTTCTGCTTCGGGGTGACTACGGCCATCAGTAAAGCTGAAGAGGAACTGGCTACGGCCGACAACTTGTGTTGCCTGGGCGACATCGTGCACAACGGCAGCGAATGTGAACGCTTGCATGCCTTGGGGCTGCGAACCATTAACCACGATGAACTGAAACTGCTGAAACACGGCACTAAGGTGCTGCTTCGCGCACATGGTGAACCGCCGGCTACTTATGCCTTGGCGCAGGAAAGGGGCATCTGCATCATTGATGCTACTTGCCCGGTGGTGTTGCAACTGCAAAGGCGCATCAAAAAGGTGTACTCGGAGCCTAACCATCCGCAAATCGTGATTTACGGAAAAAGAGGACATGCCGAGGTGCTGGGACTGGTGGGACAGACGCAGGGCGAGGCGGTTGTGATTGAATGCGTCGAAGAGGCGGAACAACTCGACTTTTCAAAACCGATTGCGCTGTTTTCGCAAACTACGAAACCGCTTGAGGGTTTTCAACAGGTGGTGGACTACATCACTGAACACATGGTGAATCCGGCCGACTTCCGCTCGTTCGACACCATTTGCCGACAGGTGGCTAACCGACTGCCGAACATCCGCACATTTGCTTCGAAACATGATGTGGTGGTGTTCGTTTGCGGACTGAAAAGTTCGAACGGACGGGTGCTTTACGAGGCTTGCCGCCAGGTGAATCCGCGCTCGTATCTGGTTGACAATCCTGAGGCTATTCACCGCGAATGGTTTGAGGGGGCTAACAGCGTGGGCATTTGTGGGGCTACGTCTACGCCCAAATGGCTCATGGAAAATTGCCGAAACCGCATTGAGAGTTTTCAGTAACACGCGGAATGGACGATGGAAGGAATTGACTGACATTTCTTTTGTTTTGACTGACATTCCGCTTATTTTGACTGACATTTTCCTTTCTTTGACTGACATTTCATAAATTCGTAAACAACAATAAACCTACGATCTATGCTCGACACCATCAATAAGGCACTTGCTGCCGTTGACTACCCCACTCAGCCTGTGGGACTTTACGAACCTATCAGCTATGTGCTCGACATGGGGGGCAAACGCTTGCGCCCTACGTTGCTGCTCATGGCTTACAGCTTGTACAAAAATGACTTCGAAACGGCTATGCCGGCTGCCATCGGTATCGAAACTTACCATAACCATACGTTGCTGCACGATGACTTGATGGATAACGCGGATATGCGCCGCGGACGGGCTACGGTGCATAAAAAATGGAACGATAACACGGCTATCCTTTCGGGCGATACCATGCTGATTATGGCTTTCCGCCATTTCATGAATTGCCAAAACGAACGTACGCCTGAGGTGCTCGAACTGTTTGCTCGCACGGCACAGGAAATTTGCGAAGGACAACAGTATGATGTGAACTTCGAAACGCGCACTGATGTGACCGAGGCTGAATACATCGAAATGATACGACTGAAAACTTCGGTGCTGCTGGCTTGTGCTGCCAAGGCGGGGGCGTTGCTGGCAGGGGCTCCGAACGAGGATGCAGAAATGCTGTATCGTTTTGCTGAAAAGGTGGGATTGGCCTTCCAGCTTCAGGACGATTACCTGGATGTGTATGGCGATCCGGCTGTGTTTGGCAAAAAAATCGGGGGCGACATTCTTTGTGGCAAAAAGACGTTTTTGCTCATCAATGCCCTGGAGCGTGCTGACGAGGCTACGCGTAACCGTTTGCTGGCACTCATCGAAGACCATAACTTGCCGGCCGAAGAAAAAATTGCTTCGGTGACCGACATTTACAACCATCTGAACATTCCTTCGGTGACGCTCGAGGCTATCAACGCTTTCTATGCCGAGGCTCACAGCGAAATTGCGAAGTTGAGTTTGCCCGAATCGCAATGGTTGCCGCTTTGGGAATATGCTTCGTCGCTGCTGGGACGCAAAAAATAAGGTGATTTCAGTGTCGGATTTTACCCTGCGAATGCAAAAGGAAAATCCGGTTTTTGACGCAAAAAAAACTGGTCTTGACGCTTAGCCGGGAACCCGCAGCGGGATTCTTCGGCTAAGCGTCAAGACCAGTTCAATAAATGGTTTGAGTTTACAAAAGAAAGAAGTTTTACAACAGAAAGAAAAACGCTTGTTTTAAGACATGTTCATCGATACCCACACACATATCTATACAACCGAATTCGACGACGACCGCGAGGAAGTAATCAGCCGGGCAGTTCAAGCAGGTGCGCAGTGTTTGCTGCTGCCTAATATCGACCTTGACAGCATCAGCCCCATGCTGAACTTGTACGAACAGCATCCCGACTTGTGCCGCCCCATGATGGGGTTGCACCCTACGGAATTGCCCGAAAACCCGGAACCGCTGCTCGACCACATGGAAAGACTGCTTGAACAATCGAAGCATCCGTTTGTGGCTATTGGCGAAGTGGGTATCGACTTGTATTGGGACAATTCGCGCTGCATGGAACAAATCGCTGTGTTGCGCCGACAGGCGGAATGGGCGGTGCGTTATCAGTTGCCTCTGGTTATTCACAGCCGTTCGGCTCACCGCGAACTGGTCGACACGCTCTTGCCCTTCAGCCAAAAAATCAGCGGTATTTTCCATTGCTTTGGAGGTACGGCTGACGAAGCGCGCGAACTGCTCGAGGCGTTTCCTCACTTTATGTTGGGCATTGGCGGTGTGCTGACCTTCAAAAAGTCGACCCTGCCTGCTGTGCTGCGTACGCAAGTGCCCTTGAACCGCTTGGTGGTGGAAACGGATGCGCCTTATCTGGCTCCAACGCCTCATCGCGGCAAACGCAACGAACCGGCTTTCATTCCACTGATTATCGACAAACTGACTGAAATTTACGAACTGCCAACGGAGGAAGTTGAACGTCAGTTACTGCAAAATACGCTGCAGATTTTTCCGAAACTGCACGATAAGTAACTGCACGGATTTTGAAGTCGTCTAAACTTTTCTGACGACTTCTTTATTTCACATTTCCCTTCAATATAACCTTTTCTTATACATGAAAAAAACTGAAAAAGCAGCCATCGCACGCATCATAACCGACTTGATTAAAGCGGATGGAATCATCGACCTGCGCGAAATGAATACACTCGATGACCTGCAAAACAAATACGACATCACCGACAATGATTGGAAATCGGGAGGTTCAATCCATTTGGCTGAATCACTCGATGTATTGAAGGAACTGGATGCTGAAACACGGCAGGAATTGCTAAATGACTTTTGCCATGTGGCCATGTCTGACGATTTCTGTGCCAAAGAGGAGGCACTGCTGCTACTGTGCTTGCAGCTCATTATGAAACCGCACAACGACTTCAAGGCGCAAATTCTTTCGGTTAATTCAACGGAACTGAACTTCGACAACTCGCAAATGCTGTATGTCGAAGGAGAATACGACGAAAGCATCAACACGCAAATGCGCCAAAACTACCGCGAAATATGCAACGAGGTCCGGCTATCGGGCTTCGAACTGGTGTATCTTCCGAAAGTATCCGAACACTATCAAAGCATTCCGCAGCATACATTGTTACGCATTGCTTCCTTGCTCTACCCCCAAGTGGGCAACAAACGGTTAGACTACGTCGTTCAGCAAATGCTGACGCTCAACACGGCAACTTTTTGCAATGAACACCTGGCGGGTAAACTGCAAATGAAAAAGCTGCAAGGCGTTTCACCGGCATTCATGATTAAAATAGGAAAGGCTGATATTGACGACAACGCTATGGACAACTTTCTGATTGTCTACATCCATACTTCGCCCGTCGCCACCATGCGGTTTATCATGGATTCCTTTGCCCGGTTTTACCATAACCTCAACATCAATTACATCCGCGAAAAAAAGGAACGCTTCATCTTTACCGGCTACTACAAACAGATTTTCAACATTCTCATGCTGCGCCGTGGCATTAAAAGTAAGGTGGTGGTGGATGCCGCACGCGAAACTATCTGTTTTCCCGAAGCTGACATACAACTGTCGAAAATTCACCGGCGCGAAAAGGCCCTCTATGCGTTGTTTCTGCTGGAATCGGCTCATGGGGGAATCAATTTCAACAAACCGCAATCGGCCAAACACCTTGAACGCTACGAACGGCACATGAAGGCCATCAAACGAAAATATCAGTTAATATACAAAATGTTTGGCGGCGACGTTGACAAAGCGCCCAACATTGAAGTGTCTGAAATCAGACTGCCTATGATTAGCTTACTGAAAAAAGAAATCATGCAGTTTGACGATACCTTATACCACATTGACGACTATTTAATCCAGCGAAATGCCTATGGTAATTACAGTGTAAACCTTTCGCTAGATTTATGCTGTTGCATCACGTCGGCCACTGCTGAGCCTCAACCCATGCATACAGCCGAGGAATGGATGAACATTGCCGCCATTTAAATTGCGTATTCACAAACATTCCTTTTGCGCAAATGTATAAAAGGTTGCAACCATTATGCCACTAATCAGTCACATAATGATTGTAACCTTTCATTTTTTAGGTAGCAACCAAACATTTATCTTACATTTGCAAATATTTCTTGCTCATTCATAAGCATCATGTAATATGGAATATTAATGAAGAGTAAAAAAGTAAATATGATGAACCCGTCCTGCAAATTGGGGCTATTTCCGTGTATCACACGGGTAAATGCCTATTCACAGGCCGGAAACAGTTTCTCAACCGAATTCTGGAGATGAAAAAAGTCGCCCCAACACTTTATGCATGAAGTGATGGGGCTTATTTTTTAGGAAAATACCAATCGGCTGTTAACTAGGATCAGTAGCAAAAAGGTGTGGGGGCTGCAACTTTTTGGTGAGGCCAAACGTTGCTGCTTCGTACGTTTTGATAATCGGCATGAGATAAAATGTTATATCCCGATTTCATTTTTTTTCGCGTGTGAAAAATGCACGAAAAAGCCCGTAGATAAAGGGCTGAATGCCCATTCGGAGGTATAGAAAACTTTCGAGGTGCGATATTAGATGCCGAAAAAATTTGGATTTCGGGACCTTCGCTTTGTATCTTTGCATTGCGAAGTCAGGCTGCACCTCAGCATAGCTCTTGAGAGCAAGCTCTCGTCGCTCTGCATTCGGTTTGCACTGACTTTGCCTTCGGTGAAGTCAGGCTGCACCTCAGCATAGCTTTTGAGAGCAAGCTCTCGTCGCTCTGCATTCGGTTTGCACTGACTTTGCATCCGAAACAGATGAAAAAACAGATTTTCCGAATTTACTCATTCAGCGTTCTTTGACATTTTGTTACAACAGAAAGTAAGGCAGGTAGGCCTGTCTGAAACCTGGGATGCGTTGTTGTGTTTTACCACACGCTTTTGCGACTGAGCTTTTAACTGGGCAAATGCCATTTGCGAATCAAGGGTCTACGTCGAAAAAAATAATGACGCTTTTAAAACCAGACTGATTCAGCAAAATATCGCGTGCCGCAGTCAATGTACGCCGAACACCCTGCGGTGGGAGTTTAGGCGAAAGTTTCAACGTAATCATGCGAATAAACAAATGTTGAATACGGCTCACCACCGGACGGTCTGGTCCCAGCAAATCAGTACCAAAATGCGGCCGCAGCAAACCGGCCATACTTTCTGCAGCATGGGCCACCACATGCTCATCGCGGTGCTTCAGCACAATGTTTATCAATCTGTAAACCGGAGGATAGTGAAACAGTGTACGCTCTTCAATCTGTTCGCGATACATCGTCAAGTAATCTCCCGTCACAATCTGCTGAACTACAGGCAAATCCGGCTGCTTCGTTTGCATCACCACTAGTCCGCGTTTACCGCGTCGTCCGGCGCGTCCGGCCACCTGCGACATCATCTGAAACGCCCGTTCGTAGGCTCTGAAATCGGGCACATTCAGCATTTGGTCTGCATTCAATATGCCAACCACCCTAACCCGGTCAAAGTCAAGTCCCTTCGTCACCATTTGCGTACCGATTAGCACATTGGTATCACCTCGTTGAAAACGGGCAATAATTTCCTCATGTGCTGTCCGCGTACCCGTCGTATCCAAGTCCATGCGTTCAGTGTGGGCAGCAGGGAAAATGTTTTGGGCAGCTTCTTCAATTTTTTCAGTACCATATCCCACATCACGCAGTTCCGTATCACCACAATTCGGACACTTCAGCGGAATGCCGTAAACCGTACCGCAATAATGGCATATTAGCCGATTCTGCTTTTGGTGGTAAGTCAAACTCACATCACACTTTGTACACTTCGGTGTCCATCCGCATGAATGACACTCCAGTACCGGCGAATAGCCACGACGGTTTTGAAACAATATAGCCTGCTCATGGTGTTCAACCGCCGCCTGCACCTCCTCAATCAGTCGGGGCGAGAACGGTGTTTTCATCAATTTTTTGCGTCGCAATTCCTTGACATCCTCCACCACGATTTCGGGCAGTGCTACATTGCCATAGCGCGTCAGCATCTCCACCAGACCGAATTTACCCGTCATGGCGTTGTGATACGACTCCATCGAAGGTGTAGCCGTTCCAAGCAACACCTTGGCCCCCATAAGCTGTGCCAGCACGATGGCTGCATCACGAGCTTGGTACCTCGGCGCCGGGTCCTGCTGTTTATAACTCGTTTCATGTTCTTCGTCAACAATCACAAGCCCCAAATTCTGAAAAGGCAGAAAAATCGAAGAACGGACGCCCAATATCAGCGGCAGTGCGTGCTCCGTCAGCTGTCGTTTCCATAATTCCACGCGTTCATTATCTGGAAAGCGCGAATGATACACGCCCATCTGCTCGCCAAACACGCGCCCCAACCGAGTTGTAAGTTGCGTAGTCAATGCAATTTCCGGAACCAAATAAAGCACTTGTTTCCCTGCCGCCAATACCTGTTCTATCAGCGCCATATATACCTCGGTTTTACCGCTCGAAGTAACCCCGTGCAGCAAACACACATTCTTTTCCTCGAACGTGCGGTTAATTTCGTCGAAGGCATGCTGTTGTTTCTCGGCCAACTCCTTACGTTTCCCCAACCTCTGTCGCTCCTCCTCGCTCAATTTGTCTGTAGGAAGTTTCAAGCGGCTAGTCACAAAATCATAAGTTGCCAGCACACCTTTTTTTCTCAAGGCACTCAAAGCCGAATTCGCCGAAGTCTGCTCATCACACAGTGCTTGACGCGACACCTCCGCCAAAAGTTGCGAATTATTCAGATTCAGCGCAGTCTGTGCCTGAGCCAAGTCCAGGTAACGGAGCAGCAAAGCCTCCTGCGCTGGGGCACGACGCAAAGTATCGAACAAAGCGTTCAGTTTTTCCTCTGAAAAGTATGCATCAGTCAGTCTGACGTGTGTTTCCTTTTTAGGTTTGAATCCACGGCTCAGATTCTCGCTGATACTGATAGCCTCCAGTTCCATCAGCCTTTTCACGGCAGGCAACAAATTCGTTGCCTTCAGTTTCCGCTCCAGGTCAATCAACCGGTGCGACTTACCATCGTCCAACAAATTGAGGATAGACAAATCGCGCGCCGTGAGTCTATGGTTTTCCGGTTCGAAATCATCATTACGCACCAGCAAAGTTTCGCTCTCGGGTTTCAATCCGGCTGGCAAAGCAGCCTTCATCACCTCTCCCACGGTACACAAATAATACTGGCTGATCCATTGCCAGAATTTTATTTGTTTAGGCTGCAATATAGGTGTCGTATCCGTCACACCGCAAATAGCTTTCACCGTAATACCAGCCTGCGGGGGTTCGTTATGCAGTCGAGCCACAATCCCCGTGTAATAACGCTTTGCGCCAAACTGCACCACTACCCGGCACCCTACCATCAACCGCCCCACCATTTCTTGCGGAACGAGATAAGTAAAAGTACCCGGCAGTGCGAGCGGTATCAGTATGTCTGCGTAATCATTCATATTTTTAGGAAGATATTACCTTTTGCTGTTGACGGTTGAAGCACGCTTTTTACTTCACCTGAAAACCTTTAGGTATTCCAGTTTCAAAGCGCAATGCCTCGCCTGTAATGGGATGGTAAAAATGCAGACGGAAAGCATGCAATGCCAAACGTCCGATGGGGTCATCCCCATTACCATATTTTATATCACCGCAAACGGGATGTCCCAAATCCTGCATGTGAACGCGAATCTGGTTCTTACGACCCGTTTCCAGTTTCAGTTCCACCAAACTATGGCGGCCGTTAGTCCGCAACACACGGTAATGCGTCACAGCATACTTGCCTCCATTGTCGGTTGGCGAAGAATACGTAAAATACGCCTTATTGTCCTTCAACCAGCTCTCTACGGTGCCACGCTCCTGTTCGAGTTGGCCGGAAACAAGTGCCAAATAACGACGATCAGTCACAATATCGCGCCAGTTGTGTTCCAGAATCTGTTCAGCCTCCATGGTTTTGGCATAAACCAACAAGCCCGAAGTATCGCGGTCCAAACGGTGAACAACGTGCGCCGTACAGCGCTGATGCGTACGATGAAAATAATCATCAAGCACCTGCTTTACGCAAAATGAATGGTGCGACGAAGCCATAGACAATATGCCCACAGCCTTTTCGATAACAATAATCTGCGGATCTTCGTACACAATTTTCACAAACTTCGATTGCAATTCGCCTTTAGGCTTACGCTTTGAAATTTCGACCAACTGTCCCGGAGCTAGTTCCAAATCGAACTGTCTTACATTCTTTCGATCCACTCTGACGCCGCCACCTTGCAGAATAGCCTTGGCGCGACTACGGCTCACACCGTTCAGTGCATGTTCAATGAACTCCAGCAATTTGCTAGGGCTCTTCACTCTAAAACTTGTATATTTAAGGGCTGAGCTATTTCTCATTATATTAAGGGAATAAAAATGTTTAAAGCAAGTGTTCACCCTATCGAACACCCACGCAGATTCATTATCATCGTTTACCTTTAGGCCGCAAAGTAACCAAAGGAATAATCATTTCCTCCATCGATACCCCGCCATGCTGAAACGTATCCTTATAATACTGCACGTAATAATTATAGTTATTCGGATAAGCAAAGAAACGGGCACCCGTAGCAAACACATAAGTCGTCGATAAGTTAGGTTGCGGCAGCTGCAAAGCACGCGGCTGCTTCACTTCGTACACATCCTTAGCATTGTACGACAGATTCTTGCCCAATTTGTAACGCAAGTTCGTGTTCACATTGCGGTCACCTACCACCTTACTGGGCGTATCTACCCTGATACTGCCATGATCCGTAGTGATGAGCAAGTCATAATCCATCGAAGCCAGTTTCTTAAAGATTTCCTTGATGGGTGTATGTCTGAACCACGACAAAGTAATACTCCGGTAAGCCGATTCATTACCCGCCAATTCGCGCACCATTTGCGACTCCGTACGCGCATGACTCAGTATGTCGATAAAATTGATAACCAGCACATTCAAGGGCAAATTCGTACCTGAAATCTGGTTCAGCACCTTATCTACCTGGCTCGAGTCATTGATTTTATGGTAACTGAAATCCTCCTTGCGGCGATAACGCTCAAGCTGTCGGCGAATCAGCATTTCCTCGTTCAGGTTCTTGCCTTCATCTTCTTCCTCGTCCACCCACAATTCCGGATACATTTCCTTAATTTGCCGAGGCATCAGTCCGGCAAAAAGTGCATTACGTGCATATTGTGTAGCCGTAGGTAAAATGCTATAGTACAAGTCCTCCTCAATATCGAAGTCCTCTGCCAAATCTTGCGAAATGGCACGCCACTGGTCAAAACGCAAATTGTCGAGCACCAGCAAGAACACCTTGCGACCCGCACTTAAACGAGGGAATATGCAACGCTTAAACACATCCGGACTAATCAACGGACGCTCGTCAGCATTCGCAATCCACTGTTCATAGTTGCGCTTCACAAATTTGGCAAACGCTTGATTCGCCTCCTCCTTCTGCATACGCAACATATCATTCATGGCACTGTCTGCCTCCTGCAGTTCCAGTTCCCAGTGTACCAAGCGTTTGTAGAGTTCCTTCCAGTCTCCGGCACTCAAGTTTTCGCTCAGCTGCATATCAATGCGCGAAAACTCCTGTCGATAACCCGTCTGCGTCACCTCCTGCACAATTTCGCGCTGATGAATATTCTTTTTCAGCGTCAAAAGCACCTGACTCGGATTCACCGGCTTAATCAAGTAATCGGCAATTTTCGAACCGATAGCCTGATCCATCAAGTCCTCCTCCTCGTTTTTGGTCACCATCACCACAGGCATAGTCGGAGCAATTTCCTTCAAGTGCGTCAATGTTTCAAGCCCCGACAAACCAGGCATATTTTCATCCAACAGAATAAGGTCAAAGCGGTTCGACCGACACAAGTCGATTGCATCCGCGCCATTATTCGCCGTCATCACCTCATAGTCTTTTTTCTGTAAGAACAGAATGTGGGCTTTCAGCATTTCGATTTCATCGTCCACCCATAGCAAACGTCCGTTTTCCATACCTTGAATAGCCTAAGCAGGCGCCGCCCGTTGTTTTATACTAAAAAAAACCGGTCAGCGCCTGTGCAGATTAAAATAATTCAGTTCACAATGCCTACTGTTGGTCGTAGCCCCACAGCTTAATCACATCGCCCCAGTGTTTTTCAACCAGTTCACGCGTGCGGTCGGCATATTTGTATTTATTCTTTTTGTAACCCTTCTTCGAGCCCACATACTGCTCTATAGCTGTGCGAGCATCTTCCCATCCGGGCAATGAAAGCGTGCTGTAAATTTTTTCAGTCATGCCCAAAGCATCCGCTTCAAAATCCTCGAACTTCACTTCGATCAAATTACCCTCAGGAATCAAATGCTTGTCAGCCTGATACTGATCATGCAGTTTTTTGTAAACGCTCAAGATGTTCTCTTCGATAGCTGCATCGCTCATTTCCTCCAACTTCAAAGGCTGGATAGTATTGGTAAAGAACGAACGCGTAGATTCAAACACCGTATAAGGATTACGCATCAGGTAAATAAACTTCGCATTCGGGAACATCTTCACCAGCTCACGCACACGACCGGTATGCGGCGGATTCTTTGAAAGGAACTGTTCACCTCCCGTATTCCAAAGCGAAATTTTAATCATCTTCTTGAAAGTCTCTTCCCAAACCGTCAATTCCTCACGCGTAGCGTCCTTGAAAGTCAAGTATTTGTCACAATACTCCTGCGTATATTTCGGGAAGAACCAAAAGTTATAGTACGTATAAGGACACATGTTCGACAAGGCGAACTCCTCTTCCTGCGGTAAATCCACAGCAAGTTCCATATTATCTGTGGGACGATGGTCGGGCATCAACCACGACATATTCTTTTTAAAGAAAGGCTGACCGAACATCATCAAATGCGGGAAAACAGTCTGATACGTCGTACAATAACCAAAACGCTTGTCACACGAAAGCACATTATGCACGAACGTAGTACCCGAACGCCAATGTCCCAATATAAAAACAGGGTCGTGAGCCAAAGGCGCATCCGCCAACAATTTCTTATAGCGTTTATTTTGGAGCGGAACCAATACAGAAAGCAGGCGACACACAGCCTTTGTCAAGTTATACTTGCTCTTCCAGGGTGCATCAACCACACGTCCGGCAGTTATTGCTTTAAAGGTTTTCCAGTCGGCTCCAACGAGCGTATTGATTGGCAGTTTGTTAAATTCTAAAAGACCCATGTAATTTACTTTAGTATAGTAATATATATAGAAATTGGGTGCAAAAAGATACCGTAAAACCGGAACTTCTACACGCAGTCAGCCACTACGGCTTAGTTACCGCAAAAGTACATAAAAAACACGGATAAGTAATGATACTGAATCAATTTTACGATTCTCAGAGGATGTTTAAGAAAGACCTCCTTAAATACAAGCCGTTTCGGACAGGCCTACCAGCCCTACTTTCTTTTGTTCAAAATGTCAAAGAACGCTCTATCAAGCAAAGGATATGCTGCTTTTTCATCCGTCAAGCTAAGAAGAACCTGACTTAATCACTGGCAAAGGTACAACGCAAAACCGCCAATTCCAAATTTTTGGACGACCTGATATCGCACCTCACCTATAAACTACTTGAATTACGTACTACAAACTCATTCTGACTCAAACAGTTCAAAACGGATTTTCGGCAAAGAAAAAAGTGAAATAGGGATATGCAAAACGACGAAGAAAACGAACTTTCCCCAAGCAGCATCAATCCCTTACCTCCATAAACGAGCAAAGCCTCCAACGATTACTCGTCAGAGGCTTGCTTCTAAATAAAGTCGGCGGCGACCTACTCTCC
>Monroe_p2__coassemble_1339_pt1 | contig 15041 bp, 9 predicted proteins | sample Monroe_p2__metabat2_low_PE_026 | metagenome-assembled genome bin Monroe_p2 | reverse complement strand
ACTCCATGCGCCGCAAGGACGAGGAGCGTGAGCGCGAGCGGTATTTCCAGTACACATTCTATCTGTTGCTGCGACTCATGAGCGTCTATACCGTGTACATTGAAAAGGAGCAGAGCAAGGGGCGCGTGGACTGCGTCATCGAAACGCCGCAGTTCGTCTATATCTTTGAGTTCAAGCTCGACGGCACGGCGGCGGGGGCGTTGCAGCAGATTGAGGACAAAGGCTATGCGCGCGAGTACGAGGCGGATGCGCGACCGGTTCATAAAATTGGCGTGAACTTTTCGTCGGAAACGGGCACCATCGAGGGTTGGGCTTGCGCGGAATAGGCTACAGACGCCCTCATGCCATACACCAACGACTTCAAGCACTTGTTAGGAATGCTCATTGAGGAACTCCTGAAATTTTAGTTTTGCGGTAGTCTACTTGCTTCACCACGCATGGTGCGGACGCTGACGCAGTGTCACCGTCTGCACCATGCGTTTTTTATAGTTCTATTTGCCTCGAAATGCACCTTTTTTTCGTCGCTTTCCTTCATTTTCAGTTTTTTTTCAAAAATATCCGCTTTTTATTTGGTTGTAATTGGCAAAATATCTACATTTGCACCGCTCTCAAGAAAATTAACACAGCATTTCATTTTTTGTTTGATTCATCTGCCTTTTGTACAGTCGAACTAACACTATGCAATGTTGACAATATAACGGTTGTATACAGCAGGTTGCCTTGCCTGTACTGCTCAATCGTATGCCTTAGGCAGACAGGACTTTACTTTACCTTACTTTCCTATCCTATCTCTTTCCTATCTTACGTCCCACTGCCTCACAACAACCTTCGAACTCATTTAATTAATCTATCTTATATGAACAAATTTACTTATTTGTTGTTACTCCTCTTCTGTATGATGGGGGGGGGTAACTAAGGCTTATGCCGAAATTGGTGATCCTATTCAAAAGGATGGTTGGAAAATTTCTGCTTCTAGCTGGTGCTGGGATGACCAAGAAAATGGAAATGGTAAGGACGACCGTATCATCGATGGTAACATCCAAACATACTGGCATTCGAACTGGAAAGGTGAAAACGGAAATGGAACAGGTGGTTCACTGCCCGAGTGGTTTGTAGTTGACTTAGGTTCAATACAAGAAATTGGTGGTGTAGGTTACACTCCGCGTCAACACGCTAATGCTAACGGCAACTGTAAGTCTTACAAGCTTTTTATCAGCACAGACAATACTTTTGTTGGTTTGACCAAAGAATCTGTTAATCAACTGCAGAATCCTTTAAAAGAAGGTGTTCTTAATGATAATGCTAATAACATTTCAGAGCAATATGTAAAATTCGACAAGCAGGAGTCTGCTCGTTACATATTGTTCGTTATTACTGAATCACATGGTGCACAAGTTAATAAATTCGGTAACTGCGGTGAGTTCGATGTATATAAGTACGTTTCACAAATTGTAGACATTACTTATAACATTTTTGAGAATAACAAAAAGGTTGCCTCTGAAACTCATTCAGTAGGCGTAGGTGCTTCCTATCCTGCTGTTTCATTGTCAATTCCATCTTTCTTTAAGAATGTAAACGCAGCTCCTACTGGTACTGTTTCTCAGGCAGGATCTTTTGATATTAAATACACTACAAATATTACGGGTAACTCCTTTGCCACTGCTCCTGATGTGGTATTTAATGTCAATGGGAAATATGCCAAAATTTCTGGTGATGAAACTACACTTATTGGTTCCTCGGATGGCAGCAACGAAACAGTATGGAAAATAGTTGGTGATTTAGCTGAAGGTTACAAAATCTACAATGTTGCAACTGGTGAAGCCAAAACCTTGGCTTTAGTTGAGACGGGTAACAACAAACCTGCTACAATGTCTGCTAGCAACCAAAATAATTTGTGGATTTTTGGAGCCGGAAATGCTGAAGGAAAGTCTGCCCTGCATCTGAAGGAAACAAATATGTATTTGGGTGACCATACCAATAATAACAAGCTCAGTACTTGGGAAAATGTAAATGGTGCTTCTGCTGTTCAATCACAGTGGGTTATTAAAGTTGTAAAGCCTGTTACTTATGATTACTATATTGACTCCAAAAAGGTTGCTACAAAGGATGCTTATCAGTCTGTAGGTGACCCCATTGTAGAACCTCTTTCATTGAACTATGCTACCATTAAATATAGCGTTCAAGGTAATGTTACAGAAGAAACGAATGCCGTACGTGTAGACGTAACTGAGAATCTTCCTTTTGAAAAGACTACCGATTTGAGTCAACCTAAATGGCATGCAGTAACTCTTAAGGGTGAAGAAGACGCATACATGTGGTATTACGTAGCTGATAATCAGAATGTGGCTTTGAAGGTTCCTGCAAAGAAATATGTTGATGTGGATGTATTGAACGACGAAGCTTATTTCTGGTGCTTTGAAGGTAATGTTATAGATGGTTTCAAAATCTACAACAAAAAAGCTACTACTTCAAAGACGTTGAATACGACAACCACTTTTGCTCAAGTTTCGAAGTCTGAGAACCCCACTTTGTGGAAACTCAGAAGCTTTAAACACGCAGGAAAGACCAAAACAAGCTTTACTGCTGATAACGTACAATACTTCAACCGTCAAAATGATGAATTGCGCTATTGGAATGGAAGAGACGAAGGTTCGGCTGTTCGCTTTGTTACTCTTGGATCATTTGCAATGAATTATGCAGAGCAATATCTTAATGCTCCTCACAATGCTGTAGGTGGCTATATTGATGCAGATAAGAATCTTGACAAACCTCTTGCAAATGTTGAAAATAATCCTTACGACTTAAAAAATGCAAAACTATTGGTAGAAGCTACAAAGGCTTTGAAAACGAATGGAATTACTTTGACTCCTGGTAAGTACTACCGTTTGTTGAACAAGATGCATGCAACACATTATGCCAATGCAGATATGACAGGTGCAGAAAATATGCAAAAGGCTATCAGCTCTGTTGTATTGTTTGAAGCTACCGGAACTGAAAACCAGTATCGTTTGAAGATGCAAGGTTTAGGTTTAGGTCATGCTACTACGAGCACTCCTATTACGCTTACTTCTGAAACCAACAACATGGGTTCATACAAGGCTGTAGATAAAGGAGAAGCCCTTTTTGCATTGAAAGATGCAACCAGCTCTACTGCTCAGTATAGTGCTCTCCATGATGCAGCTTCTCAATCTCATAAATTGGTAGGTTGGGAAGAAAATGCTGAAGCTTCACAATGGTACATTATTCCTGCTACCGACGTTGAAGTTGCCCTCAACACTGCCGGTGATGCTTCATACGCTACGACCTACCTTCCCTTCTCAGTATCAAATGTAGAAGGTGCAACTGCTTACATTGGTAAGAAAGTAGACGAAAAAACTTTGCACGCTACGGCTATTGAAGGTGGTATTCCTGCCAACACGGGTGTTATCCTGAAGGGTGCTGCCAACGAAGACAAGGCTGTTTTGACGCTCGGTAAAGCTACTTCTGATGTTCAAAACAATGCTCTCATCGGTACGCTCGTTGAAAAAGATTACACGAACGAATTGGTATTCGGCGTAAATAATAATGTTGTAGGTTTCTACAGCATGGCAACAGGCAAGAAGATTGGTGCCAACAAGGCATACTTGGAAGCTGCTGCTCGAGCTATGAAACTCGTGTTCGACGGTGATGTAACGGGTATTGAAAACGTAATGGGCGAAGCTGCTGATGCTAACGCTCCTATCTACGACCTGACCGGTCGCCGCGTGATGAAGGCTGTGAAGGGTGGCTTGTACATCCAGAATGGTAAAAAGTTCATCGCTCAGTAATCAATATTTACATCAAATCTCTTTAAAACGAAACAACAATGAAGAAATATATCAAACCTTCAATCGAAGTTATCAAACTTCAAACTGAAGATGCTATCCTTACTGCTAGCCCAAGTGGAGATTCTATAAATTTCGACATCAATGCCGATGAACGAACCGAAAGTGCCTGGTCACAAGACAAAGGCTGGAGCAGTGATAATTGGAACTCTGAAGACTAATTGAAACGATTAAACGGCCAAAAACTCGTGAAGGGGTGACACTCACAATCAACCCCTTCCGAGCTAAAGCCAAAAGGCAGAAGGAATAAAACCGAACTGCTTGCTAACAATAAAGCGTAGGCGGTACACCAATAACGTGTGTATCGCCTACGCTCTTTTTTTTAAAGTTTAAACGCAGGGCAGAACCCTAAACCATACCCAAAAGGCTGTGCTACAATCTGTACGGATTGCGGCACAGCCTTTTTATTTTGCACTATAGGCAGCCAAGCGAAGGCTGCACAGCAGGCAGAAAGGGCGAAGGACGTTAGTCAAAATCAGGAGTTTGCTGCCAGCCAGCGCCATGACCCTGCTGGTGATGACCATGACCACGCTGACCCTGCGCCGGACGCTTGCCCTGATTCGGTTTGCGCTGCGGCGTACAGAAGATGCGAACCAACTGCTGCGGCGTCAGTTGCTTTTTGAACTGCGCGTAATAATCGCGCTTCACCTTCAGCGTCAGTTCATCGCGCTTCAACGCATTTTCCACACATTGCAAAGCCTCAGCATCGTTGAGCGCACACACGCCCGCCTGTTTGCCCTGACCCTTACCCGCAGGTTTACCCATGCGGTAAGTACGACGAATGCCCATGAGCGTGTCCTGATACGCCGCATACAGCGGCACGAACCATTGCTGCGTGCGGTCGTCGAGTTGCAGTTTGTCGGCCAGGCGATTGGCCACCTTCGTACATTTTTCCATACGGTCGGCAGGTTTGGCAGTCTGCGCACGGTTTTGCGCGTAAAGCGCGGTGCAGCTCATACAGGCAGCACACACAAGGATTGCTATTTTTTTCATAACAGAATCAACATTTAGCGGAAAGCAGGACAGCGGCAGCAAACAGTTTTGAACTGCGCCCCCACTCCCGGTATTTATTTAAGAGAGAGAGAATAAGTGTGCGCGGGGTGCACTGATTCCGGAAGTCAGCGTACATACCAGCATAAAGCGTTGCAACGTCTTTTTTTCACACAATTATCAGTAAGACAGACAAAACGGCAAAAGGTTTAAGAAGGGTTCGAAAATTTCTGCCATGATTCCGACAGCAGCGTCCCCCCTTCAGCAGGTGCAGACCATCATTACGGCACTACTTAGCCGCTCAAAACTCGAATTTGTCACAGCGTTTTGCCGCCATATTGCCGATAAGTTTTACTTTTGCAGATAGAAAACCACTCAAAAAAATTTTTTTTACTATGTTGCAAACCATTATTGACGCTGCCATTCGTGCCGGTCAAGCCATCATGAGCATATACACCCACCCCGACACCGACTGGGAAGTGGAACGCAAGGCCGACAACTCACCGCTGACACTGGCCGACCGAAAATCGCACGCAGTGATTGCCGAGGCCCTGAAGCATACCCCCTACCCCGTGCTGAGCGAGGAAGGCGAACACCTGCCCTACGAAGTACGCCAACAGTGGGAAACGCTCTGGGTGGTCGATCCGCTCGACGGCACCAAGGAATTTTTGAAACGCAACGACGAATTTACCGTAAACATTGCCCTCGTTACGAAGGGCGAACCGGTGATGGGCGTGATTTACGTGCCTGCCACGCGCCGCCTGTACTGGGGCGAGGCTGGCAAAGGTGCCTTTACCGCCGAGGTCGATGCCGACACCCTGCAACCGCAGCAGGCACAGCAGTTGCCACTGCCGGGTGCCACGCAAAACCGTCCGTTCCGCGTAGTAGCTTCGCGTTCGCACCTTTCGGCCGAAACGCAGGAATTTATTGACCGCCTGAAGGCCGCACACGGCGAAGTGGACACGGTGAGTGCCGGCAGTTCGCTGAAACTCTGCCTGGTGGCCGAAGGAAAGGCCGATGTGTACCCCCGCCTGGCACCTACCATGGAATGGGACACAGCCGCCGGTCATGCCATTGCCCGGGCCGCAGGCTGCACCGTGATGCAGGCCGGCACCACCGAGCCTTTACATTACAACAAGGAGAACCTGCTCAACCCCTTCTTTGTGGTGAGCCGCTCCTGATTATATGCTAACACGCCTCTATACTTAACTATCAACTATGAGTTTTCAGTCGATATTCGTGGTCATTGTCCTACTATGCGTAGTGCTGGCTCTGATCAAGGACCACATGCGCCCGGGGCTTGTGTTGCTTTCGGGAGCAGTGGTGTTTCTGTGTGCCGGCATTCTGTCGCCACGCGAAATGCTTGAGGGCTTTGCCAACAAGGGAATGATAACCGTGGCGATGCTCTTTTTGGTGAGCGAGGGGGTGAGGCGTTCGGGCTTGCTCGAAAAGTTGCTTTACCGCCTGCTGCCACAGCGCGGACGGGCCGGCCTCCGGCAAACGCAACTGCGCATGCTGCCGGTGGTGTCGTTCATTTCGGCTTTTCTGAACAATACGCCAGTGGTCGTGATTTTTGCCCCCATGATTAAGCGGTGGGCCGAAAAGCACAAGGTGGCGGCTACGAAACTGCTCATTCCACTATCGTATGCCACCATACTGGGCGGCGTTTGCACGCTCATCGGCACCAGTACGAACCTCGTGGTTCACGGCATGGTCATCGATGCGGGCTTCAGCGGTTTCGGCATGTTCGAACTGGGCAAAGTGGGCCTCATCGTGTGCCTTTGCGGTTTGGCCTACATTCTGCTGGTGTCGAACCGGCTGCTGCCCGATCAGCGCACCAACCGCGACGAGCTGACCTCGACCGAGGAGCGCGACAAGGGTCTGCACCGCGTGGAGGTGGTGCTGGGAGCGCGTTTCCCGGCCATCAACAAACGCATTTTCGATTTCGACTTCAAGCAGAAATACGGGGCTACGCTCCTTGAACTGAAACGTGGCGGACAAACCATGATTATGCACGACATGCGCCGCGAACGCTTTCGCGATGGCGACACGCTGGTGCTGCTGGCCGACGACAGCTTTATGCAGAACTGGGGCGATTCGTCGTTCTTCCTGATGGTGTCGAACGGCAAGGAGCAGGAGGCTAAAATGCCACAGTGGAAACGGGTGACATCGGTGATTTTGCTGCTGATGATGATTGTGGGGGCTACGGTGGGCGAACTGCCTGCCGTGCGCGCGGCTTTTCCGGACATGAAGCTCGACATGTTCTTCTTCGTGAGCATCGTCACCATTATCATGGCGTGGCTGAACCTTTTTCCGGCGCGTAAGTACACCAAGTTCATTTCGTGGGACATACTCATCACCATTGCCTCGGCCTTTGCCATCAGCCGTGCCATGCAAAATTCGGGCATGGCCGACGCCGTGGCGCAGTTTGCCGTGGGGCTGAGCCACGATTACAGTCCGCTGGTACTGCTGGCAGTGATATTCATCATCACCAATGTGTTTACGGAGCTGATGACGAACAATGCGGCGGCAGCCCTGGCATTTCCGGTGTCGCTATCGATTGCAGAACACATGCAGGTGAGTCCGATGCCATTTTTCGTTACCATTTGCATGGCGGCTTCGGCCAGTTTCAGTTCGCCCATCGGCTACCAAACGAACCTGATTGTGCAGGGTATCGGCAACTACCGCTTTGGCGACTTTGTGCGTATCGGTTTGCCGCTGAACCTTATTTCGCTCATCATTACGTTGATTTTTGTGCCTATGTTCTGGCCGTTTTAAGGTCGCAATTCCCCCATTCGTCGGGGGCGCATCGACTACTTTTTTTTAAAAAAACGAAGATTATGAAGAAAATCAAGAATCCCTACTTACACCTCGAGGGCTACAACTGCTTTGGCTGCGCGCCTGAAAATCCGTTGGGCGTGAAAATGGAGTTTTACGAGGACGGCGACGACATTGTGTCGATATGGTCGCCGCGTTCGGAATACCAAGGTTGGCTGAACACCCTGCACGGGGGCATTCAGAGCGTGCTGCTCGACGAAATTTGTGCCTGGGTGGTGATGCGTAAAAAGCAGACGGCAGGAGTGACTTCGAAAATGGAAACGCGTTTTTTGCGTCCGGTCAGCACCAACGGGGGCGACCTTACGCTGCGTGCGCACCTGGCTGAGGAGCGGCGCAACATTTTGCTCATTGATGCGGAACTTTACGATGCGGAGGGGCAGTTGTGTACGCAGTGCCGCTGCACTTACTTTGCATTTCCGCAAGAAAAGGCGCAAAAGGATTTTCATTTCGTGGCGTGCGAGTTAGAAGAGTAGCCTAACACGTCCGTGTTTTTTTGTATTGCCCTTACAGGGCGCCGCGATTCCAAAACCATTGAAATACAGCGTGTTATATCGCGCTTCAATAGGGCGCATGTTTGCATAAAGCTACGAATTGCAATAATGTCATTAAACCACATTGGTTAGGATATAAAATACACATATAACGTGCTGTAATTCAATGGTTTTGAATCCGCGGCGCCCTGTAAGGGCAAGGGTATATCAGCCCAGGGTATAGTGAACGGAGTGAACGACACCCTGGGTTCCCCCCATGTACTGGGTTTAAAAGGTATCGCGCCCTGTAAGGGCAGAACGTCGGAATAGGGGCAACGCCCCCCGACACACACGGGCGCAAATCGGGCGAAATATCGGGTGCAAACAAACACTCGAAACATCGGGCACAAACAAACACTCGAAATATCGGGCGCAAAACACACGGGAAATGTATGTTAAAAAAATGTCATGCAAACACTCCCCTACACGGCCCAACTACTACCCACATTGGCGGCATTTGGCGGTTGTGAATACCGCGAAAGGAGGCTTGGGCAAACCGCATTTGTGGTTTTTCGGAAAATGCTGATTATCAACGATTCCGCGCTTGTTGAAATTTTTTCCGTTTCTTTCAAAACTAGCTCGGAACTAATTTCAACTAGCTCGGAACTAATTTTGACTGGCTCGGAACTAATTTCAACAACGTCGGAACTAATTTTGACTGGCGCGGAACAATTATTTTCGCCGTGCCTGTCTGGGGGTGAAATCATAAAAAAAAGTGGGAAAAATACGGTGACGAATTTTTAACTTGTTTTCACCCTACAACGAATCGGGTGTGAGCGTTTCAGTTCCCCAACGACATGCGCAAAACGCAGATGGCATTACCCCCTACTCCGCCTTAGCTCCTATCGGGTGTGAGCGTTTCAGTTCCCCAACGACATGCGCAAAACGCAGTTGGCATTACCCCCTACTCCGTCTTAGCTCCTAAAACTTCCATGAAGGCTGGGATACATGTTAAAAGATGAAATGCACTTTGATTGGACAAAATATATTTGTACTTTTGCCCAAGTACTTCGATAAAGCGATCGAAGCCAGACTTAACCTTGGTTCAGCATTTTGAAAAACACGACATCAATCCATGATTTGCATACAAATGGGCTTTGGGTATGTTTTGTCAAAGCTGAAACACTACGCGGGGGCATATGGCCCTGGCATCCTTCCTTACACTTTTCTTTGACTTGGCTATTTTCACAATGGCTGAGTGTGGCGGTACGAAACGGTTGTGTCGCCCCAACAAACGACAAAAAGAAATTCCTATCTATTCATAAAAAAGTGGGGGGGTAGAATTTTGAGGATTCATCGTCCTTTGTACAATCGCAAGACCTTAATTCTGATTCTGCCAATCTGCTTATAGTTTAATTTAAGCGTAATGATTGCTAAAAAGAAGCATTTATTGCTGTTCACAGCCTTGTGTCTGGGAACCGCTGCTCCTGTAGCTGTGCAAGCGCAGGACGATTTCAAGCTTGAAACGGAAACGCTCACCGATGCAGAGAACACGCCTGCACCGGTATTTCCCGTACCTTCTGACCGTCAGTTGAAGTGGAACGAAACGGAGTTCTATGCCTTCTTCCACTATGGTATGAACACCTACACCGGACGTGAGTGGGGTAACGGCGATGAAGATCGCTCTTTGTTTGCCCCTACGAAAAAGCCCAATCCCAAACAATGGCTCGAAACGGCAAAGAAAGCCGGCATGAAGGGTGGCATCGCGGTGATTAAACACCACGATGGTTTCTGCTTGTGGCCAACAACTACGACAGAACACTGTGTGAAAAACGCTGGTAATGAATTTGGTAAACAAACCAATATTCCTAAGGATTTTGCCGAGGCAGCTAAGGAACTTAAGCTGAAATACGGCTTCTACATTTCACCCTGGGACCGCAACAGTAAATATTGGGGTAAGAAAGATGCAAACGGCAATTACACCGATGATTACACCAAGAGGGTATTCTTCCCTCAGTGTGCTGAAGCAGCTGCCTATGGTCACGATCAGTTTGAAATGTGGTTCGACGGTGCAACCGGTGGCGGTGGCTACTATGGTGGCGAAGCCGACAAGAACCGCACCATTGGCAATGCCGAAGTGTACTACGACATTCCCAACCTGCGCGACTCTATTCACAACGCCTGCCCCGACATCATTATGTGGGGTGTGGGTGGCGAAGCACGCTGGATTGGTAACGAAGCCGGATGGGCCGGCGAAACTTGCTGGGCGATGGGCGATGGCGAGTATGGCGACGAAAACGGTTGGCGTTGGCATCCGGGCGAAAGCGATGCCAAGGCTACTTCGGGCGGCTGGTTCTGGCACGATGGCGAAACCATTCACTCTACCGAACGCCTTTTCCAAATGTACCTCGAAACCGTGGGCCGAAACGCTACACTCATTCTGAACCTGCCGCCTGATAAGTCGGGGTATTTGCCCGATCAGACCGTGAAGCGTATGGAGGAATTTGGTAAGGAACTCGAAAAGCGTCTGGGTACTGATTTGGCTAAGACGGCCAAAGTAACGGCCTCAGCCACGCGCACCAATGGTGCAAAGACGACCTACGTGGCAGATAATCTGAAGGATGACAACAAAGATACTTATTGGGCAACCGACGACGACGTGAAGACGGCTACGCTGACCTTTGAGTGGGACACGCCGCAAACCATTCGCTACGTGTCGATGATGGAGTATATCCGTTTGGGACAGCGCATCAAGGGTTTCTCAATCGAAACCAGCGAAGATGGTCAGAACTTTGTGAAACGCGGTGGTAACATTGCTACCACCACGGTGGGCTACAAGCGTATCATTCCGCTGAATGGCAGCACGCAAAACAGCTACGGCACGGGCTACAAAGCCAAAATTGTGCGCATCACCATTACCGACAGCAAGGCTTGCCCGCTGCTCCACACAGTATCTATTTACTAAAATCATCCACACTATTCAGACAAAACTACCATGAATATAAAGAAATACCTCAGTTTGGCCGGCTTGCTCTTTCCGATGGGCATGATGGCACAAACCGATTCCCTGCTTTGCGACTTTGAAACAGCCGAGAGCTACGCCAAAGTAGGTGTGTACGATACTTGGGAACATTCACCGTTCCGCGACAAACGCCTCAAAGGTAACGCCAAGGTTACGGCTAACCCCTATACCGAGGTCGACGACATTTTGGGCTTTGCCCCGAACAAGTCGGCCAAGGTGCTCGGTGCACAGCGTTCGCGCTTCGGCAGCAACACCTTCGGAGCCATGGTGACGCTGAAAAAGCCCTTTGAACTGAAAAACAAGGTGCGCTATGTGCATGTGAAAATATGGACGCCCTCGGACAGCCGCGTCATGCTCATCGGTTTGGGACGACGCACCGACCGCCCCTGGCAGCCCACTACCACGGAACAGTTCTGGCAAACCTCGACGGCCAAGGTGCAGCCGGGTAAATGGTGCGATGCGGTGTTCCCCGTGAGCGGTGCCAACGGCATTGAAATTCACAACTTGCTCGTGGTGCCCGACTTGAAGTCGACCCACGACTTGAAGCAGGACTTCCTGTTCTACGTGGACGACATCATCATTGACGACAATTCAACTCCGCGCTTCAGCAGCGTGTACTACGGCATTAACTTCGACGAAGATCAGAGCATTAAGAACAACGACCGCTTGCTCAATTCGGTGACGTTCAAGCCCGCAAGTCAGGCCGAGGCTACCGTAGTGCCCGTGAACCAAGGCGTTACGCGCAAACTCTACAACAAAGTGCTCGACAAGGTGCTGACGGCTAAGCCCGGCGAAAAGGTGCAGGTGGGCTTTAACTGGAAGGGTAATGCCATGAGCGGCTACTTCTACCTGGACACGAACCAGAACGGACGCTTCGATGTGGCGGTGGACGGCGAACAGGTGAAACCCGGCAGCGAGGTGCTTTCCTACAGCCACTTCAAGGGAAAGAACAGTGCCGGACAGTCGGCCAATGCCGGCCTGAACATGCCCGAATTTACGGTGCCCGACACCTTGAAACCCGGTGTTTACCGCGTGCGCTACAAGGTGGACTGGGACTGCGTGGACCCGGGCGGCAATACGGCAGCCGACAACACCATCTACAATAACCGCGGTGCCTTTGCCGATATGCGTCTGGTGGTGTACACCGATAATCAGCAGGTAACCGTGAAGCGCGGTACGCGCCCGAACGGCGGAGGACTGAACGGCGATGTGCTGAAGGTGGATGGTTCGGACTTTGCCCAGGAAAAAATTCCGTTTGGCAAGGATTACAAAGTGCGCCTGCGTCCTGCACCGAACTTCAAGTTCTCGCACATGATTATCAATCACGGTAACTTGGCCAGCACGGACAGCTTGGTGTTCGACACGCCGCAGTACATGGAACACATGGCGGTGGCTCGCGAACTCGATGCCGACAGCTGCTACACCATTCCTGCCAAATACATTGATGGCGACGTGGAACTCATTCCGTTCTTCAAGTCGACCGACGGACAGGTGCAGGGTAAGGATTACCCCATCAACTTCCCCGAGGATTTGGCTATCAGCCGCACCGACCGCCGATTGAACCGCGTGAAGTTTACGGCTACGAAGGGAGGTACTTCGACGCTCGTTGTGCCGCACTCGGGCAAAGAGTTGGTGTTCCGCAACCTGACTGGCGAGGAGGTGTCGGCTGTTCCGGGTGACGAAATTGCTACGGAAATCACCTATCAGGGTGGCCCGATGCATGCCTACCTTTACCTGGACCTTGACCAGGACGGACACTTTGATTATACCCTGAATGCCGACGGCACTCCTTCGCCTTCGGGTGAGCTGTTTGCCTACTCGTTCTTCAACAACAAAAACTCGCAGGGTGCTTCGGTACAGCCCAGCGCAGGCTTGGCAGTGCCTAACTTTACACTGCCCAAAAACTTGCGCTATGGCAATTATCGCGCTCGCTTGAAGGTGGATTGGGCCAACATTGACCCGGCCGGACAATGGACCGAGGGAGGCAAGGAGAACCAGATTGAAGCTAACGGGGGTTATGTGGTGGACTTTATTCTGAACGTACACCCTGAAACTTCGAAACTCGACATTCGTACCACCAATGGTTCAATCGTGGGTAAGAGCAACAAGGGTTTGCCCACCGAGGTGCCTTACGGCCGTGCGCTGAACACTTTGCTTGTTCCGGCTGCCGATGGTTACAAGCCGGGCAAACTGACGGTGCGCCACGGTCATAACCTTGACGGGGCACAGTACATTCACGGTAACCGCCAGTGGAGCGAGTACACGACGAACGATACAAAGGTTCACATTGTGAAGGCTGACAGCGTGAATGGCGAGGTGCGCATGACGGTTGACTTTGAACCTACGGCTGAAGCTGACTACAAACTGGTGATGGCTGATGAGTTCAATACGGCTAACGGCAGCATGCCCGATTCAAAATACTGGAGCCGCTCGGAGGTGGGACACGGCATTACGTGGAAACGCTTTGTGGCGCAAACTGAGGAGGGACAGCAGCAAACGGGTTACATGGAAGATGGTAAACTCGTGATGCTGTGTAAGCCTAATACGCTGGCTGCTGAAAAGGACGACAAAGGACAGCAGCAGGCCATGATTAGCGGTGCGATTGAAAGTAAGGATAAGTTTGACTTTACTTACGGTAAAATCGAGGCGCGCATTCTGACTACGCCGCACACGGGTAACTTCCCGGCCTTCTGGATGATGCCGACGAAAACGGTGAAGGGCTGGCCGAAGGATGGCGAAATTGACATCTGGGAACAGATTGACGATAAGGATAATTCGTTCCATACCATTCACTCGGAGTGGGCCAACAGCGAAGCCGGTTGCCACGGTCAGGATAATAACCCTAAAAAGTCGAGCACCATTTCGTGCGAATCTACGCAGTATCACACCTTCGGTTTGGAATGGGAGGAGGATAAGCTGAACTGGTATGTGGATGGCCGCAAGGTGTTCTCGTACGCCAAATCGACGGATGCTGATGCCTTGGCTAAGGGTCAGTGGCCCTTCGACAAGCATTTCTACATCATTCTGAACCAGAGCGTGGGTAATGGCTCGTGGGCTAAACCGGCTGACACGAACTTTACTTACCGCACGGAGTTCGACTGGGTACGTGTTTACCAAAAAGAAGGACAGGTGAACACTGAAATCGGTCAGGCTACTGATGCAGATGCGAACATGGACGTGTACGTGCGCAATGGCAAAATCATCGTAGTGGCTCCGCAGGAAACGCTCGTTACGGTTTGCGATGTGCAGGGTCGCACCATTTACCGCGAAAAGGTGCAGGGCAACGTGAGCATTCCTTTGACCAAGGGTGTTTACGTGCTGAACGGCCGCAAGGTCATGGTGCCTTAACTGCCCCTCCCTCTTTATTCGTTGATTCCTTGAAACCTTTGAGCCTTGAAACCTCAGGCTCCACTTACTAAAACAGCCCCGGGGCTAAGCAACTTGATGTTGCTCGGCCCCGGGGCTGCCGGTTTCTATGGGATATGTTTGCGAAGATGGGGCTACTCGGATTCGGTAGCAAAAAAGTGTGGATATGTTGACAATGTATTCAGCATATTGTGACAAACAATTTGTAGCATATATTTCAGTGATGATTCGAAGGTTTTGAAACCGCGGCGCCCTGTAAGGGCAGGGGTATTTCAGCCCAGGGTAAAGCAGACCGAAGGGCTGCGACACCCTGGGTTTCCCCCATGTCTCGGGTTTAAAAGGTATCGCGCCCTGTAAGGGCAGTATGTCGAGATAGGGGCAACGCCCCTCGACACACACGGGCGTAAATGGGGCGCATTACATGGCGCGTAATTACCATGTGCGTACCGTTCCACCAACGCATATACATGTTGTATTTCGCGCATTTCGCCC
>Monroe_p2__coassemble_1181_pt1 | contig 17224 bp, 9 predicted proteins | sample Monroe_p2__metabat2_low_PE_026 | metagenome-assembled genome bin Monroe_p2 | reverse complement strand
AACTTTTATGAAATTCAAGATTTGCCTTAATTTTTGAGGTGTTTTTGGGTCTTGAGGAAGGAGTGTAGCGAGCTACACGACTGATGAAAGGTCAAAAAAAACGGCCAAAAAGAAAGGTGAAGATTGAATTTAGAAGAGATAAATCTCCAAATCAAATCTTCGTCAGAAAAGTTTAGACGACTTCATTATCTATTGTTCGGTAACCGGGCTGCATATATTACAGTAGTTCGTTTGATTTTGCATACTAAACGGACTAAAAAAGTATATCCCTATTTCACTTTTTTGCACGTCGGTTGAACGCGCCGGAAGGCCCGTGTTTAAAGGGGTTAATGAGCGTTTTTCGCGTTTTGAAAAAATCGAGGTGCGAGATTAAGTGGCGAAAGAATTTGGATTTCGGGGTGTTCATGTTGTATCTTTGCATCAGCAACAGCGGGCTACACCTCAGCCTTGACGGATGAAAAAACAACAAATTCTTATGTATTCATTCAGCGTTCTTTGACATTTTGTGACAACAGAAAGTAGGACAGGAAGGCCTGTCTGAAACCTATGCCTACCGACATGGGAGATGGCATAGCATTACCTGACTATTTTGCGACAACGCGTCTGCTCATAGGCTGAAAACGGTTGGCTAATCTTCGAAGAACTTGAGCACAACTTTGCAACCGAAGTCGATGCTGTGGTCGGGCGCAAAGCCGATGAAGGCTCCTAAATCGACGATATTGGTGCTGAAACCATAGCCTATTTCGCTGTAAAAATTAAGTGCCTTGACACTGAGTAGGTTCAAATAGACTCTTTCCTTTTGCACGACTTTCGACAAATATGGCAAGCGCGAAAACAGCAACATGGGACTTTCGTAGGTTCCGGTGAAACGCACATAGTAGCGCGACTCATTATACCAACGGGAGTTGAGAAGCTGAAACTCGCCCGTCATGTCGTCGTTCCATTGGGCAGGCATATAGCTGAACTTGAAATAGTCGTAGTCTAGGAAACAATCGTTGCCGCGCTGGGTATACACTCCACCGCCCATTCTGAAAAACAGAGTACGCATGGCGTAAAGCGACAAACGATAACGCAAATCGCCTTCGAAGCGTTCATAATGGGTTTGGCCACGACCTAAGGCATAGCCCCGTTCGTAGCTGAACAGCAAGGTTGGATAATTTGAGTACAAAGGAAGACGACGTTTGCCTTCACAATAATAATACTGGGCTGGAGTCCACTCAATTTGTACGCGCGGTCCGAGACTTGAAAAATGCTTTTTCATGCCAGAAGCTTCGGCAAGTTCGTTCCACTCTATCAAACCTCGCCGATGATAGCGGCCTCCTAAAGTGAACCTTAGTCCGGGAAGCAAACTGAAACTGGCATCGGTTTGTATGTGGGCATCGCGATAGTCGTGAAAACCATAATGGTCGATGATGTGAAGCAAGGAATCGTATTTTTCAATGCCTTCGAGTTTGTGACGCAGTTCATCGGCTTGACGGCTGTTGTACATGTGGGCACCACCTCCTGCATTGAAACTGAAGATTCCGTCGTAACGATGACTAAAACGTACTAATAAGGGAACTTCCCAATAGATTTGCTTTTGCTTGAAACTGTAACCTATACTGGGAGTAAACTCCATACGTGGCAATGTGGTTGAGAAATGAGTGAACAAATCCCAACGTGCACGAGCTTTGAGCGAAAATCCTTTCGTACGGCTCCACCCTACCATCGAAGGGGTGATGATGGGGGGCAATTTAATGCGGGAATGATCGCTCAACTTGAAATGATTGGATGAGAGCAACAAAGTTTGGGTGCGTTCGCCAAACCATCTTTTCGGATGGCGATTGTCTTGTTTGTCGTCCTTTAATTCCAAAGCATCTTCGAGGCCATCGGATGCTAAATCAAAATCGTCGGTTTCTGAGGTTTGACTGTCAACTTCCGATGCATTCGATAGGGCTTCGTCTGCTTGCTGCAAAGCTATGGAGTCGGTTTGTGATTCGTGCTTTTGCTTATAAAGCTGTACAATATTTTCTTCGGCTTTACGTAGCGGAAACTTACGATATTTGGCAAAGTAATCGAAATTATTGATTACACGTGTGGTATCAATGCGTAACAGGCACAACTGTGTTAAGTCGTACTTTGACTGTTTGCTGAACTGGGTGTTGACCGGACAAGTGAAGTTATGGGCTGAATGTATTTCCATAACTTCGTTTACCTTATTGCCCAACAACTTGAACTTAGATACTATACGCAAACGGTTAGGCAGTATGCTCTGACAACCATCGGTGCCCATTCGGGCATTGACGGTTATCTGACGTAACTGATAACGAAACTGAAAGGTGAAATTCCGCACAGCTCCGCTTGATAAATCCATATCAATAAAACCTGTTACTAACTGGTCGTTGCTGAAACGGGGGGTTATATTGATGCGGGCTGTCGGAGGAACGGAGTCGTTGAGCTTGCTTATAAAAACGTAAGTGTAACGATAAAAACGTCTGTTGCGCTTGTGTAGGGGATTCAAGATGCCATCAAGAAACAATTTCGACTCGTAGATTTGAAAATTAAAACGTCCTAACGAGTGAAAGCGTTGCTCGCTCTGGTATTTGGCAGTTGTGTGAAAGGCTATGACTTTACAATCAATTTGACCGGGGGCGCGATACTGTAATTTTAAATGGGCCTCGGACAGGTAATCATTGTGCCCACGCTCCAAACGCAACATGCCCGGAATGTAACGTACAATCGGGCCGTTGCGTTTGGTGTGCATCACGTGGCGCAAATATACATCGCTCACATATTGCAAACTGTCCATACTAAACTGTTCGCCGTAACTGAATACTTTACGCATCAATTCATCTGCTCTGCGGGTTCGCGAACGTTCTTCAGGAGTTAAACTCTTATAGTATTTTTTATCTCGCCCTTTAGGCTCATAGCTTTTAGTGGCTACATTGGTTGATGCCGACAGGGTGTCGGTGAGCGCATTGTGGGCCTTTGCTCCTGTGCACAGTCCCACACTCCATATCACTGCCAAAAGCAGTTTACAGAACATCGAACAAGCTATGTATGCTTTCATTGTGTGCCAAGCTTGGGAGTTTTTAGTTAAAGAAAATACTTAAAGATTTATCGAAAAAAATAGGCGTTTGCCATAAAGCAGAAATGCACTCTGCTAATGTGACCTACGACCTGCTGACGGCTTTAACACCTCGCACAGTGCGCAGTTTTTTTATCAGTCCGGTTAAACGCTGGGTGTCGTCGACCAATACGGTGAGTATGCCAGAAAACAACCCATCGTTTGAATCAATGCTGATGCTGCGAAGCATGATGTGTTCTTCCTTTGAAATGATGGAGGTGATATTGTTTACAATTCCCAAATCATCATTTCCTACGACGTGTAGGGTAATAGGATAGGTGTCGTGACCTTTGCCGGCCCAACGTGCCTTGACAATGCGATAACCAAAGCGTTCGCGCAGTGCTGGGGCATTGGGGCAGCCGATGCGGTGAATTTTAATACCGCCACTTACTGTGACAAAGCCAAACACCTGATCGCCATAAACGGGATTACAGCAACGGGCCATTTGAAAATCAAGTCCTTTTAAATCGCGACCGATAACCAATTCGTCTTGATCGCCTTTGGCACGGTTCAGCCATTCGTTTTCCATGTTGAACTCTTCGGCCGAACGTACGGCGGCTCTTTCGGCCGTGCCTTGTTCGCGCTTCATCAGTTCGACATAGGTTTCGAGTGCTCTGTTCACATCGATTCGTTCATCGCCCATATCTTTAAAGAAATCGAAGCTCTCTTTGTAGCCCATTTTCTTTACCAGCTGGTTGATGAGGCTTTCGTCCCATTCTAACTTGCGGTTTTTCATTTTGCGCTCCAAGATTTCTTTGCCTATGGCGCTTTCCGAAGCTTGAATTTCGCGCACTGCTGCGCGGATTTTGGCTCTTGCATGCCCTGAGCGAGCTATATTTACCCATTCTGCCTTAGGAGTTTGGGTGCTTGCAGTCAGAATCTCCACAGTCTGTCCGCTTTCAAGCGGCTGCCTGATGGAGTAGTTTTTTCCATTGACCCGTCCGCCCACACAGCGGTTGCCGATACCGGTGTGAATGGTATAGGCAAAATCAAGAATGGTGGAATGCGGTGGCAAACTGTAGAGGTCGCCTTTCGGTGAGAACACATAGACGTTTCCTTCCTTCAAATCTGAAGTCAGACTTTGCGTCAACAGTGAATCATTACCGGTTTCGAGGGCTGAACGTATATCAGCAAGCCAAGAATCAACGGTTCCGCCACTGCTCTTGACGCCTTTATATCGCCAATGGGCTGCCAAACCATGTTCAGCGACTTCGTCCATGCGTTCCGAACGAATCTGCACTTCGACCCATTTTTCTTCAGGACCTTTTACCGTAATGTGCAAACTTTCATACCCGTTGCTTTTCGGAACGGTCAGCCAGTCGCGCAAGCGTTTAAGGTTGCTTTCGTACTTGTTCGTAATCAGCGAGAACACTTGCCAGCATTGCTCTTTTTCTTTCTGTTCCGGCACATCCAAAATAATGCGTATGGCAAAAAGGTCATACACGCCATTGAAACCGCATTGCTGTTTCTTCATTTTTTGCCAAATGGAGTGTATGCTCTTGGTGCGTCCTTTCATGTGATAGCGCAATCCTGCCCCGTCAAGCATTTTTCGGATGGGTTCCGTAAAGCGTTCGATATAGGCATCGCGCGAACGCTTGGTGGCATTCAAACTTTCCTTGATTGAATAGTAAGCGTCGTGTTCCAAGTACTTCAGACTCAAATCCTCCAACTCGCTTTTCAGTTTGTACAAACCTAACTTATGGGCCAAAGGTGCATATAAATTGGCAGCTTCGACCGATACTTTGTGTTGTGCCTCAAGGTTATCTGTATCTCGGATCTGACGCATCAAGCAAACGCTGTCTGCAATCAGAAGCAGGATAATCCGCATATCGGCAGCCTGCGAAATCAGCAGATTTCTGAAGTTATCGGTACTCATGGCCTCGGTCTTTACCTCGATGGCCTCGACCTTCATAAAACCACGCAAAGTCTGGGCTATATCTTTGCCAAAGAAACGCTCAACAACTTCACTTTGTTCGGGTTGGGTAACGACTGAGCGCAACAAATAAGCTGTAAGCGCATGACCGCGTAATCCGATTTCCTCGACGGCCAATTGAATGGTTTGCAATGCTAACACCACGCGATTTAGCCCAAACTCATTTTCTTCGAGTCCGGGAGTTGCAGCCACAGTACTAGCCATGAAATCGGCCAATTTACGGGCATCTTGCGCTTTATATTTTATATGTTCGTTGCTGAAAAGGCTGCGAAGCAATGCGATAAACATCTTCCGATTCTCGCTTCTTTTCTTCATTTCGTTTGTTTGCATAGGCCGTCAATTTACTTTCAGCTGTAAAATTACAAAATAACCGAACAATTTGCACCTTTATCAGGGCATTTTTATGGATAAATGAGCAATATACAGAATTTATTCAGTCTTTTGCGTCATTTCGTTCTGCTTTTCCACTCTTTCTTCCAACCAATGGTCTATCAGTTGCCGGGCCAAACTTACCTTGCCGGGTATAGCGGGCAAACTGTCGTAACGGAACCATCCGCCCTTTTTAAGTTCTGACTTTTGCAGACATAATTCACCATCCTCATACTCTGCCATAAATCCTACCATCAGTCCGCAAGGATATGGCCAGGGCTGTGAAGCAAAATAACGGAGGTTCTTGATTTGCAACTGGGTTTCTTCCATCACTTCACGACGGACACAATCTTCCAGGGTTTCGCCGGTTTCAACAAAACCTGCCACCAGTCCTAAATAATCTTTCTTAAAATTTTTACTTTGAACCAGTAAAATTTCTTCGCCGTTGTTTCGTGTAATGGCTACAATAATAGCTGTGGCCAAAGCGGGCCACACTTCTTTTCCGCAGTTAATGCAACGCTTCGAGATGTCGGTATGCAATTTCATCGGTGCACCACAAACACCACAGAAATGGGTATTTTGATCCCAATACAATATTTCATGTGCCTTTCCTGCCATGTTATACACAGCACAGGGCAGCACGTCGAACGAGGCTCGCAATCCCATCATCTGCCATCCTGCTTTCACAACGGGAGCATCAATGCGAGCAGTATAGCAGGCCTTTCCTTGCAAATCGGGCAAATGATGCAGCGTATGCCAGGGAAGCAACTGTATAGGGGGCTCTTCGCCCACAGGCACTTCATTATTGGCCGTCAGCAACAATTCGTCTTGACAAAATATAAAATAATAAGCCTTTTTCATTGCTGCATTTCAAAAGAAAGCCGATGCACGTCATAGGAATTTTCCTACAACCCGCACCGGCTATTTATTCTGTTTACATAAAATTCAGGAATCTATTTTTGATTAGAGACCCAAGCTCTTTACCACTGCTTCAATTTTCACTTGAGCGTCAGCCACAGCGCCGGCATAGCATTTGGGGCAATCCATGTGACCTTGCACTTCAATGTAGAACTTGATTTTGGGTTCCGTTCCAGAAGGACGTACACTCACCTTCGTTCCGTCTTCAGTGTACCACTGCAAAACATTGCTTGCCTCGGGGAAGTCGAGAGCTGATTCATTGCCTTCTGCATCGTAAGTCTTCAGCGTACCATAGTCCTTAGTGCAAATCACACGCGAACCGGCCAATTCTGTCGGTCGGTTGGTACGGAAGTTTTCCATCATGGCTTTGATTTCATCGGCACCGGTTTTACCAGGTTTCACCACATTGATGGTCTTGTTCACAGCCAATCCGTACTCCAGATAGATGTCCATCAACACATCATAGAGCGTCTTGCCCTGATCCTTTGCCCAAGCGCAAATTTCAGCCAGCAGTGAGCAGGCCGAAACAGCATCCTTGTCGCGTACAAAGTCCTCTGCCAAGAAGCCATAGCTTTCTTCGCCACCACCGATGTACTGCAGTTTACCTTCGTCCAAACGAATCTGACGGGCAATCCACTTAAAGCCCGTGTAGCAGTCGTACATCTTGATGTTATTCTTGTCAGCAATAGCCTTAATCAATTCAGTTGTAACGATGGTCTTTACAATAAACTCGTTACCCTTCATCTTACCCTGAGCCTTACGGTTCATGATGATGTAATAAAGGAAAATCATACAGGTTTGGTTACCATCAACCAACACCCATTCTCCCTTATCGTTTTTGCAAGCCATACCCACGCGGTCAGCATCGGGGTCTGAAGCCATCACGATGTCTGCATCGATACTCTTGGCCAAATTCAAAGCCATTGTCAGAGCCTCGCCATTTTCGGGGTTCGGACTAACCACCGTGGGGAAGTTTCCGTCCTTTACCATCTGCTCGGGCACTGTGTGCACATTCTCAAAACCCCAAAGTTTAAGCGACTGCGGAATGAGCATCATACCAGTTCCGTGCAACGGAGTGTATACAATCTTCAAATCCTTCTGACGCTTGATACATTCGGGATCAATACTCAATGTATGAACCTTTTCGAGATAGATATCGTCAATTTCCTTACCGATAATTTCAATCAGTTCAGGTTTGCCTTCAAAGCGAATATCTTCAACGCTCACCTTGTTAACCTCATCAATAATACCCTTATCGTGCGGAGCCAACACCTGCGCACCATCATCCCAATAAGCCTTATAACCGTTGTATTCCTTGGGGTTATGGCTTGCTGTTAGGATAATACCGCTCTGGCATCCCAAATGACGAATAGCGAACGACATTTCAGGAGTCGGACGCATATCTTCGAACAAATATACTTTGATTCCGTTGGCCGAGAAAATGTTGGCTGCGGTTTCAGCAAACAAGCGGCTGTTGTTGCGGCTGTCATGACCCACAACTACGCTGATTTGCTCCATATCCTTAAAGTTAAGGTTCAGGTAGTTCGAAAGGCCCTGAGTAGCTGCGCCTACAGTGTAAATGTTCATACGGTTCGTACCGGGACCCATAATACCGCGCAAGCCACCCGTACCAAATTCCAGGGTACGATAGAACGAGTCGATGAGTTCGGTTTTATCGGGGTTCTCAACCATGGCCTTCACAGCCTTTTGAGTTTCGGCATCATAGCAAGCTGAGTTCATCCAGCTTTGAGCCACTTTTTCGCATTGTGCAATAAGTGCTTGATTTTCCATATCGCGTGTATGTTTTTACCTCTGCACAGCCCACATCAAATGCAAGGCCTCATCAGAGACAAACTTATCTATTAGTTTATATTTATAAAAAGAAGGAGGCTCGGCAGAGCCATACCTGGAAACTGAATTATCTTTTAAAACAAACTGTGATTACTGAGGTAAAATTTCAATCCAGTAACCATCAGGATCTGAAATAAAGTAAAGTCCCATTTCCTGATTCTCGTAGCAAACGCAATTCATTTCCTTATGAAAAGCCCGTACAGCATCATAGTCGCCAGGAGTGCGCAAGCAGATGTGAAATTCATTTTCGCCTAAGTTATACGGTTCCGTTCTGTCGCGCAACCAGGTAAGTTCCAATTTAAAATCGCTTGCTTCATTCTTTAAATACACAATCTTAAAAGCACCTTCCGGTCCTTCGATCTCGCCGCACGGCATAAGGCCTAATGCTTCTTTGTAGAATGCAATGCTGCGTTCCAAATTGAGTACGTTGATGTTGAAGTGGTCAAATTTTGCAGTAATTTCCATAAAGGGGTTTATTTAAAAGTGCGTTGCAATAAATCCGGCTGCACCTGTTGAACGAACAAAAGCCTTTAGCTCAAGTTACAGCCCGACTTCGCGTAAGCAAAGTTACTGCAAACCAAATGAACCACAAAAATTAAAGGTAGGTTTTTTCAAAAGAATAGGAAATGTTACGAATCGGTAGAAGGATTGTAAAGAAAAATTCAACAACAACCCCAACCCTGCTAACCACCATTAAAACAGTTCAGCCATAAAAGCGTGTAGTAAAACTCAACAACGCATCATGGGTTTCAGACAGGCCTACCTGCCTTACTTTCTGTTGTAACAAAATGTCAAAGAACGCTGAATGAATCAATAAGGAATACTGTTTTTTCATCCGTCAAGGCTAATGTGCAGCTTATCAATGCTGCAGTGTTGCCTTTATTGCGAATGCAATGTCAGTGCAAACCGAACGCAGAGCGATGAGAGCTGGCTCTCAAAAGCTATGCTGAGGTGCAGCCTGACTTCGCCGTAGGCAATGTCAGTGCCAACCGAATGCAGAACTTGAAAACTTGTTTTCGAAAGTTTTGCTGAGGTGCAGCCTGACTTCGCGAATGCAAAGATACAACATGCACAACCCGAAATCCAAATTTTTTCGCTGCCTAATATCGCACCTCGAAAGTTTTTCAGACCTCCGAATGTGCATTCAGCCCTTTATCTATGGGCATTTCGGTGCATTTTTCATACTCGAAAAAAAATAAAATTGGGATATAATATTTTATCTCTTGACAATTATCAAAACGTACGAAACAGCAACATTTTGCCTCACCCAAATACCACAGTCCCCACACCTTTTTTCTACTGAGCCTACAAAACGCTTCACTACTATGCTTCTAAAAAGAAAACTTAGAAAATATAAAAGCGTTAGCTTACAATAATCTAAAGCAATATATGCCTTATGATTATTGCAAACCAACGCCACACGGGTAACTACGTCACCCCATTTTACACGCCTTGTGAGCAGTAAAATTAGAGTTCCAAGTCGCCATCGAAAATTTCGTGCCAGGGAAGTCCCTGCTTGTTCAATTCTTCCATGAAAGGATCGGGATCGAACTCTTCTACGTTCCATACACCCGGCTTCTTCCACAAGCCAAGCATAAACATGCGGGCACCGATGCAAGCCGGCACACCCGTAGTGTAGCTAACACCCTGCATACCAGTTTCCTCGTAAGCAGCCTGGTGCGAGCAGTTGTTGTAAACGTAGTAAGTATGTTCCTCACCATTCTTCAAACCGCGGATACGGCAGCCGATGCTAGTTTCGCCATCATAGTTCTCGCCCAAATCCTGAGGATTAGGCAACACAGCCTTCAAGAACTGCAAAGGAACGATTTCCATACCCTGATAGTTGATAGGCTTGATAGAATCCATACCAATGTTCTGGATAACGCGCAAGTGAGTCAGATATTCCTGACCAAACGTCATCCAGAAGCGGGCACGCTTAATCGTAGGATAGTTCTTCACCAAGCTTTCGATTTCCTCGTGGTGCAGCAGGTAGCTTTCCTTCGGACCTACGTTAGGATAGGTAAGCGGCTGGTGAATTTCGAGCGGTTCAGTTTCAACCCACTGACCGTTTTCCCAATACAAACCCTTCTGGGTAATTTCGCGAATATTGATTTCAGGGTTAAAGTTCGTAGCAAAAGCCTTGTGGTGATTACCGGCATTGCAGTCTACGATGTCGAGATACTGAATCTCGTCGAAGTGATGCTTGGCAGCATAAGCTGTAAAAATGCTCGTCACACCCGGGTCAAAACCACAACCCAAGATAGCAGTCAAGCCAGCCTTTTCAAAGCGATCTTTGTAAGCCCACTGCCATGAATACTCAAAGTGAGCCTCATCCTTCGGTTCATAGTTTGCCGTATCAAGATACGAGCATCCGCACTGCAAACAAGCCTCCATGATGGTAAGGTCCTGATAAGGCAAAGCCAGGTTCATAACCAAGTCAGGTTGGAACTCGCGGAACAAGGTGCAAAGTTCTTCTACATTGTCGGCATCAACCTGTGCCGTTTTGATATCATCGCGACCGATGGCTTTGACAATAGCGTCGCACTTCGACTTCGTACGACTGGCAATCATAATTTCGCTAAACACGTCAGTGTTCTTGGCTACCTTATGTGCAGCTACTGTTGCGACGCCACCGGCGCCGATAATCAATACTTTTCCCATATCGTTGATAAATTGTTATAGTAGTTATTCAGTTTTCACAGACTTTTTAGTCTCGCTCCGGGCTCGTACAGTTCATACTATTAAGCTCACCCGAGCGAAAAATTTATTCTAACCAAATACTGCAAACATTACGCAGCATTCAGCAGTCTGAAAGTCTGAGTGCAAATTTAAAAATTTCTATGATTTTACAAATGCCTTGCAGCTTATTTATGCCCCGATAGTCAAACTTTCTGCCATTTCCGAAAATCCATTGCCAAACTTATTCTGGAATTTCAAGCTTCAGGCGCACCCAAGTTTCATGTCCTTCACGCATAGCATCAGGCAGTTTATAGGAAATGTGCATCGTATCATCGTCCACCAATTTATAGGTAATCTTGTTACTTTTACCCACAAGTTCCGGATCGGTAATCGAACCCTTCACATACTCAATCAGCGTCGAGTCCGAAGTCACTTTAAACTCGCCCCTGTTCGTTATGATGCTTTTTGCCTGCTCATTGGCAATCAGAAATGTTGAAAAATGGTTATCAGTCTGCATAACCTTCCACACGGGCAGACGCACCACCCTGCTACCATCTTTTGCCTGTTGCACCTGTTGCCAAATGCCACACAATTTATCGGCATTCTTAATTTTGTCGGCATGCGCGCCAAGGCCCAAACATAATAACAAAGCTAAAGACACACTCTTTTTCATGGTTGTAAGGTTTTTATAGTAATCAAAAAAATGCGTTTTACTGAAAAGGATAGAAAGAAGATGTTATCCGTACTTAGAACGAAACACTACCCTTTACCACTGCCTGCGACTGCGCATTACGTATTTCAAAGAGCACATGGTCAGCATTCGCAGCATCGGGTTCGCAGTATATATCCAACTCATCGCCCCAATATGACTCCAAGCAATAAGCCATTTCAATGCGGCGCACTGCACGCTGTTTCATGGCATCGGCCGGCATGCTGTTCAGCAACAATTCCAGGTAACGAATCGAATTGACATGACCATTGATGTCCAAATCGGTATACGCAGCCCGGTGTCTGGCCACCAACTGCGGATTTTTCATGCGCATACGTCCCATGGGGGCAATAGGCGAGGGTTCATCCGGAATCAACACATCGCTAAATCCCCCATCAGGCAAACGGGTCAAGTCTGCAGGCTGACGTGTTTCAGTATTGATGAGCGACCATATACTCGTTGCATGGCCATAAGCCGAACCATCTGGACGCAACACGCTGAAATGGCGGTCTGTAAATTGTCTGTAAACGCGGTCCACCCACGTTTTAATGCTGAATTTTTCGTTCGTCTTAGGCAACGAATCCATTTCAATAACCAGACGCGACAGTACCCAAACCTGCTTCGAAGCAATCATTTCGCTATAACCAAAACCATGATTTCCGGCATGAAGCGAAGCGCAACGTAATATCAGATTGCCCAAATTTCCCCACGACAAATTGCCGCGAACATCCTCCGAAAAAGGTTCTACTTTATATTGATAGCATGATGCTTTTTCCATAATTCAACTATATAATTAAATTTATCAATGCCGTAAACACACCCAACCACACCGTCCGCAACGAATCAGCCCAATCGGTGTATAATCCTAAATTCATTCCGGAAAAAAGCGCATTTTTCAGCCTGACAATCAAGTTTGATTACCGGCTGCATTTTAACAGCTGGAAAGAATCGGCGTTATTTTCGCAAAAACAGCCATTATCTTTGCCTTACATGCAAGCCACATCTGTTTTCACTATCACAAAAGTAGCAATTTCATACAACACTGACAAATAATTATACCAAAAATGCTTAACTTTTCATACAGGTTTAAACGCTATGAAAGCGAATACTTCTCCACTCTCCATATACGCATAAAATCGGATATAACATTTTATCTCTTGCCGATTACCAAAACATACGAAGCTACAACGTTTTGCCTCACCCAAATGTTACAGCCACACACCTTTTTACTACTGACCTTGAACTGCTCGCGTGCAAACTTTTCGGCCTCGGCTTGGTTCACAGACGATAGGCGGTTCTCGCCTAAATAGGCGTTCTCAAAACCGTCAATGTCTTCAATGTAAACGCCCTTTCGGCCTTCGGCTTCAAGAATGCTCTCCATGGCGGTGCGTAGTCCGAGCATACTATCCTGAAGGGCTTCTTGCGTTTGATACATGCCCGATTTGATGCGCCTTTCGTAGCGGTCGCGGGCAAGGGCTTGCGTGTACTGATAGTCATTGCCGTCGCGGAACAGAATTTCTGCCGTCTCTTCCTCGCTCAACGCTTCGTTCTCGGCCACACGGCTGCCGGCTGTTTCGGTCGGTGCAAATCGGCCTACTTGCAGCGCGTGCTGCTTCGCCACGTCGCGAGCTTCGGCAATGAAGGTGGGATATTTACCGGGTTCCGTCAGGTTCTCATAGCTGCGCCAAAGCACATAGCGGAGTTCGTTGTCCGTCAGCGTCTGACCGTCCATGGCTTCAAAGCCCAATCCGCGGAGCATATCCAGGAAGAAACCCTTGATTTTCGCCCACCACTGCGGCGAGGCATGCTCAAAGTCGGTGCGTTCGGCAAGGTCTGCCAAATATTCCTCAGTAGCCGTGCGCACGTTCCACCCATGTTTGGCGGATGCTTCGGCTATCTTTCTGCGAATGCCTTCCTCGGCATTGCGATAAACCATATCGAGGAAGTCATCGAAGTGCTCGCCAAACAGCTGACGCAATCCGTAGTGAGCCACCGCCTCGTGCAGCAGGGTCTGCTCCACGTCGGCCGTACTGGCATGATTCGGCAGCACAATCGTTATCTTCCCCGTCCGCTTATTATAGAACCCTTTGGCCGTGCGCTGCTTGCCTTCCAACTGCAAAGCATCGGTCACGATTTCTACATTCGTCAAATGCAAACGTTCCACAATTTTTGCAGCATGTGCTTGCAGATTTGCAACAGTCGGGCGCGAAGAAGTGGTTGCGCTTGCGCCTTGACGGAATTTATTTTCCTCGGAAAGTTGGGGATTTACAAAATCTTTCACTACCTTTGTGGCAGAAGAAAGCTCTGCTTTATCTGAGGCTTCCGCGATTGGTGCGGAGAGGTGCAGGTAATTCAGAGCTTTCTCTTTATCCACATACCTCATGTAGCCTTTGTTTATCCATCCTGCTACGCTATCCCTCCTTTTTCCAAATACGCTGCTGACAATATCAAAGTCCGCTTCAGTACCTTTACCCAAATCAATTGTAACAAGGAAGTTCCCGTTTACGGTTCTTAATTCAGTCAAAACAGAACGGTTCCCTTCACGGCCCAAGTTGTCAAACACAGCAATAGGATTGGCTACCGCACGTGGCAGATCACGCAATTCTTCTATAGCGAAACCGTGTTTTTTCATTTTCTTTGCTACCTTACTGCCATGAAGACGTATGGGTCTGTCGGCAACTCCGGCCAACAGCAACTTTTCCGACGGAGTTCCCAAATCGAAATTTATCTTGTCTGCATTATCCAATACAAACTCATCCAGTTGCTCATTAAACCGTTCATTCACCGCTTTCAAGTCTTCATTCTGATGCTCATCAAAAGAGGCACTATCGCCTAAGCTATCAGCCTTCCCCACATTCTCCATAATGAAAATCTGGTCTTCGCGAGCCACATCCTCGGTTTCTTCCGCCAACGACTGACGGCGCTCTTCGGGGGTCATGTGAAGTCGATTCTGCACGTTACGCGCTTCAACCTCACCCCCAAGGGCTTTGTAGTTTCTGAAAGCTTCGCCTCGATGATTCATGTAGGCGTTGTACAGTCCTCTGTTCTTTTTAATCAAAGCATCGGCTTCGGCATCCTTCCCCTCAGCACGAAGTTGCTTTATCTGCTCTGTCACTTCATTGAATATATTCTTGATTCTTCTAGCCGACAGAAAATTGGGACTGCCGCCTTCTGCAAAACCCTCAATATATTGAATAGCGTGTTGTACTTCGTGAACGAGTGTTTCTTGGTTGACTGAATATAGCGTAATCGATTTGTCCTGCTGGTCGTAAAAACCGAACGAACCTTTCAGCACCATATTCCTGTTACCCTCGACAATGCGCACATTGCGCAGCTCGGGATATGCTTGATACAGTTCCTCATTGTCAAGATAGTCGTCCAGATGTTTCGGAAGTCTAGACAACTCGTATTTCTTGTCTTCAAGATACGATAGTCTTTCCGCTCTGCTGCGTTCCATTTCGCCCAAAACGTAAAGTTCCACCATGTCCATTTCGTTTTCATTGATGCTGATTCCTTTTTGGAAGGCGTGCTGCAAATCCACAGATGCCTCTTCTAGTTCCTGCTGCTCTTCACTGCTCAATGCTCTCCGCTCAGGGTGCAGTTCCCCGTTGCGGTCAAACTCTCCATCCACAATCTCATACCGCCACTTACCGTCACCACCACGCTCCCAACCGGTAGCCAACTTGATAGCCTTCGCGTCTTTCTCCTGACGTTCCATCTCGCGTGCCACACCTAAGTTATCAAGGCGCGTAGTGGCTTCTTCCGCCTTGTCAAGAGCTGCTGCACCTTGTTGGCCGACGAACTGGAAACGAACATCTTTTTTGCGCGTATTGAATCGTTTCGACAAAGGAATTATCGCTCCCTTGTCATCTCGCACTATCAGGTCGTTCAGCTTGCGGTTATTCCTTGTATCCTTATATTTATAGTCACGCTTATCGTCATATCCCCACTCGTTAATGTCATTCCCGTCCCAATAGAGGTTTGCTGCCGGAACATTCTCTTTCATGATTCGGTAATCGCCATTCAAAGCATGTCGCCCATGTTGCTTGGCATACGCCTCTGATAGCGTTACCCAATCGCCATTTCTCACACTTCCCTCTTTCAATGATTTTGGAACGGCTCTGTAGATTGTAACAGTTGGATTCTTCCCTTGCTCTATCTCTTGAATGGCCTGACTGATGGCTGCGACGCTCTCTTCTCTGTTGCGGTCATGGTTCATGCGGAATTGCTCCTCCAGGCTGTCGCGTATGTTGTCTTTATTGTTGGCAACATCTATCAGGCTTTTGTCTGTTCCGTCCTCGTCATACGAAGGGGCACGGTGAGACATTCTGAACTCGTCTGTCGACTGATAGCCATTCCGTCTTGCTGCTTCATTCACAAGGTCTCTCATGCGCTGTTCATCGTTGTTGCGAACAGCTTCCATATACGCTTTATCCAGTGCTTCATCAGACATCTGTTCGAACACCTCCAGCCGTTTTCTTTCGGCTTCTTTTTCCGCTTCCTCGCGCTTGCGTGCAGCCTCCATGACATTGCGGTTGTTTAACGCTTCCTGCACATGTTCTTCACGCAATTCTTCTACGTTGCCAAAGTTGCTAAACAGTTCATTTTTAATAGGTTTAAACACTTTCGCAAATTGACCCAACGACAAACCCTCGTTTGCCAAAAGAACGCTTCGTTTGATGTTCTTGAAAGCATCGCTTGCTCCACCCAAATTGCCGGATCTCATAGAGTCAGCATACTTTTTCACGTCATTCTGATTTAAATGATGCTTGGCTGCAAATTCCGCTACATTTACAGAACTGCTGTTTCGCACTTTGTTCGGATTCACCCCATTCAGCATATCCGCCAGTACGCGGTCGGCCACTTCTTCGGCACTCGTGAAACGGATATGGAAGAGTTCGGCTACCGACTGCCAGAACTTTGCCAAAGCCTGCTTCACGCGCTGAATGGCAGCCACAGCTGCAGCACGTTCAAACACACTCTTCCCCGTATCAGTCGCTGCCTGCTGCTGTGCCTCGCGCAAACGTTCGGCACCGCGTCGGCCTGAATAGTGGGCAAGCACTTCGTCGGCAATTTCATCATCGGTCTTCAGTTCAGGGTACAAACCTCTTACCTCCTCCCAAATGGGGGTGGCTTTCATCAGGCCCACAATGTCATTCCATGCCTCTGCGTTTACATTGCGTATCATGTCTGCCCAAAGGTGAGCGTATTCGTGAATGGGCGTTTCAGCAGTGGCAATGCGTGGGTCAAGGTAAATTTTACCATCAACCGTAAAGCCGTAGGCCTCGCCGCTGGGGGTGCGGAAATAGCGGTGCTCGCGAAGTCTTGCACGCTGCTTTGCGCTCTCTTCAAGAACTTTAACACCAGGTCTGTAAGACATCTCAACATCTTTCAGTAATTTTGCAACAGATATAGAGTTGTTCGTACCGGGGTTGCTAGATATATCTCTACCAACTAAAGTTCCTGCGAGCAACTCTATTTTTGTAGCCTCATACGAATAGGCTTTATTATCTCTTACAGCATCTTTATACTCCTTCAGCGTAATCTTTACCCTGTAAATGTTTCCGTTTATTTCAACTGCCCCATAACAGCGGTGGATGAGTAGTATCCATCCCATCTACCCCATTCTTTTATATCAAAAAGGCTTTAGCTGATTTTG
>Monroe_p2__coassemble_1089_pt1 | contig 18893 bp, 13 predicted proteins | sample Monroe_p2__metabat2_low_PE_026 | metagenome-assembled genome bin Monroe_p2 | reverse complement strand
TTCATCAGTCGTGTAGCTCGCTACACTCCTTCTTCAAGGCCCAAAAACGCCTCAATAATTAAGGCAAATCTTGAATTTCATAAAAGTTCAGACGACTTCATTATTTGTATATTCCAACCGCACGCCCCTCACCGGGTGTGCGGTTTTTTTGTCTGGTAGCCCATAACCACCTTATCCCGTTTTTGGTAAGCGTGATTCGACAAAATACTGTAATGTAGTAAAAAAAACAGAAGAATGTTGCATCTATCCGTTTTATGCTGTATTTTTTATAATTGAAGTCGTCTGAACTTTTATGAAATTCAAGATTTGCCTTAATTTAGAAGAGATAAATCTCCAAATCAAATCTTCGTCAGAAAAGTTTAGACGACTTCATTTAGCTGATAAGTAGGTGTTCAAAATTATTTTTACATTTGAATTGCGTTATTGTGCCGTAGTTGTTTGTTCTGTGCGAATGTCAGTGCAAACCGAATGCAGAGCGAGGCAAGCTTGCTTGCATGAGCTATGCTGAGGTGAAGCCTGACTTCGCGAAGCAAAGTAAAAATACTTCAATAGAATTATATAAAATAATTTTGAACACCTACTTAATATAGATTCACAATGTGAAAAAACTTTGCCATGCTACTTAAAAAGTAGATTTAAATCCATCGACAAAAATTCCTCGAAGCTCAATCCACCGGAACCTACAACAAAAGCTCGGTGAGGATGATAGGCCTTGGCAAATTTGGGCAAACCAATGTTCGTGGTGCGGCGACCGCTTTTTACTTCAATGCCGATGGTTTTACCGCGACGATGGAGCACAAAATCTACTTCGTCGTGACTGTCGCGCCAATAGTAAGCCTTGTAGTCGCATATTTGTGCCTGACTTACAATGTAAGCACCTACGGCCGATTCTACATAGCGACCCCATGCCTTAGGATCGTCTGTCATTTCCGCAAAGTCTTTGTCGGCATACACATTGCGCAACGCATTGTTGTGAACTTGGAATTTAGGAATGGAATTGTATTTGCGTGCATCGTCTTCAGCATACTTTTGCAAGCCACATAACAGGCCGCACTCGTCAAGCAAATGGAGATAGCCGGCCAGGGTAGTCACATTGCCCGCATCCTGCAGTTGAGCAGCCACTTTGGTTAGCGAAAGCAATTCACCACTGTAGCTACTGCCTATTTCAAATAATTGACGAAGCAGTTGAGGTTTCATGATTTTTGTGTCCATCAAAACGTCCTTCGAAATGGAAGGTTCTATCAGGGAGTCTTTTACATAGTTTCGCCAACGCTTTTCGTCTGCAATATAGGCCGCTGCACCCGGATATCCTCCAAAATAAACATATTGATAAAGGTTCCAGCCAAAGCAGTCCTTCATTTCCGTGAAAGTCCAATGACTCAAACGTATCAGTTCGTATCGGCCGGCCAGTGATTCGGTAAGTCCTTTTTCAATCAACATGCGCGATGAACCCAGGAGTACGACTATGAGCTGACGTTTTTCGCGCGTATCGCGATCCCATTCGGCTTTTACCGTTTCGCTCCAGTTGTTAATCTTTTGTATTTCATCAATTACCAGCAGGTACTTATTTTCGTTTTGCATGTCCATGCGCATACGCGCAGTTTGCCACACTGCAGCCAGCCAATCGGCCGATGTACCGGCTACATCGTCGGCCGAATAGTCGTCGAATGGCAAGTTGCAGGCTTCGAGCACTTGACCTATCAAGGTTGACTTGCCCACCTGACGCGGTCCGACAATTACCTGCATTTTGTTTCGCGGTTCGTTGATGCGTGACAGCACCTCTGCATATTGCACTCTTTTATAATCTGTCATAGAAAAACAGTTTGCTTCAGAAATGTTCAATCAATCGAACAAAAATGTTCAATCAATCGAACAAAAATGTTCAATCAGTGGCAAATATACTGTTTTTTTCGGTAATGAGGGAAGAAAAGGAAGGGGATTGAAGAAAGAAAAGGCGGAAGGTTTTGCATTGGGCGGCTTTGTTTGCATGAACAGGGTGCAAAGCGCGGGGCGGATTCTGTAAATTACCTTCTGATTTTTTTACAATCGAAAAGCATACATTTTGCTACAAATTCATAACTTTGCATCCGCATTGTTTCATGCTGGTCTGCCGCTTTTCGCCCCTGCATTTTTCCGAGGAGGCTGAGGCTCTACGGTGCTGTGCCGATGGGCAGAATAACGTGAAATTATCTATTGCATCAAGTTTACTTTTAAACATAAAAACTTCAGAAGATGACCGCTGTAAGTAAGAAAATTCGTGCTGCCGTAGTAGGTTATGGCAACATTGGTAAATACGCTTTGCAAGCACTTGAAGCTGCTCCCGATTTCGAAGTGGCAGGTATCGTGCGCCGCCAGGGTGCTGAAAACTGTCCCGAGGAACTGGCACATTATGCCGTGGTAAAGGATATTCGCGAACTGAACGACGTGGATGTGGCCATTCTTGCCACTCCTACCCGTAGCGTCGAGGCTTATGCCAAGGATATTCTGGCACTCGGCATTCACACTGTCGATAGCTTCGATATTCACACTCAAATCGTGGATCTTCGCCGTTCGCTCGACGCTGTGGCCAAGGAACACGGCACGGTGAGCATCATTTCGGCCGGATGGGATCCGGGTTCCGATTCGGTGGTACGTACGCTGCTTCAGGCCATTGCTCCCAAAGGTATCACTTACACGAACTTCGGTCCGGGTATGTCGATGGGACACACCGTAGCCGTGAAGGCTATTGAGGGTGTGAAGAAGGCTCTGTCGATGACCATTCCCACCGGCACCGGTATTCACCGCCGCATGGTGTACATTGAACTGGAGGAGGGTTACGACCTTGCCACTGTGGCTGCTGCCATCAAGGCCGATCCTTACTTTGCTTCGGACGAAACGCACGTGAACCTGGTGCCCAGTGTCGACGAGGTTATCGACATGGGTCACGGTGTGAACCTTACGCGCAAGGGTGTGAGCGGAACGACGCAGAATCAGTTGTTCGAGTTTAACATGCGCATCAACAATCCTGCCCTCACCGGTCAGGTGCTGGTGTGTGCCGCCCGTGCCACGATGCAGCAGCGTCCGGGTTGCTACACGATGGTTGAAGTGCCCGTCATCGACCTTTTGCCCGGCGACCGCGAGGAAAACATCCGCCACTTGGTGTAAGCATTCTTGCTTTTTGAAGCATATATATATTGAAGCATATATATTGAAGTATATATATAAACAGCTCCGAACCACAGCCTGTTTAGGTAATGGTTCGGAGTTGTGTCGTTTTGTATGCTTTATTTTTTATTTTTTGCCGGGCCGTTATTTCCTTTTTCGTGAATACAAAAAAAATGCCTTCAGCGTTATTTGCACGCTGAGGGCATTTTTACGTCAGAAACTTTACGTCAGAAACAGGGGGTTAAAGTTGTTGGAGGGTTTGCCAGTCGATTTCTGGCGCGGTGCCGGTGGGCTGGCAGTGGAGCTTGGTGCCCATACGTACCGACTCGTTGAAGAAACCGCCCATTTTCAGGTAGAAGCGGTTGTCGGTGGTTTCACCGCCCTGGTAGTCAAGACGCACCTTGGCATTGGCGGTGGCATCGTGGGTAAAGGTGGCTTCGGTTATGCGCGTCCACTTTCCCTCGGTGCTGCGTGCCCATTGGTTGCCGAAGAGCACCTTACGCGACAGGTAGCCTTGTTCGGGATTGAAGTTTTCGAGGAAACTGTGGGCATGGGTGTACCAGGTGTCGGTTTGCGGACGCAGGAAGCTGGCTACCAACTTCCATTCCTTTTCCTCGGTGGCATAGAAATAGGCGGTGTAGGTGGTGTTGCCTTTGCCGTCGGGACGCACCTGCATGAGGAAACGGTAAGTTTGGCCGGCTTTCCAGGGGTAGAGCAGGTAGCTTTGACCGCCTGAACCTTCGTTGCCAAACTCGCCAATGTGTACGTCCTTGCCTTTACGCAGCAATTTAATTTTCTGTGCGTCGGGAATCAATTTGGGGTCCTGCGTGTCGAACGGACTCCATACGGAAAAGAGTACGCGGCGTTCGGTGGGCGAATTGTACTGCATGCCGAAATAGCCTTCGCCAAATCCGGCTACCATGTAGTAGCTGTGCATGGTTTCGCCCTCTTTGGGCACGGTTACTTCATTGTAAAACCATTCGGTGTTGCCCTGCGGAAGTGCGTAGACCAGGTGAACCGAGGGTCCGCGGCGACCCCAGTAATCGGCAAAGTCCTTTACATAGTTGCTCGGGCCGGTTACGTTGTCGACAAGCAGTTGCTTCACTTCGCCGAAGCTGTCGGTTTGTTTCGAAATTCCTTGCAGGTCGATGCGTACATAGCCGGGCTTGCGCACATTGATGCGGCCAACGGGCACTTGGACGAAGTCGTCGGAACGGAGTTTCACCTTGAAGCTCTTTTTGCCGTAGCTCACCTTGATGTCGGAATGTCCTTTGGCGCAGAGCGAGAGGTTGGCCGAGGTGGGCTGGTGCAGGTAGAAATAGATGCTTACTACAGATTGGGGGTTGGTCCAGTGGGCAATGCCTTGGTCGGTGATGCGGGCACCATCGTGTTGACGGGTTACATAGCCGTTGCCCGAAAGCCCCACAACGAGTTGCTGGGTTTGTGCCAGGGCACCGTTGCAAAGCAGGGTGCAGAAGAGCAGCAGAAGTGCACAGAATTTTTTCATGCGGTGAATAAGAGGTTGTATGTTTACAATGTGTGTTTGCAATACCGGAAAATTGCCCGGAGCGTCCTTACGTAATGGGTTTTTTACCACTCGGCTTTGTGCGCAATTTTCACTGCAAAAGTAGGCATTTCGGTTGTGCTAACCAAGCGTTTGCATAGGGAATACGAGATTTATGGAACTAAGTAAGGGGAGAATGTAGCAAAAAAACAGTTATTGGATAAAAAATGAGTGGTGGCGTAAGTTAAAGCCCTGAATATTTGCAAATGTGGTTTATTTCCCTTTACTTTGCCAAATAACGAAAATATGTTCAACCCAATTTGTTCCGACTATGCATAAGATTCAAAAGTTTTTAGGAAAGCACAGCCTTTGGTGCATGATTGGCTGCATGGCTTGTCTGGGTTTGTGGCTGGGCACTTCGTTGGGTGCGCGGGCAGCAGCGGTTTCGCAGCCGAACCTTGCGACACCGCTCTGTGCGGTGGATGATGAGCCGGTGCTGAGCATCGAAGAGGTGGATTCGATGGCGCAATTTCCCGGTGGCGATGCGGCAATGGTGCGTTTCCTGTCGCAAAACGTCAAGTATCCGGATGCAGCCCAGCAGAATGGCATTGAAGGTGTTGTGATGGTGAGTTTTGTGGTAACGAGTAAAGGTGCTGTGACTCAGATTAAGGTGGAGAAAAGCGTTGATGCGCTGCTCGACGCTGAGGCATTGCGCGTGATAAAGATGTTGCCTACATTCAAGCCGGCACAAAAGAACGGTAAAGCGGTAGCCGTGAAATTCATGCTGCCGGTGATGTTCAGACTGCGCTGACCGGCATGGAAACGCTACAGGCTTCATTAGTAATAGCTACCTTTTCAGAATGAACATAACGAAACTGGCAGCGTTTGAACGGTTCTTGTCGTCATTACATCGACGGGACGGTTCAAATGCTGCCAGTTGCTTTTGGGGTAAAATCCTTAAAAATGCGTGAGCATGGAGGAATGTGTTAGTTGGTAATCATTCGGTCGTAAACGGGCGGGTTCGTTGCGCCGTGTTTTTCGAAAATTTCGGCAATGTAAGTTTGCTGTTCGGGTGTGATGTTTTTTTCGCCGTTTTTCATTCGGTAATAAAGTCCTTTACCAAAATGATTCATGAGGTCCTGCTTGATGGCTGAAGCCACCGAGGTGCTTACTTCGTCGTAAATATTGGTCATACCCTGCGCCATGAGTTGCGGGTTGTCAGCTTTTGTGTTTGTATTCATCGTCGTTGATTATTTTTTGGGTGACTGCGAAATTACAAAAAAAAAGCGCGAGTAGGGCCGAAAGGGAGTTGAAACTTTGTTATTTGAGGCGTTTTCGCTGACATTTAGGTCATTGGGCAAGGGGTGGGTATTTGCCCATGGCTCTCTGTATCGATTCAGGGTAATAGGCTGATGGGGGGTGTAGTGTTGCTAAGCTGAGGAGTTTTAGGGCAAAACTGAGGCAGTTTTTCGGGTTTTTCGTAAATAAAAGTTGGAAGTTCACGCCATTTCGTTTAATTTTGTAATTAGCTTCGGTTTACAAAAGCCCATTCTGCAGCCAACATGGGGCGTTGGCCTCACTTTGTGCTGCGCTTCACGGGCTACGAAGTTCAGGGCCGTACGGCACATTTGAGCCGTAGGGACCAGATGGTTTGCAATTAAATCATTGTGTATGAAAAATAAAATTCTTCCGTGGATCAACATTTTTCTGGGCTGTACGATTATGGCTGCCGGATTTGTGTTCTTTATCAATCCCTACAACATTGTTCCGGGTGGAGTGTACGGTGCGAGCATTGTGCTGCATAACTTGTTCCCTTCGATTCAGGTGGGTACGTTCGGCTATATGTTCGACATTCCACTGCTCATTTTGTCGGTGCTGCTATTGGGTTCGAAACTGGGGTCGCGCACCATTGTGGCGGCACTCAGTACGCCGTTTATCATGAATGCCATGTCGTGGCTGGTGTACCCGAACGAAGCGGCGCTGAATGCGCTCGACCCGGCGCAGCTGCTGGGGGGCATGATGAACATGACGGACCACTTGATGCTGACCACGCTGATGGGTTCGCTGATTATTGGTATCGGACAGGGTATTGTGGTGCGCAACGAGGCAACAACGGGTGGCAGCGACATCGTGGCCATGATTCTGCAGAAGTTTGCCCACATCAAGTTCTCGAATGCCATATTCCTGGTTGACGGTGTGGTAGTGACCTTCGGTTTGGTGGTAATCGGTTTTGGCATCGGAGCCACGGACGAAGCTACGCAGCCTTCGTGGCACCTGTCGTTTTACTCGCTGATAGCCATCTTCGTTTGTTCGCGTGTGTTGGCTCGCGTCATTACGGGAGCTAAGAACGACAAGCTGATGTTCATTATCAGCGACCAGAACCTGGAAACGCTGCATACTTTCATTCTGAAGGACTTGGACCGTACGGCTACTTGCATCAAGAGTAGCGGACTTTATACGGGTAAGGACAAGGAAATGATTTTCCTGGTGGTAAGCTACAAAGAGGTGGCTGAATTGAAACATATCATCAAACAGGCTGACCCGAGGGCTTTCGTCGTGGTGACGGATGCTTACGACACCTTCGGCGAGGGCTGGAAGCAGCTGCCTGACAAGGGCGAGGTGCAGCCTGAATAAGGTAAAAAGCTACTAAAACCTTTTACCTTTTTTCGGGTGAAAACGATAAAAAATGAAACTCCGAAGTGATGGAACGTGCGTGCCATCACTTCGGAGTTTTGTTTTAGGAATGTATTTTTCAACCTGCTGGCTTTCAGAACTTTTTGATGAGGAACGAGGGGAAGACTCGGACGTAGATGCCTGCGGCAAAATTGAGCGAGGAGGGTTGACGCTGTAGGCCTTCGGTGGGCGAATAGCTGTTGGCGGCAAACTGGTTGAGCACGTCGGCGTGGATGCCCCAGGCAAAACCTTTGCCAAGCTGTTGGGCATACTCGAGGTGGGCCGTGAGGTTGTGCGGCTTGCTGAAGGTAAGGCCTTCGTGGGCCAGGCTGAGGGTGCCGTAGAGGGGATTGCCGAAAATGCTGACAAAGTCGTTGCAGTGCCAATAACCCAAACTGAGTTTGCAGCGCCACACGCGGGCTGAGGCTTGCAGGAAGAGGCCGTAGCCGCTGTTGAACGGAAGGAGCGTGCCGGCTTGCTGACCGAAATAGGCTGCATCGGCTTCAAAATTGAGCGTGGCAGGCAGACGGGTGGCGAGGGGAATGTCAACACCTACGCCGGCTGCGGCATTGAACCACGTTTTGACCATGCGGTCGGGGGCTTCGGGGTTGATTTCGCCGCCCCGGTGCTGAAACACGGCTTGCAGCGGAAGGTAGCACTGCACACGGGCACTGCTACGCGAGGGACGAAAGCGCGTGCTGAGGCCGAAACTGAAGGATTCTTGTCCTTTGTCGTTGTGAAAAATAAAACTTTCCCAGTTTACCCAGGCGTCGAGGGTGAAGGGGCGGGTGTGCCACAGCACTTGTACGCCGGTTTCGGGGTCGGCACTGAGGTTGAGTTCGTCGTTGTAGAGTGGGGTTATCAGGCCGTGGTTCGACTTGCCATGCAGGGTACCGACCAGCACGTTGAGGTTGTGGGCCAGTTGCATCTGTACGCGGAATATGGGTACGGCGTGAAAGCCGTCCTGAGTGCTTTTACCTTGCCAGCCGGCCAAACCGCTATAATTAAAGTTGGGGTATTTGTGTGCTCCCCAAAAGTGGAGCAGGTGGGCGCCCAGGTCGATTTTAAGATTGCGCAGCGGCTGATACGATACCATGGGGTCGAGCCAGATGCCGGGCAGCGTGTAGCCTTTAACCAATTTGCTCTTGTACTCGTTGTCGCGCAAAAAGGGCATGGCTTCGATGCTTACGCGCAATTCGCCTTTGGCTGCGGTGTCGATGGCGAGTGGCTGTACGCCGTAGACGAGTGAGTCGATTTGCGCCCGCAGGGGCTGTACGGCAAACAGAATGAGAAAGAGCAAAGTGGTTTTGAATAAACGCATGATGGGGTTTTACTTTTTTCGTGAAAATGAATAAGCAAAATTACGAAATTTTGCATGGATGGGCTCTGAAACATTACAAAAAAAAGGCAAGGCCTCGATGGGAATCGGGGTCTTGCCTGATGTGTCTTTTTTCTTAAGTAGATGTTGGAAATTAGTTATACATTCAAATTGTGTTATTGTGCTGTAGCAGGTTGTTCTGTGCACAGGCGCATAGCGGGCTATGTGACTGAGTGCAGAGTAAGCTGATAGGATGCAATAACGTGATTTTACAACTCATTCGATAGAATTATATAAAATAATTTTGAACACCTACTTATTTCAAGAAAATGGCAGGTTACTTCACATATACCTTGATGCTGGCACCGTTGGCCGTCACGATGTAGACACCGGCGGCAGGCAGGCGGAAGCTGCTTACTTCGCTGGCAAGGATGCGACCGTCGGGGGTGGCCACGCTGAAGTTGCCTTGGCCAATGCTGAGGTTGCGTCCGCTGAGGGTAGCACCCACCTTGCCGTTGGCAGTAACTTGCACAATGCCTGTGGGGTCGTAGTTGTATTCAGCATCCAGCAGTTCTTCAGTCACACCATTGGCATCGGTGTAAGTTTGCTTTTTCGCAACGAGCAGTCCTTTACCATTGTAGGTGTAGGTGGTGAGTTCGTATCCCTTGCCTTTAGGCAGTTCGATGCCGCGAACTGAGTTGGGCGTGGTGGCGGGATTTACGGCATGATCGAGGTCGTAGTAGTCATATTCCTGCACGAGCTTGTTGCCTTCGAGCACGTAGATGGGATAGCCGAGGATGTTGCGACAAACAGTCTGTCCGTTTTCTTCGCTCACATCGAAGTAGTTTTCGCACTGGTTGATAAACAATTCGCTCTCATTCCAGGCAGCCATTTCCAAATAGGACGTACCATAGTGGTATTTTCCCTCATCGTAGTTGCCGTATGTTCGATATTCCGCTGCGGCTACTCGTCCGTTGACCGATACCACCACAGGAGGCTCGGGGCTGAACCCGTCGTGGTTCATCACCAGGGCATTGGGACGTTCAAACTTTAAGTCGCGGTTCTGTACATCGACCACAATGAACTTTTCAGCCCGATCGGCATCTTTGGTGTAAATGCTCAGTTTCTTGCCCTCCTGCTTAAGCGTAGACAGCATATCGGATTCGTATTTTTGACCATCGCTATATTGATAAATCTGATGGCATTTGTCGGTAAAGCCATTGTCGGTGTAGGTATAAGTCGACGTTTGCGTTCCCTCAGACGTTTCTTTGCCGTATCCGTTGGTTGTAGTGTTTTTATCAACCACTAGCGAGTGGGTAATGAGTCCGTTTTCCCAAGTGTAATTATCGGTGATTTCGGAGGTATAATCGTAATCGACAACACCATCTTGATCGTAGTCATTCATTTCGCGGAAGTAGCTATAGGTTTTGTCAATCTGTCCGAATGGGTCGACACTGATGGCTATTGAATCTTTCACCCATTCTGTGTTACCGGTGTGCTGCCGGTCGACAGTCTGGAGTTTGCCTGAGGCATCTCGCTTGAATGTGTTGGTTTCTTCGTAATTCACCTTACCGCCCGTGGTTTCGACAATATGGACAGATGCGAGTGGCCCTTCGAAACCGAAGACTGCGCGCCAGGGATTGTTGATGGCATAAACCTCATCACTGGCGTAGGTAAAGGTGGTAACTTCGGTATCTTCGTTGGCAGGGGCTGCATGAAGCGAACCTGGGTTGGGCGAGGGTACAACCTCTTCATCATCATATGAGGGTTGACTGTATGCTATTTTAACCAAGCGGCCGAATGTGTCATATTCGTAGGTGGTGCGGTCTTCGTCGCCATAGTTTACTTCTTTGAGGTAAGCGATACGACCCAAATCAGCATTGTATTTATAATGACAGCTGCGTTGATTATAGGAATCAGAGGAAATTTGCTGAATGGTGGAGTCGTTCAACTGCCCTTCTGCGCGGCATCCTGACTGCCAAGCATCGGATTTTTTAAGGTAGCCGGCTTGTTCGCCCAGCGTGTTGTAGAACTTGGCATCGTACGCTTCGGTATTAGCGTCAGAATGGGTGTATTTGCGTACCTCGGCAAGCGTACCATCGGCGCGGCAGAACCACATTTCCTTACGCTGGTAAGTATCGCCCGAACTTTCGTAGCGCACGTATTGTGTGGTGCCGTCCTGTTGCGGTGCGGTTTCAATGTAGTACGAGTCGAAGATGCTGTTGGGCGTGTAGTTTACCGTTTTTTTGCGGAGCTTTCCTTGCGCGTTGTACTCGTAGACGTACGTACCAACGGTGAGCAGTTCCTCAGCACCCCACTGTCCGTTTTCGCGACGGGTGATGTAGATGCTTTCAGAGGTGCGGTTTCTGTCCTTGTCGTAGCCGTAAACGTAGCGGAACTTTTGATTGCCCTCAAGGTTCACTTCAGTCCAGTCATCGATATTCACCTTTTTAGGTGCCACCATGCGGGTGTAGCGTTGCGCTTGATTCAGCTTTTCAAGTTTTTTTTGCAGGCTCTTGCGATGCGTTTGTCGGCCAAAGCGAAAACCTTGGGCATCGGCCGTTTGGGGGCAGGCTGTCAACAGCGTCAGGGCGGTTGACAACATGGCAACAGAAAGTAAACGTGTTTGCATAAGCTTTTGATTAAATAGGTTTTACCGTTTAATTGACTTGTTTTGAGCGAAGTTAACGATTATTCGTTTCAAACCTGTTTAATATGCTTTCCATATTTGCCTGTTGGGGCAAAAACTATGGTATTCAGTAGGGCGCGTTTGGGCTATGTGTACAAAAAAAACGCAGCACTCATCTTGAACAATGAATGCTGCGTTGGCAGGTATTTTATTCAGCACCCGCAATTAGGTGCTGAACAAATAATGATGTTGTTTTTGCGGAATTAAAGGCTCCAGTCTTCCTTGGTCTTGCGAACGTACGAAGCGTAACGGCGCTGTGCAGCCTTCTTCGTTTCATCGAAGAGTTCCTGTGCCTGTTCGGGCATAGCCTTCTTCAGTGAGAGGAAACGTACTTCGTGGTCGAGGTAATCCTGGAACATATCCCAGTTGGGCTCCTTCGAGTCGAGCGTGAAGGGGTTCTTGCCTTCGAGTTCGAGTTCGGGGTTGTAACGCCAGAGGTGCCAGTAACCGCAAGCAACGGCGCGGGCTTCTTCGGCCTGTGAACGTCCCATACCGCCCTTGATCTTCAAACCGTGGTTGATACAGGGAGCGTAGGCAATGATGAGTGAAGGTCCGTGGTAAGCTTCAGCTTCGCGGATAGCCTTGAGGCACTGTGCCTGGTCGGCACCCATAGCAACCTGTGCCACGTAAACGTAGCCGTAAGTAGCTTGCATAAGGCCGAGGTCCTTCTTCGTTACGCGCTTACCGGCTGCGGCAAACTGAGCAATGGCACCAACGGGGGTAGCCTTTGAAGCCTGACCACCGGTGTTCGAGTAAACTTCGGTATCGAGCACGAGGATGTTAACGTCTTCGCCGCTGGCCAATACGTGGTCGAGACCACCATAACCGATGTCGTACGAAGCACCGTCGCCACCGATAATCCACTGGCTGCGCTTGGTGAGGAAGTGAGCCAATTCGCTGAGCTGCTTGCAAACGGGGCAACCATCGGCAGCACCCTTCTGAATCATGGGTTCGAGTTTGTTGGCAGCAGCGCGGCTTGCGTCAGCATCTTCCTGTCCGGCAATCCATTCAGCAGCAGCTTCCTTGAATTCTGCAGGAACGTGTTCGTCGGCCGAAGCGGCTTCGAGCAAGTTCTGAATGCGCTTGCGCATCTTCTTGTTGGCCATTACCATACCCAAACCGAATTCGCAGAAGTCCTCGAAGAGTGAGTTTGCCCAAGCAGGACCCTGACCCTTTTCGTTCGTGGTGTAAGGAGTTGAAGGAATTGAACCAGAGTAAATAGATGAGCAACCGGTAGCGTTGGCAATCATCTGACGATCGCCGAAGAGCTGGCTGACGAGTTTTACGTACGGAGTTTCACCGCAACCAGAGCAAGCGCCAGAGAACTCGAAGAGCGGGGTAGCAAACTGTGAGTTCTTGGGATTGAGTTTCACGTCAACCAAGTGCTGTTTGCTGGTTACGTTCTTCACGCAGTATTCCCAGTTTCCGGCTTCGTCCATCTGAGTTTCGAGGGGCACCATTTCGAGAGCCTTGTTGCCCTTCATACCGGGACAAACGTCGGCACAGTTACCGCAACCCAAGCAGTCGAGCACGTCAACCTGCTGAACGAAGTGCATACCCTTCATGGCGGCAGGAGCCTTCATTTCGAGGGTTTCGCCCTTGAAGCCGTTCAGTTCTTCGTCGGTGAGTACGAACGGACGGATGGCTGCGTGAGGACATACGAAGTCGCACTTGTTACACTGGATACAGTTTTCTTTGTGCCATACCGGAACGAATGCAGCCACACCGCGCTTTTCGTAAGCAGCAGTACCCTGTTCCCAAGTACCGTCTTCCGACACCTTGAATGCGCTAACGGGGAGCAAGTCGCCGTTTTGAGCATTGATGGGGCGTACGAGGTCAGAGATGTAAGCGGGTTCGTCGCGTACTTCCTTTTCGTCCTCAGGAAGGTTTGCCCATGCGGGGTCGATAGCCAACTTCTGGTATTCGCCGCCGCGGTCAACAGCCTGGTAGTTCTTGTCGACAACGTCCTGACCCTTCTTGCCATACGACTTCACGATGAACTTCTTCATCTGCTCAATGGCCAAATCAACGGGGATTACCTCGGTGATGCGGAAGAAGGCAGACTGAAGGATGGTGTTCGTACGGTTGCCGAGGCCGATTTCCTGGGCAATCTTGGTTGCGTTGATATAGTAAACGGTGATGTTGTGCTGAGCAAAGTAGCGCTTGGCATTGTTGGGCAGGTTGGCAGCCAACTCGTCGCCTTCCCAAATGGTGTTGAGCAGGAAGGTACCGTTGTCGCGCAAACCGCGAAGCACGTCGTACATGTGCAGATAAGCCTGAACGTGGCAAGCCACGAAGTTCGGGGTCTTAATCTGATAGGTAGAACGGATGGGGGTGTCGCCGAAACGGAGGTGTGAGCAGGTGAAACCGCCCGACTTCTTCGAGTCGTACGAGAAGTATGCCTGGCAATACTTGTCGGTGTTGTCACCGATAATCTTGATGCTGTTCTTGTTGGCACCTACAGTACCGTCGGCACCGAGACCGTAGAATTTAGCTTCGAAAATGCCTTCGCCGCCCAGTGCTTTTTCAGCTTCGAGGGGCAGTGAGCAGAAGGTTACATCGTCAACGATACCTACGGTGAAGTGATCCTTGGGTTCGGGGAGTGCGAGGTTTTCGTAAACCGAGATAATCATCGTCGGAGTAGTGTCGCATGAGCCTAAGCCGTAGCGTCCGCCAACGATAACCGGACGGTTCTCTGCATTGTAGAAAGCATCCTTCACGTCGAGATACAAAGGTTCGCCGCTTGCACCGGGTTCCTTCGTACGGTCGAGCACAGCAATCTTCTTGCAGGTCTTGGGCACTGCAGCGAGGAGGTGCTTCACTGAGAAGGGACGGTAGAGGTGTACGCTGACCATACCCACCTTTTCGCCCTTGGCGTTGAGGTAGTCGATGGCTTCGCGGGCAGCTTCGGTTACTGAACCCATGCAGATGATTACGCGTTCAGCGTCATCGACACCGTAGTAGCTGAAGAGTTTGTATTCGCGACCCGTGATTTTGCTGATTTCAGCCATGTACTTTTCGACGATGGCAGGCACAGCATCGTAGTAGCTGTTGCACACTTCGCGGTGAGCGAAGAAGGTTTCGGGGTTCTCGGCCATACCGCGTGCCACGGGGTGTTCGGGCGTAAGGGCGCGGCTGCGGAACTCGCTAACCTTGTCCATGGGAACGAGCGGACGGATGTCTTCCTGGTCCATAACCTCGATCTTCTGGTATTCGTGTGAAGTGCGGAAACCGTCGAAGAAGTTGATAAAGGGCACGCGGCTTTCGAGCGTAGCAAGGTGAGCTACAGCCGAAAGGTCCATTACTTCCTGAACTGAACCTTCGCACAGCATGGCAAAACCGGTTTGGCGGCAAGCCATTACGTCCTGATGGTCGCCAAAGATACAGAGTGAGTGGCTGGCCAACGTACGGGCTGAAACGTGGAACACGCAGGGAAGCAATTCGCCTGCTATCTTGTACATATTAGGAATCATGAGAAGCAGACCCTGCGATGCGGTGAACGTCGTCGTGAGCGCACCGGCTTGAAGCGAACCGTGAACAGCACCTGCGGCGCCGCCTTCGCTTTGCATTTCCTGCACCTTCACCGTGTCGCCAAACAGGTTAATACGTCCCTGAGCTGACCACTCATCTACGTGTTCGGCCATAGGCGACGAAGGAGTGATGGGGTAAATGGCAGCAACTTCGCTGAACATATAAGCAATATGCGCAGCGGCCTGGTTGCCGTCACAAGTAATGAAATTCTTGTTTGCCATAATGTTTTTGTAAAATAGAAAGATTGAAATTTGCTTATTTACTGAGAAAGGCCCGAAAGCCTCTCGTTTTTTTGAGGAGAAAAGCCCCAAAGCTCCCCCTCGTAAAGGATGAACCTGAAGGCACTCCTTTGCACGGGTGTGAACAGGCAAAACCTGCACCCCCGTTTGTTTGAGGAATCCGGCAAACAGACGCTGAACGTCCTTTACCCGGCATACCCCTCTGTATCGTATGCGCAGATGTGGCAGAACATTTTCACCCACACCTGCCTGTTTTGTCAGGTCGTTATGTGTCCTGCGCAGTTTAATACAAGAAACCGAACAACCACAAAGGTATTTCGTTTTCGCGCCCCACATCCGTGTTGTAGCGCACATAAATGGTGTCGGCCGTAGTGCGCACACGGCGAGCCTTGTCGCACACACAGATATTCGTATTGTTATTGATACGGAACATACCAGAGCGGTGTCCCTTGTTCACCGTATGGTGACGCCACAAGCAGTTCACGAAATACGTTTCCATGATGTTCTGCTCCGACATCGTGTTGTCATACACCGCATACATCAAGTTTGCATCGTGCAGATAAATAGCCGCCGGTTTTTTCGGGAAAGTTTCGCCCTCGCGGTGCACCATATTGATCAGGCGGGTTTCCTCCAGATACTTCAGGTAATTCATCACCGTAGCGCGCGAAGTACCGATTTCCTGCGCCAGCTTGCTCACATTGGGGGCCGAAGGGTCGCCAATAGCCAACAAATACAGCAATTTCTTGATGCGCGACAAATATTTCAGCTCAATTTGCTTGTTCAGCAGCAAATCCACCTCAATCATGTTGTTCATCGCCTTGAGCAAAGCCTCCGTGAAGTTATGATTTTCGAGGAAGAAAGGATAATAGCCATGCTGCAAGTACTCCTGGAAGTAGTTCCACGGATGCACCTTCGGCAAGATGCCGCGCAGAATGTGTTCGTGGTTAGCCAGCAACTGGTCGAAAGTATAAGCCTCGAAGTTAAAGTCCGTCTGCAAGTTAATGTACTCTCTGAACGAAAAACCATGAAGCACATACGTGCGGCTGATGGCACTCAGTTCGGTCGAATCCTCCTCCTCGGGGTTCACCGAAGTCGTTGAATACACAATGCGCAGATAAGGATATTTATGGTAGCACTCCACCAACTGCTCACGCCAACCGGGCAATTTGAAAGCCTGATCGATGAGCAGCACCTGACCTCCACGCGCCACAAATTCGCCGGCAAAGTCCACAATGCCGTGCGCATGAAAGTAAAAGCTATTTAAATCAATGTAGAGACACTGATGCAAACGCACGTCGAAATGCTCTTTGGCATACTGCAACAGAAAGGATGTACGGCCTACACCGCGCGGGCCCTTGATGCCTATCATGCGATAGCTCCAATCAATCGTATCCATGAGCGAACGGCGTACCGGTGCATTGAAATGCTCCATCAGATAAGCGTGCGATAAGAAAAACGTCTCCATTTGCAATTTATAATTTCAGATATACGGATGTTCCCCCTCGTAATAATATCCCGACCGCCAGCCTGAAACGGCACGCGAAAACGGCTGCATCCCCATCATATATTTGTGCCTATGTATTTTTAAAGAAAAACACATGTATACAGAACAACAAGCAGCCCTCGGCAGACAGAACTACAAAGAACATCTCAAAAAAAATAGCGCAATACGACGGCACAGCCTACGCTGCTGACTCATTCGTAAAATCGTTCACAAGGATAAACCAGTGTATTATTTGGGCTGAATACCAAAAACATACATCTTTCTACCCTCCAAAACAATCCTTTCGCTACCGCAAAGGTACAAAAGTAGTACGACACTCGCAAAATCTATATGGCATTTTTTTTGAATTATTATCCCTTAATTTATCAACATCAGATAGCAAATTCGATAAACTTTTTTAAATGAAGTCGTCTGAACTTTTATGAAATTCAAGATTCGCCTTAATTCTTGAGGCGTTTTTCGGCCTTGAAAAAGGAGTGTAGCGAGCTACACGACTGATGAAGGTCAAAAAACGGTCAAAAAGAAAGGTGAAGATTGAATTTAAAGAGATAAATCTCCAAATCAAATCTTCGTCAGAAAAGTTTAGACGACTTCAATATCAAGTAGAAACCCCAATATATATAAGTGGGTGTTTCTAATTGTTTTTACAGTAACAACGCATTTTCCGTCCCTCGCTGCTTCTTGCTGCGCACCGAAGCCTCACAAGCACTATAACAGCCCACCGGACAGGGCCGTGTGAGGGCAGGAACACAATCGGAAAACACGGCAAAACAGCAAGTCTGCGCTAACCAAAACTCAACACCGGCTTACAGCAACCACCTTTTTCACAATCCGACCCCAATTTTGTATCTTTAAGAAAGCAAAATGCAGTAAATACAATTTCTACCTCTTCGTTTTGCTCACCACACTTCCCAAAATGTGAAGTTATATAAAGAAGTACTGCAAATATTTATCTATAAATTTGGAAAATATTAAAATCTGTCTTAATTTTGCAATGAACACTGAGACTCTGCACCCATTTTTACCCTCATTACCCCCTCTATTACCAACTTACTTAACACACTTCCGGGCACATAAGCTACATCTCGACATCAAGCAGTTCTAAGTCGAGTTGCTTATCTTTTTCGAGGTTTTTCACGCATTCCTGTCGCCCCGTGACACCATGCAGATTCATCTCTTTCTCAAAATGCACATGAATAGAATTTCCAAACTCATTCCGGCTGTCGTCGGTATGCTCATCTTGTGTTTAGCTGGGTCTTGCTTCGATCAGCGCAAAACCAGCAAACTCCCGCCCATTGCCAATAATGTGGTGGGCAAATGGGTTATAGCACACGGCTTCGAAAACAAGCATGGAAGTTGGGTCGAAGTAGCCGACTACGATGCTGTAGGAAATTTCTATACATTCTATAAAGACGGACGCGCAGTAATCAGCTACACCGACAACGACGGGCAAACCTACCTGCGCGAAACCACCTGGCAGGCCGACGACGAAAATGAAATTTTCACCATCAATGGTTTCGACACCCAAATGCTCCTGCTCAAAAACGACAGCATGGAATTGGGATACAGAGATCAGGAAAACCGAAAAACCACATGCGAAGCTGTCTACAAAGACTGCTGGAAAAGAGTGAGTCCGGGCAACCAAACATTGGCCGAACAACTCATCGGCAAATGGAATCACCTGAACAGCTACGAAAAAAAAGGTAAACAATGGGTCGTTACTCACAAAGGAGCGCCCGACCGCGCCTACGTCACCTTTGGCGCAGACGGCGACTTAAAGTCGCACACCGAAATCAACGGACGCACCCTGAAAGCCGAACTCTTCTGGAGTATCAACAACCAAACCGGCGAAATGTTCTGCTTCAAGGAAGACGAATCGAACACCATACGCATCCGGGTCTACAACGACACCCTTGAATGTGTTTATACCAAAAACTTCGATTTGGAAACTCCCGGCAAAATAACCTACGGCGAATACCGCGACCTATTCGTCCGCAACAAATAACCGCCACACTTCCGTGTGTCGGCACACCTTCACCCTCGAAGCCCCGCTCAATCAAGCCCTTAGCTTGACTGAGCGGGGCTTTTTTTGTGCGCACATTCAGCCGTCAACACGCAGTTGTACGCAACGGCAATGTGGCACACAACTTTTTGCTACCGCATGAAGAGAATCAGCGCCCAACAATCGCGCAGTCGCAAATGTTAAACGTTTCCTCACCCGAAAGGTAAACCCCTGTTAAGAATAAAGCGGGAATTCCCCTGTCTTTAGGCAGGGGATGATAGCGCAGTAT
>Monroe_p2__coassemble_1030_pt1 | contig 20221 bp, 20 predicted proteins | sample Monroe_p2__metabat2_low_PE_026 | metagenome-assembled genome bin Monroe_p2 | reverse complement strand
AACTACGGCACAATAACGTAATTCAAATGTAAAAATAATTTTGAACACCTACTTAGCATTTCATGTAAATTCACACACGCCAGACCTCACGGTTTAACACTCGCAGCAAAGGCAAATAGGCAGCTGCATGAAGAAATCATGTGAATGGGCGAACCATGGACAGGCGGTTATTCACACGGCCCAAAACCGGAATATGCCGTCCGGCGGCACCCATTTACTACCCCGTATTTGCTCAATTCAAAACCATTTTTCCTGACAAGAAACCAGGTGAACGGGGCTTCATGAGGTGAAGAAAGCAGGGAAAAAGGCGGGAGAAAGGCGGGAACTGGCGATTATCAGTGGCAAAAAATGTGATTTTGCGCAGAAACAAGCCTAAATTTGAAACCATTGATAATGAGCCGTATTACCTTTTAAAAATCGGTAACTTACCATTTTTGTGGTAAATTTAAAGGGCTAAAATAAGAAAACCCGATTGAGCAAAATATTTTTCTTAACTTTGCACCGGATTTTGTCAGATTGGGCATTAACGGTCCATCGCGGCCGAATCCAAAAAATAAGTTCTACAGAAAAATACGTTCTACAAACAACTCGAATGATGCAACCTGAAGCAAAAAACTTTCAGGCAGGCACTATACTAAATTACAAATGAAAAAAATACTCCTGCTTCTTCAAGTTCTGCTCGTGATGAGCTCTTTCAGCTCATGTATTCAAGACGAACCGCTCAATGCGGAATGCGACATCATTGCTGTCGATTCCCTTTGGCTTGAACAACAAATGGATATTATCGTTGGCAAACCCATCGTAACGAACGACCTCGTTTCGTTCAATATTAAAAGAGATGCAGACCGGACGCATTTAAATCCGCGTTTTGTGCTGACCGATGGGGCACGCATCACCATGACGCTCGATGGTCAAGAATTGGAGGCTAACGGCGTGATGCGCGACTTTACTTCGCCTCAAACTTACACCGTTCATTCCGAAGACGGAAAATGGCATAAGGACTATAAAGTTTCTTTCAACTATCCTACCACACCTACCACAACTCAACTGCTCGGTTTCGAACACTTTGAATTGGATGCCACCGGCCGCTACCACCAATGGTACGAAATCGACCCGACCGACGCAACGAACCCGCGCCGTTCATACTGGGCTTCGGGCAACAGTGCCTACGCCATTACAGGTATGGGTAAGAAATACGACGATTATCCCACCGTGTCTGACCCTATGGGCGTGAAGGGTAATTGTGTAAAACTGACTACCTGCCGCACAGGTTCGTTTGGCGACTTGGTGAAAATGCCCATCGCTGCCGGCAACCTTTTTATCGGTACGTTCGACACGAAAATTGCCATGAGCCAACCGCTCAAGGCCACGGGCTTCGGTCTGCAACTTGTAGGCGGTAAGCCGCTGAAACTGACGGGATACTACAAGTACAAAGCGGGCGAGGTGTTTACCGACAAGAACAAGCAAGTATGCCCCGAACGTCATGACACTGCCGACATATATGCAGTCGTCTACGAAGTCGATCCCTCGAATTTCGTTCCGCTCAATGGCGACAATGTGCTCAGTTCTGACCGCATCGTGATGGTGGCACGCATTGACAACCCGGGTGAACCTGCAGAATGGACGCACTTCGAAGAACCATTCCGTTTGATGCCTGGCAAGCAGTTTGACAAACAGCGCATGAGCAACGACGGATATGCTATTACTGTGGTTTGTACATCAAGCCGTCAGGGTGCTTACTTCGAAGGTGCAGTCGGTTCGACACTCTATGTTGATGAATTGCGCATACTTTGGGAAATCGAAACAGACGGCAAGTAAGCCAAGTTCTGTAAGCCCGGCACCGCTGGTTTAGTCCACTCCACTCTTTTTCCTTTTCATCTTCAGACATCACATCGTGAAACAGATATTTTTACTCCTCGCATTCCTCGGAGCTGGTTTTTCGCTCCAGGCTCAAACTCAAACGGCGGCACAGACGGGTGCAGACATCGCTACCCTGACAGCCGACGAAAACAAAGGCCCTAACGAGGCCAAGGATACCGACATCAACTTGCTGAAAGCTGCCTTGAAGGGTTGGCACGTGCGTGTGGGTGCCGGTGTCAGCATCGGCGGTTCGGCGCCACTGCCCATTCCGGCCGAAATCCGCAAAATCGACTCCTACAACCCGACGCTTTGCATTCAGCTTGAAGGCGATGCACACAAAAAGTTTGGCAAACACTGGGGCATGATGGTGGGCGTGCGCTTCGAAAACAAGGGCATGGAAACCGATGCTACGGTGAAAAACTACCACATGGAGGCTGTCAACGTGGACGGCTCGGGCAAAATCATCGGTGCCTTTACGGGCAAGGTAAACACGGAGGTCGACTTGAACTACCTGACTTTCCCGATTCTTGCCACTTACAGCTTCAACGACCGTTGGCAAATTGCTGCCGGACCCTACCTTTCGTGGATGATGAAGGGCGAATTTACGGGAAAGGCTTCCGATGGTTACATCCGCGACCAGAACCCTACGGGCACGAAGACCGAAGTAACGATGGCTACCTACGACTTTTCGCACAACTTGCGCCGCTTTCAGTGGGGCTTGCAGGTGGGCGGTGAGTTCAAGGCCTACAAGCACCTCAGCGTCACGGCCAATGTGCAATGGGGCTTGAACGGCATTTTCCCCTCGGATTTCCAGAGCGTCACCTTCGACCTCTTCCCCATTTACGGTACCATCGGCTTCAACTACCTGTTCTAAATGAACAGCGAATGCCACAGAAACACAAATAAACTATTCAGCACATAAGTAGGTGTTCAAAATTATTTTATATAATTCTATCGAAGTATTTTTACTTTGCATTACGTTCTTGCACCGCATTTGTTTGCTCTGTGCTCAGTCACATAGCCCGCTATGCTCCTTTGCACAGAACAAACAACTACGGCACAATAACGCAATTCAAATGTAAAAATAATTTTGAACACCTACTTAACAAACACTATTTGATATGAAGAAATTTTTACTCACGCTTTCGCTTTGCTTCGCGGCCTTCACAGCTATGGCTCAGAAGCAGTACACTGAAAAGATTGTCGTTACGCTCAACGAGCATTCGTTTCCCGAAGCCACTTCAACTTTGTCAGTAACGACGAACGACAACGGCACGTGCGACTTTGTGTTGCCCAACTTCCTCCTGCCTTCGCCCGAACCCGGAGCCGACCCTATGTATGTAGGTACCATCGACCTCAAGGGTGTAAAGATGGTGAAGGGTGAAAAGGCTAACAAAATCAGCACCGACACGAACATTGAAATTCTGCCGGGCAACATGGAAGGTGTTATGACCGAACAATGGATTGGTCCGATACTTGGCCCTGTGCCCATCAAACTCGATGGTGAACTCACGGACACCGATATGTCGGCCACCATCCACATTGCCATGCCGAACATGAACATCGTGGTGGTGATTGGCGAACCCATTCAGAGCGGCATTGGCCAGGTGGCTGTGCAGCAGTCGGCCAACAAGGCGGTTTATTCACTCAGCGGTGTGCGCGTAGCCAACGCCTGGAGCAACGCGCTGCCCAAAGGCATCTACATCGTGGGCGGTAAAAAGGTGGTAAAATAAGTTTTTGCTACCCTAAAACTTACATTCTTAAGAGTTAACATCAAGTAAAGGCTGTCGCAGGCATGCTTTTCTGCTTGAGACGGCCCTCTTTATATATATACATTTACAAAAACATTATGAATAAATGGACGCTTCTTGCGCTCGTAGCTACTTCGTTTACGGCGCAGGCTCAGCAACTGCCCAATGCCAACTTCAATGGCAAATGGGTTGATTGTATTCCCTTCATTGGCAGCAATGAAACAGGAAAAGTTCAAGGTACACAACCCGAAGGTTGGGTTATCTCAAACGTTAACGGCTATCAAGGTCTTGGTGCCACTATCGTAGGTAGCCAGCTTACCGAAAATGAAAACTTGGCTGTAGCATTGAAGAACACTCCCAACCCCTTCATGGCTTCGCAGATTGTGCCGGCTTACATGAGCCTTGGTACCACTTGGAACACCTCAAAGGGTATGATTGCCATCACCAATAAGGACGGAGGTTCGTTTGGCGGTATGAAGTTTACGCACCGTCCCGATGCCATTCAGTTCAAATACAAGCGCACAGCTGCTGAACCCAGCGTTCCTGCTACGGTTGTAGCTTACATGTGGAAAGGCGAATGGCAGCAAGCTGACGTTCCCGTGACCATTGCTTTGAGCGGTGAACCTAAAAAGGAAACCATGATCAACCGCGACCGCAGCATTCTGGGTATGGAATCAGCCGAAGGTGGTGCGGTTACCAAAAGCGAAGATGCACTCTGCATTGCCCAGATTCAGGAAAAGCTCAGCGAAATTACCGAAGAATGGAAGGAAATGACCATTCCCTTCAACTACGCTGACAAAAACGCAGTGCCCACTCACATCAATGTAATCTTTGCTGCCAACGACTACTTCGACGCTTCAACGGTGAAGAAAGACAACACCTTGAGCATCGACGACGTAACATTTGTTTACTACCACGCCCTCGAAAGCCTCACCTACGGTGACAAGGTATATACGCCCAATGCCGAAGGTGTAATCGACCTCAGCGAAGTGGCCTTCGATGCCAACACGCCCATGCAGTTCGATGTAAAGGGTGTAGGTGCTACGGTTGAAAAAGGCACACTGAACGCCGACACGCAAGAAATGACGCTTGAGGTTCGCGGTAACGACTTCGCTGCCAACCCCGAAAGCAAAACCACTTATACGCTCCGCTTCAAGGCCGAAGCTCCCGCTCCTGCACTCGAACTCACGTCGCTCACCATCAGCGGCATGCCTTTCGAAGCACTCGAAGCTGGCAAAACGGCCTACACCCTGCCCTACGTTTACAACCCCGGCATCGTGTTCAAGGGTACGACCAACGAGGGTTACACGGTGAGCGAAAGCGTGTTCGACAACAAGGCTAAGACGCACACGGTTAACGTGGTAGACCCGGCGAAGAATGACACAACCAGCTACGTGTTCAGCTTCACCGACGCTGTGGAAGATGCTGCTACCGGCAACTACGAAGGTGCACTCAGCGTAGTGCTCACGGCTCAGGACAATAACAGCGTACCTACGGCGCTCAGCAATGCAAATATCCGCATCACCAAGAATGCAAACGGTACAATCAACCTGGCCATCGACGACTTCGCGTTCGGCGGTATGGTTGTGGGCGACATCTTTGTATCGAACGTGCCCATGAAGGACGGCAAAATCGAAAAGACGCGCCGCACCATCCTCATGACCGACTTTGACGAAGCTGGCAACAAACTCGACTACAGCATGGGCTGGATGATGGGTGCACTCCCCGTTGAGGTTAGCGCCGATTTGAACACCACCGACAAGCGCACTTCGGCTTCGATCGACATCATCACGGCCGAGAACCCCATGTTGGCCATGATGTTCAAGGGTATCCACGTTGACTTCGTTCCCTTCACCGTAAGTGGTGACATGAAAGAAAATGGTTTCGGTGGTCGTCAGTACTACGAAAACCTCAAGGTTAAGGGTGCTGTAACGAAAGAAAACTGCAAGTTCCTGCAAATCAACAACCACTATGTGGATGCTGCCAGCAACAACGAGGAACACAACCTGCCGATGAGCTTCCTCGACCTGAGCGAAGCTACGGTGGCTGCCGATGTCACGATGAGCGACATCATGGCGGGTGCTCCGAAGGCTAACAACACGCTGGTTTACCTGCCTGCAGGCAGTACCATCCAGGCAGCGAATGCTATTGTTGACTCAATAGCTACTAATTTCGTAGTGAACGATCAAGTTGCCTTCCACGCTCCCAAAGCCTTCACCGCTACGCAGGTAAGCTACGAACGTGCGTTCAACACCACGAAGGGCTATGTTTCGAGCTTTGTACTTCCCTTTGCCATGAATACGACCGATGTTGACGGCAAGGTTTACAAGTTCAATACGGTAAATGGCGACAACGTGAACTTTACCGAAGTAACGGGTCAGTTGGAAGCCAATAAGCCCTATCTTATTGTGGCCAACAGCGCGAAGCCGTTTAGCAAGGCTTTAGCAAAAGAAGTAAAAATCGAAGCTACGCCCGACACGATGGAAGTGACGGCAAGCAATGCGCCGAGCTTTGCACACATCGGTTCGTACAATACGACGAAGGTAACTTCGGACAACATCACTACCTACTACGGCTATACGGACGGTAAGTTCGTCAAGGCCAACACGGGTACGCTCAACCCCTTCCGCACGCTGATTAAGGCTACCGGCACCACTGCCACACAGTTCAGCTTGAAGCTCGACGGCGAAGTGACGGGCATCATCGGTGTGAACACCGAACTCGGCAAGGTGGACGTTTACAACCTTGAAGGTAAACTGGTTCGCAGCCAGGTGGAAGCAGCTACAGCACTGCAAGGCTTGGAGAAGGGCGTTTACGTAATCAATGGTAAAAAAGTAATGAAGTAAGCAAGGTTTTGAAGTGGGCGTTGTTATATAAGGGTGGTGCACGGCGGCTATGCTGACAAAGCCCGCCGCTTGCACAGCCTCAACGCCTGCTTTATGCCGACACGATTCACACACATACAATATTTAATCACTCGACACATCATGAATAAAAAAACATATCAAGCTCCTGCAGCGCAAATCATCGAACTCGAAGCGCAATTACCTTTGGCCAACAGTGGTAGCAACGATGGTATCATTGGAAATATGAACGGTGTAGGTCAAGACAACATAGACTTCGAAAGCATCAATAAAGGCTGGAACAGCTACAGCTGGACCAGCGACAAGGAGTAATAGACTCCGCACACTCTGCACAATATGTAATCACTCAATCAATACCTTACTCTAAAGCCCCCAACGGTCATTACCGACCGTTTGGGGGCTTTTTCGATGACTATGGGGCTGCATGAGGTGCAGTGACTTCATTTTTTGAAAAGCAATGGGTGTTTCTCGTCAAATTATCGTAATTTTGCCACATTGGAATCGAACCGATTCACCCAATTTTTTGACTAACAAGTTGCATTATGACTAAACGCTTACTTATTTGCTGCTTCATGCTTTGCCTCACAGCCCTTGGTGCACAGGCACAATCGGCTGTGAAATATGGATACCTTAACTACGATTCGCTGCTCTACGCCATGCCCGAATATGCGACTGCCCAGCGCGACCTGGCGGAACTGCGCAAAAAGTATGAACAGGAGGCGGTGTACAACGAAAAAGAATTTAAACGCCTGTTTGCCGACTTTCTGCAGGGACAGAAGGACTTTCCGCAAAACATTTTGCTGAAACGTCAGCGCGACTTGCAGGATGCCATGGAAAGGGGACTTGCCTTTCGCCGCTCGGCCGATTCGCTGCTGGTTTGCGCCGAACGCGATTTGCTGCGGCCGGTTCACACGATTCTGAACGCGGCTATCCGTGCGGTGGGACTGGAACATGGCTACGAATACATACTGAACACGGCACAGCGGGCCTATCCTTTCATTCACCCCGAAGTGGCGGAGGATGCTACGCCCTTTGTGCGGGCTAAACTGACGGGGGTGGTGCAACCGGTGCCGGCAACGGGAGTGACAAAACGCTCGACTGCGGCGCCTGCCAGCACGACTAAGGCGACAAAGGAGGCTAAATCTGAAACTAAGCCTGCAAAATCTGATTCGCCGCAAACTGCGACGGAACCGGTGATTGAGGCTGACCCGGTGATCGTTGTTGAACCCTAAACTTGCGTTATCATGGAAAAATGTCCTATCGGGGTGTTCGACTCCGGCTACGGCGGACTCACCATTCTGCGCCAAATGCGCCAAATGCTTCCGCAATACGATTACTTGTATTTGGGCGACAATGCGCGCGCGCCGTATGGTTCGCATTCGTTCGAGGTGATTTACCGCTACACGCTTCAGGCGGTGGAGGAGCTGTTTGCACAGGGTTGCCGCTTGGTGATATTGGCGTGTAACACGGCTTCGGCCAAGGCTTTGCGTACCATTCAGCAGAACGATTTGGCGCGCATCGATGCTACGCGCCGTGTGTTGGGCGTTATCCGCCCTACGGTGGAGGCTATCGGGTCGCTGACGCAGTCGCGCCATGTGGGCGTGCTGGCTACGGCGGGTACTATCAATTCGGGGTCGTACACCATGGAAATTCGTAAACTCTGGCCCGACATTGAGGTGACGGGGCAGGCTTGCCCGATGTGGGTGCCGCTGGTTGAGAACTTTGAGTTCGATTCGCCGGGGGCTGACTACTTTGTGAAAAAGCGCATCGAGGGCATTTTGCGGCTCGACCCGGCCATCGATACGCTGATTTTGGGCTGTACGCATTATCCGCTGCTGATGAACAAAATTCTGAAATACACGCCGCCGGGGGTGCGACTGGTGCCGCAGGGCGAATATGTGGCGGCTTCGCTGCGCGATTACTTGACGCGACATCCGGAAATGGAGTGTAGGCTGAGCCGTCAGGGCGAATGCCGATACCTGACGACGGAAAGTGCGGAGAAGTTTAACGAAACGGCTATGCTCTTCATGCACGAAAAGGTGGCGGCCGAAAATATTTCATTGGGCTGCTAAGGGGAAATATGGCAAACAGCGCAGGGTGTGAACCGACCAACGTAGAAAATACGTTTGGCGGATTCACACCCTGCGCTGTTTGGGCTGTTGGGGCTATGGGCAAAGAAGTAGTCTAAACTTTTCTGACGAAGATTTGAATGGGAGATTTATCTCAAAAAAAAGCCACCGCTGTTCCCTTTGGCAGGGTGCAGCAGTGGCTGTTTTGTTTGAGGCTTCTGTTATTAAGCACTCACGTTGCGAGAGCACAGATTACTTACGCAGACCGAGAGCCTTAACAAGTGCACGATAACGCGTGATGTCCTTGTTCTTCAGGTAGTTGAGGAGCGCGCGGCGCTTACCTACCATCTTAACGAGTGAGCGTTCAGTCGTATGATCTTTACGGTTAGCCTTCATGTGCTCCGTCAAGTGGGCAATACGGTAAGAAAACAAAGCTACCTGGCTTTCTACTGAACCGGTATCCGAGTTAGACTGTCCGTACTTACCAAAGATCTCTTGCTTCTTTGCAGAATCTAAATACATTGTGTATGAATTTGGGAAAAATGAATGAAAAACTATACTGCAAACCCTAAAGGTTCGACAAACCCAACCTTCGGGCGGCATAGCGGGTGCAAAATTACAAAGTTATTTCGATGTAACAAACTGAAACTCAAGTTATTTGGGGCGAATAGTGCCAAAAGTCGGCATTTTTGGTGGAAGTTGCCTGGGTGTAAGGTTAATTCACACCAGAAAGTGGGCTTACTTGAGGTGGATTGTGTAACTTTGTTGTAGCCGGCTGGACGATGTGTGCCATGTACATGCTGTTGGGCTGTGGCTGCGCCAAGGGGAGCGGCTTTGCGGCTGCCCTGCCGAGGCAATTTTTTACATAACTAACATTTTTATTTCAAACCATGAGTAAAAACATCACTATCCGGTGTAAAAATACGGGACGCTCACACCGCGTGCCCATCGGTTTCACCCTCGAAGAGGTGTACGAAATGCTGGACCTTAATATGCCGCATGGCGCAACGAGTGCTAAGGTGAACAATAAGGTGGAGGGATTGCACTTCATGTTTTTCAACGACAAAGATGTGGAGTTTCTTGACATTACTTCGCCTTCGGGACTGCGCACGTACACGCGCTCGCTGTTCTTTGTGCTGTACAAGGCGGTGTACGATTTGTATGGCAGCCGAACGCCGCTGCGCATCGATACGCCGGTGTCGAACGGTTACTACTGTCACCTCGACATTGAGGGGGGCGTGACGCCCGATGTGGTGGAGCGTCTGAAAACGCGTATGCAGGAAATCGTGAAGGCAGACTTGCCGTTTCACCGCATCACTTGCCCGACGGAGGAGGCTATTGCGCGCTTCCGTACCGACGGCTTGGAAAGTAAGGCGCAGCTGCTTGAGGGTTTGGGCTCGCTTTACACCACGTACTACACGCTCGACAACGTGGCGGACTACTTCTATGGTTCGCTGCTGATTCAGACGTCGCAACTTTACTTGTTTGACTTGGTGAGCTACGGCGACGGACTGCTGCTGCGCATTCCTGACCCGAAAAACCCGAATGAACTGAAGCCGATGATTGATCAGCCGAAGATGTTTGAGGTGTTTCGCGAACAGCACCGCTGGAACGAAATTCTGGGGGTTACGACGATTGGAGAGTTTAACCATGCGTGCGACTTGGGCTTCACGAACCAGTTGGTGAACGTGAGCGAGGCGCTGCAGGAGAAGAAAATTTCGCGACTGGCTGACCGCATCGCGGCTAACCCGGACTATAAGGTGATTCTGATTGCGGGACCTTCGTCGAGCGGTAAGACGACGTTTTCGAAACGCTTGAGCGTGCAGCTGATTGCTTGCGGACTGAAACCGGTGCCTATTTCGACGGACGATTACTTCGTGGACCGCGAACATACGCCGCGCGACGAAAACGGGGAATACGACTTTGAACATATCGATGCCATGAACATTGACTTGCTGACCGCGCAACTCAATGCCATGGTGCAGGGCGAGGAGGTGGAACCGCCACGCTTTAACTTCGAAACGGGAAAACGGGAACCAAGCGGACGAAAACTGAAACTGGCTCCGAACGATATTCTGATTCTGGAGGGTATTCACGCACTGAACCCGAAACTGACGGAAGGGGTGCCCGATAAGCATAAGTTTAAAATTTATGCTTCGGCACTGACGACCATCATGCTCGACGACCATAACTACATTCCAACTACCGACAACCGCTTGCTGCGCCGCATTGTGCGCGACCACAAATATCGGGCGCGTTCGGCGCAGGAAACGATTCGCCAATGGCCGTCGGTGCGAAGGGGCGAGGAACGGTGGATTTTCCCATTTCAGGAACAGGCTGACGAAATGGTGAACACGGCTTTGCTCTTTGAACTGGCTGCCTTGCGCGAACAGGCGTTGCCTTTGCTGGAGCAGGTGCCTGAAAAGTCGGCCGAATATTCCGAGGCTTACCGCTTGCGCAAATTCCTGACTTATCTCAAACCGATTTCAACGCGTGGCCTTCCGCCAACTTCGCTGCTTCGCGAATTTTTGGGTGGCAGCACGTTTGAGTATTAGAACAATCACAAAGAAAATATTTTGGGCTGATTTTAGACAAAAGAATGTTATGCGTTAAAAAAAACGACGATTGATACGCATTACAAGAAAAAAGTAATAAATTTGCATCCGATGATTTTATTTACTAATCTTAATTTATTACTACTATGTCAGACGAAATGAATAACATGAACAGCAATTATCAGAACCCGGAAATGCAAAAGGATTCAGCGGGTTGCATGGGACTGGTTGTCTCATTCTTCATACCGATTGTCGGCATCATTTTGTATTTTGTGAAACGAAGCCCTATGTTCGATGCCCGAGGCTATCTTTATGCAGCTGCCGCAGGCTTTGCGCTTACTCTGATTGTGCAAGTTGTATCATCTGTATTGATGTCTTAGTTGCATTGATGCGCCTGGGAAAGGCATTCAATGCGCCCCAAAAAGGCATTCGAAAAAGCATTTATGCATGTTTTTCACCTCGTGAAAATATTTTATCTCACACAAAAAACCTCCGTCACTTCGCTGATACGAAGCGCCGGAGGTTTTTTAGTGAAAGTTTACAGCATTATTTAGCGGGGAAATCGAACTGTTCGAGTTTCAATGCGCCGCATTCTTCGAGCTGGGCTACATACTGGATGAAGTGTGCGGTTTGCTTGTGGGCATCGAGGGCTTCCTGGCTTGCCCATGTTTCGCAAATCATGAACACGTCGGCGCGGGTGCCGCTTTCAAACACGTCGTACGAAACACAGCCTTCTTCCTTTTGCGAAGCGGCTACCAAAGCCAAAGCTGCATCGAGGGCTTCCTCGTAGCGACCTTCCTTGGCTTGGAAAAAACAATTTAATCTGAGCATAAGGTTTATGTAATTAAGCTGCACCGGATGCTTCACCTGCGGTGTAGCCCCGATGCAGCGGTTTGGTTCAGCGTAAGGGGCTTGGACGCTACGGTTGGAAGGGCTGCTGCGATGAACACATTCCTTAAGTAGACGTTTCCCAAGCAAATGTTTCCCGGTTATGTTCAAGTAGATGTTCCCTAATATTTTTTAGAACATATAAGCTACTTGCACCTGGAAGCTGTTGGCGCGGTAACGCAGCTCGTAGTCGTTGGATTGACCGGCTTCGCCACCAAAGTTTTCGAAGATGTTTTTACCCGTGCGGCTCAAGGCAAAGTTGTAGCCTACACCGATTTCGAGGTGACGGAGCAAACGTACGCCAGCACCGATGTTCCACGTGGTGTTCATGTTGCTGCGATCGAAGTTGGCACCCGAACCGAGGTTGTTCCAACGCATGTTCTGCAGGGCAAAGCCAAACTGCGGACCGGTTGCGATGTAGATGCCGGCAGTTTTGCCCAAACCGATGTTGTAGCGCAGGTTGATGGGAATTTCGATGGTGCGGTACTTCGTAGACTCGCCTTCGATGTCTAAGTCGCGCTCAGAGTATTGAAGGGCTGCGTCAACGCCCAGGCCAATCACGGTGCTGAAGTTCATTTTCGGACCTACGTACCAGCCGCATTTGGCGTCGGAGTTCAAACGGTGGGCCGAACCGCCGTCACGGTCGTTACCGCTAAACTGGAGTTTCGTAAGGTTCATACCGGCTACAATACCAAAGTCGAACGATTGAGCCTGTGCAATGCCTAATGCCATGAGCAGTGACACGCAGAATGTCATGATTCTTTTCATAAACATGATGTGTTATAAATTAGTAATTGAGTGATTAAGTGAACTATTAAAATCGTAGATAACGCAGGTGCGCCAACGCATCAGCGTTACGCACCCGCGTTTGGATTATTCAGCTTCCTCAGTCTGCTTGTCAGAAGGGGAAGAAAATGGGAATGGTCGTAATGGCTACAATACCCATGATGATTTGCAAGGGCAAACCAACCTTTACGTAGTCCATAAAGTTATAATGTCCGGCATTCATTACCATGGCATTCGGCGGCGTACAAATCGGTGTGGCAAAGCAGGCACTGGCAGCCACGGCGGCCGTCATCATGAACGGCGTGGGCGAAACGCCAAGCTGCTCGGCTGCTGCCCAAGCTATCGGAGCAACCAGAATGGCTGTGGCAGAGTTGCTGATAAACGTCGACAGCGACGAGGTTACGATATACACACCTGCCATTGCGGCAATGGGACCAAAGTCGCGAAGGTTTTCAACGAGCGTAGTGGCAATCCATGCAGAAATACCCGTTTTCGACAAGGCAGTCGACATGGGCATCATAGCGGCAATCAGCACAATACTTTCCCAGCCTATCATTTTGTAGGCAGCGTCTACACTGCGCACGCAGCGCGTCAGCACCATGAGCAATCCGGCGATAATCACCGTGGCTACGGGCTTAACGCCGATTTGGTCGGCAAATACCATAAAGAACACCATGGCCACCATGATTCCGGCAGCCAGAGGGGCTTTGTGGTCGAGTGCCACGCTTTCGGCATCTTCGCTGGGCGAACCGATGACAATCCATTCGCGGTTCTTCTTGGCCATGCTTTCAATGCCTTTCCATGCGCCATGCACCAGAATCATATCGCCATTCTTGACGTTTGACTCCAGCACGTTGTCGAACATATACTTGCCCTGACGCTTGATGGCCAGGATGTTCACGCCAAAGCGTTCCTTGAAATTGGCCTTGATGAGCGGACGGTTAATGAGTGCCGAATCGGGCGAAATGAGCACTTCGGCCAGACCTACTTCGTAAAAATCGAGTTTGCCTCTGCCTTCGCGTTCTTCGTCTTCGAACACCGAAAGGTGATTATCGGCTGCAAATTTATTCACTTTTTCTTGTTCGCCCAACACATAGAGCGTATCTCCTGCCTGAAACATGGTTTCGATGGTCACTGTTTCCTGAATGCTGGTGCTGAACATGGAACGGTTGGCGCGTCGCACTTCAAGAATCGTAACCCCATAGTTTCGGCGAATATCGAGTTCGCCTACGGTGCGTCCTTCGAGCAGCGAAGTGCCTTCGATGGCTTGCAGGCGGAACACGAGGTCGTTGATGTGATAATCATGCAGCAGCGTGGCCAGCGACTGGTCATTGCCTTGTTCCACCTGGTCTTTTTCCTTTTTGTTCAAGAAAAAGCGGCAGAGCGGATAAAGCAGCAACAGCCCTACGGCCATACAGATAAGGCCGATGGGGAAAAAGTCGAAAAAGCCAAAACCTTCGCGTCCGTTATCGCGCAAATAACCATCGACAATCAGGTTGGGCGGCGTACCGATGAGCGTAAATATGCCACCCATCGAACTGGCAAAGGCCAGCGGCATCATGAGTTTGCTCGGGCTGGTTCCGGCCGTCTTGGCCATGGCCAGCACAATGGGGAGCAGCAGTGCCACTGTTCCTGTGTTGCTCACAAAGGCAGCTACCGTAGCCGTGACGAGCATCACCAGAAAGAAAAGTTTCTTTTCGCTCGTACCGGCCAGTTTCAGCAAACGTCCCGAAATGATTTTGGCCAAACCGGTTTGGAACACAGCTCCGCCCACGATAAATAGGCCAATCATCATGACTACGGCTGAATTGGAAAATCCCGCCAAAGCCTCGCCCGGGGTCAACACGTTAGTTACTAACAGCAACGCAAGCGAACACAGCGCCACGATGTCTGAACGCACTTTGTCGGCTATGAAAGCCATAATGGTTAGGGCAAAAGTGGCAACGACCACTACAATCTGCCCTGTGGGCGAAGCGATAAACTCCGCCGCATGATTAAACATTTCCATGGTTAGTATTAGTGTAAGAAGTTAGCAAAGGCGAAAATAAAGAATCCTTTCTGAATAGCCAAAGTTTTTTACCCCGAAATGTGCGAACCTTATTTTTTAAAAAATTCAGCGCAACATCCTGAATGTCAAATTGATTCACAAAAAAGCGAAACCAACGCGATTACTTTGTTACAAATTCATGATGAAAAGTGAACTATATGAATAGCAACCACTGGTTACTGAAAAAATAATTGTATTTTTGCCATTCGGAAAATGAGCCGTTGGCTACCAAACTGTTTTCTGTCGGTTTGCCCCTGTTTGCCGCATTTGCCGGCGCACAAGCCCCGACGCGCTCCTTTTCATGCTACTACTTGAATTATTATCACTAAAAAATAACATTATCCCCATTATGGAAAAGCTTAGCTACGCGCTCGGTATGGTAATCGGCCATAACTTGAAGAACATGTCGGTTAATGAAATCAACGCTGCTGATTTTGCAGCTGCTGTCAGTGATGTGCTGGCCGGCAACACCACGAAAATCGACGATGCCGAGGCACAGCAGATTGTAAACACTTTCCTCCAGAAGCAACAGGAAGAAATGGGCAAAGCTGTTCGCGAAGACGGCGAACGCTTCCTCGCTGAAAACGCCAAGAAGGAAGGCGTGACGGTACTTCCCAGCGGATTGCAGTACACGGTTATCAAGGAAGGCAATGGTGCCAAGCCCCTTGCTACCGACCGCGTAAAGTGTCACTACGAAGGCACGCTGCCCAACGGTACCATTTTCGATTCATCGTACAAGCGCGGTGAACCCGCCGTATTCCCTCTCAACGGTGTGATTGCCGGATGGACTGAAGGTGTGCAGCTCATGAACGAAGGTGCCAAGTATCGCTTCTTCATTCCTTACCACCTCGCTTACGGCGAACGCGGTGCCGGACAGGCTATTCCTCCCTACGCTGCATTGGTGTTCGACGTGGAACTCATCGAAGTGGTAAAATAAGTGGTCAACTGATATTGCCTAACAACAAACACAAACTATATCAATGAAAAAAATCGTGATGGCAACGTTCGTTGCCGCAACTGCGCTTTTCAGCGCGTGCAACGATGGTGCGCCCAAGGCTCACCTTCAAACCGAAGTTGATACCCTGAGCTACGAAATGGGTATTGTTATGTCGGCCGAACGCAGCAATTTCGAAGCCATGCTCGCACAGCAGGGCAGCGACTCGGCTTATGTCGATGAGTTCATCAAGGGCTACATAGCCGGTATGAAGTCGGGCGACGACAAGAAGAAAATGGCTTACTACATGGGTGTACAGGCCGGTATGCAAACCAAGATGCAGTTGCCCATGATTGAGCAGCAGGTGTTCCAGGGCGACTCTACCAAGAAGATTAGCCTCAAAAACTTCATCGCTGGTTTCACCAACTTCGCTACCGACAAAGTGGTATTGAAGAACGATTCAGGCAAGCCCCTCGACCGTGAATCGGCCAACAAGCACATCATGGAATACATGTTCGGCAAGCAAAAGAAGGAAAGCGCCGAATTCATGGCTGCCAAGGCTAAGGAAGCCGGTGTAAAGGAACTCACCGACGGTATTTACTACAAGGTGCTCACTCCCGGTTCGGGCGACAAGCGCTGCACCGTCAACGACAGCATCACCGTGAAGTACGAAGGTAAACTCCCCACCGGCAATGTGTTCGACACCTCTGAACGTCAGGCCAACGGCACCGTTACGATGCCTCTTGCCCGCACCATCGAAGGTTGGAAAAAAGCACTTCCGCAAATGCCTGTCGGCGCTACCTGGGAACTCTACATCCCCTACGAACTGGGCTACGGTGAAGCGGGTTCTGGTCCCATTCCTCCGTTCTCGGCTCTGATTTTCAAAATTACGCTCGTAGACATTAAGTAATTCATTCGCCGAATTTTTTTTCAGCAAATAAAGCAGAACCGTGCGACACGAACGAGCGTCGCGCGGTTCTTTTTTTCTTTTTCAACAAAAACTATGCAATTCAAATCACTCCTTACCATTGCCCTGGCAGTAGCCGTTTGCGCTCCCGCCACCGCACAACGCAAAAAGAAAAGCAAAAAGCAAACCATCAAGGCCGAACTGCTGCAACCGGCTAAGCAGCTCAAGAGCGTCGACGGCAAGACCTTCAGCTACGCACTCGGTGTAGCTCAGGGCGAAAGCCTACGTCATTACCTTACCCAGCAGCTCGGTGTGGATTCTGCCTATATAAAGTATGCCGTTGAAGGCATTCAGGCCAACCTTACCGAGGACGAGCGCAAACAGCGCGAAGCCTTTGCTGCCGGACTGAAAATTGCCGACATGAATCGTCGCAACATCAGCGTGTTCAACCAGCAGGCTACCGGCAAGGCCGACACCCTGTATATGGACAACAAGGAATTTGAGCGTGCCCTTGCCCAGGTTGTATTGGGTCAACCCACGGCTTTCAAGTCCGACAGCGCTATGGTGCTGCTTGAATCGCAGTTCAAGTTCCAGAGCGAAAAGCACAAGCAGGCTAACCTCGCATGGTTGGAGCAGAACAAAAAGCTGAAAGGCATCAAGACGTTGCCCAGTGGCCTGCAGTATCGCGTACTCACCGAAGGCACCGGCCCCGTAGCCACCGACAGTTCTGAAGTAGAAGTTCACTACGAAGGTTCGCTCATCGACGGCACCGTGTTCGACTCGTCGTACAAGCGCAACCAGCCCGCCACTTTCCGTCCGAACCAAGTTATCAAGGGATGGCGCGAAGCCCTCACCATGATGCCCGAAGGCTCGGTATGGAATCTTTACATTCCCTCGGACCTCGGCTACGGCGAACGTGGTTCTGGCCAGCAGATTCCGGGCAACTCTACGCTGATTTTCAAAGTAGAATGCCTCAAGGTAAAGAATAACCCTGCCAAGAAGTAAACAAATACTGCCCCACCCCTGCTTTTGTGCGCAAAACGGGGTGTCGGCTCCATGCAAAAGGCTGTTCCGGCCTCTTACGCGCTGCCTCGCAAAGGCTAAACGTAAGACCGGAACAGCCTTTTTTTTATAGTATAGAAATGTGTTTCAGACAGGCCCACCAGCCTTTCTTTTGTAGCAAAATGTCAAAGAACGCTCAATGCTACTCATCCATGTGCAGCTTCTTTTTGTAATACGAGCGTGCCGTGTACAGTGCCGCAGCCGGGTTATGTCCTGTCACGCGGTCCTTCGTAACGAGCGTCGTCACGTAGGCCTCAGAATAGCGGTAGAACAGGCTGTCGTGTCCCACACACAGACCAATCACCACGTTCAGGTCCGTATGCGCCTCGTTCAGCAGCCGGGCTTGCAGAATGGGGTTACACATGGCTGCCCCGATGCCCTCGCAAGCAGCCGGAATGCCCACCGACGTCTTGGCCTTTCCGCCCACCTTGCAAATCACGGCATAGGGTTCAAACCCATTTTTCCGCAATATCTGCGCAAAGATGCGCGCCTCGTTAATCAGTCCGATGCAGTTGGCAATACCAATTTTCCGCGCCCCGATTTTGCGGGCAAAGGTCATGATTTCCTCCACGCGTGTCAACTGGCAATAGCCCTCGTACTCCACCTCTGCGCTCGCCACCATCACCTCGTGGTTGCGGTCGTCGTTGTAGCGTTCCATGGCCCAATCCAAATCGGCCTGATCCAAGTTCGTGGTCAGGCAAAATTCGGGATAAGTGCGATTTTTGAATTTACAGTTTTGCGTGCCGCAGTCCACGCAGCTGCGCAGTTGTTCTTTTTCGTTCATAAGTCAAAATGTTTTTTTAAGTAGGTGCTCAAAATTATTTTTACATTTGAATTGCGTTATTGTGCCGTAGTTGTTTGTTCTGTGCGAAGGAGCATAGCGGGCTATGTGACTGAGCACAGAGCAAACAAATGCGGTGCAAGAACGTAATGCAAAGTAAAAATACTTCGATAGGAATTATATAAATAATTTTGAACACCTACTTAAAAGGTCGGTTCTTTAAGGTTTTGACAAAGTTACAAACCTTTTTCAAAAATAGTTGTACTTTTGTAGATGAGTAAGTATTTGTTTTCTTGAAAATACCTGCCCAACGACCAAAAACATACAAGCATGCAGAAACTCGTAGTACTTACAGGTGCCGGCATGAGTGCCGAAAGCGGATTCAGCACCTTTCGCGATGCCGGCGGACTTTGGGAACAGTATCCCGTTGAACAAGTAGCCACCCCCGAAGGCTGGCAAGCCAACCCTAATCTGGTCACCGATTTTTACAACGGCCTGCGCGAACAGCTCGTAGCGGCGCGGCCCAACCGGGGACACGAGTTGCTGGCCGAGCTCGAACAGCATTTCGACGTAACGGTGGTGACGCAAAATGTCGACGACCTTCACGAACGCGCCGGTTCGTCGCACGTCATTCACCTGCACGGCGAACTGATGAAGGTATGCTCCTCGGCCAACCCCGACAACCCGGCCTGCATCCGCACCCTGCCGCCCGACCATCTGCGCGTGGCTCACGGTGAACTTGCCGCCGACGGTTCGCTGCTCCGTCCGTGGATTGTATGGTTTGGCGAAGCTGTGCCCAACCTCGTACCAGCGGCCGACATTACCGCTCAGGCCGACATTTTTGTCATCGTCGGTTCCTCGTTGCAAGTCTATCCTGCCGCCGGCCTCATCCGCTACACCCGCCCCGGCATACCCATTTACCTCATCGACCCACAGCCCGTGCAAGTGCCGGGCCACTACCACATCGAGGTCATCAGCCAAAAGGCCTCCGAAGGCATGGCCACGCTCGTCAGCCGCTTACTACAGCAGGACTGAGTGCGCATTTGTATGATTCCCGTGCGCAGTACACTGACGGACAGATCATAAAGCAGACAACGCCAAACCGAAAGTTACCATTTTCCGGCAGTTTTCGGTTTAGCGTTTCATTGTGCAGCACTGTCATTTCTCCTTACCTACACCCCATTGTAATTATCCCATCTCCATTTCAGGAAAGTGCGGTTTATTTGTTCGGGTATGAATATTTTGGGTGGAATGGATGCACCGTAGGACCATCGGGCTTTGTCAGACAAAAATACATCTCCGTCAACGGATATCCGCAAATGTCCTGCATCAAACAGATAATGAATATCCATTCTCATAAGAAAGCCATTGGCTATAGTGTCTTCTCCATGATATTTGAATGGTACGATATGTGCAGCTTCCAACACCTCCGGCATCTCCACATTGGTTATGATACACCTGTTGTAAGCAGCAAGCATATCCCTTCTGAAGCGAGCCTGATTGGGTCTGTATTGGCTCTTGACAAGTTTCCGTTCCGTATCTGAAACTACTTCACTTGAGATAATTGACTTTGTAGTAAGGATTTCTTGGATTTCTGCATCAATATCAAAGTTGTACGAATAGCATTCATGCATTCTTGTCGCTATTCCGTTTTTTTTAATCACTAAAGTTTCCCACCCCCAATAAAGAGGATGGGAAGTAACAGTAATTCAAATTT
>Monroe_p2__coassemble_976_pt1 | contig 21634 bp, 14 predicted proteins | sample Monroe_p2__metabat2_low_PE_026 | metagenome-assembled genome bin Monroe_p2 | reverse complement strand
ACCAACGACCCCCTGATTAACAGTCAGGTGCTCTAACCAACTGAGCTACTGAAGCCTAACAATTCAAGATGATAAGTCTACTAAGTGCGCTTCAGGATGGGCTTGAACCAACGACCCCCTGATTAACAGTCAGGTGCTCTAACCAACTGAGCTACTGAAGCAATGTAGTAAGTAAAAAACTTACCATCTTTGTCTGAATTGCGGTGCAAAGATAATGGTTATTTTTGAAATAACCGCTATCTTTGCACAGAAATTTTAAAAAAAAATTCAATGAAGAAAGTTTTGGGTATTGGAAATGCCCTTGTTGACGTACTTGTACAGGTAGAGAGTGAACTGATACTCAACGAATTACAACTTCCGAAAGGCTCGATGCAGCTTATTAACACGGAAAGGTACCTGAAAATTCAAAAACGCCTCGAATCGCTCAATAAGCAACTTACAACGGGTGGTTCGGCTTGCAACACCATTCTGGCCATTGCCAATTTGGGCGGACAACCGGGCCTCATCGGCAAGGTGGGACACGACGAAATGGCCACTTTTTTTGCCGACAACTGTGTCCGACATGACATCAAGGCTAATTTGCTCCATGCCGAACAGTTGCCTACGGGGGTAGCTTCGACCTTTATTACGCCCGACGGACAGCGCACCTTTGGCACGCACCTGGGGGCTGCCGCCACACTCACAGCCGACGATATTAAGGCTGAATGGTTCGAAGGCTATGATTATTTCTACATCGAAGGCTATTTGGTTCAGAACCACGCGCTCATACGCCGCGCTGTCGACTTGGCGCACCGTGCCGGGCTGCAGGTGTGCATCGACCTGGCCAGCTTCAACATTGTCGAGGAGGACCGCGAGTTCTTTAAGGAACTGTTGCAAAAAACGGACATCGTGTTTGCCAACGAACTCGAGGCGGCAGCTTTCACTGGTTGCACGGATGCACAGCACAATGTGGAAGCATTGGCTAAACTCTGCCACATTGCGGTGGTTAAAATTGGCAAGAAGGGCGTTCTTGTGCGCCGTGGCGACGAACAGATTCACTGTCCGGCACGCGAGGTGCCTGTGGTGGTCGACACCACAGCAGCGGGCGACTATTTCTCGGCAGGCTTTTTATTTGCCCTTTCTCAGGGCTGCGGCCTGATGGAATGTGCCCGTTTGGGTTCCTTGCTCTCAGGACACATCATCGAGGTGGTGGGAACGGCTCTGCCGCCCGAAACTTGGACTAAAATCAAGCAAACGCTTTCCTAATGATGCGACACTTTATAGGTAAACTCACGTTCGTGCTCGGCTGCGCGGTCTGCACGGCCTTGCCGGCCCGGGCGCAAACGACCAACCACAATTTCGAGGTCATGAAGCACCTCGACATTTTCAATCAGCTCTACCGCGAGCTCGACCTGTTCTACGTCGATACGCTAAGTGCGAAAAAGAACATTGGCAACGCCATCAACTATATGCTTGAAATGATCGACCCGTACACCGAATACTACGCGGCCGAGAACACCAACGACCTCAAGCAGATGACTACGGGCAAATATGCGGGCATCGGTTCGGTTATCAGCTACCGCGACGAACTGAAACGCTGCATCATCGAAAAGCCCTACGAGGGTAACCCGGCGGCCGATGCAGGACTTTTGCCGGGCGACATCATTCTGGCCATCGACGGCAAGGACATTCCGACTTGCGATTCGAAGGACCTTGAAAAGCGGGCTGAATACTCAAACAGTGTCAGCACGGGGGTGCGTGGCGAACCGGGCACAACGCTCGAACTGAAAGTGAGACGTCCGACCAACAACCGCACTTACACCTTCAAGGTGACGCGGCGCAGCATTCTCATTCCGAGCGTGGCACTGGCCACGGTGCTGTCTGACAGCATTGGCTACATCAAAATCTCCCAATTCATCGAAGGAACGAGCAACGAGGTGCGCCGCGCCATGGTCGACCTCAAGCAACAGGGGGCGCGCAGCCTCATCCTCGACTTGCGCAACAACCCCGGAGGGGTGCTTGAAGAGGCGGTAAAAACGGTCAACCTGTTCATTCCGCGGGGCCGCGAGGTGGTGAACATGAAGGGTAAGGTAAAAGAGGCCAACCAAACGTACAAAACGGTGCTCGACCCTCAGGACCCCGACATTCCGCTCATTGTGCTCACCAACGAGCAGTCGGCCTCGTCGTCCGAAATCACGGCTGGGGCTTTGCAAGACTACGACCGGGCACTCATCGTGGGTCGCCGCACTTACGGCAAAGGCCTGGTGCAGCAAAGCCGCGAACTGGCGTATAAGGGGGCACTGAAACTGACGGTGGGCAAGTACTACATTCCCTCGGGCCGCTGCGTGCAGGCTTACGAATTTCGCGACGGCATGCCGGTGCACCGCCCCGACTCGCTGAGCCGCGAATTCCGCACGGCCAACGGGCGCATTGTGCGCGACGGGGGTGGCATTAAGCCCGATGTGGAAATCAAGAGCGACAGTCTGCCCAACTTGCTGGCCTACATGGATGCCAGCACGCAGTTGTTTGACTTTTGTGTGAACTACTGCGCCAAACATCCCAAAATTGCGCAACCCGAGGATTTCAGCATTTCGGACGATGAATACGCTGATTTTTGCGAATTCATGAAGAAGCACAAATTTACTTACGACCGTCAGAGCCTGCGGGTGCTCGAAACACTGAAAACCTTTGCCCGATTCGAGGGATACGACACTGAGGCGCGTGCCGAAATCGAGGCGTTGGAAAAGAAACTGAAGCACAACGAGGATTACGACTTTAAGCGGTGGAAGCCGGAAATCAAGAAGGTGCTCGAAGCGGCCATCGTGGAGCGTTACTACTTCGATGCCGGACGCTACCGCTACTTGCTGCGCACCGACAAAGAGGTGCAGCAGGCGGTGAAACTGATGCGCAACACCAAGGCAATGCTGAAAACGCTCAGCGGCGAACCCGAGGCTTAGGCGGTGACGCTTTCTGCCAACTCGCGCTTTGTCACGCTGTAAACACACTCACACACTTACCCCAAAGTGCCGGAAGACGGGCTGCAAGGCTCCGTCTTCCGGCACTTTTTTTTGTATTTTTCGGCATGAACAATGTTAAACAGCGTCCTGCCGAAGATGTAAATTTACATTAAAATTCATACCTACACATTTCCTCTGTTTTCACGGGCCTACCTCCTTAACCGGCCGATACTTCAAATTAGTTCCGCGATTGTCGGATTTAGTTCCGAGCTTGTCCGAATTAGTTCCGAGCTTGTTCAAATTAGTTCCGAGCTAGTTTCAACAATCGCGGAACGGCTGATAATCAGCGTTTTCAAAAAACCACAATCGCGTTCCCACGCTCACCAATCCTGCTCTGAAACACAGGCAGCGGCGCAGCATTTGCCTTTTACCTTTATTAAACTATTTGTCAAAACGGATACTTCGTTTCGTTCAGAAGTCACACTGCACGAAGGTTGCCGCACAAACGCAGTGGTCACTTACCAAACAAGTGCCGGCCAACGGGCTGTTGGGCTTCGTCGGTCGGCACGTTTTGATGTGATTGTATGTGCATCAACTCCTTGAGGCATAGGTCTACGCTTCGAGATCCACACACATTTGTCGGAATTGGGTGGGCGTAACCCCGGTAATGCGTTTGAACGAACGGCTGAATATCGCCACACTCGAATATCCCGTGATATAGGCTATTTCGGTCAGCGTCTTCTCGGGGTGCCGATATATCAGTTTTTGGGCTTCGTCAATGCGCAACTGATTGATGTAGAGGTTGAAATTGATGCCTTTAATCGAATTCAGATAGCCCGAAAGCAAACGGGGCGACACGCCAATCATTTCGGCCACCTTCAAAAGGTTTATGTCGTCGCGCAGAAAATATTTTTTGTCATTCTCCACCCATTGTTCCAGCCTGTACTTCACACTGGGGGCTTCGTCGGACAAACAGGAACTGCTGTTTTCATTGACACGGCGGTGGGCAACCGGGGCTACCTGTTCGGGCGAAGTAGCAGTTTCGGCAGGGGCTTGCAAAGGCTCGTTGCCGAACGAGAGGGTTACACGGGCCTCTTTATTTTCCACCTTTTCATCGATTTCATCAAGGGTATAGAGGGCTGGCTCCATGATGTAATACCGCCGGTGAAAACGGATAAACATGCAAACCACGAGCACAAAAAACGTGGTTTTAATGTATATCAACGTCATACTAATGGTAAACACCGACATGATGGGCACACCGTAAAACAGCAGTATGCAGCTGAGCATGGCGAGCAGGTAAAGGCAGTAGAAACCGGTTCCAAACTGTATGACGTAGGCGTGCTGATGTTCGCGATAGGCAAAGTAGCTATTGATTTGGCGCCGATAGCGCAGCATCGTGCTGACGAGTACAAAAAAGTTAATCAGTATGGTGGCTGCAAAATGTAGCAGCGACACATAGAACAGAACGCTCGTAAACCGCCAACCGGTTGACTCGGGCGAGCCTAACAGGTTGAGAAGGTCGGCATAGTACTGCCACACGGCGGCTAACACCGAAATGAGCATCAGCGCAATGCCCGAAACCACACCGAACCGAAACACAAAACGGTAATAATGCGAGCGGTGCAGCAGCTTCAAGGCGGCCATCGACACCAGCGAGGTCTCGATGGGGAGCAGGGGAATAACCACCACGGCATGGTCTACCAGCAGATAGCTCGGAATATGCGGCACCAGCACATTGGCCGCACACACCACAAGGTCGAAAAGTATGGCGAGGGTGAGCACCTTGCTCGAGGCGGTGTACTGGGTCGAACGCTTGCCCACTGCGCCTACCATCGAACCCATAACCAGGCTCAAAACCAGCATCACGCAGCAGGGGGGAAATAGGGGCTGAAAATAGTGAATCATTGAAATAGGAGGTTTGCACGCAACAGACTGCACAAACCAAAAGCTGCTTCAATGCAAGCAAGAAGAAACGATGGAAGAAAACGGCATAAATCTGTCGGGCGTAAAATGCATATACAACACCTTTTTGCAAATGTGTAAATAATATCTACAAATATACAATTTTTACACTATATTTCCCCTTTTACAGGATAAAATATAGAAGTGGTGTTTGAAAATTAAATAATTCTATCGAAGTATTTTTACTTTGCATCACATTATTACACCGAATTGTTTGTTTTATCCAAGCAAAACAGCGCTTCAACAAATACATATTTACACTGATACCCATCCACCTAACGATTGGCACATGAGGTGTGTTGCTCGATGCTGCTTGCGGCTTCTGAGAAATTAGTCTAAAAATACACATTATTCTACTTGTTAAACAGATACACATACAAAATATCACATATTAAAGCACAAAATAATCATAAATGCAATTATTTACAGAATTATACTTACATTTTTTGTTGCATAAAGAAATAATCTGTACCTTTGTTGCGAAATAAACAAGCACCTGTTATTGCAGATGAGAATGTATATTTTGATGATTTGATACCATCATAACTGTTAGCAAAAATCACAAAGGAGCATTACCAACTGCAAACGACAAGAAGACTGAGCTAATATGTATTAAAACAACCTTACTGCAACATGAAAATTATTGTAAATCGAGGATTCGACAAATTATTTACACGAATCGTTATAGGCAAAGACGCACAAAAAACAATCAGTTGCCCAACTCAACAGGATTATTATGATTTGGACACAAAGAAAGGTGAACAGATTGTTGTTAAATTGAGGTATCCCAGCACTTTCACCTATACAATCGCATCAATAGATGCTGATGACGACAATCAGGTGTACTACATTTGTCCTACTGGATTATTTAAAAAATGGACTGCTTTAAACTATATGCTCTTACCTGGGATATGTTTATTACTTTTCATCCTGAAAATAGCTGTACCCGGTTTGTGCGACCACATTTTTGCAGGTTCAATGGCTTTATGGGCATTATCCCTGATTTGTATGGGCTTCTGTCAGCACTTTCCACTTACACGTAAAAATATATTTAAGACGATTCGAATCTGATTCCGTAAATTCTACACACAAATAATGCCGATGTGGAAAACAGCCAGACGCGACTCATTCGTGTAGCACGAACGAGTACGTTTGGCTGTTTTCTGCATCGGCATTTTGGGGAGGAGTTAAGTTTGCCCCATCAGCTTATGCAACAAAGGGCATGGTCTACAAACGGCGCACGGTGCCTTGTCGGCTGGATGACACTTCGACGCGCGATTTGCCGCTAATTTCCAAATTGCCGCAGTTCTCGACCGAACCTTCAAGCAATTCGTCGGCATGACACTTGAGCGTGCCCGAACCGTTGACATTTACCTTGACACGTTTGGCTTTGAGCTGTGCGGCATTGATAACGCCCGAACCTAACACACTGTAATTAACCGACTCGACACGGCCCTTTAAGTCCATGTTTCCTGCACCCTGCACCGAGGCATTGAGCGTGGCAAGGTCTACATCGTCGGCTTCGAAATCGCCCGAACCCATCAAACTGATTTCGGCATTATAGGCTTTGATTTTCTTCATATCGATGTCGCCCGAACCCTGCAAATCGACTTTCATTTTGTTTTGGCTGCAAAGCATACCTTCTGACGTAACGTCGCCCGAACCCAACAAACAGATGTTCACTTCTTTGGCATCGGCTCCCTGGTTGAAGTCGATGTCGCCCGAGCCTTGCAGCTTAATGTTAAGGCTGTTCTGACAGCGCAACGACTGCAGGAAGTCGATGTCGCCCGACCCTACGAGTTCCAGCTGCAGATTGTCGGCCTTGAACGAACGCGCAAATTCGATGTTGCCCGAACCCTGTAATTTCACTTCCGAAAGGTTTTCCACTTCAAGATACAGCAGCATGCGTCCGGCTTTGTCTGCATCGAAGTATCTGCCTTTCTGTGGCTGAATCATCAGTCTGTCGTTATCTACGGCTAAGCGCACCACGTCCTTCCAGTTGTCGTTGGTACGCAGGGTGAGCCTGGGGCTGCCTTTTTTCTGCGTGACGATGACATGAAAATTGGCCACCACTTCCAGTTTGCTGAATTTCTGAAGCGGAATTTGGTGTTCGTTGCCAACCGTTGCCACCTCGGTCTGTAGCTTCGAAGCCAAGGGGCTGCTACACGAAGCGTAGAGGGGCTGAATCATCAAAAACGAGGCCAGGCAAAGGCCCGAGGTAAGGATGCGTTGAACAAAGTTTTTCATAAGGCGTAAAAAATTAAAGAGTTAGTACAGAAAAAAAGTTTTATTCGCCCCACGAGCCGCGGTCGAGGTTGCGATAGTTCACAGCCTCCTTGATATGGCGTTCGAGCACGGCTTCCGAGGCATCGAGGTCGGCAATGGTGCGGGCCACTTTGAGTATGCGGTCGTAGGCACGGGCCGAAAGGTCGAGGCGGTGCATGGCGCGTTCAAGCACGGCGGCACCGTCGGCATCGGGGCGGGCGTAGGTTTCGAGCATGGCACGCGTCATTTGGGCATTGCAGTGTATGCCGCGAAAGGCACTGTAGCGTTCGGTCTGCCTTTGGCGCGCTGCCACCACCCTTTCGCGTATCACGCTGCTCGGTTCGCCGGCGGGGGCTTGCGCAAGGTCGGCCACACTGACGGGGGTTACTTCAACCTGAATGTCGATGCGGTCAAGCAGCGGACCGGAAATGCGATTTTTGTATTTCAAAATTTGGGCGGGCGAACACTTGCATTCGTGGGTGGGGTGATTGTAGTAGCCACAGGGGCAAGGGTTCATCGAGGCCACAAGCATGAAGGAACAGGGAAGGGTGACGGTGTATTTGGAACGCGAAATGGTGATTTCGCGGTCTTCGAGGGGCTGACGGAGGGTTTCGAGCGCGGTTCGCGAAAACTCGGGCAGTTCGTCGAGAAACAGTACGCCGTTGTGCGCCAAACTGATTTCGCCGGGCTTACACGAGGTGCCGCCGCCAATCAGGGCGACGTCGGAAATGGTGTGGTGGGGCGAGCGGAAGGGGCGTTGCGCCACGAGCGAGGTTTCGGCGCCGAGCTTGCCGGCTACGGAGTGAATTTGGGTGGTTTCAAGGCTTTCGGCCAGGGTGAGCCGGGGCAAAATGCCGGGCAAACGCTTGGCCATCATGCTCTTGCCGCAACCGGGGGCACCAATGAGCATGATGTTGTGTCCGCCGGCAGCGGCCACTTCGAAGGCGCGCTTTACGCTTTGCTGCCCTTTGACGTCGGCAAAATCAAAAGGGAACTGTGATTGGGCGGCATAGAACTCTTCGCGCGTGTTGACAAGGGTGGGTTGCAGGCTGTCTTCGCCCTTGAAAAAGTCGATGACCTGCTGCAAATGGTCGGCTCCGTAGACCTTGAGTTTGTTGACCACGGCGGCTTCGCGCACATTGTCGCGGGGCACGATGAGTCCTTCATACTGCTGCTCGCGGGCTTTAATGGCTATGCTGAGTGCACCCTTGATGGGGCGAATGGAGCCGTCGAGTCCGAGTTCGCCAACGAGTACATAGCGCGACAACTTTTCGGCGGGCACCTGCCCTACCGATGCCATGAGTCCGAGGGCAAGGGGCAAATCGTAGCCCGACCCTTCCTTGCGCACATCGGCGGGGGCAAAGTTGATGGTGAACTTCATGCGATCGGGCAGTTTGACGCCGCTACTCAACAGGGCATTTTCGACGCGTAATTTACTCTCGCGCACGGCATTGTCGGGAAGCCCTACCATGAAATAGAGGCTCGTGGCATCTTGGGCATGGAGTTGCTGACAGTTGACTTCCAAAAATACGGGCATGGCCGACAGCCCGTTGACGGCTGAGGTGTTTACTTTCGAGAGCATAATGAAATAAGGGGTTAATACGTCGAAGGGTGAAAAGGGGTGAACAAACTGTTTGGCATGGGCTGTTCGATAGCAAATTTACGCAAATTCGTTCGGTGCAACAAAGATAAACGGTATTTTTAGACAAAAGAATTAAGTAAATATTCAAATGATGCAAAAAGCATTTTCAAGGTAAAATGGGCGATGAAATGGGCGTTTTTTTTACATTTTAAGGGCATTTTATGTATGCGATGAAATGAGACTTTTCAACATGAGGCTAAAAAGGTCAAAAGATATTGGTTGGAATGTGGTAATTTTGCCACACATCAATGAAGCAACAAATTCAAGTGTAACGCTACGCGCCTTTGCAACCTTCCTATTTTAACCTCACAGAACATGGCGCGCAGGACCTCCATACTTACCCTACACATAGGGAATAGGAGAATAAGTTACCATGCGGAAAAGAACAGAAGCAACAGTTCCGTTTCAAACACAGGACTCAGATTCGGGGACTGCTTGTGCAATGTTTCTTTTTTTTTCAATCCCTACTTTCCGCTTACAAACACCTACAAACGGCAAATATGTTCGCTGCGTCACACTTTGATATTGTACTCCATACAGTTTTTCCTTGACTGCATGGAGTTTTTTTTGGCTCAGAGGGAATTGGGTGGGTAAACGTGGGTGCTTCATACGTTTTGGAAATCGGAATGCGATAAAATGTTATATCCGATTTCATTTTTTTTAGAGCCATGAACACAATAGGCCTAAAAAAAACCTGCGACTGTCATATAGACAATCGCAGGCACCATGACAGTTTTCTTTAGAAGAAAAGAAAGGAGAATGTCAATAATGGAGAATTATGAAAAGTGAAACAATCTTACTTTTCGATTTCGCTCAAACCGATAACCACACGGTTTTCGTCGTTGGCTTTGAACGGTTGAACGGTGTCGCCCTTAAACGAGCTTGAAATGCGTGAAGCTTCGATGCCGTACTTCTCGGTGAGGAGCTTGGCTACCTTGTTCACACGCTTTTCTGAGATGCGACGGTTAACGTCGGCCGTACCGGTTCCGGCATCAGCGTAACCCACGAGTTCGATTTCGGCCTTGGGGTTAGCCTTGAGCCAGTCGGCTACTTGCTTAATCTTGGCTTCTTCGCTGGCACTGGGAGTAGCACTGTTAATCACGAAGAACACTTCGAGACGCTTGGTTTCCTTCTTCACCTCGGGCTTGGGCTCGGGTTTGGGCTCGGGAGCAGGTGCAGGAGCCGGGGCGGGAGCAGGTGCAGGTGCGGGGGCAGGAGCCGGAGCAGGTGCAGGTGCTGCTTTCTTCTTCTTGAAACCAAACTTGAAGTTCAAACCGAGCATGGCCTGAAGCTGCCAGTCGCCCTTGCCGTTAACCTTTGAGTTGAAACGGTCGTGGAGGTTGTTGGCCGTTACTTCGAGGTTCAAACCTACGTTGCGGTGAAGCTCGGCTTCGAGCTGCATACCTACGCGGAAGTTGTGAACGAGGCGGTCGTCGGCCCACTTAAAGTTGAGGTTTTGCTCCGTGGCCTGGCTCATCATGCCTTTGAGGTCGTCGTTGTCCCAAGCATAGCCCAAACCTACACCACCAATAAGGTAGGCGTTGATGGTATGATTTTTATTGGGCGCAAACACGTTGCAAAGGTTAAGCATCAAGTCGAGGTTTGAGGTCACGAACTTGTAGTCGTAAGTTTTGTTCAGACTTTTGAGTCCGCCCTTTTCGTTAAAACCGCTCACATGGATACGGGCACCGACAGCGGGCGTGAACATGCCGCCTACGCTGAAAGCACCGATCGGAGTAATGAGCTTCGATGCCTTGTAGTTGGTAAACGTCACTTGGCCACCACCTTGCACACCGATAAACATGTGCGGATAGTCTGCCTTTTCTTTCTCGCCATTGCTTTGAGCAAAAGCAACGGGTGTTGCCAGCATCGCTACACAAAGCGAAGCAAGCACCTTCTTTACATTTTTCATAATGCGTAGATGGTTTTGTTATTATTGTAATTTATGCAAAGATAGTGAATGTTTTAAAATCCACCACAAATAAGGGGGTAATTTTCCGCATCTTGCTAACAAAGTGGTCGATATTTCGCGCCTAATTGCACATCGGTTTAGGATAGTGAGTAAAAATAGCGTAAAAAAAATCCCCTCGCAGGCATGTAGCTGCAAGGGGAAATGGGGTTATAATTTTACGCGTGGCGAGAAATGCTACTCGCTACGGAAAATATTATTCCTGACGGGGACGACGGGGTGCGCGACCTTCACCGCCTTCGCGACGGGGACGACGTGCGGGACGTTCTTCCCATCCTTCGGGCTTTTCTTCGAGTACGCGGTGCGACAGGCGGAACTTGCCGGTCTTTTCGTCGATTTCGAGGAGCTTCACCTGAATGTGGTCGCCTTCCTTCAAACCGGCTTCTTCAACCGTTTCAAGACGCTTCCAGCTGATTTCAGAGATGTGGAGCAAGCCTTCCTTGCCCGGCATGAACTCTACGAAGCAACCGTAAGGCATGATGCTCATTACCTTGGCATCGTAAACTTCGCCTACTTCGGGAATGGCAACGATGGCGCGAATCTGTGCGATGGCTGCGTCGATGCTTTCCTTGTTGGGACCCGAAACCTGGATTTTGCCCACACCGTCTTCTTCTTCGATGGTGATGGTAGCTCCGGTTTCTTCCTGCATGCCCTGAATAATCTTGCCGCCGGGGCCAATAACTGCTCCGATGAATTCTTTGGGAATTTCGAAGGCTTCGATGCGAGGAACGTGCGGTTTGAGTTCGGCGCGGGGTGCATCCATGGTTTCAAGAATCTTGCCGAGGATGTGTTCGCGAGCCTGCTTAGCCTGAGCGAGTGCCTTTTCAAGAATTTCGTATGAAAGGCCGTCGCACTTGATGTCCATCTGCGTAGCGGTCAAACCCTTGGCCGTACCGGTGGTCTTGAAGTCCATGTCGCCGAGGTGGTCTTCGTCACCGAGGATGTCGCTCAACACGGCATACTTTTCTTCACCGGGGTTCTTAATCAGACCCATGGCGATACCGCTGACGGGAGCCTTGATGGGCACACCGGCATCCATGAGGGCGAGCGTACCGGCACAAACGGTGGCCATTGACGACGAACCATTTGATTCGAGAATGTCGCTCACTACACGTACGGTGTAGGGGAAGTCGGCAGGAATTTGTCCCTTCAATGCGCGCCATGCCAAGTGACCGTGACCGATTTCGCGACGGCCTACGCCACGCTGAGCCTTAGCTTCGCCGGTTGAGAAGGGAGGGAAGTTATAGTGAAGGAGGAAGCGCATGTAGCTCTTGTCGAGTACATCGTCAACCATCTTTTCATCGAGTTTCGTACCGAGTGTTGCGGTAGCCAAAGCCTGAGTTTCGCCACGGGTAAAGATTGACGAACCGTGAGGCATGGGCAGGGGCGACACTTCGCACCAGATGGGGCGGATGTCGGTGGTTTTACGTCCGTCGAGACGCTTGCCTTCATCGAGGATGCAACGGCGCATGGCATCGCGTTCCACGTCGTGGTAGTAGCGGTCAACGAGCGCGTTCTTTTCTTCGATTTCGTCGGGCGTGAGTTCGGGGTGAGCGGCAGCATAGCGTTCTTTGAAGTCTTCGCGAATTTTGGTGAAGGCTTCTTCGCGCTGGTGCTTGTCGTGGTCGCCGGCCTCAGCAATGGCGTATGCCGGAGCGTAGCACTCGTCCTTTACTTGCTGACGGAGTTCTTCGTCGTTGATTTCGTCGTCGTACTCGCGCTTCACGTCCGTGCCGAGTTCTTTCGAGAGTTCCTTTTGGAGCTGGCACATGGGCTTGATGGCTTCGTGTGCCACCTTGAGGGCTTCGAGGAGTGCGCTTTCGGGCACTTCGTCCATTTCGCCTTCCACCATCATGATGTTGTCTTCCGTAGCACCTACCATGATGTCCATGTCGGCCTGTTCGAGCTGCTTGAAGGTGGGGTTCACCACGTATTCACCGTTGATGCGGGCCACACGAACTTCAGAAATCGGACCGTCGAAGGGGATGTCGCTGGCAGCCAAAGCAGCCGAAGCGGCAAAACCGGCCAATGCGTCGGGCATGTCTACGCCATCGGCCGAGAAGAGCGTGATGTTAACGTAAACCTCGCAGTGGTAGTCTGAGGGGAAGAGGGGACGGAGTGCACGGTCGACCAAACGCGAAGTAAGGATTTCGTAGTCGCCGGCACGACCTTCACGCTTGGTGAAGCCACCGGGGAAACGACCTGCGGCACTGTATTTTTCTTTGTAATCACACTGGAGGGGCATAAAGTCTGTACCGGGCTGTGCGGTTTTGGCAGCACATACGGTAGCAAGCAGCATGGTGTTGTTCATACGCAGCATAACTGCGCCGTCGGCTTGCTTGGCCAGTTTGCCGGTTTCGATGCTGATGGTACGTCCGTCAGGCAGCGAAACGGTTTTCGTTATCACGTTCATCTGAATTGTGTATTAAAATTTTGATTTTATTTTCCACTGTAAATCACGCAAAAGTAACAATAAAAAACCGAAATACCCAAATTACTTCGGGGCTTTTTCCATTTGTGCGGCGCGAAATGAGTTTTTTGAGCTTTGGCGCGCTTGTTTTGCCGTTTTTTACCAGACATTCACACACACCTTGGGCAAAAAGCGTAATTTTACAGCCCTAAACTGCCGCGAAGCCAAGGTGTGAAATATCGGGGTTCCGTGCCGGTGCTTTTTGATTTCAAATTTTTGCTTCACCATGAATCATTGCTTTTGCCATACTGTGCCTAACGCTGCTTGCTGCAGCCAGCCTGGTGCTTGCCACAAGCCCAATTCTTATCACAGATTTACCCGTTATTCTACATATACTCCTTATACATCTACATATACTCCTTCTACATCTACTCCTTATTATATATATAGGGTCATCACTTTTTGCTTACTGCTCCTTGCGGCACATGCACTGCCCCTCTGCGCCCAACAATCCGAAACGCTGAAGGAGCGAACCGAACGCTTGTTTGCACATTTCAAGCAGGCTTCGCGCTTCGACTACAACTATCCGCGCGAAAAGGTGTACTTGCATTTCGACAATTCGGCCTACCTCGAAGGCGATACCATTTGGTACAAGGCCTACGTGGTGCGGGCCTCGACGCTGCAGCCCACAACGCTGAGCCGCGTGCTTTACGTGGAGCTGCTCAATGCCGACGGGCAGCTGATGGAGAAACAGACACTGCGCATCGACTCACTCGGTCAGGCCGACGGTTCGCTGAGCCTGAACTTGCCGGTTCGCGCCGGCTACTACGAGGTGAGGGCCTACACCCGCGCCATGACCAACTGGGACGACGCGGCGTGCTTTTCGCGCGTTTTCCCGGTGTTCACCACGGCCAACCCGCAAATGGGGTCGCCGCGCAACAAGGATTTGTCGCTCAACGAACTGGCCATTCCCGAACCTACGCCCAACAAGCGGGTAACTTACGGTGCACCGCGCCCTTACGTGCAGGGAGATAGCACCGAAAAGTTGCTTTCGTTCTTTCCCGAGGGCGGACTGAGGGCCAAGGGGGTGGCGCAGCAGGTGGCTTTCAAGCTGACTGACGGACGGGGCTTTCCGCTCACCGACACGCTGCTGATTTGCAACGAACGGGGCGAAGTGGTGAGCGAGGCGATGGTGGAACACGAGGGCATGGGGTCGTTTGTGCTGCCTGCCGATTTTGCCGGGGGCTACGCGCTCCTTAAAGAGGAACAGACGAACCCTGCGCCCAACAGCCTTGCGGCAGATGGCGGTCGGCGTGCCTTGCCGCAAGGTGCCTTTGCACTGCCCTCGCCTGCTTCGGCCTATGCACTGCATACGCAATGGACGCACGAGGGATTGTTTGTGAGCATTGCGGCCAACGATTCGGCTGCGGCCGGGGGCGAATTGCTGGGACTGGCGGCTTTTTGCCGCGAAAAGGCTTGTTTTTTCGACACGCTCTCGGTTTCTTCCGACCCGGTCGAGATTCTGATTCCCGAAAGAGCCTTGCGCCGGGGGGTGAACCGCATCGAACTTTTCGACCTTGACGGACAAAGCCGGGCGTCGCGTCTGGTGTGGTGCGAGGGGCACGAGGCTTCTATGCAGCACCCTATACAGGTGGAGGTGCGACAGAACGAGGCGGTGTATGCGGCGTTTTCGCCTGCTGTTCTTGAGTTGAAACTTACCGACAGCCAGGGCAAGGGGGTGAGTACTACGGTGTCGGTGGCTGTGCGCGACGAGGAGGGGAACTTGATTGAAAATGCCGACTGCAACATGAGCACGGACTTGCTGCTGGCTTCGGAACTGCGGGGCTACATTCACCGCCCCGAAAGCTATTTTGCGGCCAACGATGCCTTGCACCGCCGCCGGCTCGACTTGTTGCTGATGGTGCAGGGTTGGACGGCTTCGGATTTTGCCACGCTATGCGCGGCCGACACTTTTCAGACGGTGCAGCCCATCGAGGACAAACTGATTGTGAGGGGTACGCTGTTCAAGGAAAACAACAAACGCGAACCGCAGCCGTTCATGAACTTGCAACTGCTGGCTTATTCGCTCAACGGCGACCGCATCGAGGGGGAAACGCGTACCGACAGCCTGGGGCGTTTTGCCTTTGAGTCGAACATCGACTTCACGGGCGACTTCATTGCGCAGTTCACTTCGACCAACGATCAGGGTAAGCGCAAATGGGGACGTCTGACGCTCGACCGCTGGTTTGCACCGAGTCCGCACGCATTTACCGGGCCTGAACTGGCGCTTACTACACCGACCGACAATGCGTCGCGCCGTGCAGCCGGGGGCGGAGCGCACCTTCGCGAACCGCTTACCTTTGCATGGACCGACACCATTCCGCGTACACTGCCTACCATGCTGGGCGAGGCGAATGTAAAGGTGAAAAACAAATACCGGGGCTTTACAGGCAACCGCTACACTTGGCGTGGGGGCGAGAAGCACGGCATGCAGCGGGCCACAAAGTTCTACAACATTGAGCAGGAGTGCGAACATGTGAAGGATATGGGGCTGGCTCCGGGCTACATCAACGACTTGCTGGCCTTGCTCGAAAGCAACTTTGAACACAGCCGTTCGGCTTCGGTGGGTGCTGCCCTGGCTTCGCAGGCTGCGGCCAGTGCGCAGTCGGCCCGCGATGCTGAAAGGCACATCACGGGCAACCCCGACGCGACATCGGGGGCTCCCATGCCGTCGGTATCGGGCGGCAGCGGGGAAAAGGGTGCACAAATAGGGGTCGACCCCAAGGATATGATTGCGCAGAGCGACTTTGCGGGTCGTGCCTTGCAGCCCGACTGGACGTACCGGGGGCTACCCATCGTGGTGTATTTGAACAATGAATTGCTCGGGCCGCTCGTGCAGCGTTTTCCTGAACTTTACAGCGACATTCAGGCCGAGGAAATCAAGTCGGTGAGCATCGTCCACGAAAATCAGCAAACCGATGCGGTGAGCGGCAAGACCAAGCGTTTCAGCCGCGAGAAGTATAAAATGTATATGTACGAAAACCCCGACCACGCGCGTTACCGCTCGACCAAGGGCAAGGAAAAGCGTCGGATTCAGGGCTTTTCGCACCGCCGCCGTTTCTATGCGCCCAATTACCGCAGTTTCGACCTCCCTTCGACTTCCGACCTCCGTCGCACGCTTCACTGGGCGCCTTCGGTGCGCACCGATGCCAACGGGCGCGCCCACCTCATTTTCTTTACGAATGCACACGAAAAGCAGGTGCTCGACATTTCGGTGCGTGGCATCACGACGCATGGCGAAACCATCGATTTCGACAATCGCTGACCGCGCTCTTGTACTGTCTGCACACTTATGCACAGCATGCAAGCAAAAGGCTGACGGCTTGTTTAGAAGTTTGCAAGCAGCAAACAAAAAGCATTTACATTCTGACATTCCCGGGTCTGTTTTGAAAGTCATCTATCTGAATTTTCAAAACAGACCTTTTCGTTTTTATTTAAGAGATAGTCCGAATAAAAATTGTATTCTTATCACTATTTCCTATAAGAATAGGTATATTTATTCGCTTATTTATTTTTTTAATAAAAAGTCTACAAATATTTAAGCAAAACTTTGGTTCTATCATAAAGTTTTTGTAGGTTTGCCACCGAAAATACACATAATTACACTGCGCGCTCATTTTGCAACCAAAATAACAGTATATGATAAATAAATTACGCTATTTGTTAGTGATGTTTCTGACGTTGCTAACAGTTGAAACGTACGCTCAACAGAGCACAAACGTGGGCTACTGCGTTGACAACAACATCAATGAATCGACGCCCACCATTTCGTTTGACAAAAAACTTAATATCCCCTTTCAGGCTGCCATTAAGTTTCCTTCTGCACGCATGATGCCTTATAAAGGTGGCATCGTACGCAAAATCAGAGTCTACACACGTCCCGGCATCGAGAAGTTAGCTGTTTGGCTTCGCCATTCGCTCGATGGCACAGCCATTCCCGGTTCATTCGTACGCCCCGGTGGCATCACCACCGAAGGTTGGGTAGAAGTTTTGCTCAAAACGCCTTACGTCATTACGGGCGAGGACCTCATTGTGGGTTACTCGGGCACGGCACCTGCCGGCAAAGGCATTGTTTGCGACGATGTGCCGAATGCAACCAACGACTACAGCTGCCTTGTCAAGCTCCCCGGCATGGATTGGACCAATTTCGCCAGCGATTACGGTGCACATGCGCTGCAAGCTGTAATCGACCTCAACGGCGAAACGGCCAACGACGACGTGGCTATGGCAAGCTGCACCTTCAATACCGACTTCTACAAGATTGGCAGCGAGGCTCAAATGTCGCTTACCATCAGCAACTACAGCACACAAGCTGTGAATATGCCCAAGGTTAAATACAGCCTCAACGGCAAAACCACGGAAGTTCCTACCAATGGGGGTAGCATTGCAGTGGGCAATTCGCAAAAACTCACTGTAAAGGTGCCGACGGCTGAGTGTGCCGAGGGCGACAACGCATTGAAGGTGTGGATTGAATCAGACAACGCTTACAAAGGCAACGACACCCTTTCGCACAAACTTGCCTGCTACACCACCAGCTTCCCGCGCAAGGTGCTTGTTGAGCATTTCAGCACTTTGGCCTGCGGTAATTGCCCCTACGGACATATCCTGCTTACCAAGCTGCTCAATGACCGCGACGACTATGTATGGGTAACCCATCACATTGGCTACGGAAGAGACTCTCTGACTGTAAATGATTCGTACGAAGTAGGCAATCTTTTAGGATTGCAAGATGCTCCCAGAGCCAGCTTCGACCGTCGTTTCCTTGATGCCTCCGATCCTAAGTTTGCTCCTCTGATTGGTATTGGTTATTCATCGCCCACCGAAGGTGTGGCAATAGTTAAACCCAGCTACCTGCGCTGTGCCGAAACCGCTGCTTTCGTTTCGGTAAACATTGACCAGCAATACGACGCTGCCACCCGCACGCTGAAAGTGACCGTATCGGGCGAAAAGAACAATCTCGTTGAAAAATATTACAAAGATAACAGCCTGACCGTGCTGCTCACCGAGGACAAGGTGGAAACCGAACACGAACAATCTGGTAGCGGCGAAAAGATACACTTCCACGTGTTCCGCTGCACGCTCACCAAGATGCTGGGCGATGCCATTGAATGGAATGGCAATACCTACAGCCACACCTTTACTACCACCATTCCTGAAATTTGGACGGCAAAGAACCTGAAAGCTGTGGCCTACATCAATGGTTCGACCACCGACATCTATCAGGCTCAAATTCTCAATGCCAACGTCGTAAAGGTTATTGACCCCACCGACACGGGCATTGATGCAGCCGAAACGGCCGATGCACAAGTGCTCAGCCGCGAATACTTCAACCTCAACGGACAGCGCGTGGCTCAGCCCACCACTGGCGTTTACCTGCTCAAAACCACCACGAACAAGGGGGTACAGGTAAAAAAGGTCATTCTGTAACTCACTGAAGCAACATGCTTACTCCGTGCAGCAAGCCGCCACGCAAAGCGGCGCATGGCCTCGGGCCGTGACGGCTTGCCGCATGATTTACCAACAAGAATACACCAATCTTTAAATACCCAGAGAACTATGAAGAAAACTCTACTTACATTGGCTTGTGCATGCCTCGCTGGTAGCACCCTGGCTCAAACTCCCGGTGCAACCGATTACAAAGGCAATCAGTTCACCAACTTATCGGCCAACGGTACTTGGCTCATTGAAAGCGGACTTGAATCGATCCGTGTCTACAACACCGAAACAGGAAAGTTCTACGACTACATTGGCAACGAAGGCGAAAGCTATTCTGCCGGCTTAGGCAGCAACGTTATCACCGAAAACGGTACGGCAGTTGGTGCAAGTGCCAATGGTGCTGTTATCTTCAAGGACGGAAAAATTACGCCCCTGCCCATGCTCACGGGTCAAGGTAGCACCATGAACGGAGCCAACTCCATCACCCCCGACGGCAAACGCATTGTGGGCTTCCTGGCTTACGATGGTGCAGACATGGGCGGTGCCAACATGATGACTTACCCCGTTATCTGGACGCAGAAGGAAGATGGCAGCTACGAATGCAAAGCACTGCCCTTCCCCAACAAAGACTACGTAGGTCTGGAGCCCCAGTCAGTTCTTGCTACTGACATTTCGGCCGACGGCAAACGAATCGTTGTTCAGGTTACCAGCAACGATGGTTTCGTTGTTTACCCCATTCTCCTCACCGAAAATGCCGATGGCACCTGGCAGCAGCAGCTCAAGGGTACCAGCAAACTCTGGAACGCTGAAAAACTGGCCTTGATTGGCAAGGCTCCCGTTGAGCCCAAAGAACCCAAGGCTACCGACTACTTTAGCGAAGAGGACTATGTGACCTACAACAAGGCCATACAAGAATACGCTCAAGCATACGAAGACTATCAGAACGGTTTGATTGGTTTTGAAGAAGTACCCCCCAACCCCGAATACAACCAGAGCAACTACATTAGCGATCCTGCTAAGAAAGCTGAGTTCACGGCTGCATCACAGTCTTACGAACTGGCCAGTTCACAATATTGGGAAGACTACTATGCTTTCCAGGAAAAACTGAAGGGAGTTACTTACGGCACATCGTATGCCTACAACAATGCCTTGATTTCGGCCAACGGTAAATATTTGGGCAGCACCCTGCAGTGGGCTGACGAAAGAGGTTTGGAATCAAGCTGTACGCCTGCTGTCATTACCCTCGACAGCGAAAAGGACAACGTGAAGGAGGCCGACCTCAAGAATAACCTCACCACCAGCATCACCAACGACGGTATGCTCGTGCATGCAGCTCCCTTCAACGAAACTACCCGCAGTTCGTACATCATGCCTGCCAATGCCGATAAGTCGATGGCCATCGACGAATGGCTCAAGGCTGAAGGCCGCGACGACCTGAACAAGTTCCTCGACGAGAACTACCGCTTCAATGTCGAAAAAATAACTGTTGACGAAGAAAACAATCAAAACATCACCACTGTCGAAGACAGCCTCGTGTCGGGTACTTGCTTCTTCACCCCCGACGGCAAGAAGATGGTTAGCTTTATGTACGATAGCTTCAGCGACCTCAACAACTACCGCAGCTACACGCTCGACCTCACCTCGAAGCCCTCGGGCATCGAAGATGCTTTGGCCAACACCGAAATCGAAGGCGAAGTGATTGCTCGCGAATACTTCAACCTGCAGGGTCAGCGCATCGCTGCTCCCGTCAGCGGTCTGTACCTCGAAAAGGTTACTACCACGAAGGGCGTATTCACGTTCAAACGCTTGAAGTAAACGCTTAACGTCAGGGACTCCATACCTTGCCCCTTGGGCCATTTTGCCCTGACAACCTTATACACCACGGACGATGAATGCAGTGTCGCAACTGCTTCATCGTCCGATTTTTTCATTCAACCCTAAGTTTGGTCTGTTCAAGGATGGGGAGAACGCGTTCCAAGGGTCTTATTTTTAACTCTTTTTTTATTGAAACTAGCTCGGAACTAATTTCAACTAGCTCGGAACTAATTCAGACAAGCTTGGAACTAATTTCAACTAGCTCGGAACTAATTCAGACAAACGCGGAAGCTGTCCAAATGGGCTTGAAATAAAAGGTATTTTACCATCCCATTACGTTTAATAACACTCCTGCAATTTCTTCACGCCGCCCTCATCTGTGGGCAAGCACCGGGTCGCGCTTTCCACCTATTTCCATTTTGCTTCAAAATTACACCAAAACTCAGACTTACGCATTTCAGCTAACATAATGGTTGCATATTACCAAAAATATCATTACATTTGCCAACACCTACTCATCATTACTAACTATTAAAACCTTACAATCATGAAAACAAAGAACTTGAAAGCCATGTGTGTCGGTAGTCCTCGCATATTCACGGGGTGGAAACAGTGTAATCGTCGGTATGAGCGCACGCTGCGAACATAAAACAGAAACTCCAACGATTACTGAAAGCAAACAAATTCGTCATAAACATTCATTATGGAAGATAAAAAAGATTGGATAGGTATAGCATGTTTATGGATTTTACTCCTACAAAAGATGACCGATTTCAAATGGTTATACCACATCATTTGGCCCTTACTATTATTTTGGGCTTATTATACCGTCAAACTTTTGCAGGCTGAGCTGAAAACGGAAAATTCACTAAAAGGAGTATGCAAATATATATGGAAGAACAAAAAGTGGGATATTTATTGGCTTTTGTTCTTCATTATCTTTACCATAGCCTATTTTGCCGGTGTACTCAACAAATAGGAAATGAAAAAATGACGTATAAGTAGGTGTTCAAAATTATTTTATATAATTCTATCGAAGTATTTTTACTTTGCATTACGTTCTTGCACCGCATTTGCTTGCTCTGCGCTCAGTCACATAGCCCGCTATGCTCCACTGCTTCGCCAAGTCAGGCTGC
>Monroe_p2__coassemble_855_pt1 | contig 24806 bp, 19 predicted proteins | sample Monroe_p2__metabat2_low_PE_026 | metagenome-assembled genome bin Monroe_p2 | reverse complement strand
CCGCGGCGCCCCCTATCAAACACAGATAAATGCTCTAAATCAATGGTTTTGAGGCCGCGGCGCCCTGTAAGGGCAAGGATATCTCAGCCCAGGGTATAGTGAACGGAGTGAACGACACCCTGGGTCCCCCCCATGTCCCGGGTTTTAAAGGTATCGCGCCCTGTAAGGGCAGAACGTCGAGATAGGGGCAACGCCCCCTCGACCCACACGGGCGGATTATCGGAGGATGGTATGCGTTGGTGGAACGATGAGCACATGGGGATTTACACCCCCTCGACCCACACGGGCGGATTATCGGAAAATGGCATGCGTTGGTGGAACGATGAGCACATGGGGATTTACGCCCCCTCGACACAAACGGGCGGATTATCGGAAAATGGCATGCATTAGTGGAACGATGAGCACATGGGGATTATGCACCCATGTAATGCGCCCAATTTACGCCCGCTTTGTCGAGGGGCGTTGCCCCTATTTCGACATATTGCCCTTACAGGGCGCGATACCTTTTAAACCCGAGTCATGGGGGGAAACCCAGGGTGTCGCAGCCCTTCGGTCTGCTTTACCCTGGGCTGAGATACCCTTGCCCTTACAGGGCGCCGCGGCCTCAAAACCATTGAATTACAGCGTGTTTTGTTGCGTTTTAATAAGGGCGACGAGGCCTCAAAACCATTGAAATACAACGTGTTTTGTTGCGTTTTAATAAGGACGCCGCGGTCTCAAAACCATTGAAACACAGCGTGTTTTGTTGCGTTTTAATAAGGGCGACGCGGCCTCAAAACCATTGAAATACAACGTGTTTTATTGCGTTTTAATAAGGGCGACGCGGCCTCATCCCCCCGAATGATTACTGAATTTTTGCTACTTTTTGTTTGTCATAATAGACTGAATACATTGTAAACCTATCCCCATACCTTTTTGCTACTGATCTGTAAAAAACACACGCCACTCAAAGGTGAAATTAAACAAAAAACAAATCCCTGCACGCCATCGGTTGACAGATGGTTGGAGCAGGGATTTGCACCTCGTAAAAATTTATGCCGCGATTGTTGAAATTAGTTCCGCAATTGTCGAAATTAGTTCCGAGCCTGTTGAAATTAGTTCCGAGCTTGTGCAAATTAGTTCCGAGCTTGTTTCAACAAATTGGGAACCACTGATAATCAATGCTTTCAGATTTGACAGAAAAGCGGAATCAGGAACGCCGGTATCACGCCGAAACCCAAGAAGCGGGGAGACGGGAACGATTTAACTTTCTTAAGACATTTGTTAAATCCGCCTGCTACTTCCCGAGGCTATTTTTTTGCGGATTACATAGCCGGAATAGATACACCACATCGCAGCCAGTCCGGCAAAGAAAATGAAAATCAAAGTGCCTTGGCCGAGTATGGTGTAAATGCGCCCGGTGTGTACTTCGAGTGCCACATTCCACAAGGACATAGGAAGTTCCGAAAAGGATTCGGGCATAGTCAGCGATGCAGTGCCTTGGACATACTCCACCACAAGCGGTGCGGACTGCCAACCGGAAACACAGCCCGAAACTGCCCGTTGGCCAAAGGGCGGACCGGTCACTTCATGCACCTCGTTGCCCGTGAAATAATCGTGCACCTTGCCGTTGGCTCTGTTCCACACAAACATGCCGCTGAATGAACCGACCAGCCACCTTCCTTCATGGTATTTCTGCCATACGTTCAATCCCATGACGCTGACAGGAGGAGCCTGAGCTACCTTTACGGGCACAGCATCGAGCGACGACAGCGCATAAAAGCCTTCGGAGGTTGACAAAATCCAGTCGGCACACGTGGGGTCGTAGCGTAGCAGGCGTAACTTGTCGTTCCAGGCATTGTCATCATCGAGTAGCGTGCCCGGCACGGGGGGCACTTTGCTGCCTACCAGTGCCAACAGCACAGGCGGACGCAGACACCAGCCGGTAAAACTGACCCACATCAGCAGCGCAAAAGCATAGCGTCCCAATGCATCGTGCCAACGCAAACTGGCCTTGAGCAAGGATGTGGCAGCCATTCTTATTTGTCCCTGCTTGCTGAAGCGACGTATCAAGTGCGGAAGCAGCCAATACAGCAGCCCCGTGACACACAGCATACTGAGCAGCAGCGCCACCCCATCCATCAGGAGTTTGCCCGGTGTGCCAAACAGTTCGCCGCTGTGAAGCAACCACACGGTGCGAAACAGAGATACTTTGCCGTCAGCATCTGCAGGAGCTTTCAAACTCCGTTTTTCGAAAACCCGATACGGATAAACCGACAGGTAAAGATGCGAACGCCCGGTAACGATGAGCGTGTCGCCCGCCTGCGTCAGGTCCGACAGCCATTCGTCCTGCCTGTCGGGCAAACCAACAGCTCGCCATGCTGCCCCGCAGCGCCGGTAAAGCGCATACGGAGTGAGGGCAAAGAGGCTGCTGTCAGCAGTTTGCACAACGGCTCTGACGTTGCGGTGGTCTGTTCCGGCAGGCAGTCCTTCATTGAAATCGGCAAAGACGGTTGCCTGGCTGTCGGTCTGCCATATTCCGTTGCTTCCATACAACAGCATGGAGTCGGTATGCACGCAGCGCCATGAACCGCGCAACAATCCGTGGTTCCAACGGTCGAAACGATAGGCTGAGGGGAGCCACTTTCTGCTCACGTCCACGCCCGACACGGCCTCGCGGTGGTTCAGCACAATGCCGCTAATGCAGAACATCAGCATGAAAAACACAAGAATCAGCCCGAACCACTTGTGATGCTTTCTCCATACCCGGCGTTTCATACCTTACGAAACATTTGGCTGTATGACACATAGAGCGCTGTGGCAATCAGCGAACCGGCTATCAGTCCTATTTGTACAAGGTGTTCGCCGGGGGCATTCCACAGGGCAGGAAGCAGCTGAATGCGGTTGAACACTTCGACGGATATCCAAAAAATGATGACCGTGGCGAAACCATGGCGCAGACTGATGCCCCACGAAGCATCACGCAGTAGGCGTACAAGCAGATGCGTAAGGGGCATGGCCACCAGCGTCACCGCAATGGACGGCACGGCTTTGCCCCAGTGTTTGGGGCGTTTTTTAGCGAATCCTGTTGTCGTTGTCATATCCTTAACCATTTACTGCCGATTTTTTTGCGCCTTTGTACCAAAGGTAGAAGGCCAGGACCACAAATACAATCAGAATAACCACCATTTCCGTGACATGGTTCAGCGGATCGGTCCATATTTCGCTGAACAGATTCATGCGGCCCAACACTTCGATGGGGGTCCAAAACACAATGACTGTGGCAATGGCCATTCGGATATTGGCTCCCCACGAAGGAATGCGCAGCTGTTTGGCAAAAATAAAGAACGAACCTATGAGGCAGCCGAGGCCCACCAGCAGCGTCACGGGATGGTTTTCGCCCAGGAACACATCGTCATAGCAGAACATGAGGAGCAGGTACGAGGCCCACAGAATCATCATCAGTTCCATGAAGGTGACCATACTGGTGTGGCGCGTCATGGGGCGTGCGGCAATTTCGTTTTTCTTTCCCTTGAACAGCAGTCGCTGCCACCAGTTGATGAAGTTGCAGCCGTTGCGTGTGCTAAACAGGTACAGCACCATGACCATCATCCAGAACCCGAATGAGGCTGGCAGTATCAGGTATTCGGGGCGGGTTACAACTTCGCCCGTCACGGGGTCGAGTTCGGGCTGTGTGCCGAAGCGGTTGACAAAGTACATGAAGAGGAATTCCACCCAGCCCGTCCAAAACAGCAAGCCGCCGAATAGTCCCCACAGCGTTTGGCGCGTATCGCCTTTGGCAAACACGCCGGCAATGACCATCAGCATACCCACGGCTCCCATGGCAAATGCGGCATAATGCAGGGTGGTTTCGTCCAGAAAATGCTCCATCAGAATCATCACGGCATGGCCCAGTGGCATGGTGAACAATACCATCAGAAACGAAGCACTGGCTTTCCACCAGTATTTCTTTTTTCCTTTTGTTACAGTTGTTTTTGTTTCCATTATGTGTTACGTTTTTACATTGATTTTGCTTTGCTTTTTCGGGTCTGCAAAGTTACAACTTACTGCTTTGCAGAACTATACCCGAATTTTGGTATTTTCGGCCGTTTCGTAGTTAATTCGCGGGCAAACGTCTGCGCTTCCTGCGGAGGTGAGGTTAAAACGCTGCGGCTGTTTCACCTCGCAACGTAATTTAGGCATTATAAGAAATACATACAAGCTGAAAGCCTAAAAAAGATGGTATTTTAATGTCAGCTTTACATTTAATTTAGTAAATTTGCTGCTGTAAAACCATTAACAACCTATTCTTAACATAACCTGTAATCTACAGATTGCAAAACAATGAATTAAGAAAAGCACGAGATTAAATGAACGTAAATTGGGTGCGTAATCCCCATGTGCTCATCGCTCCACCAACGCATACCATTTCCCGATAATCCGCCCGTGTGGGTCGAGGGTGCGTAATCCCCATGTGCTCATCGTTCCACCAACGCATACCATCCTCCGATAATCCGCCCGTGTGGGTCGAGGGGGCGTTGCCCCTATCTCGACGTTCTGCCCTTACAGGGCGCGATACCTTTAAAACCCGGGACATGGGGGGACCCAGGGTGTCGTTCACTCCGTTCACTATACCCTGGGCTGAGATACCCTTGCCCTTACAGGGCGCCGCGGCCTCAAAACCATTGATTTAAAGCATATTATATGTGTTTTGATAGGGGACGCCGCGGTCTCAGAACCATTGATTTAGAACATATTTTATATGTTTCGATAGGGAACAACGCGGCTTCAAAACCTCCGAATCATAATTGAAATGTATGCTCCAAATTATTTGTGATAATAGGCTGAATACATTATCGACTATCCCCCACACCTTTTGCTACTGATCCACAAAAGAATCTATCCATCTGCTTACATATATAACTTAATAACTATCTATTTTTTTACACATCTATGATGCCCAAAAAAGTTTCAATTCTTCTGTCGGCACTTTGCCTTTCGGCAGCGGCTCCTACAACCGTGCTGGCTCAAGAAGTTGGCGATTTCCAGCTTAAAACGGAAACGCGCAAAAATCCTGAAAACACGCCGCGACCGGTGTTTCCCGTGCCGAGCGAACGCCAAATGAAATGGAACGAAACCGAATTCTATGCCTTTTTCCACTATGGCATGAACACCTATACCAACCTGGAATGGGGTAACGGTGATGAAAAGGAAGAGATTTTTGCTCCTACCAAAGTGCCCAACCCCGAACAATGGCTCACGGCGGCCAAGGCTGCCGGTATGAAGGGCGGCATTGCCGTTATCAAACACCACGATGGTTTCTGCCTTTGGCCTACGGAAACAACAAAGCACAATGTGACTTCGTCGCCAAATTCGAATGCCAAGCAAACGAACATTCCGCGCGACTTTTCGGCTGCTGCCAAAAAGCTGAACATGAAGTATGGCTTCTACATTTCGCCCTGGGACCGCAACAGTGCCTATTGGGGCGAAAAGGATAAGGACGGAAACTACACTTCGACCTATACGAACGAAGTGTTCTTTAAACAATGCGCCGAGGTTGCAAAGTATGGCGCCGACCAGTTTGAAATGTGGTTCGACGGCGCACGTGGCGGTTCGGGCTACTATGGTGGCAAAGGTGGCAACCGCGACATTCCGAATGCTGGCACTTACTACGACATTCCGAACCTGCGCGACTCGATTCATAAGGCTTGCCCCGACATCATTTTGTGGGGCGAAGGCGGCGAAGCGCGCTGGATTGGCAACGAAGCCGGATGGGCCGGCGAAACGAACTGGTCGATGGGCCGTGGCGAATATGGCAACGAAAACGACTGGCGATGGTTCCCGGGCGAAAGCGATGCCAAAGCTACATCGAAGGGCTGGTTCTGGCACGAGGGCGAGGGCATTCACTCGGCCGAACGCTTGTTCCAGATGTACCTTGAAACCGTGGGCCGAAACGCTACGCTCATTCTGAACCTGCCGCCCGACAAAAGTGGCTACCTGCCGCAAAATACGGTTAACCGCATGACGGAACTGGGAAATATGATGAAACAGCGTCTGGGCACTGACCTGGCACTGAAGGCGAAGGTTACGGCTACCGAAACGCGCACCAAGGGGGCTACGGTGAACTACGAGGCTTCGAACGTGAACGATGGTAAAAAGGAAACTTATTGGGCTACGAACGATGGCACGACTTCGGCCTCGCTCACCTTTACGTGGGACACTCCGCAAACCATACACTATGTTTCGATGATGGAATTTATTCGTTTGGGACAGCGTGTCAAGAGCTTTACCATCGAAACCAGCGAAGATGGCACGACGTTTGAGAAACGTGGCGGCAACATTCAAACTACCACGATTGGCTACAAACGTATCATTCCGCTGAACGGCAGCACTGCTAAAAGCTACGACAAGGGCGTGAAGGCTAAGGCTGTGAGAATCACTATTAAAGATGCCAAGGCTTGTCCGCTGCTTCACACTGTTTCAATCTTCTAACATTCCATTGCATTCAACATGAATTTCAAGAAATACATCAGTCTGGCCGGTTTGTTGTTCCCTCTGGGCCTGGCTGCTCAAACCGAAAGCGGAAACATCATCTGCGACTTCGAAACCGATAAAGGCTATACCCAGGTGGGCGTGTACGACACTTGGGCTGACTCTCCCTTCAGAACGGGCGAAATGAAGGGCAACGTGCAAATTTGCAAAAACCCGCTCACTGAGGTCGACTCTATCCTGGGTTTTGCTCCGAACAGCTCGCCCAGGGTGCTGGGGGCGCAGCGTTCGCAATATGGCAGCAACACCTTCGGTGCATTGGTGGGACTGGAAAAACCCATTGCCCTGTCGTTGGGTAAAAAGTATGTACACGTGAAGGTGTACACCACCGAAGAGGGCCGCTTCATGCTCATTGGCTTGGGCAAGCGCAAGGACCGTGCCGGACAGAGCAACATGACCGAACAGCTCTGGGAAACGAGCATTTCGAAGGTGGGTGTGGGCAAATGGTTCGATGCCGTGTTCCCCATCAGCGGTAACCCGGGTGCCGAACTTCACCACTTGCTGATTGTGCCCGACTTGGCTTCGACGCATAACCGCACGAACGACTTTGCCTTCTTCATCGACGACATCGAGGTGAACAACTCGGCTGCTCCGCGATTCAGCAGCACTTACTACAGCATTAACTACGACGAGAACACAAAAATTAACCGCAACGACCGCGGACTGAACAGCATTTCGCTGAATGCTGACGGTAAGGTGCAAACCATTGCGGTGAATCAAGGCGATACAAAACAGCTTTACACCAAAAAACTGGATAAGGCCTTTACGGCTAAGGCTGGCCAAAAGGTGACGCCTACGTTCAACTATAAGGGGGCGTGGATGAGTGGCTATGTGTTCCTTGACAAAGGAATTGATGGCCGTTTCCATGTAGCCACAAAGGATAACGAAATTACTGACAACACGGACTTGGTGGCCTACTCGTTCTTCAAGGGTAAGGACAGCGCGGGCAACAAGCAACCGGATGGTAACCGCATCAATCCGCCGGCTTTCACCATTCCGGCTGACCTGAAACCGGGTGTGTACCGCTTGCGCTACAAGGTGGACTGGGACAATGTGAACCCCGGTGGCTCGGACGATGAGGGCAACCTGATTACGGACAACGCGGGTGCCATTGCTGATACGCGACTGATTATTCACACCGACGAGGTGTCGATTGTTCGCGGTACGCGCGGCACAAGCGGCGGACTGAACGGCGATGTGCTGAAGGCTAACGGCGAAGCGCTCACAAAGGAGACTATTCCGTTTGGCAAACCTTACACCGTGACGGTGAAGCCGGCCAATGGATTCAAATTCTCGCACTTCCTGATTCGCCACGGCAATATCAATGCGCAGGATAGCTTGATGTACGACACGCCGCAATACGTTGACGTGACGGTGCCGGGCTTCCTGGTTAGAAACAACACGTACGAAATTCCGGCTGAATACGTTGATGGCGATGTGGAAATTACGCCTTACTTCAAGAGCACCACTGGCGAAGTGACTGGCGATGATTACCGCCTGAACTTTGACAAGGCATTGACCATTACGCGCAACGACCGCCGACTGAACGGCTTTACAATGAAGGCCGGTGCGAACGACAGCACGGTGGTTCGCTTGAGCACTGAGGGTGACAACTTGGTTTACCGCAATATGCTTGACACGGAGGTTTCGGTGAAACCGGGCGACAAGGTGGTTACGAAAACGGATTACAAGGGTCGTGCCATGCACGGCTACCTGTACGTTGACTTCGACAACGACGGGGTGTTTAGCTGTGACCTTGCTGACAACGGACGTCCTACGCCGGGTAGCGAACTGGTGGCTTACTCGCACTTCAACAACAAGAACAGCTTGGGCGAACAGGTGGATAAACCGGGTAACATTCCGGTGGGCATTCCGGCTTTTACGATTCCCGAAAACTTACCTGCCGGTAATTACCGTGCGCGCTTCAAAATTGACTGGTCGAACATTGACCCGGCCGGTCAGTGGAGCGAGAGCGGACAGAACAAAATCAACGACAATGGTGGTTATGTTGTGGACTTTCTGCTGAACGTTCACCCCGAAAAATCGGCGCTCGATGTGCGCACTACGAATGGCTCGGTGGTGGGTAACAACAACACGGGTTTGCCGCAAAGTGTAACTTACGGTCAGGCGCTGAACATCATGGCGGTGCCTGCTGCCGAGGGGTATGTGGCTGAAAACATGCTTATACGTCATGGTCATAACTTGGACGGTGAGGAGTTTATCCGTGGTAACCGCCAGTGGAAGGAGGATACGGTGAAAGTGGGCACGTTCAAACTGCCTGCCGGCATGGTGAACGGTGAGGTGCGTATCAGCGTGGACTTTGCAGACAACGGCAATGCGGCTTACAAGCTGAAATTCTTCGATGAATTTGACCAAAAGGATGGCAAAATCGACTTGAAGAAGTGGAACTACCGCAACCGCGAATATGTTACGTGGGCGCGCTTCATTGCTTCTACGCCCGAGGGACGTGAACTGACTTCGTCTATCAAGGATGGCAAATACCAGGCTATTTGTTTGGCAAACCCCTTCGACGAGGAAAAGAACAAAGAGGGGCAGAAGCTGGAAATGCTGAGTGGTGCTATCGACTCGGACAAGAAGTTTACGTTCCAGTATGGTAAGGTGGAGGGCCGTATCGTGACGACACCGCATATTGGTAACTTCCCTGCATTCTGGATGATGCCTACGAAGCCGGTGGGCGGTTGGCCTGCTTGTGGCGAAATTGACATTTGGGAACAGATTGATACGCAAAACCAGTCGCACCACACGATTCACTCGAAATGGGGCAATACGCTGGGCCATGCCAACGACCCTGTGAAGACGCATGCGCACAACACGCAGGCTGACCAGTATCACATCTTTGGCTTTGAATGGACGGCTGATATGCTGAGTTGGTATATCGACGGCAAAAAGGTGTTCTCGTATGCCAAAAAGAAGAACGACCAAAATGCTCTGAACAATGGCCAATGGCCTTTCGATCAGGAATTTTACTTGATTCTGAACCAGAGTGTGGGCGACGGAAGCTGGGCTAAAAAACCGGACGCATCGTTTACTTACACTACGCTCTTCGACTGGGTGCGCGTTTACCAAAAGGAAAACAACCCCGACACGGGCATTGACAGCCAGTATGCTGAAAATACGCTCGACTTTTACGTTGCACCGGGACAAATCCGCCTGGTGGCTCCTGACAAGCAAATGGTGAACATTGTCGATTTGCAGGGCCGCACTGTTTACAAGGCTGAGGTGCAGGGCAACGAAACGGTGAAACTGCCGCAGGGTGTGTATGTGCTGAACAACAAGAAGGTAATGGTGCCCTAACGCGGACTTCATGACTGCATGATACTACAGGGGTGATTGAAGCATGACGCTTGGCCTGTGCTTTAATCGCTTTGAAATACAAACACAGGAGGCAACTTCACGATGAATGAAGTTGCCTCCTGCTTTTTTTGAATGATTAAAAATGGAGAAAATACCCTATATAAAAGGTGCTTTATACAGAGCCCATTGTCGACGCATCCCCATGAATTTGCTACTGATTCGAAAATTTGGAATAACGGGTCAGTAGCAATTTTCGGGATCAGTAGCAAAAGGTGTGCGGATTGGTTTACAATGTATTCAGCATATTATGCCAAGCAAAGCGTGGTAAACAATCAGTTATTCTTCGGGGGTTTTGAGGGTGCGGCGCCCTATCGAAACACATATAATATGTTCTAAATCAATGGTTTTGAGACCGCGTCGCCCTGTAAGGGCAGGGGTATCTCAGCCCAGGGTATAGTGAACGGAGTGAACGACACCCTGGGTTCCCCCAATGACTGGGTTTAAAAGGTATCGCGCCCTGTAGGGGCAGTATGTCGAAATAGGGGCAACGCCCCCTCGACACACACGGGCGTCAATCGGGCGAAATGCGCGAAATACAACATGTATATGCGTTGGTGGAACGGTACGCACATGGTAATTACGCGCCATGTAATGCGCCCCATTTACGCCCGTGTGTGTCGAGGGGCGTTGCCCCTATCTCGACATACTGCCCTTACAGGGCGCGATACCTTTTAAACCCGAGTCATGGGGGAAACCCAGGGTGTCGCAGCCCTTCGGTCTGCTTTACCCTGGGCTGATATACCATTGCCCTTACAGGGCGCCGCGGTCTCAAAACCTCCGAATAATGAAATGGGTACTGTGGTTCTAAATAGGGCGCCGCGGTTTCAAAACCTCCAAATAATGACGGGGCGTTGGGGTTTTTAAATAGGGCGCCGCGGTTTCAAAACCTCCGAGTTATAACCGAAATGTATGCTATAAATTGTTTGTCATAATATACAGAAACCATTGTCGAGGCATCCCCATGAATTGGCTACTGACCCGGAATAACCCGAAACGACACGATTTTCGGCTTAAACAAAAAAAAACGAGGATATGTTTGCTGACACATCCTCGGTAAATGATTGCTGGAGATTTCATTGAAATGCTCCGTTAGAAATGCGGAAAGAGGGGGATTCGAACCCCCGAAACGCTTTAGGCGTTTACACGCTTTCCAGGCGTGCCTCTTCAACCACTCGAGCACCTTTCCTTAGGTGTTGCTATAGGCTTTGACGCTCGCTTTGCAGCGTACGAACCTTCCTTTGGGAAGTGGGCATATCGCAACGAATTGGTTGCAAATTTAAGATTTTATTTCTAAACAGCCAAATATTTTCGGCCTTGCTTGGGCATTTGACAGGAAGTTAGCACTGAAGCAGCATTTCGATTTCTTCTACTTCGCGACGGAAAGATTTGTCGACACCCAGACGGCAGCTGACCTGATTGCAGGCATAGAGTACGGTGCTGTGGTCGCGCTTGCCGAACATACGGCCTAACTGGCTGTAGGTGGTGTCGGTGTATTTGTGACAAAGGAACATGGCGAGCTGACGGGCTTGCACAATGACTTGCTTGCGGCTTTTCGACACTATTTCCTTTTGCTTGATGGCATAATGCTTACACACCACGGCTATGATGTCGTCGTTGGTGATTTCCTTTTGCTCTAAACTGACGGCACGCGACACGACGCGCTGGGTGAGCTGTAGGTCGATTTCGCAGTTGTCGACTACGGAATAGGCCATGATGGAATTGACAATGCCTTCGATTTCGCGCACACTGCACTCCACGTTTTGGGCTATGTACTGCACCACGTCGGGCGGAATGACCAGTCCGTCGCGGCGAATTTTCGAAATGAGAATGTCGCGACGCAACTTGGTATCGGGCTTTTCCATTTCGGCAGTCATACCCCACTTAAAGCGTGTGAGCATGCGGTCTTCCATGCCTTCGAGCAGCACGGGGGGACGGTCGCAGGTCATGATAATCTGTCGGCTGTTTTGCTGCAGGTGGTTGAATATGTGGAAAAAGGCTTGCTGCGTTTTGGTGGTGGTGATTTCCTGAATGTCGTCGATAATCAGTACATCGATGGTCTGATAAAAGTTGATGAAATCGTTGGGTGTGTTGTGCAGCACCGAGTCGGTGTACTGGGTTTTGAACACGTGTGCCGACACAAAGAGTACGCGCTTTTCGGGATAGAGTTCGCGAATGCGTACGCCGATGGCATTGACGAGATGGGTTTTGCCTACCCCACTCGGCCCATACAGGAAGAAGGGGTTGAAGGTGTTTTTTCCCGGATTTTCGGCAATGCTGAGTCCGACGCTGAGGGGGAGTTTGTTGCTCTGTCCCTCTACAAAGTTTCGGAAGGTGTAGCGCGGATTAAGCTGCGGATCGAGTTTGGGTAAGGGTCCGCGGTTCTGCACAGTGTTGAGCGAGTTTTTCTCGACCGTTGGCTGTGGCGGTGCGGTTTTGAGAATCGGCTCGTTCTGAATGTTACCCACCGGTTCGGGCGGCAACTTGTATTGAAGTTTCAATCCCGGTCCGTAGATCTGCGACACGGCTTTCATGAGATAAGCGGCGTAATGCTGGTCGAAATATTCGGCAAAATATTTGTTGGGCACGCCAACCGTGAGCATACCATTGTTCACACCCATACACGAAAGAGGCTCGAACCAAGTGGTAAAATGTTGGCTCGGGATAGCATTTTGTATGATATTCAGGCAGTTTTGCCATGCATTCGGGTGGGATGTGTCCATTGTTGGGGTGGGATTGTAAATTCGGGACTACAAAGTTACATAAACCGAACACTCTTGCAAAGCATTTTTCTATTTTATTTAGTTTGAGTAATATTTTGCAAGGGTGCGCTATGGGGCGATGTAGCGGGTGTGGTATGTAGGGTGCGTGAAAGAGGTTTTATGTTTTTTAAAGAAACCGTGGTTTGATGGGCCGCATGGTGGAAGCCCTGAAAACATATCCCTATTTCACTTTATTGAATCGCTGAAAATGGTGGTGGAAGTGCCTGTAAATAAAGGGTTTTCCTGCTATTTTCGAAGGACGAAAAAAGTGGAGGTGCGATATCGAGTGGCTGAAAAATTTGGATTTGGCAGTGTTTGTGTGGTATCTTTGCATTCGCAATAAAGGCTTTACTGTGCAGCAGCATTGATAAGCTGCACCTCAGCCTCAGCAGATGAAAAAACAAATTACTCTTATTGATTCATTCAGCGTTCTTTGACATTTTGATACAACAGAAAGTAAGACAGGTAGGCCTGTCTGAAACCCCAAAAGAAGGAGCGGCGTGATGGATACGTTTTACTAACAAACGAGAGGCGGAAAAAGCGGCAGCAGAATGTTGTCGTTCTGCTGCCGCTTTCGTGCTTGCGAACCGGCGGTTTGCGAATGAATGCCGCTTCGTGTTTGCTGGTGCATAAGGCCATGCTTATGTGTGGGGCCTCAACTTTATTTGTCTTTACGTCCGAACACTGAGAAGTGAACGTAGCGCTTGGGATGTGCCTTGAGGTCGATCATGAGTGAATCGGCATTGCGCAAGGTTGAGTTGAGATTGTCGTAAACACCGCGATCGTTGAGGAAAAGACCGAGCGTACTGTCGGTTCCCTTGAGCTTGCGGTCGAGGTTTTCGGCCATATCGCCCATCTGCTTCGAAAGGTTGTGGGCACTTTCAATGGTTTTGTTTACATTGTTGAGCGTGGTCTGCACATCAAGAGCGGCCAGATTGGCTGAAAGTTTTTCTGCATTGGCCGATGCTTTCTTCAAGCTGGCGAGGGTGGCGGGAATGTCGCCCTTCATCATCACGTTGAGCTGCTCGGCACTTTGCTTGAGCTCGCCGGTAAGGGCTGCTGTGTTTTTGAGCGTTTGCGCCAGTGCGGGGTCGGCTAACAGTTTGTTGAGATTCTGCATGATAGAATCGAGCTGGGGCACCATCTTTTCAATGGCGGGTACCATGGTTTGTACCTTGTCCATCATGCCTTTGTGAATATCGCCTGCAAGGGTGTCGCCCTGTTCGAGGTTCTTGGCAGGATTGGGACCCATGAGGAGGTTCATTTTCACGCCACCCATGAGGTCGGTTTCGAGTTCGGCTGTGGTGCCTTGTGCCACGCGCATTTCGTCGTCGAGTTCAATGCCGACTACGACATTATCGCCGCGCTGGTAATCGTAGGCAATGCTGCGGACAATGCCGACAGGATAGCCATTGGCATAAACGGGATTCGACACTGAAAGACCTACAACGTTCTTGAACTTTACGTAATAGGTATTAGTGGATTGAAAAACATTGATACCCTTGAGGAAATTGAGTCCTATAAACAGCAGCACAAGGGCTACTACAGCGGTAAGGGCAATTTTAATTTCTTTCTTCATTGTATGGTGAATGAGGTTGTACTTAAAGGATTGGGATGCCCATGATATGGGGGGAGTGGCGGCGCAGAAGCGTAGGGCTTACTTGCGTTCGGCTGCACGGGCTTGCTTAATGGTTACTTTCTGACCATTGAGAAAGGCTACCATATAGGCATCGGGGAGTTTCTTCAACACTCCGGGCATGGCGCGATGTGCTTCGGCATAGTTCGTGAACGAACCGTGATAGTATTTATAGAGGTTGCCTTCTTTCACTCGCTTTACGGTGAGTCCCTTGAACTGGGGGTCGCGGGGCGAAATTTCGCGAGTTCCGGCTGCCAGTTGAATGCAGTAGGTTACGACATTGCCGAGCATGGGACGCTTTTCCTTGGTTGTACGTTCGGCTTTCTCGGCAGTTCGCTTTTGGGTGATGGCGCGGGGGGCCGATTTCGTACGGAGCGGCTTGGCTACGTGCGTGGCGGCGTGTTCGCTGTGTTCGGCAGGCTGCGCGGTTTCCTCGTGTTGCTTGGCGGGCGTTTCGTTGCGCGGCTCTTCGTCATTGCGCTGAGATGACTGGTTGAGCTGGCTTGTTGGGACAACATTCACGGGCACCACTGCTGCGTCGCGGCTTTCAGTTTCTGTTTTGACTGAACTGCGTGTGGCATTCGATGGGGTGCTTTCCTTGTCGTCGCGGCTTTTTTCAGTGCGCGATTGTTTTTCTTTTTGGTTTTGCGCGGCTTCGCGCTGTTTGAGCGGAAGGTCGGCGGGCAAATCGTGCTTGCGCCGGTCGTGCTGGCGACGATAGGCAAGGAAGCCGTTGTAAATGCTGCGGCTGAGTTCCTGCTGTCCGGCTGCGGAGTTGAGGTAACGCTCCTCGGAGGGAGTGGAAATGAAACCTAACTCGGTGAGGACTGAGGGCATGGAGGTGTTGCGAAGCACCAAAAAACCGGCTTGATGTACGCCTTTGTCGGGGCGGCCGACCGAACGGTACTGACGCTGAATGCAACGGGCCAAATCAACGCTTTGCTTCATGTAGCGGTCCTGCATGAGTTCGAATATCACATAGCTTTCGGCTTTGTTGGGATTAAAACCTTTGTAGGTTTGCTGGTAATTGTCCTCGAGCGTAATGACGGAGTTTTCGCGTTTGGCTACATCGAGATTGGCCGAGGCGCGCGCCATACCGAGCGTGTAGGTTTCGGAACCGTAGGCTACGGCTCCCTTGGGAAGGGAGTTGGTGTGAATGGAAATAAACAGGTCTGCGTGATTGGAATTGGCTATGTCGGCGCGGCGCTGCAGGGGAATGAACACGTCGCGTTTGCGGGTGTAAATAACCTTGACATCGGGGCAGTTTTCCTCGACCAAGCGTCCGAAAGCCAGAGCCACGGAGAGATTGATATTTTTCTCTTTCGAAAAAGAACCTACGGCACCGCCATCGTGTCCGCCGTGTCCGGCGTCGATTACGAGTGTAAAATTACGTTTTTCTTTGTCAGCAACCGCATTTTGTATGCCGAATGAGAGAAATAGAACAATATATATGTATTTCCAAATAGCTTGATGCTTCATAAAGTGAATTGTGAGGATGAAAACGGAATACTAAAATGCCGTTTCCTGTATGCGGTGCAAAGTTACAATTTTTTCTGAGCTGACGGGGTGCTACATGGCGAAATTCGGAGGCGAAGCTCGTTCGGCACAAAAAAGTGGACTTGTGCGCTGCTAAAGGTGTGGCTGTCAGTTGCGTATGCGCCACTCCTGCGGATAGAGATTGTTGGCGCGCGTTCCGAGATTATTGGCAAAACCTAAGGGATGGTTCTGATAGGTGACCAGCACATAGCCGCGAGGGGCTTCGGCTGGGAGACAGAGGGCTTCGCGACGCAAATAGCTCAAGGCTTGTTCCAAACTGAGTTCGACGGTGGGAAAGGCTTCGCGGTTTAACGCTGCCGACAGGGCGAGGTGATGCTGCGGAATGAGTTTGCGACCTTTTTCTTCGGCAAGGGGTACGCCGACGGTGAGCGCGCGCACGGTTTCGGTGATGCTGCGAACATCGGCTGCCAGGCTTTGACGCACGGCGGCAAGTTGGCCTTCGCCTACGGGCAACAGTTTAAACTGCTCGGCGGGCTGTATCCATCGGGCGGCTGCGGCGGCATTCTTGACAGCGGAGCTGGACTCGGTACCGCGTTTGCGCTTCTTTTCTTTCATCACCGGAGCCTCAGCGGTTTTGCGCAGCAGCGAAAGGAAGAGACCTTCGCCTTGGGTTCGGTGGGGGAAGAAATGATAGACGTGAAGATTACGTCCGGTGGTATCGCCGCTGATTTTCCATTCGGCGGGTACGGGGAGTTCTACGGTTTCGGCACCGAGTTCGCGACAGATGCGGTAGACATTGTCTTCGTTTTCGGCGCGATTGTAGGTGCAGGTACTGTAAACGAGGTAGCCGCCTTGGCGCAAGGTGGGCCAAATGTCGCTGATGATTTGCCATTGGCGTTCGGCACAGTCGGCTACGGCTTGAAGCGACCATTCAGTGCGGGCGTTTTCGTCTTTACGGAACATGCCTTCGCCGGAGCAGGGCACGTCGGCGGCCACGACATCGAAGAAACTGCCTAAACCGGCAAACTCGGCGGGATAGGCTGAAGTTACTACGGTGTCGGGGTGTCCCCATTTCGCCAGATTCTCGGCCAATATCTGGGCGCGTTGGCGAATGGGTTCGTTGGCCACGAGCAAATGTTCGGCGGGCAACAAACTGCGCCACAGAGTGCTTTTGCCGCCGGGGGCTGCGCAGAGATCGAGCAGGCGGTGGGGCTGAAAGTCGGCTACGATGCGCCGGTAGGCTTGCTCAACAAACATGGAGGCGGCTTCCTGCACGTAATAGCAGCCGGCGTGCAGCAGGGGGTCGTAAGTAAAACGTGGACGGGCGGCGAGATAGCATCCTGCGTCACACCAGGGCACAGCGCCGACTTCGGCTTCGGGCAGGGTTTCGACGGGTTTGAGCGGATTGCGCCGTATGCTGACCGGGGCTTCGCTGCCGGTGAGTGCGGTGCATAGCGCCGAGGCTTCGTCGGCTCCGAGCAGTTGGGTTATTTGGGTGATAAAGTCGGCAGGTAACTGTGACATGGCTTTGATGGGTTTGACAGGATGGATGGGTATTTGCGCAGACGGACTCCGTGAGAAAGTGGTGTGTAAGTGTGTGGCTACACGGATACCTGGGCGGCAATGTGAGGCCAAGGGTCGTAGCCTACGAGCTCAAAATCTTCGTAGCGGAAGTCGAAAATGCTTTTTACATCGGGATTGATGTGCATTTGGGGCAGCGAACGGGGCGTACGGCTGAGCTGCAAACGGGCTTGATCGAGGTGGTTCAGGTAAAGATGGGTGTCGCCGGTGGTGTGAATAAATTCGCCGGGTTGCAAATTAGTTACCTGGGCCATCATTTGCAGCAAAAGGGCATAGCTGGCTATGTTGAAGGGTACGCCGAGGAAGGTATCGGCCGAACGCTGATAAAGCTGAAGTGACAACTTTCCTTCGGCCACATAAAACTGGAAAAGCAGGTGGCACGGGGGGAGGTTCATGTGGTTGAGGTCGGCCACGTTCCATGCCGATACGATGATGCGGCGCGAATCGGGGTCTTCCTTAATTTGCCGAACAACTTCGCTGATTTGGTCAATGCTTTGTCCGTTGTAATCGGGCCACGAACGCCACTGATAACCGTAAACGTGGCCTAAATCGCCATTTTCGTCGGCCCATTCGTTCCAGATGCGCACGCCATTTTCTTGCAGGTAATGCACGTTGGTGTCGCCTTTCAGAAACCAAAGTAGTTCGTGGATGATGGATTTGAGGTGAAGTTTTTTTGTGGTAACGAGGGGAAAACCGTCGGCCAGGTTGAAACGCATTTGGTGTCCGAAGACGCTGAGTGTGCCTGTGCCCGTACGGTCGCCTTTCTTCACTCCTTCGGTTTGAATGCGTTGCAGCAGTTCAAGATATTGCTTCATTGTTTGTTAGAGCAGTTCAAGATATTGCTTCATTGTTTGTTAGGAAAAAATAAAAGGAGAGATTCCGACACGACTACTCGGGATACACCAGATTTTCTTCGGTGGCGCAGTTAAGCGTTTCGGTCAGATATTTTTGAGCTTCATAACGTGCCATAGGCAGGTCGTGCAGAAGCCAGGTGCCGCAGTCCTGGGCTGTAGCTCCGGGAATTTCGCCATCGAAGTCGGCAATGAAGCTGAAGGTTTCCTTCATGAGGGGCAGAATGTCGGCACTGCTCACCTCGCCCTTCACAATAAAGTAGTTTCCGGTAAGGCAACCCATGGGGCCCCAGTAAACAATGCGGTCTTTCCACACGGGATGATTGCGCAAGAAGGTGGCGGCAAGGTGTTCGATGGTGTGAATGGCGCCTTGTCCGAGCACGGGTTCGCGGTTGGGCAGTTTCATGCGCACGTCGAACGAGGTGAGTACTTCGTCGCCCACGCGGTCACGGCGCGACACATAGATGCCGCGGTTGAGTTTCAGGTGATTGATGGTGAAAGAGGCTATTTTTTCCATAAATGGTTTCAGAATGTGTTGGGGTAAAAAGTGGAAAGGCAATCAAGTGGAGAGATAATCAATGCGTGCAGCGCGAGCGTGTTTAGCAGCAGATGGCGCGCAGCAGGGCTTCGGTCACGCCAAAGGAGCGGTTGGCCATTTCGCCCCAGAAGTTCAGATATTGGTCGAAATGATTATCGGCTCCGGGGGTGTCGCTGATGATGCGGAAGCTCAGGAAGGGAATGCCATAAAGGTGGCACACTTGGGCCAAGGCACCGCTTTCCATGTCGACGGCCAGGCCTTCGGGGAAACGCTGCTTGATGCCATCGAGCTGTGTGCGGTCGGTAATAAACTGGTCACCGCTGCAAATAAGTCCGGTGTGAATGCGCGTGGTTCCGGCCTGCAAATGTTGCGCTGCGGCCAGGAGTTTGGGGTCGGCTTCGTAATAGAGCGGAAGTCCCTGAACTTGTCCGGGCAAGGATTCGGGTCCGCAGTCCACGTCGTGATAGGCTACACGGCTTCCGGCTACTACGTCCATCACACCGAGCGAGGTATCGATACCGCCTGCCACGCCGGTGTTAATCAGTGCATCGGGCTGATAGTGATTGATGAGTTCTACGGCTCCGACAGCAGCATTCACTTTGCCGATACCGCTTTCCATAAGTACGAGGCGATGGCCGTTGAGCGTGCCTTCGGTAAATGAAAAACGGCCGTGGGTTACTTCGTTCACATCGGCCAGAAGGGCTACAAGCTGCTCATGCTCTTTGTGCATGGCATTGATAATACCTATTGTCATTGTTTGATATGTATATATAATTAAGTAGATGATGAAATTCTTTTTTTATATCATGCAATGAGTTTATTGACACATCTACTTAGAAATCATAAAAAGAATATTACAGTTACTAAGCAAATACCTGCCACAACTTGTCGGCTTCGGGATAAGGGGCTTCGACGCTGATGATTTGATGGCTCACGGGGTGTTCGAACTCGACGTGGCGGGCGTGCAGCGAAATTGAGCCATCGGGATTTGAACGGCGCGCACCATACTTCAAGTCGCCCTTAATCACACAGCCCGCTGCCGCCAGCTGGCAACGAATTTGATGATGGCGACCGGTGTGCAGGTTTACTTCGAGCAGGAAATAGCGTTCGGAAGTGCCAATCAGGCGGTAATCGAGCACGGCTTTTTTCGAGCCGGGCACCTCGCGCTGATGGGCGTATGCTTTGTTTTGTTTTTCGTTTCGCGTGAGCCAATGGGTGAGCAGGGACTCATCGGTGGCCGGACGGGCACAAACCATGGCGTGATAGGTTTTCTTTACCTTACCGTTGCGAAACATTTCGTTCAGTCGGGTCAATGCCTTGCTGGTGCGGGCAAACACCACTACTCCACTTACCGGGCGGTCTAAGCGGTGAACCACGCCTAAAAACACCTCGCCCGGTTTATGGTATTTTTCCTTGATATAGGCTTTCACGGCATCGCTCAGCGGTGCATCGCCTGTTTTGTCGCCTTGCACAATTTCGCCGGCTGCTTTGTTCACGATAATCACATGGTTATCTTCGTAAAGTACTTCCATAAAGAAAGGCTTAAAAAGGAGTGGTTTATTTTTTATTTCTTTATTTCTTAAATTACAAGTAAATGCGAGCGAACGACATACTGCTCCAGCTGCTCGGAATCTACGGGCAGGCGTGCAACAATTATTATCGCCCCATTTACATGAAAAGAATCACGGCTCGGGCTTGTGTTAACATAAGCGGCCCGGCCGTGATTTTTTTTGTTTAAATAGGAATGAGCCATAACAGCAAAGGCTCGCCCTTGGTGTTACAGCCGGGCAGCATTACATATTCATACCGCCGTCAACCTGAATAACCTGTCCGGTTACGTAAGAAGCCAGGTCTGAAGCGAGGAAAGTAGCCACATCGGCAATATCCTCGGGCTTACCACCGCGACGCAGGGGGATAGACTTCATCCATTCCTTGCGAACGTCCTCGGGCAGAGCAGCAGTCATGGCCGTTTCGATAAAGCCGGGAGCAATGGCGTTGGCACGCACACCGCGGCTACCCATTTCCTGAGCCACACTCTTAGCCAAAGCAATCATACCAGCCTTTGAAGCAGCGTAGTTGGCCTGTCCGGCATTACCGTGAACACCTACTACCGAAGCCATGTTGATGATAGAACCCTTGCGCTGACGCATCATGATGGGCGTGCAAGCGTGGATAAAGTTGAAAGCCGACTTCAAGTTTACGCCAATCACAGCGTCCCACTGCTGTTCGGTCATGCGGAGCATCAGGCCGTCCTTCGTAATGCCGGCATTGTTTACCAACACGTCGATAGAACCGAAATCTTCATGCACCTTCTTCACCACCTCGGCAGTTTGAGCAAAGTCAGCAGCATTCGAAGCGTAAGCAAGACACTTCACGCCCTTAGCTTCGATTTCCTGACGAGTAGCTTCGCCGTTTTCGTCAATTACCAAATCAGTGAAAGCAATGTTAGCGCCTTCTTCTGCGAATTTCAGCGCGATAGCCTTGCCGATACCACGGGCAGCACCCGTTACCAAGGCAGTTTTACCAGTTAAAAGTCCCATTTTAATATATGAGTTAATATTGTAAGTTGAAATAATCTATTGAGCGGGCTGTTCTGCCTCCTCCATATTGACGTTGAGCACCCGGTTAATCATCCCTTTCACCATTACCGAAGCTTCATCGTCCTCGAGTCCTTCGCCCAGGCGGTCGTAGATGTAGGGTACTTCGAGTCCTTTTACCGAATAGTGCATGATATCTGCCATCAAACCCACATTTTCGATATGGAAACGTCCTTGATCTACTCCTTCCTGCAGCAGTTGCACGAGCAAGCGGTGTTCTTCCTCGTCGAAAGCCTTTCTCACCTTTTCGACCATCCAGATGTTGCGAAAGAACTCTGCCCTCAGCGTACCGTTGCGAGCCACGGCTTCGCGGATGATGTCGAGATGCGCATAAATGAGCGAAAATATTTTTTCTTCCGGTTCAGCTTCGAGTGTCATCACCACGCCCATTTTGTCTGAAAGTCGTTCGAGTTCTTCCTTAATTACAGCGTAATATATTTCCTCTTTATTGCGGAAATAAGTGTAAAGCGTACGTCTTCCACGTCCCGAAGCAGCGGCGATATCGTTCATCGTAGTTGCTTCGAGTCCTCTGTGGGCAAAGAGTGAACGTGCCACTTCAAGGAGTTTTTGTCTGGTCTTTGTGATGGACATAGGGATGTAAGAAGTAAATATTAAGCCAATTACGCGACTGAATTGCGCTTTACGAAAAGCACAAATACGCGTTTATTGTGCAAAGATAGTGCAAACCGAATGCAGAGCCAAAGAAAAGCTTGATTTTCTTTGGTTTTGCTGAGGTGAAGCCTAGCTTCGACGAAGTCAAAGCTCCGCAAACCGAATGCAGAGCCAAAGAAAAGCTTGATTTTCTTTGGTTTGACTCAAACTACGGACAGCAGGTGGAGGGAAGTGGGTCCTGATTTTTATGTATTTTTACTCATAAAACAGGTAAACGTTTCACATTTGCTACAAAAAGATAGAGGAGGTTTTGAACTTTACCCTCACAAAAAAATATCACTGCGCACAACAGATACAAAAAAAGTTTCGGTTGCTGCGTAAGGGAAATTACGCGGCAACCGAATTTTATGTCGAAACATGCAGGGGAAATGCAGTGCTTACATACAGCGGAGAAAGTCAAGGGTAGCTGCGCTACCCCGCATTTTTCATCCCCTAAACTGAAGATTTAGGGGTTTTCAAATGCGAGTCTCTATAAAAAAGAAGAATCAATAACTTCGGTGTTCAACGCTTACGCCAATGACGGCATTGTTGCCGATTTTAAATTCGGCAGCTGCCCCGATGCGGTCGCGCGGACGGTCGTAGAACACGGGGAAAGGGTCGTGACGGAACGCAAAGGGATTGTTGCGCGGCATAAAGGTTTTGGAGCCATAGGCGTAGAGGTTGATGTTCTCATTAACCCGATAGGCCAGCACACCGGCAAAGCCCACATCGGTTTGCCGCCAGCTACCCCAGTTCATGTTGGCCGCATAAATGCCGGCCGCTATGCTGAAACGGCTGTTGAGCGGCAACACATAGGCAAAGGCTGCCGATTGACCAAAGCCTACTCCTTTAGGGGCGTGCTTGTCCAACCCGGCACTGACGCTGAGCGAAAATTGGGCGTTCAGCCCTTTGTGCAGCCGCCACCCCGAACCGTAGACGCCCGAAGCAAAGGGGGCACAGCCATCGAAGCCGTAGCCACCGATTTCAACGGGCATTTGCCAGGGCAAGGTTTCGATAACCAAACTGTCGGCAAACGGCAGGGCCGTGTGGCTCAGGCTGTCGAGCGAACGAGTTGGCAGTGTGTCGGTGTGCATAAAGGCATCGTCGAAATCGCGCTTTTGCGACTCGCTGCTGCTTTGCGCGGCCATAGGGAGTAAACCACAGGTGAGAAATATGATGAAAAGAAAATGCTTCATGATGCTGAAGAAAAGGGTTCGTAAAAAAAAACGCCGACAGCCCACCTGCCATGCGCAACGTAGGTAAACGGACGAAGCTGATGCTACCGGGTTTTCTGTTTGATGCAAAAATACGGAGAATTGAACGAATCCTTCTTGAAAAAGCTCTTAATTAAGTGAAACGTGTGGCTTAAATTCGTAATTTTGTCGGAAAATCCGGTTGTGTTGCAATGAATATTTTCGTTCACTACGTTATTCTTTCAGTTGCAAAACATGCGTTTTTCAATCATCTTCCCTCTTTTTACATTTTTGATTTATGTTTTTTTCAAAAGCATCTATATGCGGCCTGCTGACCCTTTTGCTGGGATTGCCCATGCAGGCGCAAAACCGCTGGCTGGCCGAACCGCTTCAGTACATTTCGCCCGACAGCGTCTACACTTGGGCCTATGCGGGCAATGACTTTCGCCAAACGGCCTTGCTGGCCGAACCGCAAACTGCGGCTATGCGATTTGCTGCCGGGAGCAACGTGGTGGCGGCACGCGACGAACTGTTGAAACAGTGGCAGACGCTGTCGGCAGAATTTAACATTGTGGGCGGAGGCGACAATCCGCTATCCGACCCTCAGGGCATTCCTTCGGCCATCGGCACCAGCCTGGCTGCTCACTTGTTTTTGCTGACGGGCGAGGCTGGCTATGTGCATTTTTTAGAGCGTACGGTGTTCAATGCTGCCGGACGCACCCTGGCCGATACAACCCTGCAAGCCGGAAATGCCGACCGACGTTCGGCGGCCGAGGTGTTCATGGCTGTGCCTTCGATGATTTATGCCACTACGCCCCGTCGCAACGAACTTTATGTGAACCTATACACGAACGCTACTTCAACGCTGCACTTGGGCAGACAAACTTTTACGTTCGACCAAATTACCAACATGCCTGAGGATGGTAGCGTAAAATTCCGCTTCAGCAACTTGCAGCACGAATTGCCGCTGAAGGTGCATCTGCGCTTGCCCGACTGGGCCGTTTATCCCACAGAACGGACTACGGAGGTGAACATGCCCTACGCATTTGTGGACAAGGCTCCGAAGGGTTTGCAGGTGTTTGTCAACGGTCACGAGGTGGACAGTGTGAAACCCGATGCACAGGGCTATTTGTGCATTGACCGAACGTGGCAGAATCATGACGAAATTTACATTGAATTTCCCTTTACACCGCGCTTTTTGCGCCGCACCTTGCCCAATGGCACAGCTCAGCGGGGCGAATTGGCCTTACAGTTCGGACCGCAGGTTTACGTGGTGACTCCTGCACCTGCCGCCGATACCTATTTTTCGGTGAATGCCTTGCCTACGCTGTCGACAGAAAGCGACGAACAGGGCAATTTATTGCTCAAAGGTTATGGCTTTTCGTCGAACAAATCCACGCCACAGGATGCCGAAGCTGCGCGTGTGCCATACGTTGCCTCGCCTTATGTTTCGGGTTACAAGGGAGCTGTTTGGCTGCCTGAATACGGCAAGTAATGACGTTGTGAACACAAAAAGCTGTTAGCATTTAAAACGCTAACAGCTTTTTTTGAAGTCGTCTGAACTTTTATGAAATTCAAGATTTGCCTTAATTTTTGAGGC
>Monroe_p2__coassemble_820_pt1 | contig 26092 bp, 19 predicted proteins | sample Monroe_p2__metabat2_low_PE_026 | metagenome-assembled genome bin Monroe_p2 | reverse complement strand
AAGTAGTAATTAAATGGGCAGGTGCTGACGCTTGGACTGCCGGCGATGGCACTTTGGCACTGACGCAAGCCCCCTTCACCGTGACATTGGCCAAGGCCGAAGCAACTAATGCTCCTATAATAAATGGCAAATCGAACGATGCACGCGTTTATGCCAAAGGTACGGTAAACGTGGTTACTAAGGGCGAAAATATGACGCAAATCGTGTTTGGTCTTTCAGCACAAGGTGTTAAGCGTTTGACTAAAATCACTGCAAGTGTAGGCGAAGTGGTAGAAAGTGCGGATTCAAAAACCGTAACCTGGACGGGTGCTGCCAAGGACGTAACCTTCACGGTTGGCGAAAAGGCTGACTTAGGTTCAGACGGTGCTGCCAAAGCCGGACAGCTTTGCTTCGACAACATCACTGTTGTTGCCGGAGGTACCGTAACTCCCAGTCCTGAGCCTAATCCCGACCCCCAACCGCAGCCCGATGAAAAGGCTACCATCTTTTCCGAACTCTTCAACGTAGGACAGGGCGACTTTACCATCGACAACAAGGTCATGAACGAACCCTTGACTTACGTTTGGTCATTTGATGAAAAGCGCAGCCTCATCAAAGCTTCAGCCTTTGTTGGTGGACAAAAATTAGCAGCCGAAAGTTGGCTCGTTTCGCCCGTTATCGACCTCACGCAGGCCAAGGAAACTGAACTTAGTTTCAACGAAACTGGAAACTTCTTTGGTGGTCTCGACAACTTCAAGGCTGCTTGCACCCTCAAGGTAAAGGAAGAAGGTGGCGAATGGACCGACCTTGCCTACAACGTAGCTGCTGATGGTCAATCGTGGACTTCGGGCATCGCTACGGCCAATCTCGCTGCTTACGACGGCAAGAAAATTCAGTTGGCTTTTGCTTACACCTCGAATACCGAATTTGCCGGAACCTGGCAAATCAAAGAACTCTATGTAAAGGCTAAAACCGACAAGGCTCCCGTAGTAATCGAAGCCCCTGTGTTCACTCCCAAGCAAGGTACTTACATGGACAAGGTGAGCGTGAGCATCGCTGCTGCCGAAGGCCTCAAAGTTTACTACACCCTCGACGGTTCGGAACCCACCACCGCTTCAACCCTTTACGAAGCTGCTTTCGACCTGACCGAAACCACTACCGTTATGGCCATCGCCGTTGACGCTGAAGGCAACGCAAGCCCCGTGGCTAAGGCTATGTACACCATCAAGGCTACGCCCGTAGCTCCCGAAAATGGTGCACTCTTCAACTTCAACGAAAACAAATGGAACCTTCCCGTTTCATCGAAGGAAGCCGGTGATTTCCCCATCACCGAAGTGAAGGAAGGCGACGTAACCCTTACGTTCACCAACGGTTCAACCCCCACTCGCCTTTGGAGTGACTTTAACAATGGTCTTCTGCAAATCCGTATGTATAAAGAAGGTGGTTCGATGACCGTAACCCCTGCAGCCGACCAAAAGGTTGTGAAGGTAGAGTTCGACGCTACGAAGCTCGACGTTACCGCCTCTGAAGGCAAACTCGCTGAAAAAGTATGGACCGGCGAAGCTGCAACCGTAACTTTCACGGCCAATGCAACCAGCAATATCAACTACATCATTGTAACCCTCAGCAAGCAGTCGGGCATCGAAGGCGTAGAAGCCGGAGAGCAGACCGAAAAGGTGATTTACACCATCGACGGCCGCCGCGTACAGAAGGCTGAAAAGGGCGTTTACGTAATCAATGGCAAGAAGGTTGTGGTGAAGTAATTTCATCCCCCCATTCTTTCCACATTTCTTATTCTGACTAACGAAAAAACCTGTTGCGGATATGCTTTGTCCGCTTGAATAGGTGATTAGTCCATAGGTAGGGGCTGTTTCGCACTCGAAACAGCCCTTTTTTTTGGCTTATGAGCAAAGTTGGTATATTTGTTGTTTGTCACAAGCCATGATGTGTGGATGCAAAAAAAAGAACACAACAGTCTGCAATTATTGTTAATTAGAAAAAAGTTCGGATTGTGGATATTATGGCCGGAAACGTTGTTCGGAATTTCGATTCTGACGTTTTCCTGAAAGTGCTGATTATCATCAGTTCCAAGATTCTTGAAATTAGCTCGGAACTAATTTCAACAACCTCGGAACTAATTTCCACTAGCTCGGAACTAATTTCAACAAGGTCGGAAGAAAACCGCACAATCTTGGAATAAATTTTATAGCCCCTTTGCCTGCTGGCCTCACCCGGTGCGAAACGGCTCTTAAAGCCGCTCATTGTTTTTGCAAAAATTTGCAGATTTGAGCTGTGCTGTATGGTGTGCTTGAAGGCAGCCACACTTCTCAAAGTAAGAGTGATTTTTGAAAATAGAACATGCCGTAAAGATCAGAATTTGTGCCCTTTCTTCATTCTTCGATACACTTAAAAATCCGAAGAGTAAAATTCGTTTGTGAAAAGTGCTTGACAGTAAAGAACAAGGTATAACTATTAAAAGATAGCCTATGATGAGGTTCAAACATAGATTTTTTGTCCGTCAAAGAGATGCCATGCTGTGCGGGGTATCCTGTTAGTCTTTCTTGCGATAGTATGTGCTGATGAATTTTTTAAAGCCACTTTTTATAGCGGGCTCATCAATGCATTGTGAGTTTTTCGAGGCATAAATTAAAAAAAAGGATTTTACTTTTGTATTGAATTTATATTGTTATATTTGCATTGTAATATTATTCTTGAGAATTGTCAAGAAAAAGATAATATTTGATGCCTTCAATCTAACAAGAAAAGAATACCTTATGTATCTCTTCAAATATAACATTCTTCAAAATGAAATTTCATACTAAGATATTGGTTTTTTCACTCCTGTGTTCAGCCTCAACAATGAGTATGTCTGCTCAGCATACTATTAAGGGGCATTTACTGACTGCTACCGACAGGGTAGCCATTGCCGACGGATATGTTGTGTTACTTCAAGAAGGAAAAATAATTGATGCAGTACAAACTGACAAAGCCGGAGCCTTTAAATTCGTAAATAAAAAAGATGGGAGCTATCAACTTAACTTTAGCGGACTGGGATATGCTTCATTGGTCGACTCCTTGCATATAGTCGGGAGTGTTGATACGGTTTATTGCCTGAAACGGCTGGAAGTTAATTTAAGCGAGGCAACCATCACAGCAGATGCAAGCGAAAGTATCAAACGCATGGCTAACGGACAGCGTTTTGTACTTTCGGCTAAAGCCAAAAAACTCCGTAACCCTTATCAAGCCTTGAAGGAAATTCCATTGTTGATTTCCGACCCTAATACGTCGTCCGTAAAATTACAGAATGGCAGTGTTCCCTTGGTGTTGATAGATGGCAATATGGTTAATTCGGGTATCAGTCCAATATTACCGGAAGATATAGAGTCGGTCGAAGTAATCAACTCCGTTTCGGCACGCTATCTGCAAGATGGGATAAGCAGTATTGTAAACATTCGGTTGAAAAAAAGAACTCACCCTTATTTGTGGCTTGAAGCTGCTACTCGGCATGAAGTTCCCATCCATAAAGGATTTGGTGTGGGCTATTTCGAAGTGGGCAATCAAAAGTATAGTTTGTATGGCCGTGTGGCGTATGATTATACACATGATTCTGAAACCGAATCGTCTGTCAATCGAAATAATACAGGCTATACACAAAACTTTGAACGAAAAGCATGTAATAATATGGATAGTTGGCTTGGCGAACTGCTCTTTAAATATTGTGCAACTCCCAAGGATTATCTGGCTTTTCAGTTCTATGGCACAATGGCAGATATCAAGGATAACCAAATGGGCAATGGGTTATTTCAGCCCAATGCCAACAAACTCGCTCAGCGGTATTTACTCAGTGCTCAGGGTAAGGAAGATAGCAAAATTGCAACCACAAGCCTTTACTACAAACATTCGTTTGATGACAGCAAAACACTCGAAACGCGTTTGGCTTACAATTACAATAAAAACAATTACGATGCCTTACGCACAGATGCGTACGACGACCAAATATTCACTACGCCCTCAGTTTTCGATAATGAGCGTCAGTCGGTCAACTTGAACATTGACTATGCACAAACACTGAAAAATAATCAAGAATTTATTGTAGGTAGCAGTAGCTTGATGCAGTATAACGAGGTAAACAACGTACAGCAGTTACAAACAACGCAGTCTACACGCTTTAAGCATGATTATTTTAATCAGTACTTTTACGTAGGCTACAGTGCTAACTTAAAGGACAAAGTTTACTATGGCGCATCAGTTGGAATTGAAGGTATTTGGCAAAAGTCGGCCGGACGAAAAAGTCACTATTTTCGCCCGAAAGCCAATGCCAATGCTACTTGGCTCATAACTCCGCATCATTCGTTGCAGCTGAGTTACACGCTGACTAATACGGCACCGTCGGTGGCTAATCTGAATCCTTACAATATATCGACCGATTCACTTGTGATTGAAGTGGGAAATCCGAATTTGAAACCTCAAATGATGCACTATGTCGGACTCAATTATACGTTCAATGCAGGTAAATTCTATTTGATGCCAAACGCTTACTACAAGCGCATCAACGACATGATTGAGGCATGTGGCTATACGCACGAAGGCATTTACTACAACACATACGCCAATAGCGGACATTTTTCGCAAACAGCTGCCGGAATAGACTTGAGCTACCGTTTTAAATGGGGACAAGTGTATGGTGGAGGTGGCTGGTATGCTAATTATTACGAGAATCAGCATGCCAAACACATGGCTTATGCCTCGTGTGGATTTGACGCCAGCATTAAGAACTTTTCGTTTTTTGGTAATCTTAGTTACAACTCACGCAGTTACACAAAGATAGCCTATACACAGTATTACCGTCCGTCAACAGCTACGCTTCAAGTGAATTATAATTTTACGCCCGATTTTTACATAGGTATTTGCTTGCAACATTTCACTGGTGAAAATCGCGTTAAAACTGTAACAAACGATGGCTCTTTTCGTTCAACAGTAGAAACCCGATATAAAGAGCAGAATCTGCGGCCTTTCTTCATTCTTCGATACACTTTCCGTAAAAATCCGAAGAGTAAAATCCGTTTGGGAAAAGTGCTTGACAGTAAAGAACAAGGTATAACTATTAAAAGATAGCCTATGATGAGGTTCAAACATAGATTTTTTGTCCGACAACGAGATGTCATGCTGTGCGGGGTATCCTGTTCACCAATGATTTGTAAATACTAGGGTAAAAATATATCTATGGATTTTGCCGTACAGAAATCAGCCTTTAATAATCGTCTTGGCATTCAGCTCATTTATCTGCCACCACTTCATCTAGGTGTGCATAAATATCAGAAACAGCAAATTGACACTCCATTTTACAAGAATTGCAGCCGATTGGGTCTTCGTACTTACGACAATATGCTCTTTCTGCGACTGTCTTGGCAATTACACAAGGGTAAAGAAACGAAATCAGTTATCGACCGGACAACTTACGATGATGAAAGCGTAAGAAGCCGCGATTTGTTATAGAAACTCGCATTTGAAAACTCTTAAACTGAAGATTTAGGGGTTTTCAAATGCGAGTCTCTATAAATATGGTTAATTATTGGCGCGGTAACGTTGAAACCGCTACCTTTGTATAAAGTAGGATGCGGCTCGGCAATACCATCGCTCAAAAGCAAGCTTTTGGCTTAGTATTGCGCTCGCCTTTCACTACCTTTGTATAAAGTAGGATGCGGCTCGGCAATACCATCGCTCAAAAGCAAGCTTTTGGCTTAGTATTGCGCTCGCCTTTCACTACCTTTGTATAAAGTAGGATGCGGCTCGGCAAATACAAATGAAATCGAGCTTTCATTTGCCTCTGCACTCGCCTTTCACTACCTTGTAAAAGGTATAGCAGTGTACTGCGCTGGTAGTGCGTATAATCGTAGAACTAATCACCATGAAAAATAATCAAGTTATGAAAAATTACCGGATAGAAGCCCTGATACTTACGCTCGGCACAGCATTGGGCACCGCCCTGCTCGGATGGTTTATTTACTTAGGTATTGCCGCCTTTGCCAATAAGGACCGCTATGTGTCGGTGCGCGGACTGGCAGAACGCGAAGTAAAGGCCGACCACGTGATTTGGCCCATCGTTTACAAAACTACAGGCAACGACTTGCAGAAACTACACGCACATATCAATACCGTGGGGCGCGACATTAGTCAGTTCCTCACTTCGAATGGCATTGAAACGAAAGAAATCAGCCTGGGTGCTCCGCAAATTATCGACGTACACGCCGACCGCTATGCCGGTTCGGACGCTCGGCTGCGCGACCGCTATAATGTGACGTTTGTTGTTACCGTGGCCTCGAACAAAGTGGATGTGGTGCGCTCGCTCATCAGCCGCGTCGGCGAATTGCTGCAAAAGGGCATTGCCATTTCGGCCAACGAATATGGTACGAACGTGGAATACGAATTTCAGAGCCTGAACAAAATAAAACCCCAAATGATTGAAGAGGCTACGCGCAATGCCCGCGAAGCTGCTGATAAGTTTGCCAAGGATTCGGGTTCGGACCTGGGCAAAATTCGGCAGGCTACTCAGGGCGTGTTCTCGATTGAAGACCGCGACCAGTATTCGCCTTACATCAAGAATGTCAGGGTGGTAACTTCGGTGAGCTACTTCCTGGAAAGTTAAACCAGAGGATAACAAATACATCGGTAAATATATTGGGCATTTTTTCATGCCTGGGTACGGAAAGCTGTAATGTTACTTCGTTCGGAGGGAGCTTCGGCACATAAGACCTAATTTCATGCAATTATTTGGCAATATGGAAATAAAAGCCTAACTTTGCCCATAGAAATAGTCTTAAAGGTAATATTGAAAGGATTCCGGCTCTTACGAGTTGGGATTCTTTCGATTTTTAAGTAGGTGTTCAAAAAATAAAGGCCGTGTTTCGGATGCGTCCGAAGGGTCGGACAAGTGGTGGTGAAACCGCTTGTTCGTGAACGCTTGCTTGGTTGCCTTTCGGTTCGGCAGAACCACAGAACGAATAAATATAATACTAAATACATTATGGCTTACATGACTCAAGAGGGCTACGATAAAATGGTGGCCCAACTCCGACACATGGAATCGGTTGAACGTCCGGCGGCATCGGCAGCGATTGCCGAAGCGCGCGACAAAGGCGACCTTTCCGAAAATAGTGAATACGATGCGGCAAAAGAAGCACAGGCTATGCTCGAAATGAAAATCAATAACCTGAAAGCTACCATTGCCGAAGCTAAAATTATTGATACTACCAAACTGCGCGACGACATTGTGCAGATTCTTTCGACCGTTGAAATGAAAAACGTGAAGAATGGCATGGTGATGAAGTACACCATCGTGAGCGAAAGCGAGGCCAATCTGCGCGAAGGAAAAATTTCGTCGACCACACCCATTGCCCAAGGATTGCTTGGCAAAAAGGTGGGCGATGTGGTTGAAGTGAAAATTCCGCAGGGAATCATCAACCTCGAAATTCTCAAAATCAGTGTCGGAGCGTAAATAATAAACCCTTATTATGACTATATTCTCTCGCATTATTGCCGGCGAAATTCCTTCATACAAATGTGCCGAGAACGATAAGTTCTACGCTTTCCTCGACATCAATCCGCTGGCTAAGGGTCACACACTGGTGGTGCCCAAACACGAAGTAGACTACATTTTCGACCTCGACGATAACGAACTGGCCGAAATGACGGTATTTGCCAAGAAGGTGGCATTGGCCATTGGTAAGGCCTTTCCCTGCCGAAAGGTAGGTATGGCGGTGCTCGGACTTGAAGTGAACCATGCTCATATTCACCTGGTGCCCCTGCAGAACGAAGGCGACATGGACTTCCGCAAGGATAAACTGCAGCTTACGGCTGAGGAAATGCAGCAGATTGCTGACCGTATTGCTGAAAAATTTGCTGAATAAATTGCTACTCCCTATTGCAATGTTGAATCAGGGAAACTGAAATCAGATACAAAACACGGCGTGAATACATTTTTTTTGATGAAGAACATGCTGCGTACCACCTTGTGAAGGGGGCGCAGTCATATTCTGAGTCGGTCCGTGGAACCATACCCAACTCCTTTGAGTTGCCGGTATGGTTTTTTTTGCCGTGAAGCAAGTGTGTTAGTTCCTGAAATCAACTAAAAATGAAAGGGAAAAAATGCAGATAGCACACAATTTTAAAAAATGTGCATAGTAAAGACAGATTTTTCCGATAAATGTTTGTCAGTATTAGGAATAAGCATTATTTTTGCACCTGAAAATCAATTCCGATTAAGAAACCATACATATTTAATATATAAAAGAAACTACTATGTCTGATATTGAAGCAAGAGTAAAAGCTATTATCGTTGACAAGCTGAGTGTTGGCGAAGATGAAGTAAAGAACGAAGCAAGCTTCGCTAACGACCTCGGTGCTGACTCACTCGACACCGTTGAGCTCATCATGGAGTTCGAAAAGGAATTTGGTATCTCAATTCCCGATGACAAGTCAGAGAAGATCGCTACCGTAGGTGACGCTATCGCTTACATCGAGGAGAACGTTGCCAAATAAGACAACAACGCCTAACAAGTGAAATTTAACTTGTCTACGACGATTAACTACACACACGTTTAACGTTTAACGTTCTGCGTCCGCGTTGCAGCCTACGGGTAGCGAGCATGGAGGCTGGACGTTAAACGTTATTGTGTTTTTCAGAAACCTGCTGCCACACAGCGAATTCCGAACGGTAAAACGGCTCAGCCGCACGTTCGTTTTAGCAGATTAGTAAGTGGCCTGAAACCTGCTGCACAGACAGCAGGGTGGGGCGGACACTGATTCCCGGCACGTACTAATCTGCTAAAGAGTGTGACGAAACCGCATGGGTGCCCCGCGCAAAGGCTGGGTGAACACCCACCACGAACCGGAACATGCCACAGCACGGTACGCAGCGTTTCCCCATTTTCTTTACCCCCTTAATACATATTTCCGAACCTTATGGAACTCAAAAGAGTAGTTGTTACGGGCCTTGGCGCCCTCACCCCCGTGGGCAATACCGTGCCCGAAACTTGGGAAAATATCAAAAACGGCGTTAGCGGTGCCGGACCTATCACACACTTCGACGCTTCGAAATTCAAAACGCAGTTTGCCTGCGAGGTGAAAAACTTCAAGGCTACCGACTTCATCGACCGTAAAGAGGCTCGCAAAATGGACCTTTACGAACAGTATGCACTCGTTGCTGCCATGGAGGCTATCAAGGACTGCGGATGGGATTTGGAAACGGTGAACAAAAACCGCATCGGTGTGATTCTGGGTGTAGGTATCGGTGGTATCCACACGTTCGAGGAAGAAGCTGGCTACTATGCTAAGAATGCAGAGAACGGACCGAAGTTCAACCCCTTCTTCATTCCGAAAATGATTGCCGACATCGCTTCGGGACAAATCTCTATCCAGTACGGTTTCCACGGACCCAACTACACCACGACTTCGGCTTGCGCTTCGTCGACCAACGCCATTGCCGATGCCTTTAACCTCATCCGTTTGGGTAAGGCCGATGCCATCGTAACGGGTGGTGCTGAGGCTGCTATCTGGCCCTGCGGTGTGGGCGGTTTCAACGCCATGCACGCCCTGTCAACGCGCAACGATGACCCGACCCGTGCTTCGCGCCCCTTCAGCGCAAGCCGCGACGGCTTTATCATGGGCGAAGGTGCCGGTATCCTGATTCTCGAAGAATTGGAACACGCTAAGGCTCGCGGTGCTAAGATTTACTGCGAAGTGGCTGGTGTGGGCATGTCGGCCGATGCACACCACATCACTGCATCGCACCCCGAAGGCTTGGGCGCAAACCTCGTTATGACTTCGGCTCTCGAAGATGCCGGCATGAAGCCCGAGGATATCGACTATATCAACGTACACGGTACTTCAACCCCCGTGGGCGACATCTCGGAAGTGAAGGCCATCACGCAGCTCTTCGGTGAACACGCTTACAAACTGAACATCAGCTCTACGAAGTCGATGACGGGTCACTTGCTCGGTGCTGCCGGCGGTGTCGAAGCGTTGATTTGCTGCTTGGCTGTGCAAAACGACATCGTGCCTCCTACCATCAACCATGCCGATGACGACTTGGATGAAAACATCGACTACAACCTGAACTTCACCTTCAACAAGGCTCAGGAACGCCCCATCCGTGCTGCTTTGAGCAACACGTTCGGTTTCGGCGGACACAATGCCTGCTGCATCTTGAAGAAGTACGTTGACTAATCGTTAAAGCGCAGCCCCTTTCTCTACTGTCAGAACTCCAGCTTTATCTGCACTTGCCCCAGGAACGCTTGTGGCAACTGCTTGTTTGCACCGGAGTGGTTTGACGGGAAAGGGGTTGCGCGCTTTTTTTAAGTAGGCTTCGACTTCGAACCTCTTATTCCCAAACAAAGACTGACACTACCCAAGGTGTGGCGCAAAGACCGCGACAACGTCTATTTTTTTTTACCCCCGATTGTCCGACTGCAACAAAAACACACCTGTTTACTATCTGACGCATGATATTGAACCTATTGGACCGCATGAAACTCCCGTTCCGTAAAAACAAGGAGTTTCTTTCGGCACTCTACGATATATTGGGCTTTTATCCGCACGACATTGAGGTTTATCGCGTTGCCTTTTCACACAAATCGCTCTCGTTTCGGCGCGATTTCAACCCCAAAGAACGCAAGGGGAAGGAACGCCGTAACCGCAACAATGACAACCCGACGAAGCCCCTCAACAACGAACGCCTGGAGTATTTGGGCGACGCGGTGCTCGAAACGGTGGTGAGCGACATTCTTTTCCGCCATTATCCCACCAAACGCGAGGGATTCCTGACTTCAACCCGCTCGAAAATTGTGCAACGTGAATCGCTGAACAAACTGGCCACCGAAATGGGGCTGGAACGCCTCATTCAGGCTGCACAAGGCACGCGCATGTCGCACACAAACATTGGTGGCAATGCCTTCGAAGCACTGATGGGTGCCATTTACCTGGACCGCGGATTCCGCTTTTGCCATTGGTTTATTGCCAACCGCGTAATCGGCCATTACATCGACCTCGACAACGTGGCACAGAAGGAGGTGAACTTTAAGAGCAAACTCCTGGAGTGGAGCCAGAAAAACCGCATCAACATCAACTTTAAGGATGTGGCCTGCGAAGGCGAAGGAAAGGGATTCAAAACCGTCATTACGATTGAAGGAATCGTGGCCGGACGCGGTGCCGGACGCTCCAAAAAAGAGAGCCAGCAGGATGCTTCGAAGGAAGCACTCACCCGCATGCGACGCGATGCCAAAATGTACGACAGCTTGTTCCGCGCCAAGGAAAAACGTACGGCTATGGAGGCCGAAGAATCGTTTGCATTGCCCAAAATTGACGTGATTGAACAAAGCCTGACGCAAACCACGAACGAAAAATCGCCGAAAAAAGCACCGAAACAGGAAGTGGTGCTTGAGAAAAAGCCCGCTAACTATGCGACCATCGATTCGGATGCAGCCTATGATGCGGCCTACGACGAAAATGCCGACTTCGAGGTCATTGATACGCCGCCCGTTGAACACGAACTGACCCCTGAGGACTATCTGTTCAGGGGATTGCCGCTGCCACCGCTTGAAAACGAGCTGGAGGAACAGCCCGTGGAACGACCGAAAAAACGGAAGCAGCGCACGCCGAAAACAGTGAACGATGCTGTGAAGGACTTTGCGAAAAAAGGTGCGGAAAACGAATCGGCTGCCCATGTTCAGGCTGAAAACCCGGTGGCTGATACCAACGAGGTGACACCAGCCGAACCAACGGCGGTGAAGGAAAAGAAAAACCGACGCAAAAATCGCAAATCAGAGGCAGCTGAAGGCAGCGAACTGAACCATACGGCCGAAGTGACGGAGGTTTCTTCGAACGAGGAGCAGTCTGCCACACCGCTTGCTGATGTTGCAGATGCTCATTCGGCAGAACCGGCTGTGATGACCGAAGATGAACGCGAAATGCGTGAACTTGAGGAGGAAATCAAGGCTGAGGAAAGCCGTCGTTTGGCTTTCGAGGCCAAACAGGCCGCGCAAAAGGCACGCTACGAGGCAGAAAAAGCCCGCCGCGCTGAAAGGAAGGCTATGCGCGAGGCGGCTCAGGAACCTTTGCAAACGGCTACGGCTGTGCTTATCAGCGAACCCGAAACGGCTGAAAAGCCTGTGGCTGAACCTACGGAGCCCGAAGTGCCGGATGCCAAGGCCGAAAAACCTAAGGGATTCATCGTGGTGAAGGACCTTGAACCCGTTGAACCAACGGAGGAAAAGCCCGAGGAAACTGAAATGCCCTCTGTGAACAATACTTGTGAACCGGAGGCCAGCGTAGAACTCGACTTTGACTCAGCCGTTCAATCAGTGCATGCAGAAAGTGCTGCTCCCGCCCTTGACGCAGCTGAAGCAGAGGCCAGCGTAGAACTCGACTTGGACTCAGCCGTTCAATCAGTGCATGCAGAAAGTGCTGTTCCCGCCCTTGACGCAGCTGACGCAGAGGCCAGCGTAGAACTCGACTTGGATTCAGTCGTTCAATCAGTGCATGCAGAAATCGCTGCTCCCGCCCTTGACGAAGTTGACGCAGAGGCCAGCGTAGAACTCGACTTGGACTCAGCCGTTCAATCTGTGCATGCAGAAAGTGCTGCTCCCGCCCTTGACGCAGTTGAAACGGACGAAGCAGACGAAGCGGAGGAAGCAGACGAAGCGGATGCCATTGAGGAAAAACAGGCACAAGCCGCAGCTTTTAGCGACGAAACACCTCTGCCCCAAATGCGCCATTTGACGCTCGACGATTTTGTGTTTGGCATGGAACACTTGGAGCAACCCCAGATCAGCGAATCGGAAGCCGAAGACGAGTGGGGCGATAGCGAGGAAAAGGCCAAAGAACAGGCCCGACGCAAACGAAACAAGTCGCGCCGTTCGCGTGGCAATATAAACAAAAACGGCCAAGCTACCCCGACCGATGAGGTGAACGCCAAAGACACCCCACAGCACGAACAGCAGCCGAAACCGCAAAAGCCTAAGTCGCAAAATGCCGACCAAAACCGTGCTGCAAAATCGGCCAATGCCGAAGCCATGCAGTCGGCAGAGGTAAAAGCCGACCCAGCCGACGAGGCACAACCTGTGTCGAAACGCAAACGTCGCCGTCGCCGTCCGCGCAAAAAACATACCGGCGACGCACCGGCTGAATCTGCTGCCCAATAACCAGCCCAATCACGAGCCAGGGCAGCCCCCGTAGCAGCCCGGTCATTTGCAAACAGTAACCCGAAGAATTATGCACCCTTTAGCCGATTTTAAGTACTGTCCGCAGTGCGGAAATGCCCATTTCCGCGAAAACGATGCCTACAGCAAACGCTGTATGCAGTGCGGCTTTGTGTATTATGCCAATGCAGCCGCAGCAACCGTAGCCATTATTCTCAACGAACAAGGCGAGTTGCTCTGCGTGGTGCGCGACCGTCAGCCGGCCAAAGGAACGCTCGATTTGCCGGGTGGCTTTGTCGACCCCGGAGAAAGCATCACCCAAGGGTTGGTGCGCGAGGTGCAGGAAGAAGTAGGAGCCGAAGTAGTGGCCTATGAATTTCTGTTTTCCTTTCCCAACACCTATCCCTTCTGTGGTCATGTGGTTCACACGTCCGATGCTTTTTTCCTGTGTCGCGTAGCCAGTTTGCAAAGCATTTCCGCCCGCGACGATGCCACCAACGCCCAATGGATACCCCTTTCCGAAGTCGACCCCACACGCTTCGGCTTGGCCTCCATTCGCCAGGGCGTCGAACGCTTTCTGGCCATGCAGCAAGGCGGCGGTTACTAAAGCCCGTGACACGCTCCCTGTTCTGATTTTTGTTTTTCGACAGCGAGTTGCAAAAATCAAACAGCATATTCAAACAGATACAAAAAACGCACCTTCAGCAGGACAAAAACCCTGCGGAAGGTGCGTTTTTTTTGTGAGAATAATTAAATTTGCGTGCATGAATAATCCCCTAAACCTTATTCAAAGTGTATGGCGCTTTTATCGCGACGGATTTCGCGCCATGACCTGGGGGCGCACGCTATGGATTTTGATACTCATCAAGCTGTTTGTGATGTTTGCCATATTGCGGCTGTTCTTTTTTCAGCCCCAGTTAGGCGGTCTCACCGACGAACAGAAAAGCGAAACCGTAGGAGCCGAACTGCTGCGTTAATCAGGCCGTTCGCTTGCCCGTAAATCCCCCATTTCTCGAACCCCTTAAATCCTTATTTTCAGTATGCAGTTACTCAGCATTCTCGATCCCGCAACCATCGACTGGTCGCGCGCGCAGTTTGCGCTCACAGCCTGCTATCACTGGCTGTTTGTGCCCCTTACGTTGGGGCTGGCCCTCATTATGGGCATCATGGAAACCCTTTACTATGTGAAGGGAGATGAATTTTGGAAACGTACCGCCCAGTTCTGGATGAAACTCTTCGGCATTAACTTTGCCGTAGGCGTAGCCACCGGCTTGATTCTTGAATTCGAGTTCGGAACCAACTGGAGCAACTATTCCTGGTTCGTGGGCGACATCTTCGGTGCCCCCCTTGCCATCGAAGGCATCCTCGCCTTCTTCATGGAAGCCACCTTTATTGCCGTCATGTTCTTTGGCTGGCAAAAAGTAAGTCGCGGTTTCCACCTCGCCTCAACCTGGCTCACCGGCATCGGTGCCACCATTTCAGCCTGGTGGATTCTGGTGGCCAACGCCTGGATGCAGCACCCCGTCGGCATGGAGTTCAACCCCGTGACCGTGCGCAACGAAATGGTCGATTTCATGGCCGTAGCCTTTTCGCCCACAGCCGTAGTCAAGTTCTTCCATACCGTGTCGAGCGGCTGGATGACCGGAGCCGTATTTGTGGTCGGCGTAAGCTGCTGGTTCCTGCTCAAAAAACGCAATCAGCGCATGGCCCTTGCCTCGATTAAGGTGGCCAGCATTACCGGCCTTTTCGCCACCCTCGTCGTAATGGGAACCGGCGACAAGAGCGGTGTGAACATTGCCCGCGAACAGCCCATGAAACTCGCTGCAGCCGAAGGTTTGCACGAAGGCGGACAGCGCGCCCCCTTCTCCATTGTGCCCGGTATTGAAGTGCCCGGTGTACTCTCTGTACTCGCTACACACGACATCGACGGCTATGTGCCCGGCATTGACAACCTGCTCAACGGCTACACCCACCCCGACGGCACCGTACACCCCTCGGCCGACGAAAAAATAGCCCGTGGACGCAAGGCGATTGCCGCCTTTGCCGACTTCCGCGCCCATCACCAGTCGAACCCCGAACAAGCCGCCAAGGCACGCGCCGAACTTGAGGAACACATGCCCTATTTCGGCTACGGCTATTTGAAGTCGAAGGAAGAACTCGTGCCCCCCGTACCCATGGTCTACTGGAGTTTCCGCCTCATGGTAGGGCTCGGCAGTTTCCTCTTCCTCTTCCTCATCGTGGCCTGGTGGATGCAGCACCGCGGCACCCTCGAACGCACTCGCTGGATGCACTGGCTGGGCATAGCCGCCGTGCCCATGGTTTATGTAGCCGGACAAGCCGGATGGATTGTAGCCGAAGTAGGCCGTCAGCCCTGGGCCATTCAGGACCTGCTCCCCGTTGGAGCTGCCGTGTCGCAGTTGTCGCCCACCAGCGTCATGACCACCTTCTTCCTCTTCCTCATCATCTTTACCGTGCTCCTTGTGGCCGAAGTGCGCATTATGACTCGCGCCATCAGCAAACACGAAGCCTAACATTCCCCCAACCCCTATTCACCGAAATTACATGATAACCTATACATTCCTTCAGCAATACTGGTGGTTCTTAGTGTCGTTATTGGGCGGTCTGCTCGTGTTCCTCATGTTTGTTCAGGGCGCCAATAACCTGATATTCCAAGTGGGACGCGACGAAACCGAACGTACCATGATTGTCAATTCCACCGGACGTAAGTGGGAATTCACCTTTACCACCCTCGTCACCTTTGGCGGAGCCTTTTTCGCCTCCTTCCCCCTGTTCTACAGCACCAGCTTCGGCGGTGCCTACTGGGTGTGGATGCTGCTGCTCGTCAGTTTTGTGCTGCAAGCCGTGGCCTACGAATTTCAGTCGAAAAGCGGCAATGTGCTCGGTCGCACCGCGTATCGCGCTTTCCTCGTGTTCAACGGATTTGTCGGCCCCTTCGTGTTGGGAGCCGCTGTCGGCACCTTCTTCACCGGTGCCGAATTTGTGGTGAACCGCGAAGCCATGGCCTCGGCCGATGTGCAAAGTTTTTCGCCTGTTATCAGCACCTGGGCCAATGCCTGGCACGGCCTTGAAGCCCTTGGCAACGTATGGAACCTCGTATTAGGTCTTGCCGTCTTTTTCCTTTCGCGCATACTCGGCAGTCTGTATCTCATCAACAATATCAACGACGACAGCCTGCGCCAGCGTTTGCGCCGCATGATCATGGTCGACACCGTGCCCTTCCTCCTCCTTTTCCTCGCCTTTGTCGGCTATCTGCTCACCGCCACCGGTTTGACCTACGACCCCGCCACCAGCCAGTTTGCCCCCGAAAGCGGCAAATACCTGCATAACCTGCTGGCCCTGCCCTGGGTATTGGCGCTGTTCCTGCTCGGCGTAGTATTAGTGCTCACCGGCATTGTCCGCACCCTGCTGTCGGCCACCCATGTGCGCGGCATTTGGTTTACCGGTGCAGGCACCGTGTTCACCGTGTTGGCCCTGCTGCTTTGCGCCGGTCTGAACCACACGGCCTACTATCCCTCGCTTGCCGACCTCCAGTCATCGCTCTGTTTGGCCAATAGCTGCTCCAGCGAATTTACGCTCAGCACCATGGCCGCCGTCAGCTTGATTATCCCCTTTGTACTGGCCTACATTGTGTATGCGTGGCGTGCCATCGACCTCACCGGCATTACGCGCAACGAAATGCAGGGAAAGGGCCACAAGTACTAATCCGTGCAGCTTTTTCTCTTTGAAGGAAATGATATAAAAATCCCCGACAGTTCGCATTGGAACTGTCGGGGATTTTGTTCGTTTACCGCTGAATCAATGCAGCCCGGTTATTTCACCTCTTTCATCAGGTAAATTTGTACAGGCAAGTGGTCGGAGAAGCCATTGAGCCATACACCGCCGGCATGCGTACGCAAGGGGTTTCCCTTGTAGCGGCCCTCCTGCTGGAACAGGTAGTCGCGCATGAAAATGGCGTGCTGGTAATATTTCAGCGTGGAGCGGTCTTTGCCTACCAGGTTGCCGTTCATTACGATTTGGTCAAAAAGGTTCCAGGCACCGTTGTAAAGCAGCGTACCCTGACCCACCTTGTAGAGCGTGTTGTACCAAGGATTGTAGAAATCGTTGGCCGACTTCACCTCCTTTTGTTCCGCAAAGCAGCCCAGCTGTTCGGTCATGCTCTTGTTGCCCGGGTCGTCGTTCATGTCGCCCATGACAATGATTTTAGCTTCGGGTTCCTGTTTCAGCAGCGCATCGGTGAGTTGACGCAGTTGGAATCCGGCACGTTGGCGAATTTCGTCGCCGGCAGCACGCGAGGGCCAGTGGTTCACGATGCAGAAAGTTTTGTCGCCACCGAGCAAACCCTCCATCACGAGGAAACCACGCGTAATGTAAGTGGTGTCGCCCTTCAGTTCGTTGTAAGCACGCACTTTGCCGTTTTCGTCGGTGTAGAAACCGAGCAGCGGGCTGTCGATCTTGCCATCGGGTGCATAGTAAAAAGGCACGAGCATGCTGCTTTCGAGTTTGAAAAGACGGGGATTGTAGAAGAAGGCACACTCAATGCCTCGGCGGTCGGGTCCGGCAATGTCGACATACTTGTAGCCACGCTTAGCCAATGCCGGCTGTTTGAGCAAATCCTCGAGTACGCGGTGATTTTCGATTTCCGAAAGTCCGATAACGGCCGGTCCCATGGGCAGTTTGTCGGTGCAGAGTTCGCTGAGTACGCGGGCCATGTTGTGCAGTTTGGCCTCGTATTTCATTTTTCCCCATTTGTTGCGGCCGTTGGGCAGAAACTCGTAGTCGTTTTTGCCGGCATCGTGAATGGTGTCGAACAGGTTTTCCAGGTTATAGAACGCCACCCCGTAAAGTGCAAAACGTTTTTGCTGCATTTCGTGCAGCGACTCGGTAGTGACGGGTGCAGGTGCTGTGTGAGCTGCACGCAGCGAAAGTGGATAAATCTGAAAAAAAGCTGCACAGACGAGCAGCAACGAAAGGAGATTTCTCTTCATATAAAAATGTATGGTTTATGTTTGATGCTGCAAATTTCAAAAAAAAAACTGAGATTTTGCTTTCTGCATTTGATATTTAATAGAAATGTAAAGGCATAGGCATTTTTTTATATGTATCTTTGCAGCAAATAATAAAGTTTACAAGTAGTTATGCTTTGACGCAGTATGAACGAGGGATAAGAACACATCGTTGTACTCTGTGACGGGCTTTATGCCTATTGATTCAGAGTTGCGGTTTTGCTTTTACCCCTGTTTCTTCGTCTACATAGCTCATAAATGCAATTCTTTAAGAAATATGACAAAAGGTGTAAAACTTACGGCGGCCGCCCTGCTTTTGGCTTCAGGAGCCATGGCCCAAGAGCCCGTCGACACCCTGGCGGTTCTCGACAATGCCGACTTTACGTTTACCGAGTCGCAACTCGACGAGGACAACGATGCCTCACAGGCAGTTTCGGTTATCACGGGTTCGAAGAACGACCCCTACAATGCGGAAGTAGGCTACCGCTTCAGCCCCATGCGCTTTAAAGTGCGTGCCTACGACAACATGTACAACAGCTACTACATGAACGGCCTTCAGCTCAACGATCTGGAGCTGGGACGTTTTGGCTACAGCATGGTGGGCGGTATGAACGATGCCGTGCGCAACCAGGAAGGTGTGTCGGCCTACGATTTCAACCGCTTCGGTGTGGCCGGTGTGGGTGGCGCAACCAGCGTCAATACGCGCGCCAGCCAGTTTGCTCAAGGCAACAAGCTGACCCTTTCGGGTACGAACCGCAACTATGTGGCACGCGGCATGTTTACGCATGCTACCGGTCTGCTTCCTTCGGGTTGGGCTTTTGCCGGACTCGTAGGTTACCGCTGGGCCAACGAGGGTGTGATTGAAGGTACGTTCTACAATTCTTTCTCGTATTTCCTTTCTGCCGAAAAGCGTTTTGGCGACAACCATGCCCTTTCGCTCGTAACCTTTGGTTCGCCCACCGAACGCGCACAGCAGGGGGCTTCGACCGAAGAAGCCTACTGGTTGGCTAATTCGCACTACTACAACCCGAACTGGGGTTATCAGGCTGGCGAAAAGCGCAATGCCCGCGTGGTAAACGACTTTGAACCTACGGCTATCCTGACGTGGGACTGGAAAATCAAGGACGATAAAAAACTTACCACTGCTGCCGGCTTTAAATACTCAATGTATAGCTCAACGGCATTGGGCTGGAGCGGCGATGCTTACGACCCCCGTCCCGACTATTACAAAAATATGCCTTCGTCGATTTTCGACGTGTGGGATCCCGAAAAGAATAATCCCGAATACTTAAAGAATAACCCCTACCTGCTCGAACAGTATAACGACCTGAAGGACTTCTGGCTCTCGTCGAAAGCCAACCGACAGATTAACTGGGACCGCATGTACTACGTGAACCGCGAAAGCGAAAAAGCCGGTGGCGAAGCCCTTTACTATCAGGAACGCCGCCACAACGACCAAATGGTGTTTGCGCTCAACACGGCTTTCAATCACGAGGTTAACAAAGAGCAGAAATATACCCTCGGCGCATCGTACAACCGCACCAAGGGTATGCACTACAAAACGATGGCCGACTTGCTCGGCGGTAGCAAATTCACCGACATTGATAAGTTTGCCGCCAGCGACTACGGACCGGGAAGCATCGAAGCGCAAAACGATATGCGCAACCCGAACCGACAAATCGGCATCGACGATAAATTTGGTTACAACTACAACATCTTTATCAACAAGGCACGCCTTTATGGCAACTACGAACTGAATCAGGGTAAGTTCAACTACCGCTTGTCGGCCTGGGCCGAAGGCACAAGCATCGAACGCGAAGGCTTGATGCAGAACGGACGCGCTCCCGAAAACTCGTATGGCAAGAGCGGAAAGGCATGGTTCCTGGGCGGCGGTGGCCGCTTTGGTCTGACCTACCGCCCGAACGGTGCGCACATTCTGAGCGTGAACTTCGGTGCCGAAAGCAACGCTCCGCTGGCGCGCAACAGCTTTGTGGCTCCGCGTATGCAGAACAACTTTGTGAAGAACCTGACCAACGAACAGGTGGTGAACGCTGAGGCTTCGTACCAGTTCCGTCTGGGCAACTTCTCGGGTAAGGTGACCGGCTACTACGCACGCTTCAACAATGGTGTGGAACAAACCGCCTTCTACAACGATCAGGAAGGCCGCTTCACTTACCTCACGATGAGCGGCGTCGACCGCGAACACTACGGTATCGAGGCAGCCTTTAAGTATCAGGTAACTTCGAACTTCGCCATCAACCTGATGGGTTCATACGCCGAGGCTGAATATGTAAACAACCCCTTAGCCGAAGTGAACTACGAAGGTATGAACGCACAGACCATCAAGCAGCTGAACGTGTGGAAAAACCCCGTGACCGGCGCTTCAATGCCGTTGCGCGTCATTGCCGAAGGCATGCACGTGAACGGTACGCCCCTCGCTGCAGTGAGTCTGGGTGTGGAATACAACACGAACGGATGGTTCTTCGAGGCTAACCTCAACTACTACGACCGCGTGTATGTTGACTTCTCGGAATACCGCCGTTTGAGCAACATCCTGAAGAACTACACTTCAACCAGCGACAAAGCCCCCGTTTACGACGTGACGAAGGCCGAACTCAAGGAAAAGGGTGGTGTGCTCTTCGACAAGCAGGGCAACGTGGTTGACAGCTACGCCGCCAAACAGGAAAAATTCGATGGTGGCTTTATGCTCGATGCTTCAATCGGTAAGTTCATCCGCCTGAAAAAGGGAAAGAGCCTGAGCATCAACCTTTCGGCGCAGAACATTACGAACAACCGCAACATGCGCACCGGTGGTTACGAGCAGAACCGCGACGACTTTTACCAGACGGGCGTGGCTAAGGCATACCGCTTCTCGAAAAACGCGAAGTACTACTATGCCAATGCCTTCAATGCCTTCCTGAACATCGGCTTTAAGTTCTAAACATATTTCACTCAGCAATATCGCTGCCCCGGCTGCTCCTTTGGCACGCACCGACGCAGGCATTTCACAACCTGACGCGGGTGCTTGCACCAAGGAACAGCGGGGTAAAACAGACAATTATGAATAAGTTTTTTCATTTACTGATGGCTGCTATCGTGGCATTCGGGTTGACTGCCTGTATGGACGACTACGATGACCCGAAAACCGAAACCAACGACGTAACCAGCCCCACCGATATCGGCGCAGTGAATTACTCCATTGCCCAGCTCAAAAACGATAACAAGTCGCTCTTTAACCAAACCAATGCCTTTGAGCAGGTGAAAACCGACCGCATCATCGAAGGTGTGGTAGTGGCCAACGACGAAGGAGGTAACCTTTACCAAACCCTCATGCTCCGCCACATCGACACTACGAAAGAGGTGGGCGACCCCCTGCGCGACCAAAGCATCGTGCTGGCCGTGAAGAACACCTGGCTCACGCCCTACTTCCCCCTCGGACAGCGCGTCAAGGTAAACCTCAAGGGCCTGTACATAGGTGTTTACTCCAAACTTCCCAAAATCGGTCAGCCCTACTACACCAGCAGCGGTAACCTCCGCTTCGGTCCCATGCTCCTGCAGCTTTGCCGCACGAACGTGGAACTCGTAGGCACCCCCGACCCTAACTGCGCTGAACTCAAGCCCGTGGCACTCGATGCCGACTGGATTGCCAACAGCAAAAACCAGAACTGCATGAACTGCCCCCAGCTGGTCAGCGTAAAGGGTAGCCTGGCTGAAGCCGACGGCACTGCCATCTTTGCTCCCGAGGAACTGAAAGACCCCGGTTTCGGGGTGGACCGCACGCTCAAAGTGGCCGGTTCAAAGAGCCAAATGACGCTCCGCACCTCAACGCAAAACAACATTGCCTTTACCGTAATGCCTCAGGGCGAATGCACTTTCACGGGTATGCTCAGCTACTACAGCGGCTGGCAAATTCAGCTCCGTTCGGTTAACGACATCATCAAGTAAGTTGCGTATGAGGCACTTACCTCTTTCCTAAAAAAATAAAATCAACACATTTATATGAAAAAGTATTTTCTTTCATTAGCCGTGGCAACCCTTTCATTGGGTTTCACTGCCTGCGAGGACGTTCCTGCTCCCTACGAAGTGAACGGCGACGGCAGCAACACGGGTTCGAGCGTTATTCTTGACGAAAAGTTTTCTACTTCGCTCGGCGATTTCTCAGCCATTAACACCGAAGGCAGTTATTCATGGAATTGCAGTTACAGTTGCGCCCAAGTAACCTCGTTTGTTGATTCCGACGGCAATGGACAAAAGGAAGACATGCCCGCTGAAAGCTGGCTGATTTCGCCCAAAATGGACTTTACGAGCGTTGATAGCGCGTATGTAAGCTTCGACTACATCTTGCGCTACGCCAATGCTTCGGAACTCGAAAGCCATTATCAGGTGCTCGTGAGCAAGGACTTCAATGGTGTGCCCACGCAAGCCAACTGGACGGCTCTCCCCTTCAAGGCCCAACAAGGTACCGACTGGGATACCTGGTACAAAACGGGTAAACTCAGCATTCCGGCTGAAATGATGAAGCAACCCGGCGTAACTGTTGCACTCCGTTACAAAACAACCAAGAAGGCCGCAACCTGGGAAGTGAAGAACTTCAAGGTGATGAAGGGCAATGGCGAAGAGAACCCCGGTGGAGGTGAAGGCGACAAGCCCGTTGAACCTACGGGAAAGAACCTGCTTGAAAATGCCGGTTTCGAGGATTGGACCGATGGTGTGCCCAACGCATGGAAGTCGACCAACTCAGCCAGCAACGCCAAACTCACGCAGAGCACGGAAGCTCGCAGCGGAAAATTGGCCGTATCCGTAGGTTTTGATGAAAAGTACGCCAAGCGCCTTGCTTCGAAGGAATACACCCTCAAGGCCGGTACCTACAAGTTCACGCTTAACGTCAAGGGCGATGGTCAGGTACGTTTGGGTTATGCCATTGTGGAAGCTAATGGTTCGATTGCCGGTGGCGATAGCTATAAGTATGGCTCTCACACTTCGACCACAGCCGGCGAATGGACCGAAGCGTCGTACACCTTTACGCTCACCGAGCAAACCAAGGTGAACCTTGTGATGATGAACCCCAAAACCACTTCGTACGCCACAGCTTCTGAAAAGCTCGTTGACGATGCTTCGCTCGTAACTAGCGATGGCGGTATCGTTGAAGGTGGCGACCAAGGCGGTGATCAAGGTGGCGACCAAGGTGGCGATAAACCCGAAGTTCCCCAAGCTGGCAACTTGCTTGAAAATGCCGGTTTCGAACTCTGGACGGGCGATGCCCCCACGGCATGGAAGTCGACCAACTCGGCCAGCAACGCCACACTGACGCAGAGCACGGAAGCTCGCAGCGGAAAATCGGCCGTAATCGTAGGTTTCCATGCACAGTACAGCAGACGCCTTGCTTCGAAAGAATATGTGCTTAAGGCTGGTACCTACACCTTCACTCTCTATGTCAAGGGCGATGGTCAGGTACGTCCGGGCTATGCCATTGTGGAAGCTAACGGTTCGATTGCCGGTAGCGACAGCTATAAGTACGGCGGCTACACCTCGACTACTGCTGGCGAATGGACTAAGGTTACTTATGAGTTTACGCTCACCGAGCAAACCAAGGTGAACCTCATCATGATGAACCCCAAAACCACTTCGTACGCCACAGCTTCTGAAAAGCTCGTTGACGATGCTTCGCTCACCACAACCGATGGTGGCATCGTAGGCTAATGCTCCTTGGCACTTGCATAAAGGTGCCGTATCCATCATTTTTTTTGAAAACTACTACCGTTGTCGTACGTTGAACTTTCTGCCGACACACATACGTCAAGGCAAGAAAACTGCGTGACAATGGTAGTTTTTTCGGTTCTGTAATGTATGGCTAATTTTTTAAGTTGCACTCTTGGCCGTAACTCTTAAACAGCAAGCCGCACGGCAGGTGAAATGATGTGAAATATGTGGTTTGTTTTTCCATTTTCCAGCCGTAGTTTAAGTCACGCAGTGGGCCATCGTCAAAATTTACTCCGCGATTGTCCGAATTAGTTCCGATTTTGTTGAAATTAGTTCCGTGCTTGTTGAAATTAGTTCCGAGCTTGTTGAAATTAGTTCCGTGCTAGTTGAAATTAGTTCCGAGCCAGTTTAAAGAATCTCGGAATTGCTGATAATCAGCGTTTTCAAAAATAAGCTCAAGTAGGTTTCCCACACGCCGAATGTGGCTTGGAATGAAGATAAAGGCGAACAACCTATTTTTTACGTTTGTTTACCCATTTGTTAAATCAGCCCTGCGCGTAATAAGCAGCGAAATGCTTCGCAATTCAAAGTGATTGGAGGTTACACTTGGGAGAGTAGGTGGATGCGTATGCCCAAAATGGCTATTGCCATTACCCACACAAGTTGTGACAGAACCGTTTTTCCCTTTTATCCATCAAAGAACACAATGCAAAAAACAATCATCAACCTTTTCAGCCGTCTGTGCTTGGTAGCCCTGCTGCCCTTTCTGTCAGCCTGCGGTGGCGACGACAACGACATACAGTTTGGCGAAGAAAACGGACAGGGTAGTGGAGGAGTGGTAGTAACCCCCTCGCGCAACATTACCTCGCGCATGGAAACCCCCGAAGTAAAAACCAACGGCACTACGCAGCTCGTGCAGCATAGCACCACCACTTCGAGCGGACGCGAGGTCATGGCCTACTGTTTAGAATACGACAAACGCCAGCACCATTCGCGCTGGGTAGCCTTCCGTTTCGATGGCGACACCCGCGCCCGCAATGTGTCGCGCTCCGACGAACCTTTTGCCGACGACCCCAAACTCAGTGCCGACCTCCACATCGGCAGTCGTGGCTTTGGTAGCGGCTACGACCGCGGCCACCTTTGCGCCTCGGCCGACCGCCTTTACTCGCGCGAGGCCAACGAACTCACCTTTTTCATGAGCAACATGTCGCCGCAGATGAGTGCCTTCAACCAAGGCTATTGGGTAACGCTCGAAGGGCTGGTACAAAAACTCGGACGCAATGTCTCCTTTGCCGACACCCTTTATGTAGTCAAAGGCGGAACCGTAGCCGACAATCAAGTTAAAACCCACCTGACGCGCCCCAACGGCACGCGTGTGGCTGTGCCCAAGTATTACTACATGGCCCTGCTCAAGGTAAAAAATGGCGTTTATTCATCGGTAGCTTTCTGGATGGAGCATAAAAACTATGGTTACACTTACAAGAACCCCGCTCCCCTGACCGAAATCAAAAAGCACGCCTGCACCGTCAACAGCCTGGAGCAGAAAACGGGCATCAACTTCTTCCCAAACTTGCCCAACAACGTTGAAGAAAGCGTCGAAGACCAACTCATTACCTCCAACTGGGGCATGCAGTAAACTGTGAATCCCCCATATAAACCGGTGCCTTAAAATCATTTTCAACATTTGTCTGATGTGCTGAAAATGATTTTAAGGCACCGGTTCTGTTAGCAGGAACTTATGGCGAGAAACTTTAAGTAGGTGTTCAAAAATATTTAGCAATCATCCGCAAGCAAGAGGGGCCGCAATCGGCCGACTCTTGCTGCAGATAATGCGGAAAAGAATGAATCAACATACTATACAGATAAAGATTAAATCCTTCGTTTCGGATTTTTGTTAAATCGCCATTGCACGTGTAGCATCCAGTAATTCGGAATGCTTCTGCGCCATGATTCCATGCGGCCTTGTCCGTTGAGTTGGTAGGTCACGTTGTTCAGGTTGTGCAAAATGTCGAAGCCTTGAAGTTTGAAGTTCAGTTTACCCTTCATGATGGCACGCGATAGCGCAATGTTCCAAACAAAGTCGTCGGTGTTCATTTCAGCACTGTCATATCCTCGGCGCGAATAGATTTTAAGAATAAAGTGGGAATTCCCCTGTCTTTAGGCAGGGGATGATAGCGCAGTATTGGAGCGGAGCTT
>Monroe_p2__coassemble_754_pt1 | contig 28758 bp, 20 predicted proteins | sample Monroe_p2__metabat2_low_PE_026 | metagenome-assembled genome bin Monroe_p2 | reverse complement strand
TAGAAGAGATAAATCTCCAAATCAAATCTTCGTCAGAAAAGTTTAGACGACTTCAGTATGTTTGAATCGTCTGTTTTGAACTGATGTGAAAGAAATTTATGTAATTCGCTAATTTTTTACTGTGTTTCTCTTTGATATTTTCGGTTTGATGAATATTATCATTTAACTTTGCCTAAAGTCCTAATAAAGTTCACAATGGAAAAAAAATAAGTAGGTGTTCATAATTATTTTTACATTTGAATGGTGTACAAATACCTCTCAGCCTTCCCTTGAGATGTTGCGCAAAATAGCACAGGTTCTTGATGTGGAAATAAAAGACCTGCTTTGGCCTTTGAAGGAGTAACGCATTTCGAATAACCATAGACAGCATAGCATTGAATCATGGAGCAACCCAAACTAATCAATAACGTCAATGAACTTGTAGCAGATGATTTGAAGGCACGACTTTCAAGTCACAGCCGTATATCCATTGCAGCGGCATCCTTTTCCATTTATGCCTTTGAAGCTTTGAAGAAAGAATTGGAGGAAATAGATGAGTTGCGTTTTATCTTTACTTCGCCTACTTTTATAAAGGAAAAAACCAAGAAGGAAAAACGGGAGTATTACATACCGAAACTCAATCGCGAACGGAATCTTTACGGAACAGATTTCGAAGTGCGGCTGCGCAATCAGTTGTCACAAAAAGCGATTGCCAAAGAATGTGCGGCCTGGATTCGTAAAAAGGTACAGTTCCGCTCCAATGCTTCCTTAGAACAGATGGGTGGTTTCCTGCATGCAGAAGATGAAGACCAGCACGTGTATGTACCGTTCAATGAATTTACTACTGCGCAGTTGGGTTGCGAGCGTGGTAATGAGCTGTACAATGTGGTCAACGTATTGTCTTCTCCTACAGCCGATGCTTATCTTCGTATTTTCAATGAGCAATGGGACAATGACGAGAAGTTTGAAGATGTTACCCAGCGCGTACTTGAATACATCGAAACGGTATATCAGGAGAATGCACCTGAATACATCTACTTCATTACACTCTACCATATCTTCAATGAGTTTCTGGAGGATATTTCAGAAGACGTGCTTCCGAATGAACGTACCGGTTTCAAGAACAGTGTTATTTGGAGTAAACTCTACAATTTCCAACGAGATGCGGCACTGGCTATCATCAATAAGCTGGAGAAATATAACGGCTGTATTTTGGCAGATAGCGTTGGTTTGGGAAAGACCTTTACAGCCTTGGCTGTTGTGAAGTACTACGAAAATCGAAACAAGTCTGTCTTGGTGTTATGCCCGAAGAAGTTGAATGACAACTGGCAGACGTTCCGGGCAAATTATAAGAACAACCCGATAGCGGCCGACCGTCTGCGTTATGACATCCTTTTCCATTCCGATTTATCACGCGACAAAGGGCAAAGCAACGGGTTGGATTTAGCGCACATCAATTGGGGAAATTATGACCTGATTGTGATTGATGAAAGCCACAATTTCCGGAATGGAGGAAATATAGATGAGGAAGAAGGACAAGAGGACGATACCGACCGCAAAGAAAACCGCTACCAGCGTCTGATGAACCGGGTGATTCGTCAAGGGGTCAAGACCAAGGTGCTGATGCTGAGTGCTACACCTGTGAACAACCGTTTCAACGACTTGAAAAATCAGCTGCAGCTGGCTTACGAGGGGAAAGTGGAAAACATCAATGCGGCGCTGGATATGGAACGCAGCATCGATGAGGTGTTCCGTAATGCGCAAACGGTCTATAACCGTTGGGCCAAACTGGATGTTAAGGAACGTACCACCGAAAGACTCTTGAATGAATTGAGTTTCGACTTTTTCCAACTGCTGGATGCAGTCACCATAGCCCGCAGCCGCAGTCATATCATGAAGTATTACGACACGAAGGATATAGGCGATTTTCCGGCCCGTCTGACACCTGTTTCCCGGCGGCCAAAGCTGACAGATTTGAATCATGTCATCAATTTCAAGGATATTGCCGAACAACTCAACGAACTGAACCTTTCCATCTATACGCCTTCGCTTTATCTGTTTGAGAGCGTACGTGGAGATTACACCATCGACTACGAAGGCAATGGCCACTTGTCTATTGACGGACGAGAAAAAGGATTGCGTAAGTTGATGGCTACCAATCTGCTGAAGCGATTGGAAAGTAGCGTCAATTCCTTCCGGCTTACCTTAACGCGTATCTGCGAATATATCAACGAAACGATTGAAGCTATCAATCGCTATGAATCGACTCATTCCGAAAGCTTGATGATGGTTGCCGAGTTTTCCGAGGACTGGGATATGGCAGATAGCGAGGCGGATGTATTTGCCACGCGCAAGTCGAAAATCAGTTTGCGTGACATGGATTATGTGTCCTGGCGTAAGGATTTGAAAGCCGATTTGGAAAAGTTGAATTTGCTGCTTTTGCTTTTAAAGGACATCACTCCCCGGCACGATGCAAAGTTGCAGATGCTGATTGAGGACTTGAAACAAAAATTCAGTCACCCCCTCAACGAAGGCAACAAAAAGGTACTGATTTTTACGGCTTTTGCCGATACTGCCGACTATTTGTACACGGAATTGGCCGCTCGCATCAAGCAGGAATGCGGCTTGAATGTAGCCTTGATTACAGGTACTACGGAGGGACGGTGCACCATTCCCAAGTTTCCGCTCTCCTTCAACAACGTATTGACTTGGTTCTCGCCGGTTTCTAAGGATAGAGCGAGTCTGTACCCGAAAGCTACCGAAGAAATTGATGTACTCATTGCCACTGACTGTATTTCCGAAGGTCAGAACCTGCAGGATTGTGACTACTTAATCAATTACGATATTCACTGGAATCCGGTGCGTATCATTCAGCGCTTCGGCCGTATTGACCGTATCGGCTCACACAACCGGCAAATCCAGTTGGTGAACTATTGGCCGGATATGGAACTGGACGACTACATCAAGCTGAAAGGTCGTGTAGAAAGCCGTATGAAGGCTACCGTTCTGACTTCCACCGGCGACGATAACCTGCTTAGTGCCAATGAAAAAGGCGACTTGGAATACCGACGTAATCAGTTGCGTCAGTTGCAGCAATCAGTCGTTGACATTGAGGAAATGGACACCGGCATCAACATTATGGACTTGGGTTTGAACGAATTTCGTTTGGACCTCCTGGCTTACCTGAAGGACCATCCCGATATTGAGCATGCTCCCTTGGGAATGAGTGCGGTGGTTGAACATACTGCTCTGATACAGCCGGGCGTTATTTTCATTCTGAAGAACCGCAGCCATGCGGTCAATATCGACCGGAAGAATCTGTTGCACCCGTTCTACATGGTGTATTTGTCAGAAGCAGGCGACGTGGTTTGCGACTATCTGCACCCCAAGCAGTTGCTGGATGCAATGCGTCATGCTTGCAAAAACAAGAACGAATACGACCCGTTGCTTTGTGCTGCCCTGAACAAGGAAACGGCAGATGGACGCAAAATGGATAAGTACAGTGCCTTGTTGCAGAACGCCATTGACAGCATTCTGGAAGTGAAGACCCATAGCGACATCGACAGTTTGTTTTCGTTAGGAGAAACCACGGCTCTACGCGGCGAAATCAAGGGACTGGACGACTTTGAATTGATCACCTTTTTAATCATCCGTTGAGGCCTATGATTGATTTACACTTTCCAGAGGCCACCCAAGTAAACCAGATTGTTCCGAAAACGGCCTTCTACCGGAATCTGGAAATAAATGCCCTTTTGCGCCAACATTTTGTAGAGGATGTGGAACGTATCGTTTGGTTGGCAAAGTTAGCTCCCTCTACGTTGAATGTGGAGGACGGCAAGACGGTACACGAAATCACAGTGTTTCATGTGCTGCTGAAAGCCAAGGAGGTGCCGGATGATGTGTTCACGGCCATCGACCGGCAGCTGCCGCGTCATGTGCTCTTTGTGCTGCAATATGCCGGGGAGTGCCGCCTTTTGTTGAACTACAAGGAATGGCTGGATGCAGCCAAGGGTACTTTTCGTATACTGAAAACCTTCCGTACGGATTGGTGTTCGGCTGAGGCACTTTCCCTTCAGTTGGAAGGAACGAACCTTGACAAGGTTTACGAATCGTTTGCCGGACAGATTTCCGGTTTCCGTACGCGCACGGCTGACGATACCAAACGTCTGATTGAGTTGCAAAAGCAATTGGCACAAAAGCAGCGGAGCATTGAAGCCCTGCAAAAGAAGGTGCGAGCGGAGAAGCAATTCAACCGACAGGTACAACTGAATGCAGAGGCGCGCGTATTAAAGCGTGAATGGGTATCTTTGCAGGAAGAAATAAACAAATTGAAACAACAACAATCAAAAAAGCAATAATTATGAGTTCAGAGATAATCGGTCACTTGGAGTTGAATTCTGCTTCGGGTACGCAGTTGAATATGGAGGCACTCTATCAGATTGTGCCTTCTGTATTTACCGAAGCTCGTGATGCCAAGACGGGCGAAATTGCTCGTAAGGTAAATTTCGACGCTTTGCGTGCCTTGTTGGGCGATGCCGTAAAGGAAGAAGGGGGCGAAAGCTACCAGTTTACGTGGGTGGGCAAAAAAGCTGCCAAAGCAGAAGCGGCTCGGCCTACGGACAAGACCCTGCGCCCGGTGGTGGAGGATTCGGTGGATTGGAATAACACCAAGAACCTGTATATTGAAGGCGACAACTTGGAAGTGCTAAAGTTGTTGCAGCGTTCTTATATGGGGGGGGGTAAAAATGATTTACATCGACCCACCTTACAACACGGGTAACGACTTTGTGTATAACGATGACTTTGCGCGCACGGCAGCTGAGGAGGATTTGGAAGCAGGTAATGTGGACGAATTGGGCTTGCGCTATCGGAAGAACACGGATTCGAATGGTAAGTTTCATTCGGATTGGTGCTCGATGATTTATTCTCGGTTGTTGGTGGCAAGGTCGCTGCTGACGGAGGATGGGGTGATTTTTATTTCGATTGATGATAATGAGGTGCGCAATTTGCGTAACATCTGTGATGAGGTGTTTGGGGAGGGTAATTATCTCTCTACATTAGTATGGGAAAGAGCCTTTTCACCTAAAAATGATGCCAAATACATATCTAATAGTCATGATTATATTGTCATGTATGCCAAATCCATTGATAATTTTACGATAGGACGTCTGCCGCGTACAGAGGAAGCAAATGCGCGTTATTCAAATCCAGATAATGATCCGAGAGGCGTTTGGCAATCAGATAATTTGACAGTAAAAACATATTCTCCCTCAGGTGATTATCCCATCACGCTTCCTTCCGGAAGAATAGTTGAGCCTCCAGCAGGACGCTGCTGGAGGCTCTCAGCAAAAGCTTTTGCTGAGAGACTTCAGGACAACCGAATATGGTTTGGTGCAGATGGTAATGGTACTCCTCGTATTAAACGATTTCTTCATGAATTAAAGTTTGATGGAATGGCTCCTACCTCAATACTTTTCTATAAGGATGTGGGACATAGTCAAGAAGGAGCTCAAGAAGTAATTAAACTATTCGGAGATAAAGGTGTGTTTGATGGCCCAAAGCCTGTAAGACTGATGCAGCGTTTAATTACACTAGCTAACCTGAATGATGACTCTATCGTTTTGGATTTCTTTTCAGGTTCAGCCTCCACAGCACATGCTTTAATGAAAACCAACGCAGAGAAAGACTCACATTGTCGATTTATAATGGTGCAGTTACCTGAAGAAGTAAGTGACACCAAGAAAAATCAAGATTATAATACAATTCCTGAAATAGGAAAGGAACGCATCCGCCGTGCCGGAAAGAAAATCAAGGAAGAAAATCCTTTGACGACTCAGCATCTCGACACCGGTTTCCGCGTCTTCCGCTTGGACGAAAGCAACTATTTGGAAGTGAAGAAGTCGCCGAAGGAATACGACCAAGATATGTTGGGACTGTTTGTGGATAATATCAAGGCAGATAGAACAGATTTGGACTTGCTCTTCGGCTCGATGTTAGCCTGGGGCGTGCAGTTGGATATGCCGATGACTACCGAGCAAGTGGATGGTTGTACGGTTTACACGGTGAACGAAGGCGACTTGGTGGCTTGCTTCTCAGAGCCTATTACCGACAAAGTGATTCAAACAATGGCCGACAAGATGCCGCTGCGCATCCTGTTCCGCGACTCCTGCTTCACCGACGATGCCCAGAAAATCAACATCTACGAGCAGTTCAAGCAGTTGCTGGATTGGGCGGACGATGAGGCCTTCAAGAATATCAAAGTGATTTAAAAAGAAAGAAATGGAAGAGCAAAACAATAAGATACTCATCTATACAGGTGCGGATGGCCTAACCAAGATAGATGTGAAGTTGGAAGAGGAAACACTTTGGCTGACGCAGGCACAGATGTGCGAACTGTACCAGACTTCCAGAACGAATGTGGTAGAACATATCAGACATATCTATGAAGAGGGAGAATTGCAGGAAGAGGCAACCTGTCGGAAATTCCGACAAGTTCGCCAGGAAGGTGAGCGCATGGTGAGCCGGGAAATCCCTTACTACAACCTCGATATGATTATCGCCTTGGGTTATCGCGTGCGCTCCATCATCGCTACCCGCTTTCGCCAATGGGCCACTCAGCGGCTGAAGGAATACATCACCAAAGGTTTTACGATGGATGACGAACGGCTGAAGAAATTGGGCGGAGGCGGTTATTGGAAAGAACTGATAGAACGCATCCGCGATATTCGCGCCACAGAGAAGGTGTTCTATCGGCAGGTGTTGGAAATCTACGCCACGAGCATTGACTATGACCCTCGTGCATCGGTGTCGCAGGAGTTTTTCAAGAAGGTGCAAAACAAGATTCACTATGCCATACACGGACACACCGCCGCCGAACTCATCGTGGAGCGTGCCGACTCGGAAAAAGACTTTATGGGATTGTTTACCTTTAGGGGTAATCAGCCAACCTTGGCGGAAGCCCGTACGGCAAAGAATTACCTGGATGAGAAAGAACTCCGTGCCATGGGACAGTTGGTTTCGGGGTATCTGGACTTTGCCGAACGGCAAGCCGAAAAAGAAGTACCGATGACCATGGACGATTGGGCAAAGTACCTGGACCGCATACTCACTTCTACCGGTGAACAGCTGTTGCAGGATGGAGGAAAGATATCTCATCTGGAAGCCATGGAGCATGCCACCACGGAATATAGAAAATACAAGCAACGTACGCTCAGCGATGTGGAACAGGATTATCTGGCCGCCATCAAAGCAATCAGTGATAAGGGCAAGAAAGGAGGCAAATCGTGAAAATAAAATATAAGCATCAACGCTTTCAGGCCGAAGCAGCCAAATGTGTGACCGACGTCTTTTTGGGGCAGCCTAAAAGCGAAGGCTTGGACAGCTTCCTGATGGACCAAGGAACAAACCGTGGATTATTTGAAGTGGAAGGGTTTGGAAACGCTCCGATAGCCTTGAGCCGCGACAGCCTTTGCGACAATGTCCGCAGCATTCAAATGGCCCAGGGCTTGAAGCCGATTGAACAGCTGCAGGGCGAAGGATTGACGCTGACCATTGAAATGGAAACCGGTACAGGTAAAACCTATACCTATATCAAGACGATGTTTGAACTGAACCGCCTTTATGGTTGGTCGAAGTTCATCATCGTGGTGCCCAGCATCGCGATTCGTGAAGGCGTGTTCAAGAGTTTTGAAAGCATGGCCGAGCACTTTGCCACGGAGTATGGCAAGCGCATGCAGTACTTTGTCTATGACTCCAAGCAACTTTCAAAAATCGACGGTTTTGCACAAGACAATGGTATCCATGTGATGGTGATTAACACCCAGGCTTTCAATGCTTCGTTGAATGAAGAGAAGAACCAGGAAGGCCGTAAGGGTGATGCTGCAGCCCGTATCATCTTCTCCCGTCGCGATGAATTCGGTTCTCGCCGACCGATAGATATTTTGGCTAAGACCAACCCTATCCTGATTATCGACGAGCCGCAGAGTGTGTTGGGAACAGACAAGAAGAATGCCACCCGTAAGGGTATCGAGCTCTTTCATCCGCTCTTCAAACTGCTTTACAGTGCTACGCACCGCAAAGATGACATCTATAACCTCGTGTTCCGTCTTGATGCCATCGATGCCTTCAACAAGAAACTGGTGAAGAAGGTAGAAGTGCGTGGCGTACACCAAGTGGGGTCTACAGCAACCAACGGTTATGTATTTCTGGATGAAATTGTTATCAGCAAGGGAAATCCAAGAGCCCGTATCGGGTTTGACGTAAAAACGGCCAACGGTACGCGCCAAGTGCTGCGTCTGGTAGATGAACATTTCAACTTGAAAGAACAGAGCGGCGGACTGCATGAATACGATGACAACTATGTGATAAACCGCATTGATGGCTTGACCGGCACAATTCATTTCCTGAACGGCTTGACACTACAAGAGGGAGAAATGGTGGGAGCTGCCAACGAAGATTTGGTGCGCCGTATGCAAATTCGTGAAACAATTAAGACGCATTTGGAACGGGAACGCCAACTGTTTCCCAAGCATATCAAGGTGCTGTCGTTGTTCTTTATTGACCATGTAGAGAATTACCGTATCTATGACAAGGACGGAGCAGAGAAAGGAAAGTATGCCCAAATATTTGAGGAGGAATACCAGCGAGCTTTGCAGGAATTTATGCCAACCTTTACGGATGGCGAATACACCCGTTTCTTGTCTGACTATCGTAATGCGTGTGAAAACATTCACGATGGCTACTTCTCTGTCGATGGAAAAGGGAGAATTGTGGAATCTGGTACTAGGAAGGAGGGCCAAAATGAAGAACGAGGCTTCAACCTGATTATGAAGGATAAAGAGCGTCTGCTGAGTCAGGATTGTCCGGTACGTTTCATCTTTTCGCACTCGGCCTTGAAGGAAGGTTGGGATAACCCCAATGTGTTCCAGATTTGTACGCTGAAAGATACTTCTAACGAAATCAAGAAGCGTCAGGAAGTGGGACGCGGTATGCGTCTTTGTGTGAATGACAAAGGTGAACGCCAGGATGCCGATGTGTTGGGCGATGCCGTGTTTAACACGAATGTGTTGACCGTCATTGCCAGCGAAAGCTATGACGACTTTGCCAAGAAACTGCAGACCGAAATTGCAGAAGCTTGCGACAGCCGTCCGGTAGTGGTTACGGCTACCCTGTTTGCGGATGTGACTACACAAACCGAGGATGGCAAACTGATTAAGGTGACGACCGAACAAGCCTCTATCATTCATGAGGAACTGATTAAGCGAGACTATATTAAGAAAGGTAAATTGACCCAAAAGTTCTTTGACGAAAAGAAGAACGGCACTTTGAATTTTGGCGAGATGAATGCGATGAAGTCATTTATCGTCAAGCAACTCGACAAGGTGTTCAATCCGGATGACTACAAACCCGAAAACGGCAACAGAAAGAAGGAAGCCACCTTTAATCCAACCAACTTCCAGAAGAAGGAATGGCAGGAATTGTGGAAGCGCATCAATGTGCGCACCTACTATCAGGTGAACTTCGATACCACCAAGCTGATTGATAAGGCGGTCAAGGAAATCAACGACCATCTGAACGTTTCAGAAATCCGCATCATCGTTGAAAGCGGTTCGATGGAAAGTATTCGCGATAAGGAAGAATTGGAAGCCGGTGCTGCCATGTCTGCTGCCAAGGTACGCACCATTCGGGTGAGCGAGGCGGTAGGCAGCGGCGTAAAATATGACTTGATTGGTGATTTGGTGCAAATAACCGGTCTGACCCGTCGTACCATTGTAACCATCCTTCAGAGGATTGAACCAGGCAAGTTTCTTGAGTTCAAACTCAATCCGGAAGAGTTCATCATCAAGACCGGACGTATCATCAACGACTGCAAGGCACTTTCTCTGATTCAGCATATCAAGTACGAAAAACGGGAAAATACGTTTGAATCGGATATCTTCGAAGAAGCTACCTTACGTGGTGTGCTTGGAAAGAACGCCATTGAAAGCGAAAAGTCGCTGTATGATTTGGTGGTGGTAGATAGTGAAGGCATTGAAAAGTCGTTTGCAGAATCGCTGGAACAGGAGGATGATGTGGTGGTGTATTCCAAACTACCCAATGGTTTCTATATCAATACCCCGATGGGCAAGTACAATCCCGACTGGGCTGTTGCGTTCCGTGAAGGCAGTGTGAAGCACGTTTACTTCGTAGCAGAAACAAAAGGCAACGATATTGAAGTATCTCAACTGCGAGGTTCTGAAGATGCCAAGATTGAATGCGCCCGCCGTCATTTTGCCACTATCAGTACAGGCGAGGTAGTCTACAGTGTAGTCAAGACTTATCAGGATCTGTACAACGTAGTAACCAAGTAATCTGTATTGCATGAAAATGCTTATTCCTTAAAGTAGGTGTTTTGAGCAGTAGGTTGTTCAGTCTATATGCCCTTTACATGTCTGAACATGAGTGCTGTAAGCAGTACAAATGCGAAGTGACGAAAAGCACACAGTCCCGGCAAATGAAAACTTGTATATTCGTTTGCCGGGGCTGTGTGCTTTCTTTAGGTGGAAGGTGGGGGAGGAATGTTAGTTTGATGTTTCGCAGGTTGAGGGTTGTGGGGTGGATGATGCGGCCGTGAGTTCGGTGTAAATTTGCTGGAGTGTTTGCCGGAGTTGGGCTGGGGTGTTGAGGAGTGACCTGACTTCCTGCAGCCGTTGATGATTGGGCGATTCGGGAATCCAGAGTTTGAGATAGCCGTTGTCGCCATATTTTTCGATGAGGTGGTGAGCAGCTCGGGCAATTTGCGCTTGTTCGTTTAATTCGGGGTGGTGCGAAAGGCCGAAGAGCAGGGCGCGCGATAGAATGGTGTAGGGGTCGATGAGACGGTCGGCTTCGGCTACGATTTTGCCGTAAATGCTGCGCGGCTCGTGTGCGTTCGAGGCGCGGTGGTCCTCGACGGCCTCGGCCATCACTTCAATTTGTTCGGCATCGAACCATTGCTGCAGCGCATGGTCGCTGCGCAGGATGTGGCCCGAAACGAGGTGGTGCGTTTGGCGGTCGCGGCTGAGGCCGGTGTCGTGGTAGGCGGCAATGGTATAGACCATGTCGGGGTTGACGTCGTAATGTGCGGCCAATGCCATGCTGCGGTCGATGACGCTTAGTACGTGGTTGCGCTGGTGTGCCGGGTCGAAGGTGTCGTAAAGCGGAATGATGTGCGCTTCGATGTAGGTGCGTAGGGTAGGCGAGAGGGTGTGCATCTGTCGGGGAAATGAGGGGACGGGTTAGACGTATTCGATGGGGAGTTCGTGGGTGATGACAAGGTCGTCGGCAAATTGATCTTCGGGGTGATACACGATTTGCATACCGCGGTAAGCTTCGGGCACCTTCAGTGGGGTTTGGCGGTAGATGAGGCGGTCCCAGAGCGGGCGGCCGTAGTCGTAGGACGCACCGTCGAGCAGCAGGCGGTTGCTGAGGTGGTCAATTTGGTAGAATCCGCCACCGTAGCAAGTGTCGCCGGGTTCGAGCAGGTGTTTGTGTAGTCGGACGTCGCCCAGGCGGAAGTGGCCTTGGGCGGTGATGATGAATTTTTGTGCCATGTGAAGTTGAGAGTTTGGTGAGGGGGTATTTGTGGGATAGGGGTGAATGTGGCGCAGCGTGCAAGTTTGAGTTCAATTCTCTTTCATTCACCTTCCGTTAAACTCTTTCTTTTTGAGTTAAAGTATGAATCTAATGTTTTCGCTATGTTGCAAGGTTGGCTGAATTGTAGTTCAAGGTCTGCGCCTTATTTTTTCATTTTAACTGCTTCTGATAGTTAAGTTGCCTTATTTGTTCATTAAGTATATGCAACTTGTCTATCAATTCTTTGAAAGATGGCACTGGGCCGTAAATCATGTGTTCACACATGAATCTGTAGTCATCTTGCCATAAATTAGTAATTTCCTCGTTGGGTACGATACATAGCGTGTCGGAATAAAGCTCGTCATAGTTGAAACCTTTCAAACCAATGAATTTGCGTCGATGCTCAAGGATACATCTATATAGTTTTTCGTTATGGATGGCCCTGTCTGCAATATTTTCCTTGGAGTTCATCATCATTGCTAAATCATATATATGACGAGACATTCGTTCGATTCTTACTACCTCTTTCTTGAATTCTTCATGCAACAGGAATACCTTTTCAAGAAATGTACGTTCGGGAATGACGGCATTCACCTCGAATGGATTTTCGGCAAATTGGGTCTTGCAGAAATAGGTATCCTCCGCAAAAACCAAGGAATTCTCTGCTGAGTGCAATATCTATGTCTTCGGAGAATCTGGCAATTAAGTTCCAGCATTTGCTGAGGCAGGTTCCTCCTTTGAAAGCAATATGTTCTGCGTATGGCAAAGCATGAAGAGCTTTTAAGACTTGAGTTACCCACCAATCTTTTTCGATACTTGAAGGTGGTAATCCACTTTGTAGCGCTACGGTATTGATAGCTTCGCGTTGCCTATCTTCTGGTATGTCTATGAATTTCATCGTGCAATTAGCATTTTGCGCACCCATGCAGGGGCAAGTTTTATATCATGTTTGAAATCATTGTCGTTAACATTTCTAGCGTGTTCTATAAGTACGTTGCGCTCTTCTTCTGTTATTTTATCTTCGCCTATAGTGCGCATGGCTGTTACAACAAGCATCATCAGCTCTGATTTATAAGAAAAGTTTTTGCCAGAAGAAGAATGTTTAAACAGGATACCGCGTCCATTTCCTATCTTTATCTGACGTGGTGCTCCATTTGTAAGGAATACTACATTCATGGGCATCTGTGTGGACAAACCGAGACGATTTAAGGCGTATGCTCCCATCGGTACAATCTTCGCTTTGTCTCGTTTGGCTATAGCTTGGGCGATATCTTCAACAGACGGGTAGATGATGCCAAGCCCAAACTCCTTGTCTTCTTTTGGATAATAATAGATGCCATGAGCCAACCGCACTAACGTTCCGCTAGTATACATTCGATGGAATGTTGACTTTACGGCTGATGGTGTTCCGCAGTCTGCATAGTCTTGTTGGAATACTATCGAACCACGCCCTTTCCCTCTAAGCCTCATTTCTATCTTATTTACAGTGCTTTGGCTTGCTGTTTGTACCATGTTTTTGAAACCTTTTTGTTATATTTTTGGTTCTAATAATCGGCAAAGATATCGTGTTTTGTTCAAAATGCCAAAACTTTCACTGAACATCGGTTTACGAACCGTATTTTTTAATGGAATTACAGTAATTAAGTATCTCAACGCCACCCGTTCATACTCTATCAGATAGGTTTAACTTTGTATTAGTTGCAAAAAAGTGTGGGGACTGCAGCATTTTGGTGAGGCCAAAAGTTGCTGCTTTGTACGTTTTGATAATCGGCATGAGATAAAATGTTATATCCCGATTTCATTTTTTTTCGCGTGTGGAAAATGCGCAGGAATGCCCGTATATAAAGGGCTGAATGCCCATTTTAAAGTGTGGAAAAATTTCGAGGTGCGATATTAGGCGGTCAAAAAATTTGGATTTCGGGATTCTCGTGTTGTATCTTTGCTGTCGCAATAAAGGTAGCACTGCAGCATTGATAAGCTGCACATTAGCCTTGACGGATGAAAAAACAATATTCCTTATTTATTCATTCTGCGTTCTTTGACATTTTGTTACAACAGAAAGTAAGGCAGGTAGGCCTGTCTGAAACCCGAGATGCATTGTTGAATTGTACCACATGCTTTTGCGACTGAACCTTAAGTTTACCTGAAGTTTAAAATAAAAAAGCGGAAATTCCCGGGTGTGAGAATTTCCGCGTGTAACATGTGGTGACCCCGTTGGGATTCAAACCCAAGACCTTCAGAACCGGAATCTGACGCTCTATTCAGCTAAGCTACGGGGCCGATTTGTAGTATAGCGGTTGCAAATGTACAATTATTTTTTGAAACGAAGCGCATTTTGGTAAAGTAAAAAGTTGATTTGCCTGTTTGGTGGTGTACATTGGCTGGTAAATGCGTATGACGGAATGCTACATGGCATTGGGCGTTCAAAAAAAAGAGCCGACCTTCACTATGAAAATGAGGTCGGCTCTTGGGCGTTTATACGTAGGTTATACGTTAGTTCTTTTGCTGTTCGGGAGCCTCGTCGATGAGGTCCATGAACTGGTCGAGTTTCGGCGTGATGATGATTTGGGTACGGCGGTTGCGCTGTTTACCCTTTTCGGTGCTGTTGTTGGCCACGGGGTTGTATTCGCCACGTCCGGCAGCGGTCAGACGCTTGGGGTCAACACCATACTCGTTTTGCAGGGCCTGTACGACAGATGAGGCACGGAGGGTAGAGAGGTCCCAGTTGTTGCGGATGTTCTTCTGCTTGATGGGCACATTGTCGGTGTTACCTTCAACGAGTACGTCGTAGTCTTTGTAGTCGCTGATGATTTTGGCGATTTTCGAAAGTGTTTCGCCGGCGCGGTCGCCAATTTCGTAGCTACCGCTCTTGTAGAGCATGTTGTCGGCAAGTGAAATGTAAACTACACCCTTGAGCACCTGTACGTCGACATCGTTCATTTCTTCGCGTGAGAGTGAACGGGTGAGTTTGTTGGTGAGTGCTTGGTTGAGTGAGTCGCTCTTGCTCTTGGCATCAACGAGCTGCTTGATAAACTTGTTCGAAGCGTTGATTTCGTCAACGAGTTTTGAAATGTTTACGTTGCCTGCCTGTACGTTGCTCTGGTATGAGTTCTGCAACTGGCTGTAAGCCTCGCGCATTTCCTTGTTGCGTGCCTGTTCATCGGCCAAGCGTTCGGCCAGGCTCTTTGAATTAGAGTTGCATTCGGCCAGGCTAACCTGTTTGTCGTTGAGGTCGCGCTGCAAACTTGCGTTTTCTGATTGCAGCGTCTGATACTTGGCTTGCATGTCGGCATACTGCTTTTTCGATACACAGCCCGTCATCAATAAGGCGATGGCCAGAGGTACAAAAAGTTTTAAGCGTTTCATAGATGTCGTTTTTATATATGTAATTAATGTTATAATCGGTTGTCGGCTTCGGGTTTGGTTGTCGGCTTCGGGTTTGCCGGAGGCTTGTTCCTGCGAAGAGCCGAAAGAGGGTGGGGAATGCGAAGGAATTGTTCCATACTTCTTGAAAAGTAATCTATTGGAAACGGAATTCCAGGGCGGTGTTTACCGGCTAATTACCGGATTACAGGGCGCAAGTTAGGCATTTTGGCTCAGAGGTGCAACATTAGTCGTTTGTTTTATGACTATTTTCAGACAAAAAGGTTTAATTTGATGGTTGTAATTGCTGTTTTGTCAAGTAAAAGCTATTTTTTGCATTTACACATTGTTCTAAATGAGCCACATTGCCATCAGGTTTTTGGGGAGTGCAGGCATGGGGTGTAGCTTTTTTGTTTGTGACTTTTGGGGGTGTAAATATTGGTTTAGCACTCGTTTACAAAGCAGTTACTAGTAGGAATATAGATATGGCGTATTCATTGGCTCAAAATACGGGATATTTCAAAAAAAAGACATAAAGTCTTGGGAAAATAGTCAAAAGTTAGTAATTTTGCTACGTGATTATAGTATGTATATCGTAGCGGAGCTATGGACTGATAGGGTCGCGTTGGCTTCGAAATGGTTGGTACTTAATTGCTGTTGCGTAGTAGTTTGCATGTCATGGTATGCATTGGAAAAGGTGATTTTTCGGTGTGTATTTTGCAATAAACTGCGTTCCATAGGAGTTTGCGAACAAGGATGAGCCAAAGGAATGGAACTTGATTTGCTGTTGGCTTCTTTTGTTTTGAACTTCGAGAGCAGACTATAGCTTTGGGTGCCGTGATGCTGTTGACAGTTGATGGTTATTCAATAGCCTGTGTGGATTTTGTAACGCTCACATAAAGTTGCTTTGTTCGAAAGCGGCGGACTGAAATGAGTTGAAAAAATAACGTGTAATCAAATTTGTTTCGTACAATTATACATACATATTATTTAAAAGGAAACGGATTGTATCGTGCGAAATTTTAGTCGGTTTTTATTTGACTGGTTTGATTTTATTTTTCTTCTCGTTGTCAGCATATTCCTCTGTTTTTTGATGTATGCAGGTCGTTATGCCTTATTCTCTGTGATAAGTGTGCAGTTTGAGTCTGTTTTACATCAATCAGAAGAGGAATGTTCATGTGTGTTCAAACAGGTTTGATGGCATTGGTAGAAAGAGTTTCTGTTTTTTCTCCCATTTCATCGTAGTCAGTTCTCATTGGGTTTTCCTTATAAAATACAAGGATGTTTGGCCGGTGGGAATGCTTGAAACGATGCTGCTCGATGATCATTTGTGTGTTCTTGTGGGATACACGGGTGTGATGTAGATTAGAAGAAGGCAAACTAAACTATCAGGGTTTGGTTGCGTTCTTTGTATTATTTATGGGTTGGCACTATTTCTGGTGAATAGGATGGCTTTTACCATTGATGAGTATTGGTTTATAAAAACAAGAAACCTTATAAACATTGGTTTTCGGTTATGCTTTACTCAGAGCAGTGTTGTTTGCCCTTCAATATTCATAAGTAGTATGCCATCTGTAAAAGTTCGTTTCGAAAGGAGTAAACAGCATGAGGAACGTGGCAGTATATATTACCGTATATATTACGGCCACAACCGCAGGTTCGAGTTTTCGGCACGTATTTTGTTGCCGATTGAGGCTTGGGATGCTCAGAATCGGTGCGTTTTTGAGCATGTTCCGGGAGGGTATGAGGCCCAGACTCGTATTCGACATGATGTAGAATTGCTGGATCGTATGATTGCTGACGAGAATCAAATCGCGACAGCATCTTCGTTGGGCAATTTGGTGAAACGCTTTAAGAAAATAACTCAAAACAGAGCACTGAACTTAGTTAACATGTCGAATGTAGCGAAAGCTGAGAGCCAGACAACGTGAAAACGCTTTTGTTATTCAGTTTGGCCGAACCGCATCCTACAAACTATACGAAATAAACAGCCTTACACCTTTAATTTATGAGAGAAACGAACTCACCTGTTAATCAGCCTGTTCAGTCAGATGCTGATGTTGAAACTACAATCGGTTTGACTGATTTGTGGTCAATGTGTATAACCCGCTGGTACTGGTTTTTGCTTTCGCTGGTCGTTGCGTTGGTAGTAGCTGTGGTGTATTTGATGAGTGCACCCGTTGTTTACACACGCAATGCTTCGGTACTGGTAAAGGAAGATGCGAAGAACAGCAGTTCCATGTCGGGAGGTGTTTCGAGTGAATTGTCGAATATCGGCATTTTGCGTACGAACACCAATATTAACAATGAAATCATCACGATGCAGTCGCCTGTTATCATGACAGAAGTGGTGAAACGACTTGGGTTGAACAATGTGTACAGCGTGAGACGTGGCTTGCGTACGGTTAATCTGTATCAGGACAGTCCGATAGCTGTTACGTTTAATCAAAACGCAACACATGCAGTTTCGTTCGTGGTGAATCTGGTTTCAGATTCGCAGTTCGAAATCACCCATTGTAAGCTGGATGGAAAAAAAATTGAAGGAAGGTTCAAAGGTAATTTTAATGCTACCGTACACACGGCATGTGGCAATGTAACGTTGAGTCGTACGAAGCATTTTGGCAAGGAATACGTAGGAGAAGAAATCCACTTTTTTCATACCCAACCAAACCTCCTGGCTGATGCCTACCTGAGCCAGCTTAGCATTTCGCTCAATTCAAAGGAATCGACCGTGGTGGATTTGAGTATCAAGGACGAATCACCCAAAAAGGCTGAGGACATTCTTAACACGCTTATCACTGTGTATAACGAACAGTGGGTGCAGGACCGTAACCTGGTGGCCGAAAGCACTTCGCAGTTTATCAGTGAGCGTTTGGCTGTGATTGAAGCAGATTTGGGACATGTCGACAACAACATTTCGTCGTATAAAAGCCGGAATTTGCTGCCCGACGTACAGCAGGCTTCGAACATGTATATGACGCAGGCTCTGAATAACCAGACAACGCTGCTTACGCTCAATAACCAGAGAGCTATGGCACAGTTTGTGCTGAATGAATTGCAGCAAAAATCGTCGGACCAGACATTGCCTTCGAATTCGGGACTTGCCAACGTGAATGTGGAAAACCTGATTACTGAATACAACAGCATGGTGCTTGAACGCAACCGTCTGATTGCCAATAGTAGCAAGGAAAGTCCGGTGGCTGCCGACATGGGCCGTTCGCTGAAAAATATGCATCAGGCCATTTACGAGTCGCTGAATAATCACATTGCTTCGCTCAATACGCAGATTGAAAGCTACCGGAAACAGGAGCGCACAACAACGGGACAGTTGGCTTCGAATCCGAATCAGGCTAAATATTTGCTTTCGGTGGAACGTCAGCAAAAGGTGAAGGAGTCGCTCTACATTTATTTGCTGCAGAAACGCGAAGAAAACGAACTGTCGAAAGCCTTTGCTGCCTACAACACGCGCATCATTACACCGCCGCGCGGCAGCGTGTTCCCCACTTCGCCCCGCAAGCCCATGATTTTGCTGGTGGCATTTGCCTTGGGACTGGCTGTGCCCGCCGGACTGATTTATCTGATGATGACGATGAATAATAAGGTGCGCGGCCGAAAGGATTTGGAAGGATTGAATGTGCCCATTGTCGGCGAAATTCCCTTGTATGGCGATACGCACCGCCGCTTGTTTGGTCGTCGGAATAAAACGACGAAGACCATGGTGGTGGAAGAAGGCAATCGCAACGTAATCAACGAGGCATTCCGCGTGTTGCGTTCGAATATTAATTTTATGTCGAAACCCGATGGCCCGAAGAGTCAAGTGTTACTTGTCACTTCCTTTAATCCTGGCAGCGGAAAGTCATTCATTACAGTAAACATGGCTGTTTCGTTTGCACTCAAAGGCAAGAAGGTGCTCCTTATCGACGGTGATATGCGCCACACAACGCTTTCAACTTATTTCGACGCACCGAAAGTGGGCTTGAGCAACTATTTGAACGGCAATGTCGAGAATTGGCAAGATGCTGTGGTGCAGTCGGATAAATTCGAAGGCTTGAGCGTGATACCGGTTGGCATCATTCCGCCGAACCCCACCGAATTGTTGGACAATGGCCGTTTCGCTACATTGATCGAGGCTGTGCGTGACCATTTCGACTATGTGTTTATCGACTGTCCGCCTATCGAAATTGTGGCTGATACGCAAATCATCGAAAAGCAGGTAGACCGCACGCTCTTTGTGGTTCGTGCCGGACTGCTTGACCGCACGATGTTGCCCGAACTTGAACGTATTTACCATTCGAAACGTTTCAAGAACGTTAGCATTGTGCTTAATGGTACCGAAAAACTGAATGGCCGTTATGGCTATCGCTATGGTTATCGCTACGGCTACAGCTATGGTCGCGGTTATAATTAAAAAAAAGTTTTACTGCGGGGCTGCTGCATGGGCCATGTATCAGCCTCGCCGCAAAGCAGGAAACTAATTAATACAAACTCATGATTTCAAAAATTTCGAATTGGTATTTTTCGAAAGACGCACTGCCATACTGGTGTGTTTTCGCACTCGATTGTTTGATAGTATTCTTTTCAGACATTTTCGTGTATGCCCTTAACAATGGAGCAGTGACAACGGCACAGGACATTGTTCCTTTAAGTGCGGCATTTGCAGTTTACTTGCTTTTTTATGTAGTGGGTTTTGCAGCTTTTCATACCTATTCGGGCGTTTTGCGCTATTCATCGTTTAATGACTTACACCGCATTACGTTTGCCATGCTTTTGGGCTTGGGACTTACGGTGGTAGCCAAATACGGTTTGAATTCCGATTCCTGGATTTTTGCCATCCGCATGAAGGATTTAGGCCTTTCGGCATTGATGGCAACGTGCTTGATGTGGTTGCTTCGCGCATTGGTCAAGTATATGTATGACAATGCACGTAAGAATAAAAAGAGCAAGCGCGTATTCATTTACGGTGTGAAAGAAGGCGGTGTGGCTATTGCCAATAGTATGCTTCACCGCGATAGCCAACACACTTACGTTATCAAAGGTTTTGTGGCCGATGATGGCGACATGGACATTCAAGGCCGCCGGTTGATGGGTTCCCCCATTTTCCCCAACGATGAAAACCTTATAAGCATCATGCAGAGCCGCGGTGTGAAATCGTTGCTGGTTTCGCCGCTCAAAAATGAGTCTATCCGCAATAATCCTGATATCGTGGAAAAACTGATGGATGCCGGTATTCACATCTTTATGTTCTCGGGCATGCAGGAATGGAACGGCAAGGACGACCTTGACCACCGTCAGCTCAAGGAAGTGGACATTGAAGACTTGCTGCCGCGCGATAAAATTGAAATCGACTTGAATGTTGTTGAAAAGCAACTTACCGGTAATACGATTCTCGTTACAGGTGCTGCTGGTAGTATCGGTAGCGAAATTGTACGCCAGGTTGCCCAGTTCCGTCCGAAACGTCTGGTACTTATTGACCAGGCCGAAACTCCGCTGCATGATATCCGCCTGATGATGGCTCGCCAATGGCCCAATGTCGAAGCCGAAACCATCGTGAGCGATATTTGCATGAAGGAACGCATGGAAGAACTTTTCGACATTTACCGTCCTGATTATGTGTTCCATGCCGCAGCTTACAAGCATGTGCCCATGATGGAGAATAATCCGGGCGAAAGCGTGCGCAACAATATCGATGGAACGCGTGTCATTGCCGACTTGGCGGTGAAATACGGCACGAAGAAGTTCGTGATGGTTTCGACCGATAAAGCCGTGAATCCGACGAACGTAATGGGATGTTCCAAGCGTATTTGCGAAATCTACGTGCAAAGCCTTGACAAAGCCATTAAGGATGGTAAAATCAAGGGCGTTACGCAGTTTGTTACCACGCGTTTCGGTAATGTGCTGGGTTCAAACGGATCGGTAATTCCTTTGTTCCGCGAACAGATTCGTCGCGGTGGTCCGGTTACGGTAACGCACAAGGACATCATCCGCTTCTTCATGCTCATTCCTGAAGCCTGCAAGCTTGTGCTTGAAGCAGGAACCATGGGTAATGGTGGCGAAATCTTTGTGTTCGATATGGGTAAACCGGTTCGCATCGTTGACCTTGCCAAGCGCATGATTCAGTTGAGCGGTGCCAAGGACGTGGAAATTAAGTTCACCGGCTTACGCGACGGTGAGAAACTCTACGAAGAGGTGCTTAACGAAGAGGAAACGACGAAACCGACTTTCCATCCTAAAATTAAGATTGCTCAGGTACGCGAGTATGATTATACTGAGGTGTCTGACCACATTGATTCCCTCGTTGCTTCGAGCATTCAAGAAACCGATATGCAGATTGTGAAACGCATGAAGGATTTGGTTCCTGAATTCAAGAGCAAACATTCAAAATACGAAGTTTTGGACAAAGCTGAATAAACTTTGATCATTCTGCTTCGTTACTGATGTGCAATAAATGATAAGCCTTGGTTCGGCAGCAAATAGCTGTTTTGAACCAAGGCTTTTTCGTTGCTGTGAGCATATAGGGGTATATGCGTTCGATAGAATTTTAGCCTTCACGAATGAAAAACCAAAAATACCTATTAAGCAATTAAGCGTTCTTTGACTTTGTGTTACCACAGAAAGTAAGGCAGATAGGCCTGTCTGAGGTGCGTTCTGTTCCTCTTCTTTTTCATAGGGGAGTTGTAGAGAAAGGTGTATTCAGAGGTGTGGAATATATGTTGAGGCATTCAACAATATACGAAAAAACTGACTTCTATCAGGCTGTAAATAACCGGATAGAAGTCAGTACTCTATGTCGTGAACTATGAAATGTATGTGGTGGTGCGTTTTACTGTACCGGAACCGTTTCTTCCTGCTGAGGCTCATTTTGCTGAGGTTCATCCTGCTTGGGTTCGTCGGTTTGCGGTTCATCCTTTTTCGAAGGCATGAGCGTGTCGACGGGAACTACACTGTCGTTGCTCAGAGCGAAGGTTGATTCAGAAGTAGTAGTTTCTTCCTGCTGCGGAGTAGTTTCCTCCTTTTGCTGCGGTATGGTTTCCTCCTGCTGCGGAGTAGTTTCTTCCTTTTGCTGCGGGATGGTTTCCTCCTGCTGCGGCACTACGGTGTCGGTAGGCAGAACGGTGTCGGTCAATGAATAGAACGCTTCAGTTTGCGTTTGAGTTTCGGTTTGTTCCGTTTCCGTTTTTTCGGGCAGTACGGTGTCCTTAGGTACAACGGTGTCAGAAACTTCCGTGTTTACCAAACCGCGAGAACTGAAGGCGGTGGTTCCGGCAAAGGCTGCGCTACTCACTGTGAGAACTCCCATGGCCATTACGGCGTAAACTGAAAACTTTTTCATAATCGTGTCGTTTTATTTTGTTATTGTTTTGTTGTTTCTGCCCTATTAAAGCGCAAAGCGTGTGCCAAAATGAAGTGAAGAGGCTGAAATCGTTGATAATCAATAAAAACGAGTTTGGCACGATTGCTGGCATGGGTGTGGAATTTGGGGAGTGGGGTGTGGAATGTGTGGAATTTTACTACAAACCAATGTGGCCAGTGTTACTGACGGATTATGTATTCGGACACAAAAAAAGTGTTTCAGTATGATGTTACGAAGAGGTACGTTCATACTGAAACACTTACTTAGGAGCAATGGTCAGCCAATATTGGCACTATTGCGTGGTGTAAGAGTTAGGCGATGCGCTGTTCCAAGTGTTGGCGAATGGCTTTCAGGAAGTCGGCAGAGTTGACGGCTTTAGGTTCGATGCCTTCCATCAAATTGACGAGGTCCTTGGTAACAATGCCTTCGTTCAGGGTGTCGAAGCAAGCAGCTTCAAGCTGTTCGCCGAAGCGGGTGAGTTCGGGCAGATTGTCCAATTCGCCGCGTTTGCGGAATGCACCCGACCATGCAAAGATGGTGGCCATGGGGTTGGTCGACGTTTCCTCGCCTTTCAAATACTTGTAATAATGGCGCGTTACGGTGCCGTGGGCAGCCTCGTATTCGTAGTTGCCGTCGGGCGAAACGAGTACGGAAGTCATCATGGCCAGCGAACCGAAGGCCGTGGAAACCATGTCGCTCATGACGTCGCCATCGTAGTTCTTACAAGCCCAGATGAAACCACCGTTGCTGCGGATTACGCGGGCTACTGCATCGTCAATCAGCGTGTAGAAATACGTCAAGCCCAGGCGTTCGAAGTCGTCCTTGTACTCGGCATACACTTCGTCGAAAATTTCGCGGAAGCGAGCATCGTATTTCTTTGAAATGGTGTCTTTGGTCGAGAACCAAAGGTCTTCCTTCATGTCGATGGCAAACTTGAAGCACGAGTGGGCAAAGGAGCGGATGGACTTGTCGGTGTTATGCATACCCTGCAACACGCCGGGGCCCTTGAATTCATGAATCACGATTTCTTCGTGTTTACCGCTTTTGGTGTCGTAAACCAATCGAGCCGTACCCTCTTCCTCGGTGCGGATTTCTACACTTTTATACACATCACCGTAAGCATGACGAGCAATGGTAATGGGTTTCTGCCAGTTGCGCACAGCCGGTTTGATGGTCGGCAGGGTGATAGGGGTGCGGAATACCGTTCCGTCGAGAATGGAGCGGATGGTGCCGTTGGGGCTCTTCCACATTTGGTGCAGTTCGTACTCCGTCATGCGCTGAGCATTCGGCGTAATGGTGGCGCACTTCACGGCAACGCCATATTTCTTGGTGGCTTCGGCAGCTTCGACGGTGATTTTGTCACCCGTTTCATCGCGGTGCTTCAATCCTAAATCGTAGTATTCGGTTTTCAGATCGACAAAGGGCAGAATGAGTTCGTCCTTAATCATCTTCCACAATATGCGAGTCATTTCGTCGCCGTCCATTTCAACAAGCGGCGTAGTCATTTTAATTTTTTCCATGGTAAAAAACTGGCGCCTCGTCCCTTATCGAATGAATAACAGGGATTTTAGAGGACATTTAAAAGGTGAATAATAAGTGGAAAAATGAAAGAATGTACAGTGCCCGGTATGTGGACACCCGGGCACTGCACGGGTTGCGTTTTTTAAGTTTTTATCCTTAAATTCAAAAAGCGTTGATTTCTGTTTATTTCGGTAAAGCCTTGCGGTAGTAGTTCATCAGGCAACCTTCGACAAGGATTTCGCGCTCGGCCTGCGTGAGATTGGCAAAGTGCAACTTGATGTCGGTGATACCTTGAGATGAAATGACCTTGGCGTCGATTTCCTCCTTGCCATCGAGCATAGCCTGACGAATGCCGGGAACAAATACATAGTCGCCCGGTTCGTAGTTGAACGGAGTTTCGGCATCAATCGTGTAAGGCACAATGCCCCAGTTGATGCAGTTGCTGCGGTATCGCTTGGTGGCGTATTCGTAGCAAATGTTAGCATCACCGCCCAGCACCTTCTGACAGCTGGCAGCCTGTTCGCGAGCAGAACCGTCGCCCGGACGGTTGGCAAATACGCAAGAGCCGAACGAAGTGTTTTCCGTTGTGGCACCAACCTGATTGAGCACCTTCTGTATTGGTTCGGGACATTTGCCGGCACGGCAGTCCAAATCGTCCTGATGTATGCGTTTGCTGTGGCCCACGTATTCAGGCACACGACGCGAAAGGGCAAATTCCGAGAGTTTCAGCGGATTAGAGCGGTAGCTTGACGTTTCGCCCGAAGGAATGAGTTCGTCGGTCGTGGTGACGGGGTCGTGGATAACGGCAGCGAGTTCAAGCAGCTGGTTGTCCTTCATGGCAAACATTTCGGGCCAGTCCTTGATGTTCGGTCCGTAGCGCAGTTCCTCTTCAGGATTGGCATGTCCATAACCATAGAACACACGGCGGTCGTAGATGCGAGCGTCGAATTCGTAAGGCTTATGTTCATCGGTGTATGCCACATCCGTAGCCGCTGTAATCACACCGCCATTGGCCGCAGTAGCAGCAATGGAGCGAGCGTCCATCAAGGCAACGAGCGAAATCTGTCCCTGTCCGGGTTTCGAACCCTCGCGGTTCGGGAAGTTGCGCGTGGTGTGTCGGATGCTCAGTCCGTTGTTGGCCGGCACGTCGCCCGCACCGAAGCATGGGCCACAGAAGGCAGGTTTGATAACAGCACCGGCTTCGAGCAATTCCTCGTTGATGCCGCTGCGCGTCGTAGCAATCGAAACAGGTACAGACTGCGGGAATACCGAGAGGCTGAAATAGTCGTTGCCCGTCGATTTACCCTTGAGGATAGCAGCAGCCTGGCTCAAGTTGTCGTAAGTACCGCCCGAACAGCCGGCAATGATGCCCTGGTCGGCCTGTACCTTACCGTTGTGTATTTTGCTGAGCAAATCCACCTGCACTTTGTCACCGTAGCGTTTGCGGGTATCTTCCTCCACCTCGCGCAAAATGCGTTCGGGGTCTGCCTGCAATTCGTGAATGGTGTAGGCATTCGAGGGGTGATAGGGCAGAGCAATCATACATTCCTGCTGACTGAGGTCGATGCGAATCATACCATCGTAGTAGGCCGTGGCACCCGGTTTCAGTTCGCGGAAGTCCTCGGGCCGACGGTGTATTTCGTAATGGTGTTTCACCTCCTCGTCGGTAATCCAAATACTGCTCAGGCAAGTGGTTTCGGTAGTCATGATGTCGATACCGTTGCGAAAGTCAATCGGCAGGTTCTTCACGCCCGGTCCGGCAAATTCAAGCACTTTGTTCTTGACAAAGCCATTGTCGAACACCGCCTTTACCATAGAAATGGCCACATCGTGCGGACCAACACCGCGCTTGGGTGCCCCTTCGAGCCATACCAGCACCACTTCGGGCGCATTGATGTCCCAAGTGTTGTGCAGCAATTGCTTCACAAGTTCGCCACCACCTTCGCCAACGCCCATATTGCCTAATGAGCCGTAGCGCGTGTGTGAGTCGGAACCTAAAATCATATTACCGCATTTCACCATGGCTTCGCGAGCATACTGATGAATCACGGCCATGTTCGTCGGCACGTAAATGCCGCCGTATTTTTTTGCTGCCGAAAGTCCGAAAACGTGGTCGTCTTCGTTGATGGTACCACCTACTGCACAGAGTGAATTATGGCAGTTGGTCATGGCGTATGGCAGTGGGAATTTTTCAAGTCCTGAAGCGCGCGCCGTTTGGATAATGCCTACATAGGTAATGTCGTGGCTCATCATGGCGTCGAAGCGGATGCGCATTTTTTTACCTTTTGCACCGTCGACATCGTGCTGACGCAGAATCTGGTAAGTAATGGTGTTTTCGCGGGCTTCATCAGCGCAGGGCATACCCTGTGCATTGGTGCGGATTTCAGTGCCGTTAAGCAGATAAACGCCTTGGTTAATCAGTTCTATCATAATCAAAACTGGTTTTAGATGGTTAGTCCGTTTGCTGTGAAAAACTTCGTTGCTTCAGGCAATCAGGCAAGTTTTCAAAGCAAGTGGCGATTAAGGTTATGTTTTTCGAAGATTATTCCGTACAGACAGCCGCAATAAAAAGCGTAAGTGCCAACATGTCGGCTGCTCCGCCGGGCGAAATGTTTTGTTCTATATAAATACGGTCAAGTTGTTCTAATTGATTGAGCGTGAAATTTTCAAGCAGGTGTTTGGCTTCGGATTTAACTTCTGCAGCACGCCGGTTGCCCACTCGGTGCAATACGTTTGTATCGTCTAACGTCGACATGATGTAAAGCAACAGTCGGTAGAGCGCATCGGGAGTGTGCTGCTGTTGTTTCCAAAAAGGAAGCCATTGGTTAAATAGCTGCGCATAGCCGGTTCGAGCATTGTCTAACGCACCAGGCACTCCGTATTGGCGATGTATGGTTGCTCCGTGGGTATCGGCCGGACGCGTAAAACAAGCGGCAAGGCGAGCTATGGTATTTTGTAAATGCTCAGTATTGAGCGGTAGCTTCGTGGTGTGCAGGTGTACTGCAGCTGCCAGCGTAAGTCCCATGGCAAATAGTGCCCCTTTGTGGGTGTTCACTCCCCGAGTGGCTTTCAGCATTTGCTGTTCGCCTTCGCGGCCGATGGCGGCCAACTGCGTGCAGTCGGGCAGTGTCGGAGTGTGTGAAGCTACTTCGGCAATGCGGCAGAATGACTGATCGAGCGCACAGATGCTGCTTCGCATCAAGGCATAGTCCATGTCAGAATGTGCTCCGCTGTTGTGCCTATCCACCAGTCCGGGTTTCGGGGTAAGGTCAAGTTCGGCCTGTAAGGCAGCAGTGGCAGCTTTGCTCCAAATGAAAGGAACACTTTCGGGAGCGGCCCAATCAAGGGCTTGCAGCAGTTTTCCGCCGGTCAGTGCCTTACGCAAACGGGAGGCAGAAATGCAGTTATCCTCAGCAGCCTGTTTGCAGCGCGGAATTTCGATTACTTCGATACCCTGTGTCGGTAGTAGGCGGTGCATTCCCTCGTTGTAGGCAGCGGTCAGTTCGTCGTCGGGTTCGGAACCCACAAAGCGTTTGCTCACTTTCAGCGCCGGAGCCAGATGTTCGGCGAAAAGGTTTAAGTCCAACTCGATGTGCGTGGCAGAAACAGCCGACTTTTCCTTGATGAAATACGAGGGAAAGGTAGCTGCCGAAACAGAGTAGATGCTCCCCTCGACCAAGGTGACGTTGTTCATTGTCTGCACAGCCTTTTCCAATATTTCATGGCGTTCGGCATAGCTGAACAAGTTGTGCGGATTGTCGGCAACGAGGATGATAAAGAGGTGGTCCACCTGTTCGCGAGCCCGATTTATCAGGTATAGATGTCCGCGAGTCAGCGGGTTCGCATTCATGACAATGGCGCCACACACACCGCCGCGTTGCAGCGACGTCAGGTAATCGACATAGCGTTTGAGCGCGCGTCGGTCGTGTTCCAGCATAATGGCTCGTTGGGCTTGTGCCACCAGGTGAAATCCCATGCTTATGAACAGTGCCTTGTTTTCGGGTTTGGTAAATACGGTGACATTGCTTAGCCCGGCTTGCGAAGCGCGAGTTAGCAGCAAGGTTACTATTTTACCGGCCAAATTCAAACTGCGCGCAGCCGGAGAAACTGCCACACACTGAATGGTACTTCCACCCAATCCGCCACAAGCCAGCAACTCGTCAGTTTCTTCGTCGTACATACCAATGAGGTAGTCGAGTGGTGGCCGGTTGAGTTCGTTGTCTGTCAATAAGTGGTCAACCTGTTTCAGAAAGTAAGTGGAGTTCAGCGGAATTTCGCGCCACACGATGGGGTGCATTTCGCCATTCGGCAGGGTCAGCAGGCAATCAGTCACAGTAAGCATCCGTCATACGTTTGATGTGTTCCAGAATTTCGGCATAGGTATGCGTGCGGTTACGCATGCAAAAGCGTGCTTCGTTTGAACAAAGCAAACAGCGACGAGCGGCAAAGCCCACTTCCTGTCTGCTCACCGGAATGCCATCAGGAGCAATCACGTCTAAATCAAACAAGCGGCCCAAGGGATGTTTTTCTTCCAGTTCTACCATTTTCAGTTTCACCGTTTTCAGTTCGCCCCTCACCGTCCAATAGGCTTCGAAGCCCGTAGGCAGGTCGTGTTGTTCGGCATGCTGAATGTCAGTGTGCAATGCCTGGGTCACAGCTTTAACGGCAGCACGTGCCACCTGGAGCGAAGTGTCGTTTCGCTTTTCGTTTCCCGGCAACACCACCGTCAGTACCACGAGCGTAGCGTCGGGGTGCGCTTTAAGCAACTGGCGTTGTTTGCAGCAACGGGCATCGCGTGCCGCAAGCATATCGTCGAGAGTAATGGCAGACATAGTGTAGAAAAAGGTAAGCAGGTGTTGAAGTCGTCTAAACTTTTCTGACGAAGATTTGATTTGGCGATTTATCTCTTCTAAATTCAATCTTCACCTTTCTTTTTGGCCGTTTTTTGACCT
>Monroe_p2__coassemble_702_pt1 | contig 31761 bp, 23 predicted proteins | sample Monroe_p2__metabat2_low_PE_026 | metagenome-assembled genome bin Monroe_p2 | reverse complement strand
CACTGACATTGCTTTGCGAAGTCAGGCTGCACCTCAGCATAGCTTTTGAGAGCAAACTCTCATCGCTCTGCATTCGGTTTGCACTGACATAGCACTGAATTTAGAGCTTCAGCTCAGCTTGATTGATGAAAAAACAAATTTTCCGGTTTAATTCATGCTTCGTTCTTTGACATCGTGTTACAACAGAAAGTAAGGCAGGTGGGCCTGTCTGAAACCCCTACGCATAGAGTAGGGCTTTATCTTACGCTTTTTTGGCAGCATCGTTTGAAGTGCCGGGGGTGGGGCGTTGAGGCTTGGGGCTACATGTGACAAAGCCACACTCGACAACCTGATGTGAGAGAAAAGCGAAGGCAAGCGCTTGCCTCTGACTTTTTCCTCGCACTGTTGGCAAGTGTGGCTTTGATGTAAAATGATGTTTTAGCTGAACGAAATCACCGAGCCAGCAGGGGCTGCATTGCCCGGGTTGGCACTTTCCGGTTCGATGGCCACATTGCCGACGGCTTTGGCTTTGATGTCGGAGAGTACTTCCTTTGAGCGTTTGTAGGTGGGGGTGAGTTCAACCATCGAAATGACTTCCTCGTTGTCGAGGTCGTCGAGTCCGAAGAAGTAGAATTTGGGGCGTTTGCGGAGCATGTCCTTTTTGTCGCCTCCGTAAAATCCTTCGCGGCGTTCTTCGTTTTCCTCCTGTTTTTCCACTTCGTGCTGGCGGCGCGATTCTTCTTCGGCGTCGTGCTTTTCCTGCAGACCAGGTACGTTGTTGATGCCGAAACCGGTGGCAAGAATGGTGATTTTAACTGTTTTGCCGAGTTCCGAATCGGTAGAGAGTCCCCATTTTGTTTCTACATCGTCATGGAATTTCGACATGAAGTCGTGTACTTCGTTCATTTCCTCCATCATGAGGGTGTCGCCTTCTTTTTCGGCACAGAACGAGATGGAGAGCAGCACTTTCTTCGAGTTGAAAATGTCGTTGCGGTTGAGCAGCGGCGAATGAAGGGCTGCTTCGATGGCCTTGCTTACGCGGTTTTCGCCTTCGCCGTAGCCGGTCGACATGATGGCCACACCACCGTCTTTGAGCACGGTGCTGACATCGCGGAAGTCGAGGTTGATGATACCGTGCATGGTAATGATTTCGGCAATTGAGCGGGCAGCAACGCTGAGGGTGTCGTCAGCCTTTTCAAAGGCCGAAAGCACGTTGAGCTCAGGGTAAATTTCGCGCAGACGCTCGTTGTTGATTACGAGCAGTGCATCGACGTGTTTCGAAATTTCGTCGACACCGTCGAGTGCTTGGTCGATTTTGCGGTTACCTTCGAACAGGAAGGGAATGGTTACGATACCTACCGTAAGAATGCCCATGGCCTTGGCTTCGCGGGCAATGATGGGGGCTGCACCGGTTCCGGTACCACCGCCCATACCGGCAGTGATGAATACCATTTTGGTGCCGTCGTTGAGCATGGAGCGGATTTGTTCCACACTTTCTTCGGCTGCCTGACGGGCGCGTGCCGGACGGTTGCCGGCTCCGAGTCCTTCCTTGCCTAACTGCAAACGGACGGGTACGGGTGAGTCGGCCAGTGCCTTGGAGTCGGTGTTACACACCACGAAGTTCACATCGTGAATACCCTCGCGATACATGTGGTTTACGGCATTACCGCCACCGCCACCCACACCGATTACTTTGATAATCGAGGGAGTAGTGGTAGGTATTCCCATATCTATAAGGAGATCGTTGTTATCTTCTGACATAAGAGTAAGTTGTTTATTGGGGTGTGTGGCTCTTTGCCGTGCAGGCGTGTGGGCTTATTTGCCAAACTGTTTGCGCATGGCTCGTTCCCTTTGACCGGCCGGTTACTGCAGTCACGCATCCTTGCGTATCGCGATAATGGGTTAGTTGTCCTTTTCGCTGACCAGTCCGCTGAAGAAGTCGCGGATTTTGGTGCCGAACAATTTGAAGTTGTTTTTTCTTGCTGCAGCCTTTAAGTTGGCTTCTTCTTCAAGTTTACGTCTGGCTTCGGCTTCGGCTTCAGCTTTGATTCGTGCCGTTTCTTCGGCAGCAATTCGCAGGCGTTCTTCTTCGGTGATGATGGGTTCTTCGGGCACTTCGGGTTCCTCGGGTTCTTCGGGCTCGGGTTGTCCGATAGAGCCTCCGCAGCAGTTAATTTCGCCCTTGTCGAGCAGTGCAATGGCGGCGTTCCATTGTCCGTCGGCATTGAAGTCGGGGAAGTCCTTATTCACCAAGGGGATGCGCAGATTGCGCACGAAGCGGATTTTTTCGAACTTCGTGTCGCGTACGAAGGCCTTGTCAATGTCTTTCATGTGCGAGGCACCACCGGTGATGATGAGTCCGCCAATGAGTTGGGCATTGTCGTATTTCGAAAGGGTGATTTGCGTTTTGACGTTGAGAATGATTTCTTCGATACGGGCTTCGACGAGTCCGCAGAATTCTTCGTACTTCACCTGTCGTCCGTCGCGCAGCAGAATGGGTTTGTGCTCTTCGGCATCGGAATCGGCAATGGCCGAACCGTACTTCAGTTTGAGTTCTTCGGCTTCGTCGTCCTCAATTTGCAGCGACATGATGTCGCGGTTGATGTTGGCACTTCCCAAGGGGATTACGGCGAGGTGGCGCAGCATGTTGTTCTTAAACACAGCCACGCTGGTAGTTTCCGATCCCATGTCGACGAACACACAGCCTGAGCGTTTTTCGGGTCCGGTCAGGATGTTGTCGGCCATGGCCAGTACGGTAATGGGCAGGTCGGCAATAGAAACAGATGCATTGCGGAAGCAGTTTCTGATTTCTTCGCGTACGGTAGAATTGGCCACGATGTTCAGGTAGTGGCCTTCGATATTATCGGTGAGAATGCCGACGGGTTCGGTTTGCAGCTGCGTGCCGAGTCGGTATTCCTGGGGTACAGATTCGAGAATGTCGCGGTCGATGTTGGCCGAATTGCGGTTTTCGTCGCACATGGAGTCAATCATGTCCTGTGTTACCTCAACTTTGCTGTCGAGGTGGCGCACCACTGTGTTAGCTACAGTGTGCATGCCCATACCGCCAATACCCACATAGACGCGGCTGACGCTCTTCTGCATTTTCTGCTCCAGTTTTTCCTTGATGTTGATGATGCATTGCGTCATCTTGTTGACGTTGTTGATACGTCCTTTCCGGATAAACGTGGTTGAGGGCTCTTGAGCGAAGGCAAGGATTTGGATGGCGCCATCGGGTTGCTTGCAACCGGCAATGCCGGAAACCTTGGACGAGCCAAGTTCGATAGCTACTATGAAGTTGTCTTCTGTTGCCATTATATTTGTTTTTTTGAATTATCAGAGTGAAAGGGGCTTCTGCTCCCGGATTGAAAAGAGCCGGGAATGTCCCGGAAAAATCCCGTTGCCGGGTGTTTGTCTGCTTAGCCCGCCTCCGCCAGAAAATGGCCTTTGGCAGCTTTGTGCTTTTAAGCAGATATTCCCCCGGCAGTATTTGTCGGGGGGAAATGGAGCCGCAATCAGCTGTGTTTGCGGGAAGTGCCTTTACGGCCTACTATTTGCGAAGTGTGCTCAACTGAGATTTCGCGGTATTTGTTCCAGCCCACCTGCGGTAACACTTTTTCATAGAAAGTGTAGAGGTTGCGGAACTTCGTTGATATGTTATTGGCATTGCCAAAGTCGATGATGTGGTTTCCCACTCTCGGCACCAATTGCAGGTGCTCGTTTGGCAGCACGTTGATTTGTTCGATTTGGTTGTTCCAAAAAGCATCGTCGCGCAGAAAGCGTCCCATAGCCACCAGGTGCTGTTGGGCGAATTTCGACGAAATGTTTCCCGTTGCCACCACCATGTCGGCCACATATCCCGCCGGTTTGAGTTTGCGTCCCCGGCTGTCGAGGTAATAGTCCTCGCCATTGTTGCTAATGATGCGCATGAGCGGCAGACGCTGCACGATGAGGATGTTGACCGTTCCGTTGGGTGCCTTGTAGCAAGCCACAGAGTCGATAAACTGGTTTTGCTTCAAAGCCATTTCGATGGTTTCGCTGTTAATTTGGTGCATGGCTTTACCGATAGGGTAGAGCTTTGCCTTTCGCAGCAATCTGTCGGCTTCGTCGCCAGTGATAAATCCGGCGTGCGTACTGTCGGCGATGGTGTAGTTCAGAGCCGTACACAGCGTTTTGTTTTCCTTTTGTGTAAGGTTGGTAAACGCAAATCCAAGGTAGGCAATCAGCGCTACCAGCAAGAGGAGTTTGAATACGGTCTTCATCCTTCCAACTTATCTGTTTTTAAGACTGTTCCATAATTTGCTTAAGCTGGGGTATGTAGTTCACCACATCGCCCGCGCCCAGCACAATGAGCACATCGTAATTACCCTTACGCACCACTTCGGGAAGTTCGTCTTTGCTAATCAGCATTTTCTGCATATCGGGTCGCAGGTTGTCGTAAATCAACTGACTGCTGACGCCTTCGATGGGCAGTTCGCGTGCCGGATAGATTTCCGTAAGAATCACCTCGTCGAGCAGCGAAAGGCTTTCGGCAAACTCTTTATAGAAATCGCGTGTACGCGTATAGAGGTGGGGTTGGAAAACGGCTGCCACTTTGCGTCCGTTGAATACCTCGCGAACCGAAAGAATGCTCTGGCGTATTTCCTCAGGGTGGTGGGCATAGTCAGAGAGCAACACGTGGCGGTCGGTTTTCAATGCAAAGTCGAAGCGGCGATCGACGCCAGCAAAACTCAGCATGGCGCGTCGAATTTCATCGGCTGTGGCACCGGCTATCTGCGCCAATGCCATGGCGGCGATACCATTGTCGATGTTGATGCTCACCGGCACACCTAATTCCACGTTGTCAATACACTCAATGGGCGAAACAAAGTCGAACACGATACGTCCGCCACCGATACGGATGTTTTCAGCGTGGAAATCACCCTCGTTGCGTGCATACTCGTAGCGTCTTACTCCCTGTTGCAGTTCATCCTTCATTTTCAGTCCGCGGTGAATAATCAGTGCACCGCCGGGTTGAATGAGTGTGGTGTAATGGTGGAAACTTTCAAGGTAAGCCTCTTCAGTGCCGTAGATGTCGAGGTGGTCGGCATCGGTTGCCGTGATGACTGAAGCAAAGGGGCGCAAGTGATGGAACGAGCGGTCGAATTCATCAGCTTCAATAACCACAAACGGACTTTCCTGATTCAGCAAGTAGTTCGTTCCGTAGTTTTTCGTAATGCCTCCTAAAAAGGCATTGCATCCCACATGGCTTTCGTGCAGCAGGTGTGCTGCCATCGAAGTTGTAGTGGTTTTGCCGTGCGTACCGGCCACACACAAGCCCTTCATTGAGCGGGTCAGTGTGCCGAGCACTTCGGCGCGTTTTTGTATGTTGAAACCGCCTTGGCGGAAATACGTCAGTTCGCGGTGCGTTTCCGGGATAGCCGGTGTGTAAACCACGAGCGTATGCTCCTTGTCGCGGCATTCGGCCGGAATAAGTTCGGGATTGTCATCGTAGTGAATGTCAGCCCCTTCGGCTCTCAGTTCCTCCGTCAGGTTACACGGTGTGCGGTCGTATCCGCCAACAATCATACCCTTCGATAAGAAATAGCGCACCAATGCGCTCATGCCGATTCCGCCGGCACCGATAAAATATACTGCGTTCATTATTAGCAAGTGGGAGTTGAACTATGAGGAAAAACAGCCGTGGCATTTCAGTGAGTCTGCTCATGCCGCCGATTTTTCCGTTGTCTGCAATTTCAGGCTTTCTGCATTTGATTCATGGCCAGTTTGATAACTTCGTCCGCAATGTCCGAAGCCGCGTTGGGTTTCGCCAGTTGCAGGATGTTTCGTCCCAGACTTTCCAGTTTGGCAGGATCCGTCACTGTGTTGATAGCCTGCGGCAACAGGATGCGTCTGGCTTCGGCATCCGTTACATAAAGAGCCGCATTTTGCTGAACCAGCGCCAAAGCGTTTTTCGTTTGGTGATCCTCGGCCACGTTGGGCGAAGGCACCAGGATAACCGGTTTACCCAGCAGGCAGAATTCCGAAATACTTCCGGCTCCCGCTCTTGAAATCACCAAGTCGGCGGCCGCGTATGCCTCGCTCATGTCGCTGATAAAGTCCGTCACAATCAAGTTTTCCGGGCAGCCACGTCGTTGCAGTTCGTTGTGAATTTCTTCACTGTAATACTTACCTGTTTGCCAGATGAACTGCACCTTTTGTTGCTGTTTTACCAAAGGCAGGTTTCCGAGGATGCTATCGTTGATGGTGCGCGCACCGAGCGATCCGCCCACAATCAGGATGGTTTTCTTACCTGGCACCAGTCCGAACCGTCTGACCGCTTCATCCTTGGTCAGTGCAGTGTTTAGCAGGTTCTGTCGTACCGGATTGCCGGTGAACAGTATTTTGTCAGCCGGGAAAAAGCGTTCCATGCCATCGTAGGCCACACAGATTCTCCGGGCATTTTTAGCAAGCAGTTTGTTTGTAACGCCGGCATACGAGTTTTGTTCCTGCAGCAAAGTCGGGATACCCATTGACTCAGCCATGTTCAGCGTCGGTCCGCTGGCATAACCGCCAACGCCCACCGCTACCTGCGGTTTGAACTCGCTTAATATTTCGCGAGCCATGTTCCGGCTCTTCATGATTTTAAAGAGCACGGGAATATTCTTCAGCCAGTTCTTGCGGTTGAAGCCCACAATGGGCAATCCCTTGATGGGATAGCCGGCAGCAGGCACGCGCTGCATTTCCATGCGTCCTTCTGCTCCCACAAATAGAATCTTGGCATCCGGACGTTTTTCGCGGATAGCATTGGCTATTGATACTGCGGGAAAAATGTGGCCACCTGTGCCACCTCCGCTGATGATGACCCTTAATTCGTCGTTCATAATGGTTCTCGCTAAGTAGGTGTGGCTGTTTCTTTCCGGCCGCTCGTTTCGGGGCAATCGGGCCGAGGCAGACGGGGTGGAAAATACCTTCCGCACGGGGTCCTACCTGGCCGGTTCGTTAAGTCGACTGCCGGAAATACGCTGAAATTTATGTTAAAACAACCTCAATTTCTTTGGTCATAAATAGGTGCATTTTTCTTTCTCCACCTACTTATACACTACACGCGCAAAATTAGCAATAATTTTTCGGAGTTTCTCTGTTTCGTCGTAGAATTTCATAAAGAAATAGAAAGCAGTGTTTTCCGATTGCCCTATTTTAGGGCCAGTCAATCTGCTTGGTGTTAAAAGTTGAAAAGTTTTTTCAGAGCATTTCTGCCAGTTCTTCCACGTTGTCAGCCACTTGAAACAGTTCGCCGGGCTTTTCCGACACCAGGCCCTGTCGGCACAAATCGTCGACGGCTTCGAGCAGTTTGTTCCAGCAGCCGTCGATGTTGAGGAATATCACCGGTTTCCGTTCGATGCCGATTGCGCTGTTGGCCAACACCGTAAACACTTCGTCGAGCGTACCGATTCCTCCTGGCAGAGCCACGAGCACGTCGCTTTCGCGGTTCATCATAGCTTTGCGGTCGGTCAGGTCCACACAGCGAAAGGTCACATCCACGGCCTCGCTTTCAAGTCCGCGTGCCACGATGATGTCTGGCACCATGCCAAACACGCGTCCGCCGTTGGCTTTCACGCTCTGTGCCAATGTTTCCATCAGTCCTTTGCGTGCACCGCCATATACCAGCGTACGTCCGGTTCGTCCGATGAGTTCGCCCACTTTTTGTGCAGCCTCGGTGTAGCTTTCGGGTAAATCGGCTTTTGATGAAAGGTAAACGCCTATTTTCTGATATTTCATAATGAGTCTGTCTTCGAATTTAAACAAAAGAGATGATTCTTAGGCAGCGTGTATACCGCCTTTACCTGAGCAAAGGTACAAACGTCAAGGCACATAAACCAAATACCCTCACACACTTTTTTTGCTGCTGAGCCCACTCTATGCTCAAATGCATCACAATTCCTTCGCTGTCAACAGTTGTCTATGTAAAAAAAATATTCCACACGGAAACCGGTGGAATGTGTATGGAATAGATTAAGGGTGGTTCTAAAAATCAGATTTCTTAGAACCACCCTTAAGGGATTAGCGTGCAGCGATGCACTCAATTTCAACGCGAGCGCCCTTCGGCAGCGTCTTCACGGCTACAGCCGAACGGGCGGGGAAGGGAGCTTCGAAGAACTGGGCATACACCTCGTTCATCTCAGCAAAGTCGGTCATGTCGGCAAGGAATACAGTGGTTTTCACCACGTTTTGCATGCTCAGTCCGGCTTCTTCCAGAATGTGCTTCATGTTCGTGAGCGACTGCGTCGTGAGTTCTTTGATACCTCCTTCTGCAAATTCGCCGGTGGCAGGGTTGATGGGCAACTGACCCGAAACGAACACCATGCCGTTAGCCTCGATGGCTTGGCTGTAAGGACCGATGGCTGCGGGAGCCTGTGCGGTTGCAATGGCTTTTTTCATAAATCTATTGGTTTTTTTGAGGGGTATACAGACCACTGCCTATAACCGGCACAGTCTGTATCCCGTTTTTTTTAGTAAATAATTTCGTGCAGCTGATACCGCCAAACGTTTCACGGCCGGCGGTATCGGCAAAGCGTATTACTTCAAGTAATCGTCGAAGTAGCGCGTAATGCGGTCGTGCAGGTGCACCATGTCGTGGCCCATCATGTTGTGGCCATCGCCGGGGTACACAAAGTAGTCGGGCTGCGTGCCGCAGTCAATGCAAGTGCGCAGGAACGACAAACTGTGTTGCAACACACACGTCGGGTCGTTGTATCCCACAATAATTTGCAAGCGTCCCTTCAGGTTCTTGGCCTTGTTCAGCAACGACGTTTTTTCGTAGCCCTCGGGGTTTTCCTGCGGCGTATCCATGTAACGTTCGCCGTACATCACCTCGTAGAACTTCCAGTCGATAACCGGACCGCCGGCCACACCTACTTTGAACACATCGGGGTAGCTGCACATCAGGTTCGTCGTCATAAAGCCGCCGAACGACCATCCGTGAACGCCCAGGCGGTTCGCATCGACGTAGGGCAAGCTCTTCAGGAACTTCACGCCCTCCATCTGGTCCTGCATTTCCACTTCGCCCAAGTGGCGGTGCGTCACGCTTTCGAATTCAAAGCCGCGATGCTCCGAACCGCGGTTGTCCACCACGTAAATCACATAGCCGCGCTGTGCCATATAAATTTCCCAGGGGCGTGCCAGATACTCGAACGATTCGTCCACGTTGTGTGCGTGCGGACCACCGTACACATATACCACAGCCGGATACTTCTTGTTCGGGTCAAAGTCAACGGGCTTCACCAATCGGTAGTACAAGTCGGTTTTGCCATCAGCAGCCTTGATTGTTCCCGAAGTGATTTCAGGCATGTTATAGTCCTTGTTGGGCGATTCTGCACTGTGCAGCATCATGCGTTTCGGTTTGGCAGTGCTCACCAAGTCCACCTGGCGGAACACAGCCGGAGCCGACCAGCGGTCGAACAGAAAAGCACCCGTAGCACTCAGCTGCGCATGGTGCGTACCAATGCCGCTGTCGAGCAGCGTGCGCTTACCGTCTTTCAGGCTCACCGCATAGTGGTTGTGGCGAATGGGCAGTGCCTCATTGCTCTTGATAATCAGGCTCTTTTCCTTTTCGTTGAAGCCTACGAACTGAATCACTTCAAATTCGCCCTTCGTCAGTTGCTTCAGCGTTTCGCCCTTTGTGTTCATCAGATACAAGTGGTTATAACCATCCTTGCGGCTCTGCATCACAAACAGGCTGTTATCCCAAGGCAGGAACACGATAGGGTTCTGCGGCTCAACATAGCGGCTGTTCGTTTCAGTGTAAATCACACCCTTGCGTGCACCCGTCTGTGCATCGTAAGCCACGAGTTCGGCCTTGTCCTGCGTGCGCGGCAGTTCAAACATGTAAATCGTCTTCTCGTCCGGACTCCATGCAATGTTCGTAAAGTAACGATCCGTCGGGTCGCCAGCCTGTAAGTAAAGCGTTTTGCCGGTGGTCGGGTTATACACACCCACCGTCACCTTATGGCTCGTCATGCCCGCCATCGGATACTTTTCAGGAGCCAGCTGAGCCACACGCGGCGTATTGTCCACCAGTGGGAAATCCGTCACCATCGTCTGGTCCATGCGGTAAAAGGCCAGTGAATTGCCTTTCGGACTCCAGAACAAACCGCTGTGAATGCCAAATTCATCGCGGTGTACGCTCATGCCGTATTGCAATTCGCGGTTACCGTCAGTAGTCACCTGCACAGTTTCTCCCTTAGCGTTCGTCACGTAAATGTTCCAGTCCTTTACAAAAGCCTCTGCACGGCTCGACGTATTAAAGTTGCGAGCCTGTGCGCCGGCCGTTACGGGCTGTTGCCATTCCACCTGTTTTTTCTTCCAGTTGTAAAGCAAGCGCAGTTTCTGCGTGCTCAGTAAAGCCACGGGCTGGTCGGCATAGGGAAACGAAGTTCCCATCAGGTTATACACCTTACCATATTTAGCCGTGTCGATAGCCGCATTCACCTCCTCTGCCGTAAACAGCGGTTCGTATTTAGCGCGGCGTCCCTTATCGTCGGTCAGCATCTTCACGTCTACCACGTTGAGCTCCACCAATTTGTCGCCCCAGAAGTTAGCGTAAATGTTTTTCGGTTGGCGGTTCCAATAGTCCGTACCGCCCCACATCAGTTCTTCCAGCGTCAGTTGTTTGTTGCTATTCTGTGCCATAGCCGGTAATGTCAGCAGCGTCATGAATGCTGCGAGCATGAAATACTTTATTCTCATACGTTAATGATAGGTTGATCGTGAGCCAAACAGCATAGCCTTTCGGACGGGTCAAATTCTTATGTGCATCCCAGCTCCGGCATACTATGCCAACGGGCGGGCCATTCAGAAGTCCAATCCGACCTCTGTTTGCACCGCCCGTTTATTTTATGGGTCTGTCGTAAAGCTCGGCAAACCCTTTATTGTCGTTCAGATTGAAAATCAATCCTCGTCGTAATCTCTGCGAAACGATTTTTTCTTTTTAAAGTCGCCTCCCTTCTTGAAGTCGCCACCGCGTTTGAACGAGCCTTCGCCTCTTTTAAAGTCGCCGCCTCGTTTGCGGTCACCGCCTTTCTTGAAGTCACCTCCCTTTCTGAAGTCACCGCCTTTCTTGAAGTCGCCTCCCTTTCTGAAGTCGCCACCTTTTTTGAAGTCACCGCCCTTTCGTCCTTCGTCGCGTGCGCTTTTGCCGCCGCCCAGGTTGCTGTTTTCAAAGTAGCGGTGTTTGTGACGCAGAATCAGGTACTGGTCGTCAAGTTCGTCCTCGCCCTCTCCGCGTCGCAGTGGGTTGTCGCTGAATCGCTGTTTGAACTCCTCGCGGTTTGTTTTGAATCGTTTGCTGTCGCTCATCAGTCTGCGTTCCTCGTCAGTCTTGATTTTGCCGCCCTGTGCGCGGAAATCGCCCAGTTTACCTTGGAAAAGCTGGTATTTGCGGAAGTCACAGTCGAGCGAACCGTTAAACAGCTGAATTTTGAAGCTGGCACGCAGGCCGATGTTTTCGAAGAGTTCCTGTTTCGACGAAATGATCCAAGCCTCGCCGCCCGAGAACTCGTTTTTCATCACCTTACCGATGTGCTGATACAGGTTCAGCAAGTCGGGCGGTGTCAGTCGTTCACCGTAGGGCGGATTCGTCACAATCAGCGCATTCTCCGACGGACGCGTAAATTTGCGGAAATCCTGTTGTTTCAGCACCACGATGTCGGCCACGCCTGCGCTCTTCACGTTCTTTGTAGCCACCTCGATAGCCGGCAGGTTAATGTCGTAGCCGTATATCTTATGGTCAAATTCGCGTTCCTGCGAATCGTCGTTGTATATTTCGTCCAGCAGTTTGCGGTCAAAGTCCTTCCATTTTTCAAAGCCGAATTCCTTGCGGAACACACCCGGATAAATGTTGCGTGCCATCAGCGCCGCCTCAATGAGCAGCGTACCCGAACCGCAGAAGGGGTCGATAAAGTCTGTATCATACTTCCATCCCGTCAGTTTAATCAAGCCGGCAGCCAGCACCTCGTTGATGGGAGCCTCTACGCTGCCCACGCGGTAGCCGCGAATATGCAGGCTTTCGCCCGATGAGTCGAGCGATAGCGTACAGTCTTCGTCGGCGATGTGTATGTTCAGTTTCACGTCAGGGTTGGTGATGCGAATATTCGGACGTTCGCCAGTAGTATCGCGGAAGTAGTCAACGATAGCATCCTTCACCTTGTACGCCACGAATTTCGAGTGGCGGAATTCGGTTGAAAACACCACTGAATCCACTGCGAAAGTCGTATTTGTGTCGAGATACTTGCTCCAGTCAATGCTGCGTACAGCTGCATACACCTCATCGGCATCTTTAGCTTTAAAGTGCTTCACGGGCATCAAAATGCGTATTGCCGTTCTCAGGCAGAAGTTGGCCCGGTACATCATGGCCTTGTCGCCCGTAAACGACACCATACGTCGGCCAATGGCTACGTTATTGGCACCCAGTTCAATCAATTCTTGTGCCAACACCTCTTCGAGTCCTTGAAAGGTTTTGGCAATCAGTTCAAATTCTTGCATGCTGTTTGATTTGGCTTATGGAGCGTGCTGTTGTTTCCGACACTCCTTTATGTGAGTGGCCTTGCTTTCAATAAATAATTAACTTGAATGGCTCAAGGCGTTAGTTTTAGGTGGATGATTGTGTGGTTTTCTCCCTTGTTCTTCAGCCTCATTGTGGGGCATTCGGGGCAGAGGTCACCATTTCGCATCCTGAAGGGCAAAATTAAAAATTTTAAGTTGGTCAACAAAATTATTTGCCATCTTAAGTAGATGTTCCTGATTATTTTTACTTTTAAATCGGTGTTATTGTGGCGTAGCTGGTTGTTCCTGAGCTGCTTAAATGCAATGAATGTCCACCTATCTTGGGCTTAATCACATACTTGGAAGCTCGGCTCAGTCACAAAAAGTATGTGGTAAAATCAACAATGCATCCGGGTTTCAGACAGGCCTACCTGCCTTACTTTCTGTTGTAACAAAATGTCAAAGAACGCTGAATGAATAAGGAATATTGTTTTTTCATCTGTGGGGCTCCACTCGCAGCCTCACTTAGCAAGTGCAAAGTCAGTGCAAACCGAATGCAGAACTTGAAAACTCGTTTTCGAAAGTTTTGCTGAGGTGTAGCCTTACTTCGCGAAGCAAAGATACAACACGAAAATATCGAAATCCAAATTTTTTTGCTGCCTAATATCGCACCTCGAAAGTTTTCCACAGCTCTGAATGGGCATTCAGCCCTTTATCTATGGGCATTCCGGTGCATTTTCCACACGCGAAAAAAAATGAAATCGGGATATATCATTTTGAAGTCGTCTGAACTTTTATGAAATTCAAGATTATCCTTAATTTTTGAGGCGTTTTTGGGCCTTGAAGAAGGAGTATAGCGAGCTACACGACTGATGAAAGGTTAAACAACGGCCAAGAAGAAAGGTGAAGATTGAATTTAGAAGAGATAAATCTCCAAATTAAATCTTCGTCAGAAAAGTTTAGACGGCTTCTTAATCTCTTTCCGATTCTCAAAACGTACGAAGCAGCCATGTTTTTGCCTCACCCAAATGCTATAGCCCCACATCTTTTTGCTACTGACCCCCGAAAGCTCCCTGTTTTTTGAATGATTCTTTTTGGGGTAATAGATAAAAAAATAACCCTCCGCCATGTTTAATAGCGAAGGGTTTAAACCTTTTACCTTATGAACCAAAATTGGTTAGGCCAACTTATTGATGTGATTCATCACACCGCTCTTAATGTTAGCTGCCTTATTCTGGTGAATAATGTTCTTTTTAGCAAGCTTATCCAGCATCTTCTGCACTTTCGGCAGAAGTTCTACGGCAGCTGCTTTGTCAGTTGTAGCGCGGAGCTTACGAACCGCATTACGCATTGTCTTGGCGTAATATCTGTTGTGCAATCTGCGAGACGCCGTCTGACGAATTCGTTTTACAGATGATTTGTGGTTTGCCATTTTGTTCTAAAAATTTTAGTAGTCCCTAGCGGAGTCGAACCGCTCTTTAGAGAATGAAAATCTCTCGTCCTAACCGATAGACGAAGGGACCATTGTTGCAGTGTTCTGCTTGTCAAGAACCTCTCGGCCTTGTTTGCGGGTGCAAAGATATAACAAAAATTACACTTGACCAAATTTTTCCCGAAATTTGTGTAATATTTTTTTCGGTGGGGGAGTGGGTTGTAAGGATTCAGGAGAAAAAAGGACCCTCCGCTAATGAAAGCGAAGGGTCTAAACCTTTTACCTTATGAACCAAAATTGGTTAGGCCAGCTTGTTGATGTGATTCATCACACCACTCTTGATGTTAGCTGCCTTATTCTGGTGAATAATGTTCTTTTTAGCAAGCTTATCCAGCATCTTCTGCACTTTCGGCAGAAGTTCTACGGCAGCTGCTTTGTCAGTCGTAGCGCGGAGCTTACGTACTGCGTTACGCATCGTTTTAGCGTAATATCTGTTATGCAGTCTGCGAGACGCCGTCTGACGAATTCTTTTTACAGATGATTTGTGGTTTGCCATTTTTTATTCTTAATTTTTTAGTAGTCCCTAGCGGAGTCGAACCGCTCTTTAGAGAATGAAAATCTCTCGTCCTAACCGATAGACGAAGGGACCTTGGTGGTGTTTTGTCTTGCTAAGTACCTCTCGGCCTTGTTTGCGAGTGCAAAGGTATAGCATATTCCACATTCCACCAAATGTTTTCCCTGTTTTTTTTCAAAAATCGTTCATTTTTTTTCGTAATGCGCATTTCTGAATGGTGAACCTTGCAATTTATGGGTGTAAAGGTTGCTTTTGGCTGTTTCTTTTCCCTTTTTGCGTATCACGCTTGGTTCACGCCCCAGAGCGGCAGTACATCAGCCACTTCAGGTTTTTCTGTAGCTTCGCATTCGGGCAGCGGCACCAGGGGTGAATCCAGTCCTGCGTAGCTTCGGCGGTGAAAGGGTGTCAGTCCGTGCGCGTAGATGCCCTTGAAGTGTGCCTTCGTCGGGTAACCTGCATTGGTGTCCCAGCCATAGTAGGGGTAAGCCTTGTGCAGTCGGTGCATATAATCGTCGCGATAGGTTTTGGCCAATACCGAGGCTGCTGCAATCGACAGATACTTCCCATCGCCCTTTACGATTGTTTCGTGCGGCACTTCGCCGTAGGGTGTAAAGCGGTTTCCGTCCGCAATGATAAACTCCGGTCGTACTCGCAGCTGGTCTAATGCGCGGTGCATCGCCAGGAACGAAGCATTCAGAATATTGATTTGGTCAATTTCCTCTGCCGTCACCACCCCCACAGCCCAGGCCAGTGCATCGTGTTGAATGCGTTCGCGCAGTGCGTAGCGTCGCCGTGCGCTCAGTTGTTTGGAGTCGTTCAGTTCTTCATTTTCGTACCCCGGTGGTAAAATTACCGCTGCCGCATACACGCTGCCGGCCAAACAGCCGCGTCCGGCCTCATCGCACCCGGCTTCTGTCAGTCCCTGGGTGTTGTAGCAAGATTCTAACATGTTATTATATATAAGGTATCGCTGCTCAACCTCTACCATCGTTTTGAGCACCTACTTCCTATTTTTCTTACTTTGTTTAAAACATCTTTCTTACGCGGTCAATACCCTGTACCAGTGCATCCACTTCCTCGCGGGTGGTGTACAGTGCAAACGAAGCGCGGGCCATGCCTTCCACACCGCAGCGAGCCATGAGGGGCTGAGCGCAGTGGTGTCCCGTGCGTATTGCTATGCCCAGACGGTCAAGTAGTGTACCCAGGTCGAGTGGATGAATGTCGCCCACGTTAAAGGCCACCACCGCATCCTTGCCCGGTGCCGTGCCGTAAAGGTGCATGCCGGGAATCAGCTGCATCTGCTCCATGGCATAGCGCGTCAGTTCCGCCTCGTGTGCATGAATTTGGTCCATACCCAAGTTGTTCACATAGCGCAATGCCTCGGCCAGTGCGTGCGTACCCACATAGTCGGGCGTACCTGCTTCGAATTTAAAGGGAAGTCGTTCGTAGGTCGTATGTTCAAAAGTCACGCGGGCAATCATTTCGCCACCGCCCTGATACGGAGGCATGGCATCGAGCAGTGCCTCTCGGCCGTAAAGCACCCCGATACCCGTCGGGCCATACACCTTGTGTCCCGAGAACACCAGGAAGTCGCAGTCCAAATCCTGCACGTCCACCTTGAAATGCGGCACACTCTGCGCCCCGTCCACCAGGATGTGCGCCCCATGAGCGTGAGCCATAGCCGCCAGCTGCTTCACCGGGTTCACCGTACCCAGCACATTGCTCACGTGTGCCACGCTCAGCAACTTCGTGCGCGGCGTAAACAAACGTTCCGTAGCTTCAAGGTCCAGCACTCCTTCGTCAGTCATCGGCGCCACTTTCAGCACAATGCCTTTGCGTTCGCGCAGCATTTGCCAGGGCACGATGTTGCTGTGGTGTTCCATCACGCTCACAATCACCTCGTCGCCCTCGTTCAGGAAAGCCTCGCCGTAAGCCGTAGCCACCAGGTTGAGGCTCTCCGTCGTGCCGCGTGTAAACACGATTTCGCGACTCTCGCGCGCATTGATAAATTGGCGTACCGTTTCGCGTGCCGCCTCGTGCAGGTCGGTAGCTTGTTGTGAAAGGAAATGCACGCCACGGTGCACGTTGGCATTCACCGTATAGTATTCATTGACCATGGCATCCACCACGCAGGCAGGTTTTTGCGTCGTCGCTGCGTTGTCCAGATAAACAAGCGGACGGTTATACACCTGCCGCGAAAGAATGGGGAAGTTGCCACGAACAGTATTTAAGTCATACATGGTTCTTGTCGTTGTTAGTTATTTAGGGGTTTAGCAAAGTGCTTTCGGGATAAAGCATTCTTTGCCATGAAAGTATGAGAAAGGGGAGAAGAAATATCTGCCTCAAAGCACATACAGCCTTTGCGCAGTTTGAACTGCATGCAAAGGCTGTACGGTTTGTATAAAATGAAGTCGTCTGAATTTAGAAGAGATAAATCTCCAAATCAAATCTTCGTCAGAAAAGTTTAGATGACTTCAATAAGAGCAGTGCATGGCCACAAAGGGCAATACAGTCCAATGGCTACTTACACATTTTGCAGCCTTTGCATTTACCCAGTTCGCCTCGGAAACGCAAATCAACCAAATGCGCCAAACGCTCATGCAGCAAAGGTATTTGCACATGGCGCAACACCTCGTTGATAAAGGCATGTTGCAGCAGCAGTCGGGCCTCAGCCTCGGGAATACCGCGCTGGCGCATGTAGAACAGAGCCTGCTCGTCGAGTTTACCGATGGTCGATCCGTGGTTACACTTCACGTCGTCGGCATAAATTTCAAGCATCGGCTGCGAAAAGGCACGTGCCCCGGTCGAAGCACAAAGGTTTGCATTCGTCTGTTGCGAAGCCGTTTGCTGCGCTCCCGGTGCCACATACACCTTACCGGCAAACGCCCCCCGGCTTTCGCCGTTCAGCACATATTTATAGAGCATATCGCTCGTACAGCGCGGAGCCAGGTGTTCCACCAGGATGTTGTTGTCCACCTGCTGCTTGCCGTCAGCAATCACAGCCCCGTAAAGTTCCGAAGCAGCATCCGTGCCACGCAGACGCACATCCATGCGGTTACGCGTCAGTCCGTTCGTCAGCGTTACCCCATCATAGCTCACGCGGCTGCGACTTTGTTGTTCCACGTAAATGGTCGAGAAGCGCGTATTCTGCGGTGTGGTTTCCTCAATGCTGTACAAATCGAGTTGTGCATCTTCGTCGGCAAACACCTCCACCACCTGAGTAGTCAGGTAATTATTCGAACCCTCGGCATGGTCGCAGAAGAGCACAGCACCCCGTGCACCCTTACCGGCCACAATCAGCACACGGCGCACGCTCATAAAGTCCATGCGCGCAGCCGACACGTTAACCAGCTGCACCGGCGATTTCAGTTCGACGCCATCCGGTAAATACACCAGCAAGCCGTCCTGTGCCAGCATCGTATTCAGTTGCGTCACCCCGTCAGCGCCCTGTTTAAAGTCGCGTTCGGTGCAAGCCGCCCGGTTGTAGAAGCGTTCCAGCAGTTCGGGATGCGTTTGTGCCACTTTGGTGAATGAATCCACGATAACGCCCTCCGGCAGCAGTGCGCGCGAGCATTCAGGAGCCTCACACGGCACATCGTTCACCACAAAGAAGAGCGACGTGCTCAGGTTCGGCACATTACATTTGTATGCCTCGTAAGGATTCACCGTCGGGGCAATACGTTTCAGGTTCAGTCCGAAGTCAGGCGCAAAGGCCTCGTTCGCACTGGTATATTTGTAGCGTTCTTCGCGTTTGGTCGCCAGTCCCACGCGGCAAAGCGTGTCGAAAGCCGCTTGTCGCTGTGCGTTGAGCGCAGCGCAACTTCCGTTTTCAATCAAGGCGCGATGGTCGGTGAAGAGCGCAGTATATTGTTCATGACTGTTCATGGTTGGGCTAAACTATTTTCGGGTTACGGAAAAAGGGAAAATTGGGAAAAAGGGGAGAATCACTACAACTGTTCCTTAATCCAGTCGAAACCTTTTTCTTCAATTTCGTAGCCCAGTTGTGCCGTACCCTCTTTCACGATTTGTCCGTTCACGAGCACATGCACAAAGTCGGGTTTCAGGTAATCGAGCATACGCTGGTAGTGCGTAATCACCATGGCACTGGTTTTCGGTGTGCGCAGCAGGTTAAAGCCTTCTGCCACGATGCGCAAGGCATCCACGTCAAGTCCCGAGTCCGTTTCGTCAAGAATTGAGAACAAGGGTTCGAGCACAGCCATTTGGAAAATTTCGTTGCGTTTGCGTTCGCCGCCCGAAAAACCTTCGTTCACGCCACGGCTCATAAAGTGAGCATCCAGTCCCACGAGTTTACGTTTTTCTTTCAGCAGTTTCAGAAATTCAGCTGCAGCAATAGGTTCTTCGCCAAAGTATTTACGTTTGGCATTCAGCGCAGCACGCATAAAGTTCGTCATCGACACACCGGGAATTTCCGTCGGTGCCTGAAACGACATAAACAATCCCTCGTGCGAGCGGTCTTCAGGCGAAAGGGCCAGCAAGTCCTTGCCGTTAAACGTAATACTTCCGCTCGTCACTTCGTATTTCGGGTTACCCACCAGCACATTGCTCAGTGTACTTTTTCCCGAGCCGTTTGGCCCCATCAGCACGTGTACTTCGCCATCGCCGATGGTCAGGTTCACACCGCGCAATATTTCCTTGCCTTCAACCGAGGCATGTAAGTCTTTTATTTCTAACATGATGTTTCTTCTTGTTTAAAAAGGGTTTGTTGGGGCAAATCAGGCTGTAGCGTTACTCCTTATATACTATTATATATACGATAAATATGGGGTTCCCTTCGTAGGTTTATCACCCACGGTTCTCCGTTTAGAAACCGCGGTACCCCGTCAATATTCGGGGGGGTGAGGCCGCGGCGCCCTGTAAGGGCAATATCTCGAGGAGCGTTGTCCTTGGTTCGATATACTTCCACTAAAAAACGACCGAACTGAAGTGCCGCCTAAATTCGCGGAAGCAAAGTTACAGATTTTTTTTCGCGCAATGCTTATTTCCGATCAATTAGTTTGAATCGTAGAGCAGGTGTTCTTCACTCATCGAAAATCATTGTCGAATCATAGTTGATATGGTGTAAGGTGAGTAACTGGCAATATTCACTCTTGGTGCTTATTTTCTGGTGATGTTTCCCTTTCGGAGGTTTTTAGTCCGTGGCGACCTGCAAGGGCAGAATGTTGATATAGGGGCAATGCCCCTCGACAACACACGGGCAGATTACACACCATGTAATCCGCCCAATGTGTATATCGTTTTATTTTTTACCAAAGGGCTACTTTCCCCAACGAACCTAAATCAAGCGTTGCGGCTTTAGCTCCCATGGCTTTAAATACTTTTACAATGGTGGAATACGTAACACTTTTTCCGCTTTCAATCTTGGATATTTGTGCCTCCTTAACCCCAACCAATTCGCCCAATTGCTTTTGGGTTAGCTGTTGTTTTAGGCGTGTTTGTTTAATAGCTTCACCTATAAGGTATGCTTCTATATCCTTTTCAAATTTATCACGCTTTGGAGTTCCTTTTGCTCCAAAGGTATCCTCTAATATTTCATCGTGAGTGTAAAGTTTCATATCGCTATTATTTCTTCTTGTAATCAAAATATTGTTTTCTTATGGCTTCCGCCTTGGCTATTTCCTTCGAAGGCGTTTTTTGGCTCTTTTTCTGAAAGCCATGAGTTGCTATTACCAATGCTTTTTCTTCAGTGTCCCAAAAAGCGAGTAGACGATAACAATTACCATTGTACAGAGTACGAAATTCCCATATATCTGTATTTTCCAACTTTTTGAAAAGTTCCTTGTCGATGAAGTATTGACTTTTAGTAAGATTGTATATTATTTTTTCCTGAACCTTTTGAGGTAAAGTTTTTAGAAAAAATCTCGCCTCATCTGTATAGACTATTGCAAATCTTGTTTCCATGTTGACTAATTTCTATTGCAAAGATAGAATAACTTTCCTATATAGGAAAGTATGTGTGGAGATTTTTGGGGTCATGTAAGTAGGTGTTCCTAACTATTTCTTTCTCCACTCACCCCATACCCCCATTGAGGGCGGCACCCGGTTTCCCGGTGCCGCCCTCAATGAGCAATTTTCACGTTAGAACGTCAAGCGCAGCATGCCGCGAATACCCCAACGCTGCGTACCCGGCTCGATGTAAGTCAGGCGGTGCACATATTCAATGTGCAGCAGTTTGAAGATGTTGTGAATACCCGCAACCACCTCCACGTAAGGCGTCTTCTTGTCCATCACACGCGAAATAGGCGTAAAGTTTCCTTCAGCGTCAAATGAACCCGGGAAGTGCAGCAAGCGGTGCGAATCGGCATTCTTTGCCAAGTAAGGATTGTTCTTGCTCGACAGCGTACCCCACAGCACGTTGCAACCCAAATACTCACGCCACTTCAACTTCTTCAGCAGCGGAATGCGGTTAAACAATTTGCCGTTCAAGTCCCACGAATACATCAACGACACATAGCGGTCGTTCAAGAACTCCATGTTGTCAATCAACGCAAACATATTGTCCTCCTTGATGTACGAAAGGTTCGCCATTGGCGAAATCAGCAAGGGGTAAGGCACCTTGTTCCACTGCACACCCCCCTTGATGTCAAAGTCCATCTTACCCCACGAACCCAGCCAGAAGCGTTTGTAGATACCCGCCTCCGTCAAGTTGTAGTTATAATCCGCACGGCCAAAGTTATACAAACCCGTTGTATGGCTCAGCGACAGAATGGGCACATCATGGTTCGTAGCAATGCGACGCTGCTTTGTGTTAATCCACGAAGCCCCCGGCTGGAATTTGATACCCGCCGTAAAGTCGTAAGTGCGGATGTAAGGCAAATATAGCCCCTGCTGTTGCGAAGCCACCCCCGTGCTGAGCGGTTGGTAGAACAAGTCGGCCGTAGGCTTATCCTTCGACGTACGCGCCTGCAAATTGATGCGCAAACCATTCTCCCACTCCTTGTCCCACGTCAGGCGGTAAGTTTCGTAGTACATCATGTGCCGCACATCCGTCCATTTGAACGAAGTAAACACGTTATCCTTGTCCGTAGGCATAAAGCGGTCAGAAGGCGCCATCACGTCGTTCGTATAGTTAAACGTCAGGTTGTTCACCGGGAACTCACGTGGCAAGTAATCCTTTTTGTTAAACGAGTACGTCACCTCGCCCATACCCTTCACCTTACGGTCCTTAAAGCCGTAAGCCACATAGCCCTTCAGGAACCAGTGCTTACTCAGGTTCGCCGTAGTCTGTGCTGAGGCTCGCAAGCGGAAGCCATCCACAAAGTTTTGCGAAATCATTGTGTTCACCGGACCGATGTCCACCTTCGACGGCCGTTTCGGGTCGACACTCGTTTCCACAAAGTTCTCGATGAAAGCCTTGGCAATCCACAGAATCGGTTTGAAACCCTTGATGTTCTCCAGTTTATGGATAAAGCGGTCCATACTTCCCTCAGCCTTAGTCAGCGAGTCAGCGCGGTGTTCCTCCCAAAAAGCCTCCTCCTGCATTTGCGCGTTCGCCAGCACCCGCTGCGCCCCCTTGAATTTGAACAGGCGGTCGGGCAGTTTGTCAAAGTCAAAGTCCTTGTATTCCGTGACACGCTGCACCTGCAGTTTTTGCAGAAAATCCACCAGCTTCAGCTGCACAATCATGTTATCCTTCGTCATCACCTGCTCGCCCGAAGGCAGCTGCGTAAATTCCTGAATGATACGCATGTTGTCCACAAAGTTCACATCGCTTCGTTTCGGAATACCCATGTCCACCTTCTTCACGCGGTAAGTACTGTCGTCCACGATGTAAATGCTACCCGAAAACCCAAAGTCCTGCGGGTTGTTCGGCGTAAAGTCCACACGGATGCAACGGTCCGTGTTGTTCACCATCAGCGTGTCGATGATAAAGTAGCGATAAAAGCCAATGGCGTGTCGCGTAGAGATAGGGCTGCAGAAAGGGTATTGCAGCAGTCGCACATTCTCCTGGTAAATGTCCACATCCGTAAAGCAATCCTTCAGCATACCCGTCAGGATGTCGCCCGTGTTGAACAGTTCGTTGATACCATTGCTCCGCTGTCCCGTCACGATGCTCTTTTCCGTTTCCGGGTTTTTGCGGTAAATCAGCTGCGTCACCGTTTCGTCCACCGAAATCGGCAGAATCAGTTTTCCCGTTTCGTTGCACACCTCCACATGTTCTTTCAGGAAAGGCAACCGTTTGAATTTACCCTCCTCGAACACCTTGTCGGTTACTTCGTTAAAGGCCAGCGTCATTTTGGTGTATTTGTTAATGCTGTAGTAGTCGTGCTGTTCTTTCAGGTTGCTTTTCTTTTTGGCCGCAATCACCTTTTTCATCAGTTCCACGGCCGGGTTGTTTTTGCGCGAGTATTTTTCCTTTTTACCCGTCACCACCGCCGTCGACAGTGCACTTTCGATAGCTTCTATTTTAAATACGAGCGAGTCGTTGGGCTCTTTCACCGTAAAGTTTCGCGTTTCGTAGCCAATCACCGACACGCGCACCTTTCCGGCGCGGAAGGGCATACTGAAGTGTCCGTTCACGTCGGTTCGGGTGGCCTTGCCCCCGGGGAATACCACATTGGCAAAGGGAATTTTTTCGCCCGTTTTAGCATCTGCCACCCAGCCTTGAATCAAGGCCTGTGCCAATGCAGGGGCAGCAGTGGCAATGAGCATCAGTGCGAGAAGAAGAAAACGTTTAACCATGTCGTAGCGATTAGGAGTGAGGTAATGAAGTCGTCTAAACTTTTCTGACGAAGATTTGATTTGGAGATTTATCCCTTCTAAATTCAATCTTCACCTTTCTTTTTGGCCGTTTTTTGACCTTTCATCAGTCGTGTAGCTCGCTACACTCCTTTTTCAAGGCCCAAAAACACCTCAAAAATTAAGGAAAATCTTGAATTTCATAAAAGTTTAGACGACTTCAATAAGTAGGTAAGTACTATTAGGTAATGTGAGTCAGTTAGTCAGTAGTTTGTGTCAGCAGCCCGTCGGTAGCATAGTAGCCCATGTACCGGGCAAGTCGGTAAGTTTGAAAAGTAAGCGAAAGGAAAACAGCAGGCAAACAGTCCGATACCTATATATAATAATGTATATAGTGAAGTTCGGCCAACCCTCTGTAATCCTTTCGCTCGCAAAGCAAGTGTTTGCTTAAGTAACCCAAGCAATGCTTCAGCGCAAACACCCGCCCAAGGTCAATTAGTCAATTTCCTCATCAGCCTCGTAGCCACCCATTTCGCGGATAGCATTCTTCAGCATCACATACTGCTGGAACAAGTGGTTGATAGGCACCTCGTTCTGCGTGTAGTCGTGCATCGGGCTCTTCAGGAAGAAACTCAAGAAACGCTGCGTACCGTAGCGACCCTTGCGGGCAGCGAGGTCCGAAAGCAGTACCAAGTCGAGCAGCAGCGGAGCAGCCAGGATGGAGTCGCGGCAAAGGAAGTTAATTTTAATCTGCATCGGGTAGCCCATCCAGCCAAAGATGTCGATGTTGTCCCAACCCTCCTTGTCGTCGTTGCGAGGCGGATAGTAGTTGATGCGCACCTTGTGGTAATAGTTCGTGTACAAGTCGGGCTGATTTTCCGGCACCAGAATACTTTCGAGCGTCGACAGTTTCGACACCTCCTTCGTGTGGAAGTTTGCCGGCTCATCAAGCACCAAACCATCGCGGTTACCCAAAATGTTTGTCGAGAACCAACCGCTCAAGCCCAGGCAGCGCGTACCGATAATCGGTGCAAAGCCCGACTTCACAAGCGTCTGGCCCGTCTTAAAGTCCTTACCTGCGATAGGCATCTTCGTTTTTTCGGCCATTTCCCACATAGCCGGAATGTCCACCGTAGTGTTCGGCGCACCCATGATGAAAGGCGCACCCTCGGCTAATGCCGCATAAGCGTAGCACATTGACGGAGCCACGTGTTCCGTGTCGTTTGCCTTCATGGCAGCCTCAAGAGCAGCGAGTGAACCATGAATCTGTTCGTCGACGGGTACATAAATTTCGGTCGAAGCCGCCCAGATAACCACGATGCGGTCACACTGGTTGTCGGCCTTGAAGCGGCGAATATCCTCGCGCAGCGCCTCGACCATGTCCCAGCGCGTAGCGCAATCCTTCACGTTGTCGCCATCGAGTCGGCTGGCATAGCGTTTGTCGAACGCCGCCTTCATGGGCACAATGGCTTTCAGTTCATCGCGCACCGGCTCAATGTCCTTGGCTTTCAGCACCTCGGCATTCACTGCACTTTCGTAGGCATTGGCAGGATATACGTCCCAGGCACCGAACACGATGTCGTTGAGCGAAGCAAGCGGAACGATTTCACCGTAGTGAAGGTACTTCTTGTCCTTACCGCGGCCTACGCGAATTTTATCGTATTGCGTCATTGAGCCAACGGGCTTGGCCAAACCTTTGCGTGTCATCAACACACCGGTCATAAACGTAGTGGTAACGGCACCGAGGCCGACGCACATCACACCTAATTTTCCTTTAGCAGGTTCCATAGACATTGTTTTGTATTGTATAAGGTTGTAAGTTGATAAGTAGGTGTTCAAAATTATTTTTACATTTGAATTGCGTTATTGTGCCGTAGTTGTTTGTTCTGTGCGAAGGAGCATAGCGGGCTATGTGACTGAGCGCAGGGCAAGCAAATGCGGTGCAATAACGTAATGCAAAGTAAAAATACTTCGATAGAATTATATAAAATAATTTTGAACACCTACTTAATAGTCAGAAGGTAGGGTAGTGGCGGATGAGTGTTAAATTTGTGTACCCAGGTAGGGAGCCAAACGGGCAGCATAGCCCGGGGTATTCAGCTGAATGTCCGGTTGTTCCACTCACCGTTTAAGCCACATCTGCTCTTAAAACTACAAAATTGCAAAAAGTTTTCAAGCACCCAAAAAGTTTCCTCCCCTTTTTTCCTCTCAACTGGTAAATATAGCGGTATTTTCAGATTTTTAGAACATATTTGAAGAACTATCGTCCTGTTGCCCATTAGCCTGTTCGGTCGTCTTGTTCATGGGGCGCGAGCTTGCTTGACGGCATGCGGCAGCAAGCGAGCCGGGATTCTTCACACGCTGAAAAGGTTGCATATAATACTGTGAGCATCCATTTTCAAACAGTTCCTCAGTACCCATTGCGTGCAAATACACCACATTCCGGCAGGAATTCCCCCCTCGCATTCCCTCGTTTCTTCCCATACGTTGAGGCTATTGTCAAATTTACTCCGCGATTGTGCGAATTAGTTCCGAGCTTGTTGAAATTAGTTCCGTGCTTGTTGAAATTAGTTCCGAGCTAGTTTGAATTAGTTCCGAGCTAGTTTCGACAATCTTGGAACTATTGATAATCAGCGTTTTCAAAATTCCGCAAAATGCTGAATGACGAAGGCCCGTCACGCCGTGCCGCGAAGCAGCCGCGCGGCCTGTCGTTTTAGTCTATGTTGGCAAATAGATACAAGCGTTAAGTCTGGCCTCTTGTCACCCGGCACAGTCGTCCAAGGTCTGCGAACGTAGGCGGGCATCAGTGCGCGCGGCAACCCTGCCCACTCTGCCCCCTTATTTACTCCGTTTCGGCCCCAACTTACGCTCAATTTGCCCCATTCAGCCCCCTAAAAGCCGTTCAGAGGGTGTTAAATTTCATTTTAACATATAGCTTGTGACATGCTCGTAAACAAGCTTTATAGCAACATTCGTTAACATACCGCGAAAGTTCCTAAATCCCCCTATATAAAGCAGTTTTGCTGCATTTTGCCCCCTGTTCGGCAGCCGCCTGAAGCCCCTGTGCAGAATGTGAAAAACACGGGCTGAAAATGTTAAAGTGCTGATTGTCAGCCATAAAGTATTTCGTAGCTAACGAAAATTTCGTAATTTTGCAACCGGAAACCTCACGAGGAGAGGGGCAAACAACGCCATGCGGCTGCCGTGCGCAGCCATTATGCAGTTGACTTGCACGCCGGCTCTGCGCCTTCCTGACGCACGGCCAAAAAGCACCCTCATACCACTGTTGGATGTCACACACGGTGTACGTGCATTCCGGTTCGTACACACCCACATGTAGGATTTTTTCTGAGAAATCCTCACCTTCCGCTGTCTGTGTTCCGCTTCGTCCGGTGCGTTGGTTCGCCCGGGCTTGCAGCGTTGAGCACCTTATGAATTTCAATAGAAGTTGCGCCTGCACTTCCCGTCAGGTGCGCAGCTCGTTTCGCAGTTTCCTTCAAGTCCTACCCCTGGTAGGTTCCGGTTGGTATAGTCTGCGGCCGCATTGTTACAACACATCAGAATGCGGCAGAGCGCCCATGGTGGTGGCGCACAGCTCCGGCTAAGCTGAAGCGTCGACCCCCGCAACGAGATTACCCGACAGTCCTCGTGGCAAAACTTATCAGATGACATTTCAAAAATTAGTACTTTTAGTAGCAACTACAGTAACTCTTATTACTTTTGCCTTTGGCACTCCGGCCTTTGCTCAAACTCAAGGTAAGGCCTCCTACTACGGAAAAAGTTTTCATGGCCGCCGCACCAGCGACGGTTCACGTTACCACCGCGACAGCTTGACCTGCGCACACCGCACCCTTCCCTTTGGAACACTCCTGAAGGTGACCAACAAGGCCAACGGAAAGGATGTGATTGTGCGTGTCACTGACCGTGGCCCCTTCGTGAAGGGCAGAGTGGTCGACCTCTCGTTTGCCGCCGCCAAGGAAATTGGCATGGTTAGCATGGGTGTGGCTCCCGTCGTTGTCGAAACCGTGGGTCGTATTGAAACGAACGACTTGAAGCGCGGTTATTATTACCGACTGCCACAAATTAAATATATTGATCCTGCTACCGGCAAATCGTACACTGCCGACGAATGGAAAAAACGAGGCGATAAAGCACGCATCGCGCACATGGCCGAACTCAAGAAAAAGCAACAGCCGCGTTACCGCATCATGCGTAATCACCTCACTGCCACCTTAACCAACAAAACTGCCAAGTAAACAGCCGCTTTTCAGCAAACATGGCCGATAATGCTGTTTTGAACTTGATTCAAAAAACTAATTCCGACGACAGCGGAAATTGATTTAACGCTATTTGTAAGGCTTCTCCCGTGGAGAGGCCTTTTTTTGTTGCCTAAGAACGACTTTGGTTGTCAAAAAAATGGCATTATGTAACTTCGTGTTTACAAATCTGTGAACCCATCGGCAAACCTGTCTGCCTTTTGTCTCAATTTTATCATGCTCAATTTGCAAAAAATCCCACTATTCTTTGCATAGTTCAACAGAAAGGCGTACCTTTACCCCCGAAAAACCTAACAATGAAAATTCTCTCTAATTTATTAACAACTAAATTCTTAACAACTACATGAAAAAGATGTACAATCTTTTGACCATGTTGGTATTGTTCTTGATGGGCTCTACCAGCATGATGGCTCAAGAGGACAATCGCTATCAGGTAGCCGGTGGCTCTACGGGCTCTGGACAAGAATGGACGGTTGACAACATCGAAACTGGTGTTGACTTCGTTCTTCAGTCTGGTAAGGCTGCTCTTGCTGGCAATGTCGACTTTGTGCGTGGACTGGGAAAATCAACTTTCCTGAATGACAAAAACCTTTTCCAGCTTGAATCTGCCGGTGAAGATGCAGATGGAGAAGCAATGTATTACTTGAAAGAAAAGATTTCAGGTAAATATCTTCAGAATGATGCTTACGGCTTTGGAGAATCTAAGGCTCGTGCATGGAAATTCCGTATCGTTCAGCCTCAGGTTTACACGGCTGAAGATTTGAACAAAGTAGGCGATGAATGCCCCGTTAATAACTGGGCTGTAGCTACTACGGCTGCTGTAGGTGATGCTAATCACGTTATCTTTACCGATGCTACTCACTCTGCTTCAGAATGCGAAGATACCACTGTTGTAAAGAAAGGCTCTGTACGTTTCCTCGTAAATGGTAATGTAGGTGCTGCTCCCAGCCTTGGTAGAGATTTCGCTATGAATACTTGGATGCTCTTCCCCGTAGAAAAGCTCACTGGTTCTAAGTATTTGTATGACGCTTTGCAGGAACTTTTCCCCAACAGCGATCCTAACATCTACAACCCCGGTACTGAACCCGGTCAGATTAGTCAGGAACTCTACGATGAGTTGATGAACTCTTACAAAGCAGCTGAAAAGTTGATTGAAGAGGGCAATGAAGATCACGCTGCTTGTGTAGCTGCTTACCAGCGTTGCTTGAAGGCTCTCGAAGCTGCTCGTGCAGGTGCTGTGCCCATCAAGGAAGGTTACTACTTCTTCAAGTCAAGCCGTAATGCACACAATGGTACTTATGATGATGGTACCGGTTTGCACTGGAGCTATGGTAAAGAATGGTATGCTCCTCAGGAACGTCCCGAAGGTGAGCAGACCATGAGCCTTGATGATGCTCAGTATGTATGGCATATTCAGGCTAACAAAGATGCTAATGATGGTTCATTCTACATCCAGAACTTCTATACGAAGCGTTATATCGGTATGGCTGCCAACGCTACCGGTGCTTATGTAAAGAGTACGGATACTCCCGAAGAACCTTACTTTATCTATCCGCAGGATAAGGAAGACTTCGTTATCGAAAGCGCTAAACTGAAGAAGAATCCTATGCCTGGTTACGGTGGTCAGGGTGCTCCTCAGTGCTCTGCTCTCCACTGCCCCAGTGACCACAACAATGTGGTAATCTGGACTACCGATGCTCCTGCTTCTGGTTGGGTATTCTTGAATGCCAATGCTGAGGATATCAAGAGACTCGAAGGTCTGATTGCACAGGATAAGCTGAACAAGGCTCTTGCTGCTGAATTGACTACTGCTGAAACTACTTACAAGAAAGGTTTCTACTATGAATTCGTAGGTGGTTCACGCGATGGTAAGCTTGATATGGCAGCTGACGGCACTCCTGCAGGTTTGTTGAAGACTGTTGATCAGCTCTCTTTCAACATGACTGAAAAGAGTGAAGGTTCTGAAGCTGCTCTGATTGATAGCGATCTCAGTGCCAAGAATTTCTACCACTCTGACTGGCAGGGTGCTTACGACCACAAGTTGGCTTATCCCTACATTCAGGTAGACCTCAAGCAGCAGATGGATACCATCGCTGTGAAGATGTGGGCTCGCTACGAAGGTGGCAATGACTACCGTACGGGCAATGCTCCTGGTAACGTAATTGTGTCTGCAACGAACACTCCGGCCGACTCAACTTCTTGGAAGGTAATCGGTAATGTACAGCCCACTTATCCTTGGGGTCGCTATCTTAAGGACATGAACGGCGAAGATTCAATCACTGCTAACAAGAACGTTGGTTTCTTCGAAGTTGCTCTCGGTGGCAAATATCAGCACGTACGTTTCGAAGTAACTCGTCGCCAGTCTAACGGTGCAGACGAAGACTTCAAGAAGATGGGTAATGGCGCAGGTAACTTCAACTTGGGTGAAATGCGCGTATTCCAGTCTAAGTACAACCCTGCTAAGTCACTTATCGAAGCTGTTCCCGCTGCACAGAAGGAAGCTTTGGTTAAGGTTATCGCCGACGCTAAGGCTGCTATCGAAGCAGGCAACGCTACGCAAGAACTCATCGACAAGGTAAAGAAGGCTGTTGAAGACTTCAAGGCTGTTTACCCCGATCCTCAGGTTGTGAAGGATATCCTCGCTGAAGCCAAGGCTCAGTACGAAGCTGCTGAAGAAGGTGAAGCTGTTGGTTACTTCCAGGCTGGTGCCAAGGAAGCACTCAAGAAGGTTATCGACGAGGTTGAACCCACTATCAAGGAAGTGATGACCCTCACCGAAGTAAATGCTGCCAAGGAACTCTTGAACCATGGTCTCGAAGCATTTGCTGCCAAGTTGAACATTCCTGCTGCCGACAAGTTCTACTACATCGTTAGCGCAACTGCTTCTGAACAGGCAGGTTCTGCCAAGGATGGTAAGATGACTGTTACTGGTAACGGTTCACGCGTGAAGTGGTACAAGGAAACTGACGACTATATCAACAACAACAGCATCACCATCGGTGGTAATGCCAAGTATGTTTGGAAGATGATCAAGAAGGGCAACGGCGTGGTATTCCAGAACGTTGCTACCGGCGAATACATGAACAATACGCACAAGAACAACGTAGGTGTGAACATGTCTACCGAAGCTGATACTTGCGCATTCACCTTCCGTTCTGCTAAGAAGCCCGGCTTGCTCAACATCGTTTGCAAGGAAAACGTCTTCTTGAACGCTCAGCCCGCTTCTAACAACCTCGTAACTTGGGGCGAAGCTAATGGTGCCGACAACTCTGCCTTCACTTTCGAAGAAGTAACTGACGAACTCAATACTGAAATTGACTGGTTGGTTAACACGAACAAGAAGACTATCTTGACGCTCCCCGTTAGCGTAACTGCTGATGACCAGTGCTATACCGTAATTGGTCGCAAAGATAACAACCTCGAACTTAAGAAGATTGAAGGTGAAGTTATTGCAGCTGGTACTCCGTTCTTCTACATTGATGCTTACGAATATGAAGCTGCTAAGTTCGAAATCGCAGGTGCTACTACTTACGAAGAACTCCTCGCTTCTGTAGCTAAGGAAGCTAAGGCTGTTAATGGCTTGCAGGGTACGCTCGCTGCTGTTGACTCTCTCGCTCCGAAGCACGGTATCCTCTACAATGGCGAAGCTATCGTAGACTCTAAGCTCGGCGAAGGTGCTGCTAACAACAGTGGTTACCTCACTTCTGCTCTCCCCACTACGTCTGAAACTGGCGACGCACAAATCCTTATCGACGGTGAAATCACCATCATCGGTGGCGTAGTTGCTCAGCCCGAAGCTCAGGCAGTAGTTAACGTTTACAACCTCTCTGGTGTGAAAGTTCGTGCTAACGTGAAGAGCGTGAACGACCTGAAGGGTCTGCCCGCAGGTATCTACATCATGGGTAACAAGAAAGTACTCGTTAAGTAATCATTGAAAATCCGTTTTTACTCCTCGGAGTAAATAATGACCTTCTTTTAAGCCGCCCGGTTCATTCATTGAGCCGGGCGGCTTTTCGTTTTGTAGCAGTTATTCGGGAGGGGATGAAGTCGCAGTGCGCTCTTGAACCGCATATAATATGCTCTGTTTCTGAAGTTTAGAACCCGTGTCGCCCTGTTGAGTCGCATATAATATGTTTTGTTTCAATGGTTTTGGACCCGCGGCGCCCTATTGAGTCGCATATAATATGCTTTGTTTCAATGGTTTTGGACCCGCGGCGCCCTGTTGAACCGCATATAATATGCTTTGTTTCAATGGTTTTGGACCCGCAGCGCCCTATTGAGTC
>Monroe_p2__coassemble_690_pt1 | contig 32600 bp, 30 predicted proteins | sample Monroe_p2__metabat2_low_PE_026 | metagenome-assembled genome bin Monroe_p2 | reverse complement strand
TGAACGTGAAGGGAATGCAGCGTAACCATCATTTGGCACAAGCCGTAGGGGATGCATCTTTCGGGATGTTCCTTACGATGCTGGAGTACAAGTGCAGTTGGTATGGCGTGAATCTCATCAAGATAGACCGCTTTGCCCCAAGCTCGAAGACCTGTAGCCAATGCAGCTATGTGTATAAAGGATTGAAACTAAGCGAGCGCAGTTGGACTTGCCCGGAATGTGGTACGCATCACGACCGTGACTTCAATGCCGCTTGCAATATTAAGGAATTTGGCTTGAAAGCCCTACCCACGGAGCGTGGGAAAGTCAAGCCTGTGGACTGTCCAACGGTGGATGACCGACCTCGTGTCCTAAAAAGCCGTGACAGAAAGAAGCAGGAAAAGAGAGGGGGTATTGGTATCTCCGAAGCCGCTAAATATTTAGTTTAGCGGTAGTTCACTACAATGACAAATTGGGTGTGACCATTCCCGAAGGCATTGATGCAAAATGCGGTGTGATTACGGACGTGAACAATGGCGCACTCACCATTGACTACCGTTATGTAGCAGGCACTAAAATTCCTGCCGGCAATGCCGTGTTGGTAAAGGCCGGAAAGGCCATGCAAATTCCCTTGATAGTGTCGAAGCATACCAGCAATGTCATAGCAGAGAATATGCTGAAGGGACTGGCTACGACGGGTGATTTTATAGCCGACCCTGACTATAAGTACTACAAGTTGGCCTACAACAACTACAACACTAAGGAAGGTCTTGGCTTCTACTTCGGTGCCGAGAATGGCGGTGCATTCACCGTGCCCGCAGGTATGGCCTATTTGGCAGTACCCCGTTCAATGGCCGTGAAGTGCTTCCTGCTTGATGGCTCGGCAACCGGTATCGAAAGCATCGAAGCCGGACAAACCGCTGAGGCTGTGAAAACCGTTTATACCCTGGATGGCCGCAAGGTTGAGGCACAGAAACTGCCGAAGGGTATCTACATTGTCAACGGTAAAAAGGTAATCGTAAAATAAAATCATTTATCTCTCACTATTTCTTATTCCCAATTATTTCGCACGCAATGAAAAAGACTTATATCCGTCCGATGGCTGAAGCTATCAATCTGAATTTGGAATCGCCCATTATGGGCGTGAGTAATCTCTCTACTAACGATAACACGCCCATGGTTGGAGATGATCCTATTGAAAATATATTTTCAAACCCAAAAGATGGTTGGAGCAGCGATTCTTGGACATTGAACGATTAACCCCGGCATAAGGACTCATGCTCTCGGTGGCATGAGCTGCTGGGTATAAAGAAAAAGGTGCTTGAAACCTCCCTCTCCGATGTGGAGAAATGAGGTTTCAAGCACCTTTGTTGTTGGAGAAAAGGAAAATTATGTGTTAGCCCTCGGTGTCGACGCTTACCTGCACGGTACCGGTGGGGTAGGGCAATTCGTCGATGAGTCCCTGCAGTCCACGCTGCGCAAACCTCTGGCGTATTTCCTGACATTGTGTGCGTCTACTTACGAATTGGCAATCAGCGTTTCCCTTGAATTTTGAATGCAAAGAAAAGCAAGTAGGCTGCAGCCACCAGCATCACGGCCACAGCTCCCAACTGGCTACCGATGCCATCGCTGGCCATGCTCATGGCCAACGGAAAAATGGTACCGCCAAACAGTCCCATAATCATGAGGCCCGACACCTCGTTTTTGTACTCAGGGCAACTTTGCAGTGCCTGCGTCAGCGTGATGGAAAACACGTTCGAGTTGCCCAACCCAATGAGTGCCACGCAAAGGTAAAGCGCTGTTTCGCTGCGAAACCCTGCAAAGCCGATGAGGCCGCACATTATGCAAACTACGCTGAGGACGAAGAAACGGCGGTTCGACACGCGCGAGAGGAAAAAGGTACCCAACAGACACCCGACGGTGCGGCATATAAAGTAGAACGAAGTGGTCCTGCCGGCATGGGTCAACGACAGTCCTTCGTACTCCTGAAATATGCGCGGAGCGGTGGCGTTGATGCCCACATCAATGCCCACATGACACAGAATGCCGATGAAGCAGCCGCACACCATGGGCCGGCGCATGAGCGCAAAGGTGCTTCGTAGCCCCGAAGTGTCGGCAGGCTTTTCGTCGCTGAAAGGGGTGGCGCTCAGCACCATTACGGCCAACACGGCAATGAGCATGTATGCCACGAACAATATGCGCCAGTTCATGCCGAACACATTGTAATGTACCCCCCAGGCAGCAATGAGCGGTGCCAGAAAAGAAGCAATGGCCTTGACAAACTGGCCAAAGGTAAGTGCCGACGACAGTTCGTCGTCGCTCACCACCGTGCTCAGCAATGGGGTAACCGAGGTTTGCATCAATGTGTTGCCAATGCCAAGCAGCGAAAAGGCAGCGAGCATTCCGGCAAAACTTTTATTGAATACGGGCAACAGCAGGGCAGCCATGGTGACACACAAGCTAAGCAGCAGCGTGCGCTTGCGTCCGATTTTGTTCATGAGTATGCTTGTGGGCACGCTGAAAAGCAAAAACCAAAAGAACACGAGCGAGGGCAGAAAATTGGCCGTAGTGTCGGTGAGCTGATAGTCGGCTTTGGCATAGTTCGAGGCAATGCCGACCAAATCGACAAAGCCCATGACAAAAAAACTGAACATGAGGGGCAGCAACAGCAGCAGGTGCGTGCATCGTGAAGAAGAGATCATGAAAATGGAGTTATGTAGCTGTGAGTGATGTATGAAATTTTACAAATTTACGCTAAATAATGCGGTGTGGCAGCGACATTCGTAGCGAGTAGATGCAAGAATGTTGCATTACATCATAATTTTATAAATTTGCAACATCTCCTTAAGCGGCGCATGCCTTAGTGAGTTGCAAAAGTATGCGCAACAATTTTCACTGCCCCCCCCCAAAAAAAAAAGCATCATCCGGCACAGGCATTTGCTTCGTCCTGTAACTTCCTGCTTATGGCGTCTTTTCCCCAAACTACTACGCATACTATTTAGCCCATAAAAAGAAAAAAGGTGCTCGAAAACCGCTTCTCCTGTGTGGCGAAATGGTTTCAAGCACCTTTGTAATATGTGTTGGGCTGAATAAGGAAAAACTCCATTCGACAGCCTTAAATATGGCCAGTTTCAATTTTTGGCGCGCTCCATCCAATCCGGGCGCAGTGGCGTTCGAGGGTATTTCGTTGGGGTTGAGGTAGTAAATTCGGTGCATCGTTGCAACCGCAAGCAAGGCCGGTTGTGCGGTCAGAAGCCGCAGGCAGTTTTACTTCAGTTCCTCGGGCAGGAACGGCATGGCCCCGTTTTGCGTACAGACAAAGGCACTGATGCGAACGGCACGTTCGTGAGCCTCGCGGACAGAACGTCCTTCGAGCAGCGAAGCCACCATGGTGGCTGTGAACGAATCGCCAGCCCCTACGGTATCGACTACATCGACCTTGGGCGTTTCGACAAAGGATACGTTGCCGGGTGTGAACACGTAACTGCCATTGACCCCACAGGTGAGAATGAGCATCTTAAGGTTGTATTTGGCCAGTAGAATCCAGCATTTATCTTTCAAGTCAATGCCGGGATAGCCAAACAAACGGCTGATGGTGACGAGTTCTTCGTCGTTGATTTTCAAGATGTTGCACTTTCGTAGACTGTTTTGTATAATTTCTTTGGTATAGAAATTTTGCCGCAGGTTGATGTCGAACACTTTCAGCCGGTCTTCGTCGTTGGGCATGGCATCAAGAAACTGTGCAATGGTTTGGCGCGACACAATGCTTCGCTGAGCCAGTGATCCCCAGCATACAGCACGGGTATGTTTGGCCAAATTGCGTAGGGCAGGGGTGAAGGGAATGTTGTCCCAGGCCACTCCCTCCTTAATTTCGTACGAAGGTACGCCTTCGGCATCGATGCTAACTTGCACCGTGCCGGTGGGGTAGGGCACCTCTTCGATGAGGCCTTGCAGCTGACGTTGGGCAAGCACTTCGCGAATTTCCAGACCGAGCTTGTCGGCACCCAATGCGCTGACTACGCGGCTTTCGAGTCCGAACTGCGAAACATGAAAGGCAAAGTTAGCCGGGGCACCGCCTATTTGTTTGCCTTCGGGCAGCACGTCCCAAAGGGCTTCGCCCATGCCGACAACGTAGGTGGGCTGTTGGGCTGCGGTTTGTACGAAATTATCAATGGAACTATAAGGAGAAGTGATGTTGTTCATCATTTTTTTTGAAATGTAAAGAGTAGGTGAGTAAAAGCAGATAGGCGTAATCAGCCGTTTTTTTGAATTTTAAAGGCAAAGAAAAACAGGTAGGCCACAGCTGCGAGCATCACAGCTACTGCACCAATCTGGCTGCCTACGCCATCGCTGGCCATGCCCATGGCCAAAGGAAACACGGTTCCGCCAAACAGTCCCATAATCATGAGCCCGGATACTTCGTTTTTCTTGTCGGGACAAGTTTTCAGGGCTTGCGCCATGGTAATGGGAAAGATGTTGGAGTTGCCATAGCCGATGAGGGCAATGCAAACGTAGATAGCCGTTTCGCTGCGAAGAAATATGAATCCTGAGAGTCCGGCAATCATGAGTGCTACACTGAGGAAGAAGAACAGGCGGTCGGACACACGAGCCAGTATGACGGCTCCCGAAAAACAGCCTATGGTGCGGAAAATAAAGTAGACTGATGTGGCAAATCCCGCATCGAGCAACGACAGGCCGGCATATTCCTGCAGAATTTTGGGGGCGGTGGTGTTGGTGCCAACGTCAATGCCTACATGACACATGATGCCGATGAAGCAGCAAAGTACCAAAGGATTGCGCAGAAGCGCAAAGGTGGCGCTGAAGCCTGATGTGCCGTTGGGCTTTTCCTCGTCGATGGGCACGGCTCCCAACACCAGTACAGCCAGTATGGCTATGACCATGTAGAAGGGAAAAAGAATGTACCAGCCCATGCCGAACACATTGAACTGTGCGCCCCAGGCAGCAATGATGGGAGCCAGAAACGAGGCAATGGCCTTGACAAACTGGCCGAAGGTGAGCATGGACGAAAGGCTTTTGCCGCTGACCATGCTGCTGAGCAGCGGGTTGAGCGAAGTTTGCATCAGTGTGTTGCCAATGCCTAAAAGCGAAAAGGCGGTGAGCATCACTGCAAATGAGTGGCTGCAAAGTGGCAGCGCCAAGGCCACCGCAGTTACAATCAAACTGAGAAGTACGGTGCGTTTCCGGCCAATACGGTTCATCATCAGTCCGGTTGGAACACTGAAAATAAGGAACCAGAAGAAAACGAGTGATGGAAATATGTTGGCTGTGGAATCTGTCAGTTGCAGGTCGGCCTTGACATAGTTCGATGCTATGCCTACAAGGTCAACAAACCCCATGACAAAAAAGCTGAACATAACAGGCACCATGAATAAAAAGTTGGTGCTCCTTTGTTGGGTGGTAATCATAAAAGTTTATACTTTAAGTAGATGTTCAAAATCATGGCTACATGGTGCTTTGTCCGGTATGGTTGCACCTTGGCATAGCTTTTATAGGTAAGTTCTGCACGGGGTTTTTACTGACAACACACAGAACAAACCGCTTGGGCAGAATGGTGCAAATCAACATGTAAGAGATGATTCGGAACATCTACTTGCTGTTTTTTAAAAAAGAAAAAGGTTTCGGTAAGGACTTAGAGTGCGAGGCCGTAGACCTTGGCATCGCTCACGCGAGCCTGTCCGCCTTCAGCGTAGAACTGCAACTGGTTGTAAGGCTTTGTGGGGAACACCAGGTTTGTCATTGCTACGCGGCCTCCGTCGACAAAGAGTTCAACAGAACTGCGGTCAACGTAGATGCTGACTTTGTGAGCATTGTTCTTATCGTTGAACAAGGGAGCCCAGGTGCCCAGTGCAAAGGCATTGTGGTAGTTGACGGTCAGCGTTTCGTAGCGTTTGAGGCTTTCGGCATTGTCAAGATGATGCGGAGCCACGTTTTTGCCAAAATCAGTGATACCGCTTTGCGCACGGTCCATCACGATGCGCTGCTGTTTGGCATCGTAGTAAATGTTGACCATTTCGCCCTTGTCGTTGAGCAATTTCACGCCGCAGGTAGTCGCCTTTTCGGGGTGGAGTGTAAATTCCAGTTCGAACGTCCCGTTTTCGGCCTTTTCCGGCAGTTGTCTGACCGTTTTTTCGCCCAGGCTAATCTGGCCTATTTCAAGCGAATCCTTTCGCAAAGCCTTCAGTTCGGCAACAGGAGCAGCACTTACAAGGAGTTTTCCGTTGGGTGCCGTGTAGAGTTTCAGTTCGCGTGCCAAAGCGTTGCAGCTTCTGAATTGCTGGGTCGGTGTAAGGTTGGCATATTGCCAGTTGCTCATCCAGGGCATGGCAATGACGCGGTTACCGGTGTTCGAGTAGCAAACCGTGGCATAATGATCTTTGCCCCAGTCCAGCCATTTCACCTCAGAGGGTTCGGTGTCGCATACAAACCGGTGTCCGTCGAAGTCGCCGACAAAGTACATGGTTCCACTTCCGCCATACACAAAGCCCGGATTGATGTTGACAATCATAACCCACTTTTTATGTTGCTCGTTGCCGTCGACTGCCATTTCAATAAAGTCGGGGCATTCAAACTGGTTAGGCTGCGGTCCGTATCCCTGTCCAAATTCGCTCATGTACTTCCACTCCTTCAAATTGGGCGATTCGTAAAAGCGCATGTTCTTGTCGGCACTGACAATCATAACCCATTTTTTTTCGGGTGCATACCAGAACACTTTCGGGTCGCGGAAGTTTTCGAGTCCGTCGAACGGCGTGAGTACAGGGTTCTTGCTGTATTTCGTAAAGGTGCGTCCGTTGTCGGTGCTGTAAGCCACACATTGCTGCTGGCGCTGATGTCCGCCGGGCAAATTCAGGTGTGAGGTGTAGAACGCCACAATGGCATTTTTGCCGAACCCCGAGGTGTTGTCTGCATCGACAATGCACGATCCCGAAAAAATGTGTCCCATCGTGTCGCGGGCAATGGCCGGTTCAAGGTGTTTCCAGTGTACGAGGTCGGTTGAAACAGAATGCCCCCAGTGCATGTTGCCCCATACCGAACCGTAGGGGTTGTATTGAAAATACAGATGGTATTCGCCGTCCTTGTATACCAGTCCGTTGGCATCGTTCATCCAACCGTAAGCCGGGGTGTGGTGAAAAAGTGGACGGTAAGTTTCGCGGTTAGTCGTGTCGAAAGTATCGGCCAGTTCCATGTGCTTCCATGCTACGGCGTTGGCCGGTAAGCCCTTCACCACGAGCGAATCGTGAGCGGCTCCTTCGTGAAGGGGAAAAGGCACGGTGTAGTCAATGCTATCGACCGCCAGACGCACATCCATCGGTGTGCCGTTAAGCATTATCTGCACTTCGGGCTTGTTTTCCTGAATGGGCAGAAGCACATATTTGGGCGCATTTTCAATGTTGACGACAGCGGTTGAGTCGTTGGTGTGATTTATAGTCAGTTGGCTGTTGGGAGCTACCGAGCAAGCAGCTAAGAAAGCAGTGCTGATGAGTGCGCAGAAATTATGAGTTTTCATGATAATGGTTGTTTTTTGAATGTTTGTAAAATTTAGGGTAGCAGTTAGTATCTTAGAATGTGATTTTTGCCGAGAATTCAACGGTGAACGGGCGAATGTAGCTGCCCGACATCCAGGCACCGTTGTATGCCGCAGCATCCTCCTTGTCAACCAGTTCGGCCCCGGCTATTGAGCCCTTAGCACCGGTTTGGTTCAGGAAATTGATGACGGTGCATCCTAATTGCAAGTACTTGTTGACCTTCCAGTCAACACCGCCAAAAGTTTCCCAGCGTCCGTTGAAGTAGTATGCGTTTTTGATATTGGCATAGGTTTTCGAAAAATAGCGGAACGAAGCCCAAATACGTAGCGCATCGTTTTTAAGGAACGAGTAGGAAGGGTCGAGTTCAACTAAAACTTTCGGAATTTCGGTGACAATGTTTCCGGTGGCATTGATTTTGCTTTCTGTACCATCGGCAAAGGTCACTCCGGTTTCGTACTTCTTGTAAGTAGGTTTTTGATAAGTGAACAGGAAGTGGAATTCGAATCCCTTGAACGGACGTACAACCGCATCGGTGGTCCATCCCAAAGTTTGGATGTCGTAGGTAAGTGCAGAGGCCTTGATGTCCGATGGGTTGTTCGGGTTAATCAGGTTGAGTGTTGAGTTGTTGTTGGTTTTGCTGATGTAGCTGAATAGCGAGGTGAGGCTTATCCAGTCGTTGTTGTAATAGATACCCGCTCTGCCCAGAGGAATTGAAATTCGGCCCGTGTTAGGCATTTCGGCTGGAGCAAACGAGTTCATAGCCGGGTGCTGCGTGTTGTAGGTAAAGTCAGCTGTAAAGCCAAACTGCTTTGTCATTTTGTAGGTGAGTGCCGCAGTGTAGGCCATGTTGAGCCAATTATGTTCGTAGTCTACGGGCGCAATGACAGTTCCGTCGGGAGCAGTTGCCCCTAAGTGGTAGTTTGCAAAACGGCCCACATATTTGCCGTCGGCATTGCGCACAGCCGCATTTTTTCCTTTTGAGCGATGCCATTCCAGTCGGGCACCATAGTACACATTGAACTTCGGCGTGATGTCCCAATTGTGTGTGGCATAGAGCGCCAGTTTGTTCTCGTGTCCGCGGTAGTATTCCGAGGCATTCTGGTTAAAGTTGTAGTAAGGCGTATTGCCGTAATAATGCTTTTCGGCAAGCTGCTCAGGGTGATAGAGCATTTCGGGCATGGTCTGTACGTTGTGGTCGTACATGGTGGTGTTTGAAGCATAGTCGGCAAAGTAATGCCACTGGTTGATGCCCACACGCCACGTCATGTTGTGAAGTTGCCGCTTCAATTCGGTGGTCAGGAAAGTTTCATCGATGCGTCCGCGGTTAAAGCACGACATACGGCTCTGAATGTGTCCTTCGTAGGGTTTGAGGGTGCCATCGGCATTTTGCGTGAAATAGCCATCGGCCGTTTTAACTTCAGAGAGCGACATCGGAGTTTGGTACAGATAGGAACCCAGGGCATGGTCGTATTTGAAGCGCAGGTCCCATTCCAAACCATTGTCCCAGCGATAATTGTTGAGCAGGGTGATTTGGTTGCCACGGCTTGCAGTGGCGTCGTAGAGTGAAATGTTTTTTATTTCGCCCGTGCGCATATCCATATAGGCAATGCTCGACTGATTGGGCAGGTAGCTCGATGTTCCGAGCGCGAATCCCGGTATTTCCTTTACCGAACCATCGCCAACATAAATGAATGGTGCCCCGGTTGTGGCATTCGACAGCCAGTGAGAGTTGGAGTAATGATAAATGGCCGACAGGCGTCCGCGTCCCTCGTTGTAGGTTTTTGTCAGGGCGAACTTGTAAATTTGCGTTCGGTCCTGATATTGTGCAAAGCGCAGCTTGAAGCTTCCCGGGTCGAAGTTCTGATAAACACTGCCGGCATAATACCAGCCTTTTCCGATGGCACCGTCTAAGTTGAGGTCGAACTGTTGCTGTCCGAAATGATTGGCGTGATAATTCAGTGTGCCATTGACCAGGTTGGTTTTGTCAGTTCCCAGTTTCCCGAACGAATTGACGGCATAACCTATGTTGCCTGTTGTAATGGCCGTTTCCGAAATTTTGAGCAGGCCCGTATGCGAGAGTGAACCATCGCCACGCCAATGCGTGTTGACATTGTGCGGATTGGTATTGAACACCACGGGCAAGCCGTTTTCGAGTACATTGACATCGCCCCCTGGCAAACCTATTGAAATTTCGCGCGGGCCATTGGCTGAGGCCGCATTCAGCATTACGTTGCGGTTTCCCTCTTCTTTGTTGTTGTCCGTGTTTACGCTGTCGGGTTGAACCGGAGTTTGGGCAAAATTCGAGTTGCTGATTGCAGCAAGCAGCGTAACAAATGCAGCGCGGCGCAGATTGTGTTTCTTATGAATTCTCATGATTCTTATTTTTTAAAAAGTAAAAGTCGGGCGAATGAGTCAGTGTGTATTGACCTGTGAACAGCCTAACGTACCTCACACAGATTGCTGCACTTCAGACGGATTGCGATGAGCATTTGCAGATTTAGATGCCAACTTCCGGACGTAGCACTTAAAGTGTTTGTTTGCTATCCCGACTTTCGGTTTCTGCTGCAAAACTAAGGCGAAATAGGATAGCCAACAAATACTTTTGTTGCATGAAACAGCACATTTGTTGCATGGCATCATTTTTTTATACATTTGCAACATATGCATTATTTTTAGGCATTAAATGGTGTATTTGTTCTGTGTGTTTGTCAATATATTGGTAAAACGTTTCTTTTTTCTCGTATAATTCTTAATTCTGATGTGGCATATTAAGTTTGTGAAACAGTTTTTGCTGGTTATAAACCTGTGAAATTCATGTTCGGCATCAAGTTTGCGCAATATTCACAGTTCGTAACAGAGCTTTCCTTAAAGCACCTCGGCAAGCCCCCTGATAAAGTGCTGAACCCGGCACTGAAAATTGCGTGAATCTCCCCCACGGTTTGCGTTTCTGTTTGCCCTGTGGCAGGTTGGCAGTCAGGACTATTTTTTGCCTGTGCGGTTCGAGGGTCGATTCTTAAAACAAATTACAGGGTAAAAGAAAAGCCGCATTTCATTTGGCTCGCCGTCGAGTTTGCTGTAATTTTGCGTACACATTGGTGCAAAGCCCTATAGCAAGGCCGTTTTGCACCCATTTGCGAATCGTAAACTTATAAAGCAAAACAATGATTGATATTTTCATTCTCATCCTCCTTTTGTGGGCCGCATTCAGCGGTTGGCGCTCGGGATTTTTGAAAGAAGTGGTTTCGACCGTAGGTTTTCTGGTCGGTTTGTTTGTGGCAGCAACCTGCTATAAAACCTTCGGCCAGTATTTAGCTGTGAACGGCAGCGAAGCCAATATGCTGACCAGCATTATCGCCTTTTTGCTGCTTTGGGTTATTGTGCCCATTGTGCTCGGACTGGTGGCCAACATCCTGACCAAAGCCCTGAAGGGTATGCAGCTCGGACTGCCCAACTCGATACTCGGCGCGGCGGTGAGTGTGACGAAATACTTGATTCTGATGAGCTGTGTGCTCAACGTTATGGAGACGCTGCACATTATGAACACCGAAAAATCGGAATCGTCGCACCTTTACAAGCCCGTGACCGGTGCCTTGCAGTATTTCTTTCCGAAAGACAGCACGCACCTGGAACGCATGAACGACTGGATGAATCAAAAGAACGACACGGTGTGGATTGACTTTACGAAAAAAGCACCGGCCGACAGTGCGCAACAGGCGCAATAAACCCTGCTGGCGAGGCACGTCGGGGCTACCGTACGGGAACGATAAAGGGGGATTGACAACCTTTGGCTTCGCTTCCGGGCACATGGTGCTTGAACGGGTCGGCTTCGCCACGCATAGCTCTTAACCATTACCTATATGGCAAACAACGAATTTGTAAAAGAAATAGCCGATAAGAAATACGAATACGGCTTTACGACAGACATACACACTGAAATCATCGAACAGGGCCTGAATGAGGACATTATCCGCCTGATTTCTGCCAAAAAGCAGGAACCCGAGTGGCTGCTCGACTTCCGACTCAAGGCCTACCGGCACTGGCTTACGCTCGAACAGCCCGACTGGGGACATGTGGCGCTGCCCGAAATTGACTATCAGGCCATTTCGTACTATGCCGACCCTACGAAAAAACAAAAGGACGAGGGTAAAAAGGAAATTGACCCGGAGCTGATGAAGACTTTCGATAAACTGGGTATTCCCCTTGAAGAACGCATGGTGTTGGCCGGCGTGGCGGTCGATGCGGTGATGGACTCGGTTAGTGTGAAAACCACGTTTAAGGAAAAACTGCAGGAAAAGGGCATTATTTTCAGCTCGTTTTCGGAAGCTGTGCGCGAAAACCCGGAGTTGGTGCGCAAATACTTGGGTACGGTGGTTCCGCATACCGACAATTACTTTGCAGCACTGAACAGTGCCGTGTTCAGCGACGGTTCGTTTGTTTACATTCCGAAAGGCGTGCGCTGCCCGATGGAACTTTCTACTTATTTCCGTATCAACGCCCGCAATACCGGACAGTTTGAACGTACGCTCATCGTTTGCGACGACGGCGGCTATGTGAGCTACCTTGAAGGTTGCACCGCCCCCATGCGCGACGAAAACCAGCTGCATGCTGCCATCGTTGAAATCGTGGTGAAGGAAAATGCGGAGGTGAAATACTCAACCGTGCAAAACTGGTACCCCGGCGACAAGGACGGCAAGGGCGGTGTGTATAACCTGGTGACGAAGCGCGGACAGCTGCGCGGTGCGAATTCGAAATTGTCGTGGACGCAGGTTGAAACGGGTTCGGCCATTACCTGGAAGTATCCCTCGTGTGTGCTGATGGGCGATAACTCGCAGGCTGAGTTCTACTCGGTGGCTGTGACGAACAATCATCAGGAGGCCGACACGGGTACGAAGATGATTCACCTTGGCAAAAACACGCGCAGCACCATTATTTCAAAGGGTATTTCGGCTGGTAAGAGCCAGAACTCTTACCGTGGTTTGGTGAAAGTGGGCCCGAAGGCCGTTGGGGTACGCAATTATTCGTCGTGCGACTCGCTCCTTCTGGGCGATCAGTGCGGTGCACACACTTTCCCCTACATTGATGTGGCTAACCCCGATGCTACGGTGGAACACGAGGCTACGACGTCGAAGATTTCTGAGGATCAGCTGTTCTACTGCAATCAGCGCGGCATTCCCACCGAGGACGCTGTTTCGCTCATTGTGGGCGGTTATGCCAAGGAGGTTATCAACAAACTGCCGATGGAATTTGCCGTCGAAGCGCAAAAGTTGCTCAGCGTTTCGCTCGAAGGCAGCGTGGGATAATGCGCTGCGCATACATTGAACTGCAAATCATTTTCGACATTTGCTTACAGACATAGAAAAAACCGTTTCGTTGCGAAGGTATTTGGCAGCGAAACGGTTGTTTTTTTTAGAAGAAGGGGCTGAAAAGCATCGAAGCAGGGACCTATGAACCTGTTTGATGAAAAAACGAATATTAGCGTAATTATTTATTCAGCGTTCTTTGACATGTTGTGACCACAGAAAGTAAGGCAGGTAAGCCTGTCTGAAACCCATGCGTGCAGATGCGTTTTGGTTACGCACCTTTAATGGAGGCTGCCGCAAACGGATTGAAAGGTGATGTGTGGCCCCCCCCCAAAAAAAAAAGGTTTCCCTTTACGCAGCACGCTTGTTGCTAAATGGGAAACCGTGGGTAAAAAAATTGTAAGGATTGTGAGCTAAGGAATGGGAAACGGCCTATACCATATTTTTGCGGGCCTCGTTGATGAGTTTGGCACAGCGTTCCGGGTCGGCCTTTCGTTCTTCGGCGTAGCGTTCGGTGAGGAAGGCAAAGAACTGGTCGTTGCCGGTGAGTTGCGCCAGATTCTTACATCCTGCTTCGATGCTGACGCTCGTTCCGCACTTCATGTTGTTGGTGTCGATGAGCGAAAAGTGATAGCGTTCGCCAATTTTATCGTACAGAATGTTGGTCGACGAAAAATCGCGATGCAGAAAACCGCCTTCGTGCAAATGGGCCGCAAAGCGCGCAAATGCTGTGAGCACGTTGTGCTGTTCGTCGGTCGATTCGCCGGTGAGGGTGAGCATGTTGTAGCGATAGTTCGAGAGCAGGCAAACGAAATAGGTGGTTTGCTTCCAAAGTCCGTGCCTGTACATGACATAGGCTATTGATTCGGGACTTTCAAAACCGCGTTCGCGCAGCTGCATGGGGCGCCAGTAAGCCTGCTTTCCTTTTGATGATTTGTAAATCATTTGTTGCAGACGCCGTTGCAACGTCGGAGGCGCATAGCGCTTTACACAAAGCGTCAGTCCGTCCACTTTCAGCGTCTTAATCACATTTCGCCCGCTGTGGATTTCGTGGCCCTCGTTCTCGAAATGTTCTTCGAGTTTCGTCATGTAAGCGCGTAGTCTTTCGTATTTTGGGTTGAGAATGATTTTCATGAACAGATTTTGTACAGATTTCAGGATAAGCATTGTGCGCCGTTGCATGAACGACGCTTCATCATTGGCCCCCGACGCAGGCAGGAGCTTCAGTTTGCTATGCTAAAAATGTAAAGGAAAAACTTGGGCATCGTGTATAAATTCGCTACAAAGGTAGTTAAAATATATAAGAATAAAACGTGTGTGATTGTTTTTTTGTCAAAATAATCTTTGTATTTCGCCCGATTTACCCCATACACTCTCGGTTTTGGACCTAAGGCGCCTGGAATGTGACGAAAATGAGGCGGTTCGTGAAAGTTAAAAGGAAGTGAAATGCAACGAAAAGCTGGCGAATGAACCCCTGAATAAAGGTATTTTTTTGTAACTTTGCCTTTGGCCCATTCAGGCCATCCCCTACATTAACCCTACTATCGCTTTACAACGATGACAGACAAGACCAAAGACGACTCAGAATTACAAAAAAATAGCCAACCTGCTGACGAAACGACCTCTACTGACGCTGAACGCACGGAAGAGGAGCCAACCGATGATGTGCAGAACGGCGATGAGGCTGATGATAGCCAAACTCAGGCGCATGCTGACTATACCCCCCAACAAACCAAAGACAGAGAGGGAAACTTGCAGCTCACCGGCATGTATCAGAATTGGTTTCTTGACTATGCCTCGTATGTAATTCTTGAACGTGCCGTGCCGCACTTGGGCGATGGACTCAAACCCGTGCAGCGACGCATCTTGCACTCCATGAAGCGCTTGGACGACGGACGATACAACAAGGTGGCCAACATCGTGGGACATACCATGCAATTTCACCCGCATGGCGATGCTTCAATCGGCGATGCACTGGTGCAGCTGGGACAGAAAAACTTGCTCGTCGACTGTCAGGGTAACTGGGGTAACATCCTTACGGGCGATGGGGCTGCCGCGCCGCGTTACATCGAGGCACGATTGTCGAAATTTGCCCTCGATGTGCTGTTTAACCCTAAAACGACGGATTGGAAACTCTCGTACGACGGACGTAACAAAGAACCTATTTCGCTGCCTGTGAAGTTTCCGCTGCTCTTGGCTCAGGGAGCGGAGGGCATTGCCGTGGGACTTTCGGCTAAGATTCTGCCGCATAACTTTGGCGAACTTTGCGATGCGGCCATTCATTACTTGCATGGCGAACCTTTTCACCTTTATCCCGACTTCCTGACGGGTGGTTCGATCGATGTGTCGCGCTACAACGATGGTTTGCGCGGGGGAGCGGTAAAAGTGCGTGCGAAAATCGAAAAACTCGACAACCGTACGCTCGTTATCCGCGAAATTCCGTTTGGCAAAACCACTTCGTCGCTCATCGACTCTATCCTGAAAGCCAACGAAAAGGGTAAGATAAAAATTCGCAAGGTCGACGATAATACGGCGCAAAACGTCGAAATCCTGGTGCACCTTACGCCGGGCACTTCATCGGACAAGGCTATCGATGCGCTTTATGCCTTTACCGACTGCGAAATTTCGATTTCGCCCAACTGCTGCGTCATCGACGAGAAAAAGCCGAAGTTCCTGGCGGTGAGCGATGTGTTGCGCCGCTCGGTGGACCATACGCGCAGTTTGCTCGAAAAGGAACTGCTTATCCGCCGTGCCGAACTGATGGAAAGTTTGCATTTCGCTTCGCTCGAACGCATCTTCATCGAAGAACGCATTTACAAAGACCGAAACTTCGAACAGGCTAAGGATATGGATGCTGCCGTGGCACACATCGACGGCCGGCTTGAACCCTTTAAAAAGGATTTCTACCGCGAGGTGACGCGCGACGACATACTGCGACTCATGGAAATTAAAATGGGACGCATCCTGAAGTTTAACAAGCAAAAGGCTGAGGAACTGATTGCCCGCATGACCGAGGAGGTGGCGCACATTGACCGCGACCTGAAAAACATGGTGGAAGTGACGGCTAACTGGTTTGCGCTGATTCGCGACAAATACGCTGCGGCTTATCCGCGACACACAGAAATACGTTCGTTCGACAATATCGAGGCTGCCAAGGTGATTGAGGCCAACGAAAAGCTTTACATCAACCGCGAGGACGGATTCATGGGCACGAGCTTGAAAAAGGACGAGTTTGTTGAGAACTGTTCGCCCATCGACGATGTCATCATTTTCTATCGCGACGGTACTTACAAGGTGACGCGTGTGCAGGAAAAGGTGTTTATCGGCGAAACGGAACGTGCCAAGAAAGAAAAGCGCAAAAAGGTGGAAATTATCCACATCGCTGTGTTCAAAAAGGGCGATACGCGTACCATTTACAATGCCGTTTATCGCGACGGAGCCAGCAATGCGTGCTTTATCAAGCGTTTCAACGTAACCTCGATTACGCACGACCGCGAATACGACGTGACACTCGGTACGCCCGGCAGCCGCATCCTGTACTTTACGGCGAACCCCAATGGCGAGGCCGAGGTAATCAAGGTGACTTTCCGACCTAATCCTAAACTGAAACGCATTAGTTTCGATAAGGACTTTGGCGAAATTCTGGTGAAGAGCCGACAGAGCCGAGGAAATTTGCTCACGCGCATCGATGTGCACAAAATTACGCTCAAGGCACACGGTGCTTCGACCTTAGGCGGTCGGAAAGTGTGGTTTGACCATGATGTGCAGCGCCTTAACTACGATGAACGCGGTGCTTATTTGGGCGAGTTTCATTCAGACGACTTGGTGCTGGTGATGCTCGACAGTGGCCAGTTCTATACCACGTCGTTCGACATCAACAACCATTACGAACCTACGGGCATTTTGCGTGTTGAAAAATTCAGCGAAACCAAGGTGTGGACAGCTGTGCTTTTCGATGCCGACCAGCAGGGTTTTCCGTATGTGAAGCGTTTCACCGTGGAAAGGGCTTCGCAGACTAAACCGCAAAGTTTCATTGGCGAGAATCCCCAGTCGCGCTTTGTGTTGCTCACCGAGGCCGCTTATCCGCGTTTGCGCGTGACTTACGGCGAGGCCGATGCTTTTCGCGACCCGTTGGAGGTGGACGTGGAGTCGTTTATCGGTGTGAAGAGCTACAAGGCAAAGGGTAAGCGACTGACTACTTGCGCGGTAGAACGCATTGAAGAGTTGCCACCGCTGCGTGAGGCCACTCCGGAACCCGAAGAGGAAGAGCAGCCCGAGGAACAGCCCGAAGTAAAGACGGCTGATAACACCGAGGAACCCAAACAGCTTTCGCTCTTCGACCTTATGTCTGCTGACGAATAAGTGGGTGCTTAAAACGAGGTTGTTCACCTACTTAAAACAAGATTGTTCACCTGTTCAAAATGAGGTTGTTCACCTGTTTTACTAATGAACCTTATTCATTCGCTGCTTGCGCTTTTTCCCGGCAAATAACGAACGCTTGTTGCCAACAAACGTGCCGTGACGGGTTGAATGCAAACAGCATTTTAAACATAGATAAAAAATATGACGCACCAAGAATTGATGAGACGTGCCATTCAGTTGGCCGTCGACAATGTGAAGAACGGTGGTGGTCCCTTTGGGGCTGTCATTGCACGCAACGGCGAAATCATTGCTGAAGGGGTGAACCGCGTTACGCCGAACCACGACCCGACAGCTCACGCTGAAGTGCAAGCCATACGTGCTGCTGCTGCCCGACTCGAAAACTTCGATTTGGCGGGTTGCAGCATTTACTCCTCGTGCGAACCTTGCCCCATGTGTCTTGGAGCTATTTACTGGGCACATCTGGACCATCTTTATTTTGCTGCAACCAAAACGGATGCCGCACGCGCCGGATTCGACGATGCTTTTATTTACGACGAACTGCCGCTGCCCATTCACGAACGTAAACTGGCTACTGACACGATGATGCAGACTGAAGCGCAGGAACCCTTCGACAATTGGATGCAGAAAACCGATAAGGTGGAGTACTAAATTTACAGCTTTTGTTTTTACTAAAATGATAACGGCTACCGACTTGAAACAATCAGTTGGTAGCCGTTATTCTTGTTTTGTTGCTAAGGTTGAGGTCGGTTGAGCCTATTTTCCGGCCAATTTACGCACTACCTGTCCGTTTGCGTAGCGTATGAGGTACACTCCGCGAGGCAGTTGCGGCAGTTTATCGATGCTGTAGCGCAAACCATTGAGGTCGTAAACAGCCACCGGGCGATTGTCATTTCCCATTTCCACGTTATCCACGGCACTCAACTTCGGAATCATTTCGTCGAGGAAAGTCAAGCGTTTTTGCAGTTGACCGAGCACCTCATCCACCTGCATAGCCAACGATTTGTATTTTTCGTTAGGATAAACCTTAGTGTGCAGTGCCATGCTTTCTTTGTAAGGGACAGCGTAAGTGTCTATCATCTTTTGCAAGTCCGATTTGAATGTATCGACCAAGTTCGGGCGGATTTTTGCGTATAGTTTGCAGTAAATATCGCAGAAATTCTGACGTTTAAACAATTTTGGATAGATGAAGAAGTCGTACATGTGGCACCCTGCAAATTGGTTGGGCTCGCTACGAAAAACAGAATCAAAGTCCCATAACACACACATTTTCATTTGTCCGCCTTCTAACGGATTTTCAGGATCGAACTTTTCTTTACTTACATACATATTTGTGCCCGCGCCATCGAGGCTTCCGAGCAAGTCATGAGCCAGGATCCACCGGGCAAAACTTTCAAGGTCGATGTATTGACTGATATCGTTTCCCTCATACAGTTTTTTTTCAAAATCGTTCATAAACTCAGCGATATCCTCTAATCGATCGTCGTCAATGTCGTCGGGGTCGGGATATTTGAAGGTATACCCCATGTAGGATAACTGGTGGTCAGTTTTGAAGTATTTGTCATACTTCCAAAAGTATACATCGTTTTCGATGATGAAGCCTTTTTTGTCAATGTTGATGCGTTTTTTGTCGCGTTTCACGCTTTCGATTAGCGTATAAAGTCCCTGATAATCTCCATTAATCATCACATTGACAAAGGTCGTGCGCGGTGTCCACTCCATGCCCATGATTCGGCTTAAGGCAGTGCCCGCCCAGCTCAGAATGCTTGATAAATTATTGGTGAATTTTGGATTCCAAGCCATTCCGCTGAGTAGCACCCAGTCCTTTTCGGGTGCAATAGCCTGTTGAGGCGTGATGAGGTCAGCCTTTTTTGTCAGTTTGAGTTTCAAGGGATGTTGCGGGTTGTTCACCCCCGTGTTGTTTCCCCGTATGCGAATGCGAATGCCCGATTCGTCCGGCAGGTAATTACCTGTGTTCAGCAGCGTGTCTCCTTTGAGCGTCATGACCAATGATGCACCCACGTAGTCATTGTCTGTGGTTTGTCCGATGCAACCCTCTGGTGCAGTAATGATGTTGTTTACCAGAGGAACATTGTCGGTCGTGACAATGTTGAGCAATGGCAGATCGGGCCATTTTTGTGGTCGAAGTTCTGTTTGAGCTTGCACTCCCAAAGTAAGGCAGAGGCTTGCCATGAGTAAAGTGTTTCGTCTCATGAATTTTGAAGGGTTAAAGTGAAATATAGAATGTAAGGTTGATTTTCTGAAATCTGCTGTAAACAAACTTTCTGTGTGCTTTTTCTGTATTTGTTCTGTTTCAAAAAGATCAGAAATAAAGCCGACTGTTGTTACAACTGCTTTGTTTGTTCCTGATATGCACAAGAAGGCAATTAAACAATGCTTTTGATCAACCTGTATAGCTCCACGATGTAAAGGTAGGAAAATATGCAGAAATAAACAGAGGACTTGTCATTTAATTGCTGAATACATACGCACTATGTTACATATAGAGCAATATTTAAGAATTTTTTAACAATGCTTTGATGCTCAACGGCTATTGATTACGGTAAGTTGCAAAAGCGTGTGGTCAAACTCAACAATGCATTCCGGGTTTCAGACAGGCCTACCTGCCTTACTTTCTGTGGTAACACCATGTCAAAGAACGCTGAATGAATCAATCGGATAAATTTGTTTTTTCATCTGTGTGGCTCCACTCGCAGCCTCACTTAACAAGTGCAAAGTCAGTGCAAACCGAATGCAGAGCGACGAGAGCTGGCTCTCAAAAGCTATGCTGAGGTGCAGCCTGACTTCGCGACGCAAAGATACAACATGAAAATACCGAAATTCAAATTTTTTAGCCACTTGGTATCGCACCTCGAAAGTTTTCCACACCCTCAAAGGCGCATTCAGCCCTTTATTTACGGGCATTCCGGTGTATTTTCCACACGCGAAAAAAAAGAAATCGGGATATACCATTTTATCTCATGCTGATTCTCAAAACGTGCGACGCAGCAACGTTTGGTCTCCCCCAAATGCTGCAACCCTCCCCCTTTTTTCTACAGCCCCCTCAAAAAAAAGCTACAGATTCTTGATTGTCCACATGTATGAAAGCATGCAATACAAAAAACTCCCGATTCGCTGAATTCTTTTCCAGTGAATCGGGAGTTTTTTTGTTAGTAGTAATGAAGTCGTCTAAACTTTTCTGACGAAGATTTGAATTGGAGTTTTATCTCTTCTAAATTCAATCTTCACCTTTCTTTTTGGCCGTTTTTTGACCTTTCATCGGTCGTGTAGCTCGCTACACTCCCTCTTCAAGGGCCCAAAAACACCTCAAAAATAAAGGCAAATCTTGAAATTCATAAAAGTTCAGACGACTTCAATAAGTTATTTCGTAGTCGATTCGCCCTTGCGGTAAAAACCCTTGAGCTGAATGTCGAACGTCAGGGCAGAGTAGGGCGGAATCAGTCCGGCCGAAGCACTCATGTAGCCCAGTTCCTGCGGCATATACACACGCCAGCGGTCGCCAATGCGCATTTCCATCAATGCCGTCGTAAATCCTTCGATGAGGCTGCTCACGAGCAAGGACGTAGGCGAGCAAAATTCAGGGCTGAACACATAGTCCTCGTCTTCATAGAGTCCGCTGTGGTCGAACACTCTTCCGTCGGGATAGTTTTCCGTAGGGATGAGACGTCCGATGTAGTTTACGCGAACCGAGTCCGTGTAAAGCGGATAGCCTGAACCCGTGCCGCGTTCGGTGATTTTCACGCAGATAGAATCCGCCGTAACGCCACCCGGCATTTTGGCAAAACTGCGGTAAATGCGCCAGTCACAATGGTTTTCCCAGTCCTGTCCGTAGGTGTTTTGAGCATCAGCGATAGCCTTTTTCGCATCCGCCATACGTTCGTCAAAGAATTTGGCGTTACGGTTCACCCAGTCGTGCGAAAACTCATCATTGTCAGTTTCGGCAATGTTATCATCGCAGGCAGTGAAACCCACCAACGGCAGCAGGGCAAGGAGGAAATACAGAATTTTCTTCATTGATTACAATAGGGGGATAGTGCTCTGATTATTGCAGTTTTTTGAGGAGCGAGGTGATGCTCACCTTATCCTCGATGAGGCTGCGCAGTTCAGCAATGGGAACACGAGTTTGTTCCATCGTATCGCGGTCGCGCAGGGTCACGCAATTGTCGGTCAGCGTGTCGTGGTCGATGGTGATACAGTACGGCGTACCGATGGCATCCATGCGGCGGTAGCGTTTACCGATAGAGTCTTTTTCCTCGTATTTGCAGTTGAAGTGGAACTTCAGGTCGTTCAGAATTTCGTGAGCCTTTTCGGGCAGACCATCCTTCTTAACCAGCGGCATAACGGCCAGTTTCACCGGAGCCAGTGCAGCCGGCAATCTCAGCACTACGCGCGTTTCGCCGTTTTCGAGTTTTTCCTCGGCATAAGCATGACACATTACGCTCAAGAACATACGGTCAACACCGATTGAAGTTTCGATAACATACGGCGTGTAGCTTTCGTTCGTTTCGGGGTCGAAGTATTCGATTTTGCGACCCGAGAACTTAGCGTGCTGCGAAAGGTCGAAGTTCGTACGAGAGTGAATACCCTCAACCTCCTTGAATCCGAAGGGCATTTTGAACTCGATATCGGTGGCAGCGTTGGCATAGTGAGCCAACTTTTCGTGGTCGTGGTAGCGGTAGTTTTCAGCACCGAAACCAAGAGCCTCGTGCCAAGCCAAGCGGAACTTCTTCCACTGTGCAAAGCTGTCGAGTTCCGTGCCGGGTTTTACGAAATACTGCATTTCCATCTGTTCGAATTCGCGCATACGGAAGATGAACTGACGAGCCACGATTTCGTTACGGAAAGCCTTACCGATTTGTGCAATACCGAAGGGCAGCTTCATGCGGCCGGTTTTCTGTACGTTCAGGTAGTTTACGAAAATACCCTGAGCCGTTTCGGGGCGGAGGTAAATAGTTGAAGCACCTTCAGCCGTCGAACCCACTTCGGTTTTGAACATGAGGTTAAACTGGCGCACATCGGTCCAGTTGCGCGTGCCCGAGATGGGGCAAACAATTTCTTCGTCGAGGATGATTTGCTTGAGTTCGGCCAGGTCCATGGCATTCATGGCGTCCGAATAACGCTGGTGCAGTGCATCGCGCTTAGCCTGGTGTTCGAGCACGCGAGCGTTTGTGCTGCGGAACTGAGCCTCGTCGAAAGCCTCGCCAAAGCGCTTGCGAGCCTTAGCCACTTCCTTGTCGATTTTTTCCTCGTATTTAGCAATCTGGTCCTCGATGAGCACGTCAGCGCGGTAACGTTTTTTCGAGTCGCGGTTGTCGATGAGGGGGTCGTTGAACGCATCAACGTGACCCGAAGCCTTCCACACCGTGGGGTGCATAAAGATGGCAGCATCAATACCCACAATGTTTTCGTGGAGCAGCACCATCGACTGCCACCAGTATTGCTTGATATTGTTTTTCAGCTCCACACCGTTCTGACCGTAGTCATACACAGCGCCTAAGCCGTCGTAAATGTCGCTTGAGGGAAATACAAAACCGTATTCTTTACAGTGAGAAACGATTTTTTTGAATACATCTTCTTGTGCCATGATGTTGCAGTATTGTTGTTATATATTTATATGCGTAATATAATTAAGCCAAAAAGCAGATTTTTCAGGTCTGTTGCGTGCAAAGTTACTAAATATTGCGCGATTGCTGCTTTTTTAATTCCTTAAAAATGCCGCAGCGGCTTAGGGTTATTGCAGATGCGGCTTCTTTTTCAAGCGTTCGGTAAGCACGGTTTTCAGGTTTTGGCTCGTCTGCAAATTCAGTTTTTTGCGTATGTGCGCCCGTTGGCTGTTGATGTTGCTTTCGTTTTTGTTTAGAATCGTACAAATTTCGCTCAGTTTCTTGTCCTGCAGAATGAGCTGGCAAATTTCGAGTTCCGAGGGCGAAAGTTCCGGGAAAATGCCTTCGAGCAGTAGGAAGTCAGCTTCTTGTAGTTTTATTAACTTTTTAACATTTTTGAGCAGTGTTTGTTTGGAATCCTCGGTCATCATTTCCAGCAGCAGCGTAGTTTGTTGTGGGGTAAGATTTGTGCGTGCCATTTCGATGTAAGCCTTGATTTCCGATTTGTTCGTGCGCAGCATTCGCAGTATGTCGCGTTCGTCGGCCTTCAGTTTGTTGTTTTCCTGATACAGCTGTTTGACACTCCGTTCCAGATGATGGGCCATAACCCCTGTCAGGCAGAAAGCCACTACATACACACCGTAAAAATTAAGCAGTGCTTCGTCCTTTGTCAGCACCACGCATACACCGTATATCGCAAGTGAACACACACAAAGTATGTAGGCCACATTTTTAAAATAAGCCACAATGCAGAAGAGGATGTTGAAGGCCAACAGCACCATGTTTCCCACGATAAGCATCAGGTGATAGGGCGTGTGGGCCATCGACGACATAATCATTTCGATTGAGGTGGTGGTTTGCGACAGGAAAATACAAGCTATAAGTGCCGTATGTAACTTTATCACGTTTTTGTGGTAAAGTGCCAAAATTCCAACCGTTAAAAACAAATATACGCGGTTTTGCATCACAAACCAGTAATCCTGCGGTCCGGATAGACCGGCTTCGCCGAATATCAGCGAAAAAATGATGGCTGAGCCAAAAAAGTAAAACAATATTTTTCGTTGACGCTCAATCAGCATTTGTGCATTCTCGATAGCGTTGTAATGTGGAAAAATGGTGAGCAGATTATTTATAAACTTCATATTCAGGCATATCAATGTGTTTTAAGGTGCAAAATTACGGTATTTATCTGCATTAAAGGTTATTCAAGGTTCTATAAATTTGAACTCCTAAATCAGAAACCTTAATTTTGCACTGCGTTTGCATAGCAAGGGTCGTTGAGCAGCGAAAGGCTTGGGTATAGGATTACTATAGATAATTAAATGACGGATGATTTTTTAAGCTGTCAAATGCACTCGAAATGAAACATTATTCCGGTGTTTTGGTCATTGCTCCGGCCCGGGTATGTGACCCCCATAAAGCAGGCTGTTTTCAAAGTCTGTGTTCTGCTTAAATGCAGATATTTCTTTTTCATCTTTTACGTGTTTGTCGCCGATTGCGTCTCAGCGGAGATGGGTCGGCGATTTTTTTTGTCCTTTTTTTGTGTACTATTTTCTCTTCGTTTAGGTCAGCTCGTGGTAACCAGCCCTTCCTAAATTCAGGTTTCAACCCCCTCGAAAGCGTAAAATTTTAAAATCGAAACGAATCAAACAACTGTTAAAATGTGTGCTTTTTTAAGCAAGCAAAATGGGGCGATGATAGAGTCGCTTCACACATTGCCCCCGTTCACCATGCTGCCCCATAGCAGGGGGCAACATAGTGATGAAGTGCGAACCGTTGCAGAGATATTCGTAGCTTCCTAATCGCCCAATCTTTAATTTCGCGGTACTTCGCCTCCGCTTCAACCCAGTTCACGAAGCACATTTTTCCGATACGTGGCATTTGAAAGCATTTCACCGCTTGGGTTCCTCATGGTGGTTTCAACAAATAACTTAATAAAAGCAAAGGTGAACGATTTGCCTATCCTTGCATGTCAGGGTGCAATCAGCGTGCGCGGAACCGATTATGTGGCATTTTCTCAAAACGCTGATTATCAGCAGTTCCAAGCTTGTTGAAACTGGCTCGGAACTAATTTGCACAAGCTCGGAACTAATTTGCACTAGCTCGGAACTAATTTCAACAAGCTCGGAACTAATTCGGGCAATCGCGGAGTAATTTTTGACAAGCCTCCGTCACGTGTCTCAAACAGCGGAATGCAGACGGATAAACCACCTGTTCGTTTTCAGGTAATTTTACATACACAGCAGGCCGTTGTTTAACATTTACCGTAAACAGATAGGATGAATACATACGAATTTTCTTAGGAGGGGCTTGTTCACAATAAAAATAAGTCCAACTTCTATAAATCAAGAGGTTGGACTAAAAATATTATGGTTTACCGGACAGCAATAATTATCAGTATATTGCAAGACATTGTGTCAAATCTATGCCAATGATAATCAAGACATATCAAGCTATCTATATATAAAGATAAGTATCATCTGTCAAATGCTAATTCAAGGCAATAATATAAGATCGTGCAAGCACCTCTTCGAGTGAATGACCATCAATCTTCAAATTGTCCCAAATATCATGTTCGTTATCAAAGGAAGCAATCACCTCCCCGTCTCGATGGGTGTCACCATTACATTGCCAACCGATATATTTCTCCTCTCGGTTTCTAGGTAGTATCTTACATTCTATGGGATAGCATTCTCTATGAATACCATAGAATGTGTCGTCATCGATGTAATAGAAGCCAAGGTTTAGGCCAACATCCACAACTTGATCTCTAAAAATCTCTTTTGAAACCACAGAACCAGCTTCTTTCTTCATAGACAGTCGCCAACCTAATTCATCTTCATAGATGTGCTTACCTGCTCCGTAAAAATCGGGGATGGCTATTTTTCTCTTTATCTGAACCATAATTATTTCTTTTTTTGTTTGTTGAACGTCTCTATTTTTGATATCAATGAATTGTACTTTGAATCTATCGGAAATGAATTCTTCTTATCATGGCTTTTACGCTTTAATTTTCCATCGGAAGAATCTTTTTGCCAAGTATGCGCATGACTGCCCTTTCCATTATTGAAAGGAATTACATTACCCTTAGAATCAAATTCCAAATTAATCTCATAGGCTAAATCGTGTCTATTAAATACATTGACACTATGAACTTGAATAGTTCCATCTGGTTGTTTCGTACCTATAATATAAGTAGCATCAGACGAATTTGAGTTCAAGATATTCTTTCTTTGTTCACCGTTCTCTGTAAAATAGACAACCTTGTGCCCTTCGATACGATAATTAGTCTCTGTATGGGTGCGTTTACCAGTTGGTACACTGCCCCAGCCTTTGCTATAAGAACCATTACCACCCATGACGTACTATTGTTAAGTTATCATTTGGATAGTAAGTGCTAATAGCCTCATTCTCGCCAACCTGTTTGGCACCATAACGAATAATATGGATTGGGTGCAAATAATCTATCATCTTATTATAGCCTTCTATCCACATAGTCTTACATCGTTCGCTATTACCTACTCCAGTACTATTTACTGCAACTACTGATTCTTTGGGCCATCCTTCAAAAGAGCACTCATAATTATCATTCATCCAAGAAATATTGGGGATGACATCAATTCCATTGAATTGCCACCAAGCCACAAGCAGTTTGTTCTTAAATATATTCCATAGCTTCTGGGCAAAGACCATTTCCGCATAGACAGAGAAGTCTGGCCCAATAATAAGTGAATCCCTTGAAAGAATAGAACTAACGAACTTATTAGGATATGTCCATAAGCCTTCAAGATGTTTGTCATCTGTGTAGAAATGTGGTACAGCGTTTCGGTACTTGCCGGTAGTAGTCCGATAAAATGCCACAATTCGTTTTGGAATGTCGCATAATATTGGTTTTACAACAGGCATTTGGAAAGTTCCAGTAAAACTAAGATTCTGACACAAGCCATGGTGTAGTATACCTAAGTGGTCAGTCACTTGAGCACTAATAATTTCATGAGAGGTGGACACCATAGCATTCCATTCGTCCTCGTTGAAAAGTTTGTTAACCGTCATTTTGGTCATATTTTTAACCTAGAAATGATAAACACTAATAAAAATCTTCGATTAACGAGGCTGAAGCATCGATATTACAAATAGGATAACTACCTTTGCAACCGAATTCGTCCGCTTCTTCCTCGAATATTGGTAAGACTAGTCGTGCCAATCGAGAATACAACGACTTACAGCCTCTTGCTATTTGCCGATAGCATGAGGCTTTTTTCGTCTTATAAGCACTATCCTGTCATAAGCCTCCTTTTATTAATTGATGAAATAATCCCTCGGGAAGGCAAATCCATTTGAGATTTGCTTGTGATGTTTTCGACAGACAATGCGTATAAATCTCGTTCTTCAATAGGTTTTTGTCTGTCTAGTACATCCTCTAGTCTTACGGTCTTTATGTTCAACTGATTGCAAGTTCTTTCTGTAATCTTATCGGTGATAACTACAGAATGATTATTGCTCAACGCATAAAACAAAGCAGAACTATCATTAAACCCAATTGCTTGTAGAATAGCAGAATTATTGTAGAAGAATTCTATGAAACGTTCCATTTCTTTACCGCTAAAGGAACTAATTGAAACATTCGACAATTCCAGAAGGGGCACAGAACATGCATGTTTTATGATACTAGTAGTATGTAGCTGACAACATTGTTTGATTCTGCTCTTGTACTCGACTAGTCGTTCGATTGCGGCGGATAAAATCACCAAATCTAAAATCCCCTGTTCCATTAGAATGCAAGTGATTGAGATTGAACATCAGAAACAGGTATGCTTAATAATTCCGCTGCCCTACTTGGCGTTATTAGCTCCTGAGCTAAGGCGCTATACACCATGTTGGTGTAGGCTTCTGAATCAGAACAACACGAATTTTCTTTTTCTTTAAACCTACTTTCTTCTACTTTAGATTTAAATTTTGAACTCATATTCTTTTGAATGCAAAAAGATCTATGCCGTTTATCGCTAATAATTGACAAGCTTTTAAGTGAATACATAATGGCATCTATGGAAAGACCATATGTGCATTGCACAGAAATCAACTCTTGAAATGATATTTTGGATTTTGTACCAAACGCATCCACCAGTACCTGGGAGGGCAGTAACATTTCTGAAGCAAATACATTGCACAGCTTCTCTTTTTCATTTTGAGATAACGTTGTGTCAAATGCATTATTAGCCAGCAAATGTGCAAATTCATGGAGAGTAGTCAAACGTTTACGCTCAACATGCTTCTTTTCATTGTTTAGAACAATAACCCAAATAGAATCGTTGGCAGCACCGCTTACGCCATCAAATCCATCAGGCCCATCCACCTCAAAAACTTTTATCCCATGTTGGATAAGCAATTCTTTCGCATTTTCAATGGGAGCATTACCCAACCCCCATAGTAATCGAATGTTTCTTGCCAACTCTTTCATTTGAGCTGCAGAAGAGATGATTGGGAAAATTTCGGTCTTATTATATGCATTATCGATTGATAAGATCTTTTCTATTTCAAGATAACGTTCTACCTTATCTTGAATTTTTGAAATAAGAGAGGACTCATCTTTAGCCTTGACACTAGCTTTTTTACGAAATGATATATTAATCTCGCTCATATCAAAAGAGAAAGGGCGAAAAAAATATTCCATGGAAACCTTAAGTGCACGTGCAAGTTTTTCCAAGATGTCACTACCAGCCATGGCTCTACCAGCCTCGTATTTAGAAATGGTCTGCTTTGACACAGCACCACCTGTCTTATTTGAGAGTTCTTCCATTGAAAGCTTCTCTTTTTGCCTAGCCAATTTTAGGCGTTTTCCAAATATTTCTTTTGAATCTATCATAGTGTATTATTTTTTTCATGCGACAAATATACGAAAATAATTTAATATGTCGCATGCTTCTCCGTAGATTTATAGAGACTTGCACCAATGAGCCGCAGGATGTATGCGCATTCTTCCTTGAAATTGTCTTTTATTTTCATAAAACTTTCTTCGCGCATGTGTCCAATAGGCAAGATGCATCAACGGGCGCCATGCAGAGTCAAGATTTTTCATACAAAAAAGCCATGAAGCCGTCGTGCAGGGAGGAAGCTCGCCTGTATGACGGATTCATGGCTGAATGCTGTAGCGTCACGGTGGTGCGTGAAAGGCCGATTAGCGTTTCATGAACTCGCGTACCCTTTCGATGGGAATGCCGAAGTTAAAGTTGTCCGAACCATTGAGTTTGGCAAAGTTCACGCCAACCAGGTTGCCCTCGGTGTCGATTACCGGACTGCCGCTTGAACCCTGCACGGTAGCTATGTCGTAAAGAATGCGCTGCCCGTCAGAAAGTTGCGTAACCTTTCCGCCCGTCATCTGCACCTGGATGCCCGCTTTGGTAGTGGCCAACTGCGGTCCGGCGTTGTAGCCCAACATATACAGCTGCTGCCCCATTTCAAGGGGGTCAGATTCGCTGGGGATGGCAAAGACGTAGGCATTCTGGGGTGTTTGTTTGTTCTTTAATTGAATCAAAGCCAAATCAACATCGGGTTTATCCGATACGCGAATAATGACGCAAGGATTCTTCTGCAAAAAGTCTTTTTCGCCCGTTACGTGCGTATCGTTGTAGGCAATGCCGAGTTCGCAAACCGAACTGATGCGCAACTGTCGCGGATCGTCGAGCGCGCTAATCTGACGAATTAGGTTTTCCACTTCGCTGTACGCCTCGCGCAGCTCAGCCTGTTGTTGGGCAATCTGGTTCAGCTTTTCCGTATCGTCGTATAAGGCAAAGTCGCTGCCCATGTAGTAACAGCCGGGTTTCATGTTTTCCAACCGGTTGTACTCATCGCTCAGCTTCTGCTTGATGATGCCGTAGTACATGGCTATGGAGCGCAGCAAATTCCGGTAGCCCGTTTTAATTTGTTCCTCCTCAATGTAAGGTTGCGCCACGTGGCGGTTGGTCATGATGAGCCCTTTTTCGTCGACAAAGAAGCCCGTTCCCGACATCACCGAGCAATGTTTGCTGATTTCAGCCTCGTTGTCGGTGACATTCGCCAAATTACCTTTGGCATCAACGCCCGAAAAGTACAGCACCTCGTTGTTGGGCAGTTGTAGCCGGTAATAGAACTTGTTGAGAATCAGCACTGAACCGCTTTTGGTCAGGTCGAAAAGCTCGGCCTGCGTCATCTCGCGCGAACACGACGAAAAGAGCAAGGCTACAAGCGTAACTAAGGACAATAGGTGTTTCATGCAATCAGTATTTAGGTGTGTGCATTTTATCAAGATGTTGAAAAGAATTCCACATCGTATAATTCGAAGTCGTCTAAACTTTTCTGACGAAGATTGAATTTCATAAAAGTTCAGACGACTTCTTCTATAATTAAGAAACGTGACGCACGCTGATGCCACACGCTATTCGCGCGCACCGCTCTGCTTCATCAACTGCCGTACGGCCTCGTCCTCGCCCACAATCCACATGGCATCGGCGCGACAAATCAGGCGGTCGGCAGTAGCCGGCACAATGTTTCCTTCGCTGTCTTCAAAACCAACGACCGAGCAGTGGAACTGCGAACGAATGCCGCTGAGGCGCAAACTCTTGTCAATGAACGAGCTGCCGTCGTGCAAAATAACGCGGCGGAGCTGCAAGCGGCTGTTCGACAGGGGCAAATCGGTATGTTCCTGCGTCAGTCGCTGCGCAAAGGCCTGCAAGCTGTCGTCGCTGCCGATAGCCTCAATGCGGTCGCCCGGAAAAATCATGGCATCGCCATCGGGCACATTCTGTCGGTGCGCCCCGCGCACAATGGCGGCAATCATCACGCCGTCGCGATGGCTGAACTCCAGTTCGCGCAGACGTTTGCCTGCCCATGCCGAATCATCGGGCACGTCAAGTTCGGCAATGTGTATGTTGCGGCTGGTAAGTCGGCCGGCATATCCCGGTTCGGTGGCAGCATCGGCCCGTGCCAGTGTTTCGCGCGAGCGAAGGTTCTGCAGGAAAGTACGCTCCAGTTTGATACTCGTCCATTTGATGCGGCGCGACACGATGAACAGTAACATCACCACAAGCGCCGTGGCAATGTGGAAGTACCAGCGGAAGGGCGAAAGAAAGTCGAGTACATAATATATAGTAGCAGCAGCTATGCCATAGCGTATGCCAAAGGTAAAACAAAGACTCACGCGATGAAATTCGCCACGCAACCACAGCTGCTTCCACTCCTCCGAATGATTTTTGCGCATAACGATGGCACGCAGAAAAGGCGATGCGGCCAACAAGGTGAGCAAACCGCAGCTGATGTTGCCCGGCCAATGGCCAAAGGCACCCCGACACAGCGGCAGCAACACGGCAAAACTGATGGCAATGACGCCGATGCTCAGCGTGAGGTAAGCCCCCACCTGGCTGACGAGTGCTGTGAGCAGTTTGCGCCAAAGCCCCGTTTGTGCCTTAGCCGTGGCCGTGTTCTTTCCGTGTCGTCCGCGTTCGCTCAGGTGTTGCACCACCTGGGCAGGCATGATGCGTTCAAAGGCATCGGCCACAGGGCGGGCGGCACGAATCATGTAAGGCGTAAAGAAGGTGGTGATGATGCTCACTGCCACCACAACGGGGTAAAGAAAATCGTCGGTAACATGGAGCGAAATGCCGAGTGAGGCAATGATAAAGGCAAATTCACCAATCTGTGCCAGCGAAAAACCACCCTGAATGGCAGTGCGGAAGGGTTGACCAGAAAGCAGGAAACTGGTGGTGCCAAACACCGCCTGACCCAGAATGATGGCTACACACAGCACAACGATGGGCAGCCAGTACTGCATGAGCACTTCGGGGTTGACCAACATGCCGACCGACACAAAGAAAATGGCACCAAACAAGTCCTTGACGGGCGATACCACGCGCTCAATGCTCTCTGCCTCAACGGTTTCGGCCAATATGCTGCCCATCATGAAGGCACCGAAAGCCGAACTGTAGCCGGCCTTGTTGGCAATGACCACGAGCATAAAGCAAAGGCCGATGCTTACAACCAGCAGGGTTTCTTTGTTCATCCAGCGGTGGGCTTTGCGCAGAAACGAGGGCACGACATACACACCCACCACAAACCAAAGAATAAGGAAAAAGCCGAGTTGGAAAAGGCTGCCTACGAGCTCAATGCCCTGAAACTGGCGGCTCACAGCCAGCGCACTGAGCACCACCATGAGCAAAATGCCGAGTATGTCTTCGAGAATGAGCACGCTGAGTACTTCGCCGGCAAACTTTTTTTGCCGCAGCCCGAGGTCGTCGAAGGCTTTGTAAATAATCGTGGTACTCGACATGGCAAGCATACCGCCGAGGAAAAGGCTGTTCATGGCTCCCCAATGAAACAGGTGCCCCACGGCACTGCCCACACTCATCATGCAAAACATGACGCTGCAGGCGGCAATGATGGGCCCCACGCCCATCTTGACAATTTTTTTAAACGAAAATTCAAGTCCGAGCGTAAACATCAGGAAGATTACGCCAATGTCGGCCCAGGTTTGTATGCTCTCCATGTTGCTTACCGAAGGGGTGTAGGGCATGTGCGGCCCGGCCAGGAATCCGGCCACAATGTAGCCCAGCACAAGAGGCTGCTTGAGCCGCTTGAACACTAGCGTCACAATACCGGCGGTAATGAGAATGAGGGCAAGATCGGAAATAAAGCTCTCCATTTTTCAAAAAAAATAGCTTAGTAGGAATGTGTAATATCTGCTTGATGCCGATAAGTAGGTGTTCAAAATTATTTTTACATTTGAATTGCGTTATTGTGCCGTA
>Monroe_p2__coassemble_662_pt1 | contig 34630 bp, 23 predicted proteins | sample Monroe_p2__metabat2_low_PE_026 | metagenome-assembled genome bin Monroe_p2 | reverse complement strand
ATACTGCGCTATCATCCCCTGCCTAAAGACAGGGGAATTCCCGCTTTATTCTTAAGGCTGTTGAAGCCAGAAGAACGCCAATCATTCTGACCAACAGAACTGCTCATGTCACTATGTTAGCCGAAAAGTTGAGGGACAAAGTGAAGAATGTTGTGACATTGACAGGGACCGGAAACGCGAAAGAGAAACTGGAGACGCTGCAACACTTGTATGAGATTTCCAGGGAAGAACCTTTGGCGATAGTCGCTACAGGAAAATATGTAGGCGAAGTAAATGCCAACCGTAATTTTTAACTTTGTGCTTCTTGCTATTCTTCAACGTGAAACTACCAATCACTTTGAATGGGGAAACATTTCGGGGCTTCGGGTGCGCAGGGGCGGATTTAACAAACAGGTGAATAAAGGTGGAAATGAACGAGTTCGCCTTTAGCATTATTGCAAGGCGGAATGAGCGGGTGTAGAACCGATTGGGGCGTTTTTCTGAAAACGCTGATTATCAGTAGTTCCAAGATTATTGAAACTAGCTCGGAACTATTTCAAACTAGCTCGGAACTAATTTCGACTGGCTCGGAACTAATTTCGACTAGCTCGGAACTAATTCGAACAATCACGGAGCAAATTTTGACGATAGTTCATCGCGTGGTTCAAACAACGGCAGGCAGATGGAAAAATAGGCTGATAATTTTCATATAATTTCACTTACTCGACGATTTACTGTTTAACATTTACAGCAAAGGGACCGGTGAGGCTTGAAACGGTTAGCCATACAAAACGTTACAGAACCAAAAAATTTGGATTTCGGGTTGTACATGTTGTATCTTTGCTTCGCGAACTTAGGCTGCACCTCAGCATAACTTTTGAGAGCCAGCTCTCATCGCTCTGTATTCGGTTTGCACTGACATCACAATAGCAATAAAGGCAGCACTGCAGTATGGATAAACTGCACATTAGCCTAAACGGATGAAAAAACAATATTCCTTATTTATTCATTCAGCGTTCTTTGACATGGTGTTACAACAGAAAGTAAGTCAGGTAGACCTGTCTGAAACCCGGGATGCGTTGTTGAGTTTTACCACACGCTTTTATGACTGAGCACAAGAAAATAGATACAAAAAAAGCAGGAACGAAGCGCCTTTGCTGGCAACTTCGTTCCTGCTGTGATTAGGTTATTTAAATACGGCACTTATTGTATTAGTTGGCCATATTGAATTGTCCGATTGTTTGTAACTTGTTAATCTGGCTGCGGAGGCTCTGACATTTTGCACCATTACCCATAGCCTGATAACGCTTGAGCTGATACTTCAGCATGCTAATCATTTTGTTGTTGTCCATCTTTTTTTACGTCTTGTGGCCTCCGCCTTTCGGAGACCGGTTATTACTATTCTTTTAAATCCAATGCAAAGGTAGCTCTTTAAAAGGGGGCGAGCAAGTTTTTTCGATAAATACTTGCCTTTTGTAACTATTTATTAGTATCAAAGGCGTTATCTGCAAGGTGCTAATGGCAATGGTGGGGCAAAGAAATGTAATGCTGTGCCGGGAGGCAAGCTGACAAGGCATGGGGCGGAACTGCAAAGCACAAGGATTTCGTTGAGCGGACAGACACGCACACCGAAAGGTTTGTTCATTTTCGTAAAAAATGGCTTTTTAGTGGGTTGAAAACCGCAAAATACGTAACAATATCCTTAAAAATGTTCAGTTTTACGAAAATATTTTGCATATTTAAAATAGAAAGCGTATATTTGTGGAACGAAACGCAACACTGTATGGTCAGTATTTACATACTACCCTTACAGCAGCGAAAATATACAAAAGGTAATAGTGTTTTTTAGGTAAATGACGAAAGAGGCTGTATCCGCCGTGAGGCGCATACAGCCTTGCTTATTACATAGGGGTATGGGCCGTTTCTTGTTTCTCCTTTTTTAAAAGGAGCGCTGACAAGCGTTCAATCAGTACAAATGATTACCTTTGCACATATGGAAGTCGTCTAAACTTTTCTGACGAAGATTTGATTTGGAGATTTATCTCTTCTAAATTCAATCTTCACCTTTCTTTTGGCCGTTTTTTTGACCTTTCATCAGTCGTGTAGCTCGCTACACTCCTTCTTCAAGGCCCAAAAACACCTCAAAAATTAAGGCAAATCTTGAATTTCATAAAAGTTCAGACGACTTCATTAAATAGGTGCTCAAAAAAAACAATTCACCCATCTTACACCGATTATTTTTCAAAACCACATAAAACAAAACATTTATGCAATTCTCGGACATCATCAAGAAAAGTGGCAGCGACATACTCGTGGTGGTCATTTTCTTGTTGCTCAGTACCTTTTATTTCCTGACGCCGCTGAGCGAAGGGTTGGTATTGGGCGGACACGACAGTGTGGCTGCCGTGGGGCTTGGTCAGGAGCAAAAGGAGTATATGGCCTCGCACGACGGCGAAGTGACGCGCTGGTCGAATGCCATATTCAGCGGTATGCCCACTTACCAGATGGCCCCTTCGTACAGTGCCACTAAAACGGTTTCAGGGTTGGCTTCGGCTTTCGGCCTTTGGACAGACAAGTTCTTTCCTGCCATCAGCTACCTATTTCTCTATTTGTTAGGGTTCTACGTGCTGTTGCGCGCCTTCAACTTTAAGCCCTATTTGGCTGCGCTGGGCTCGGTTATCTGGGCCTTTTCGTCGTATTTCCTGATAATTATTGCTGCCGGACACATTTGGAAGGTGATGACGCTGGCTTTCATTCCGCCCACCATCGGCGGTTTGGTGCTGTGCTACCGCCGTAAATACCTGCTGGGCGGAGCCGTTACGGCTTTGTTTACAGCCTTTCAGGTGGTGAGCAACCACTTGCAAATGACCTACTACTTCCTGTTCGTCATGCTCTTCGTGGTGCTGGCCTACGGCATCGACGCATTGCTGAAAAAGCAGTGGGGACACTGGTTCAAGGCCACCGGTATGGTGGTGCTGGGCGGTGTGTTGGGCGTTATGGCCAACCTGCCCAACCTGTATCATACTTACGAATACTCAAAGGAATCCATGCGTGGCAAAGCCGAACTGACGGCACTCGCGAAAGACGATAAGGCACAAAAGGCTACCGATGGTCTGGACCGCGACTACATTACGGCATGGAGCTACGGCATCGACGAAACGCTGACGCTGCTGATTCCCGACTTCAAGGGCGGCGGCTCGTCGTCAATCCTTGACCGCGAAGGCGTGGAGGACCTTGAGGGCTACAACGAGTTCTACGATTGTGCCGGACAAACGCAGCAGGCGCTGCAACAATCGGGCATTCAGGCCTATCCGCCGGGCATTCAGCAGTACTGGGGCGACCAGCCCTTTACCGTTGGCCCTGTGTACGTAGGTGCCTTTGTATGCTTCCTTTTCGTACTGGGCTTGTTCTATGTGCGCGGCCCGATGAAGTGGGCCTTGCTGCTCTCGACCATTGTGAGTCTGCTCTTTGCCTGGGGTAAAAATTCACCGGCCATCACAAACTGGCTCATCGACAATTTGCCGATGTATGCCAAGTTCCGCACCGTTAGTTCTGCCCTGGTTATTGCCGAATTCACCATGCCGCTGCTGGCCGTGCTCTGCCTTTACGAGGTGATGCAGAACAAGGTGCTGTTTCGCCTGACGCATTTCAAAGAGATGCCCCTGCGCGCCAAAATCGGTTTGCCCGTAGCCTTAGTCAGCACATTCGGCCTTTGCTTGCTGCTGTGGATGGCTCCCTCGATGGCCGGCGACTGCTTGTCGCAAGCCGACACCGACACGTTTGGCGCACTGCTGCAGGGCGGTTTCCCGCCCGAATTGGTGAACACCTACCGTGCGGCACTGACGAGCATGCACCACGCCATTCTTTCGACCGATGCCTTCCGCTCGTTCTTCATCATTGTGCTGAGCATCCTGTTCCTTTGGGCCTATGCCGAGGAGAAAATCAAGGGATGGATGATGTGCTCGCTCCTGGCGCTCATTTCGTTGGTTGACCTGTGGCAAATTGACAAGCGATACTTGAACAACGACAGCTTTACCGACCCCACGGTGCAGCTGGAGGGCTTTACCAAAACGCCTGCCGACGAGCAGATTCTGAAAGACACGACTTACTACCGTGTGGCCAACCTGGGCGGCGGACAGACGTTTAACGAAACATCAAACGCCACGTCGTACTACCACCACTCTATCGGCGGTTACCACGCTGCCAAACTGCATCGCTATCAGGACCTCATCGAGCGTCGGTTGAGCGGCGAACTGAACCACCTGGTCGAGGCCATCAGCAAGGCTGCGGGCAACATGGCACAGGTGAACGGCGACAGCATTGCGCCCACGGTGAACATGCTGAATACGAAATACCTGATTTTCGGTCAGGGTGCACAGGCTCAAGCCATCATGAACCCGTATGCCAACGGCAACGGATGGTTTGTTCGTAACCTGCGCTTTGTAGACAATGCCGATGCCGAAATGGCCGGTCTTGCATCGCTCGACACGAAGCACGCTGCCGTGGCCGACAAACGCTTCAAAGCCCAACTCGACGGTTCGGCACTCGACTCGGGCCGCGTTACGCTGCTGAGCTACGAGCCTAACCTGCTGAAATACCGCGTTGAAAGCAACAAGGGCGGTTTGGTGGTGTTCTCCGAAATTTATTATCCGGGCTGGACAGCCACCATCGACGGACAGCCTGCTGAACCGGGCCGTGTGAACTATGTGCTGCGCGCACTGAAAGTGCCTGCCGGCAGCCACGAGGTGGTGATGGAGTTCCGTCCCGCCACGGTGACCACGACCAACAGCATTGCCTTTGGTGCATTGGGCGTGATTCTGGTGTTCTTTGTGTTTGCCCTGTTCCGCACCCTGCGCAAACAGGCACAAACGTCCGAGAACCACGAAGCATAAAACAGCTCCCAAACGCTGACTACTGCCCGAAAATTTCCCCGGAATCCCGGCAAACCCAACCGGAAGCAAGTGGCAAAAAAAGTAAGGGAAAAAGCTTTCATCACCGAGTTAAGGAGTGAAAATGTAATCATCACATGTGTTCTATCGGAGAAAAAAGAAAGTTTTGATTGATTAGTGCATAAAATTGCGTTAAAAGGTTTCATCTGCCCTACTTTTTTTGTACATTTGCTGCGGTTTTGAAGGGTTGCTTCCGGCAGTTCGTCAAAGCTTAAAATGCAAACCATTTATTTTCTATAAAATACAAAATCATTATGGCAACATTAGATTTAACCAAGTACGGTATCACGGGTGTCACTGAAATTCTGCACAACCCCTCGTACGACGTATTGTTCGCAGAGGAAACCAAAGCCAGCCTCAAAGGTTTTGAGGTAGGTCAGGAAACTGAACTCGGTGCCGTTAACGTGATGACCGGTATCTACACCGGCCGTTCACCCAAGGATAAGTTCTTCGTATACAACGAAGCCAGCAAGGATACTGTATGGTGGACTTCTGATGAATACAAGAACGACAACAAGCCTTGCTCTGAAGAGGCTTGGGCTGACCTCAAGGCTAAGGCTGTGAAGGAATTGAGCGGCAAGCGTCTTTTCGTTGTCGATACTTTCTGTGGTGCTAACCCCGCAACTCGCTTGAAGGTTCGCTTCATCATGGAAGTTGCTTGGCAGGCTCACTTCGTAACGAACATGTTCATCCGTCCGACGGCTGAAGAGCTCGAAGCTTACGGTGAACCCGATTTCGTTTCGTTCAACGCTGCTAAAGCAAAGGTTGAGAACTACAAAGAACTCGGCTTGAACTCTGAAACTGCTACTGTGTTCAACCTCAAGACCAACGAACAGGTTATCCTCAACACTTGGTACGGTGGTGAAATGAAGAAGGGTATCTTCTCTATCATGAACTACCTGAACCCCCTCCGCGGCATCGCTTCAATGCACTGCTCTGCCAACACCAACATGGAAGGCACTGACTCTGCTATCTTCTTCGGTCTCTCTGGTACGGGTAAAACTACCCTCTCTACCGACCCGAAGCGTAAGCTCATCGGTGACGACGAACACGGATGGGACGACGAAGGTGTGTTCAACTACGAAGGTGGTTGCTACGCTAAGGTTATCAACCTCGACAAGGAAAGCGAACCCGACATCTACAACGCTATCCGTCGCGACGCTCTCCTCGAGAACGTAACCGTTGACGCTAACGGCAAGATTGACTTCGCTGATAAGACTGTTACCGAGAACACTCGTGTATCTTATCCTATCTACCACATCGAAAACATCGTGAAGCCCGTTTCTAAGGGTCCTCACGCTCACCAGGTTATCTTCCTCTCAGCTGACGCATTCGGTGTGCTTCCTCCCGTTTCTATCCTGAACCCCGAACAGGCTCAGTACTACTTCCTCTCTGGTTTCACCGCTAAGTTGGCCGGTACGGAACGTGGTATCACTGAACCCACTCCTACTTTCTCTGCTTGCTTCGGTGCTGCCTTCTTGAGCTTGCACCCCACGAAGTATGCTGAAGAACTCGTGAAGAAGATGGAAAAGGTTGGTGCTAAGGCTTACCTCGTTAACACGGGTTGGAATGGTACCGGCAAGCGTATCTCTATCCGCGACACTCGTGGTATCATCGACGCTATCCTCGACGGTTCTATCGACAAGGCTCCTACGAAGACGGTTCCCTTCTTCGACTTCGTTGTTCCTACCGAACTCCCCGGTGTTGATTCGAAGATCCTCGATCCTCGCGACACTTACGCTGACGCTGCTCAGTGGGAAGAAAAGGCTAAGGACCTCGCTGGTCGCTTCATCAAGAACTTCGCTAAGTTCACCGGTAACGAAGCTGGTAAGGCTCTCGTTGCTGCTGGTCCGAAGCTCTAATCAAGCATTTGACTCAGCTGCTTAGGTTGCAAAACCTATAGCTTAATCATAAGGCGCATACAGTTTGACTGTGTGCGCCTTTTTTTGTCGGTTGACAGGAAAAGGATTGATGCCGAAAGGTTACTTGAAACGCTGTAACGACGCGTGCGGAAAAACCGCCACACCCACCCTATTCCTTTGCTGCAAATGTGATTGGGATGGTGAAAGAAAACCACGTCGGCAGGCGGGACATCGCCACTAATTTGGAACAAAGCCCAGATACTTGCAAAAAAAATCATAAATTTGCAGATTGTGAAGTCGTCTGAACTTTTATGAAATTCAAGATTTGCCTTAATTTTTGAGGCATTTTTGGGCCTTGAAGAAGGAGTGTAGCGAGCTACAGACTGATGAAAGGTCAAAAAAAACGGCCAAAAAGAAAGGTGAAGATTGAGTTTAGAAGAGATAAATCTCCAAATCAAATCTTCGTCAGAAAAGTTTAGACGACTTCTGTAGACCGAACGGAAGGGCCCAATGCCGACGCGCCAAAGAAAAAGACCGAGGTTCGTCGTGAAAAGGCTGAATGTGCCGTTCGAATGGATTTTTCTTTATCAAAAAAAACACCTTCTTCCGCTTTGAAAACCATATCCCCATTTACCACACCGCTTTATCTCATGGCTAAGCCTGCCGGGTCGCGCTGCAACCTGGCATGTAAATACTGCTACTACCTGGAAAAATCGAACCTGTATGCCGATAATCCGCAAGAGGTGATGAGCGACGAACTGCTCGAAGTGTTCATTCGCGACTATATTGCGGCGCAAACCATGCCGCAGGTGCTGTTTACCTGGCACGGCGGCGAAACACTGATGCGCCCCTTGAGCTTTTACAAAAAAGTGATTGAACTGGAGCGAAAATATGCCAACGGACGCACCATTGACAACTGCATACAAACGAACGGCACGCTGCTCACCGACGAGTGGTGCCGCTTTTTTAAAGAAAATAACTGGCTCGTAGGACTGTCGATCGACGGTCCGCAGGAATTTCACGACGAATACCGCCGTAACCGGGCCGGCCGACCTTCGTTCCGCCAGGTGATGCACGGCATTAACCTGCTCAACCGGCATGGGGTGGAATGGAACGCGCTGGCGGTGGTGAATGACTTTAATGCCGACTATCCGCTCGACTTTTACCACTTCTTCAAAGAAATAGGCTGTCATTACATTCAGTTTACGCCCATCGTCGAACGCTTGCAACCGCACACCGACGGGCGCACACTGGCTGCAATCGACGAGGAGGGCACGGGCGGACTGACGGAGTTCAGCGTCACGCCCGAACAGTGGGGCAATTTCCTTATCACGATTTTCGATGAATGGGTGCGCAACGATGTGGGCGACTACTTTATTCAGCTGTTCGACTCAACGCTGGCCAACTGGGTGGGTCAGCCCCCCGGACTTTGTTCCATGGCCCCTACTTGTGGTCATGCGGGTGTGGTGGAATGGAACGGCGACGTGTACTCGTGCGACCACTTTGTGTTTCCTCAGTACAAACTGGGCAACATTACGCGCCAAAGCATTTCGAACTTGATGCGGAGCCAACGACAGCTTACCTTCGGGCAGAACAAGCGCGACAAACTGCCGGGACAGTGCCGCGCGTGCGACTATTTGTTTGCCTGCAATGGCGAATGCCCGAAAAACCGCTTTGCACGCACAGCCGATGGCGAACCGGGGTTGAACTACCTTTGCGCGGGCTATCACCGCTTTTTTGCCCATGTGGCCCCCTACATGGACTGGATGAAGCACGAATTGCTCAACAAGCGGCCACCGGCAGGCATTGTCGATATGCTGCGCGAAAATCCGAAGTTCGGCCAATAGGATGCTGATGAACTATCAAAAAATTAGCAGATTATGTCATCATGAGGCCACGAAAAGGGTCGTCGCTAACAATTTGTCTCGATTATTACATAAAAATTGCATTTTTGATGTATAAAATTGGTGGGGTCATTTAAATTCCATAAATTTGCGGAGTGATAAGAGTGAAAATCAGCCCTTTTCACTCCGCCTTTTGTATACATCAACCAAAAATGACATTTGAGCTTATGAAAATTCAGAAACTCTTGGTAGTGCTTGCGCTCTTCGTAGGCTGCCTCGGAACGGCTTTTGCCCAGCTTCCTTCAGTGAAACTTAAGGACATCAACGGAAAGGTTATCGACACGGCGAAACTCTCGAACGATGGCAAACCTTTCATTATCAGCTTCTTTGCTACTTGGTGCAAACCTTGCAACCGCGAACTCGCTGCCATTCACGAGGCTTATGCCGACTGGCAGGACGAAACGGGTGTTCGTGTAATCGCTATTTCGATTGATGAAGCTCAGAATGCCCAGAAAGTAAAACCCATGGTCGATTCAAAGGGATGGGAATACCAGGTATTGCTCGACCCTAACAGCGACTTCCGTCGTGCCATGGGTGTGAACATGATTCCCCACGTATTCGTAATCGACGGTAACGGCAAGGTGGCCGAAAGCCGTAGCGGATATACCGAAGGTGGCGAACAGCACCTCATCGAAAAGGTGAAGGAACTGCTTGGCGAAGGCAAATAAACTGCTGACCCTGACATTCTCCCATCCGTGCGCAACTGCCATATAGGCATTGGGCGCATGTGTATATCCCTCAATAAAAAAGCCCAAAATGTTCGGCCCGGTGCGTTGCATGTAACGCCGGCCGAACGTTCTGGGATTTGTTTGTTTCGTATATGGCTGTGTGTGGATACGCGGCAGTTGCGTCATGAAGCCGTCCGCCATTTTTTTCGTTCAGAAGCTCTGCTTGTAACCGTTTCTGAATGCTTTGCGTGTCGAAGCTGGCCGGAAAAATTCTGCCCGCTGTTTTTTCCATATCGCACCCGAAAACATACTCACCTCGTAATCCAAACTTTTCACAATGAAACATTATGCCGCCCTTGCGGCGTTGGCACTCGCCCCTATGGTGAGCTTGAACGCCCAAACCGAAGACAACGGTAAAAAGTTCACGCTTCACGGCAGTGTGCAGAGCGATGTTCTCACCTTTGTGTCAGAGGACAATAAAATAGGTACCGGTACTTACGACGATAAGTTCATGACCAATACCTATGCCGACCTACACCTCCTGAACAAGTATTTTCAAGCCGGTGTACGCTTTGAGTACCTCGACCACCCCCTGCCCGGTTTCGAACCCGACTTCAAAGGCTGGGGCTTGCCCTATTTCTATGTAAAGGGTAATTACAAGTGGGCCGAACTGACGCTTGGCGATTACTATGACCAATTTGGTTCCGGACTTATTCTGCGTAGCTACGAAGAACGCTCGCTCGGTGTCGACAACTCGTTGCGCGGCGGACGCTTGGTGCTTAAACCTTACAAAGGTATCAACCTGAAGCTCCTTGGCGGACAGCAGCGCTTTAACTGGCACCACCGTAACCTCGACAGTTGCTCACCCTGGACCTATGGTGGCGACTTGGAACTGAACGTCGACCAATGGATTAAACCTATGGACGAAAAGGGTACGCGACTGACCCTTGGCTTCTCGGCGGTGAGCAACCATGCCGGAAAAGAAAAGGATGTGGTGGTGACGCGCCCCACGGGCGAAACGGACCCCATCACAGGTAAACCCTTGACCGGTGGCTACAAACTGAACATGCCGAAGAACGTGGCTGCGTTCGACGTGCGTGCCAACTTGCAGGCTGGCAACTACAACTTCCTGGCTGAATATGCCTGGAAGGGTCAAGACCCCTCAATTTCGAACAACTTTATTTACGATAAGGGTAAAACCCTGCTGCTCTCGGGTTCGTACTCGAAGCGTGGCATGAGTGTGCTCCTTCAGGCTAAGCGCAGCGAGGACATGGCTTATCGTTCACGACATACCATCAGTGCCGACTCGAAGGCGGGTTACATCAACCACCTTCCGGCCTTTACCATGCAGCACACTTACACGCTGGCGGCTCTGTATCCTTACGCCACGCAGATGACGCCGGGCGAATGGGCTTTCCAGGCTGAAGTGGGCTACAACTTTAAGCGCAAAACGGCTCTTGGCGGACGTTACGGCACGAACGTGAAGGTGAACTTCTCGCACGTACGCGGCATCGACCAGGAAACGGATGCTACGCATACCACGGAACCGGGCGGAAACGGTGCTAAGTCGAAGTTCTTCAAAATGGGTCCCGAAACTTACTATCAGGACATCAACGTGCAGATTGATAAGAAGGTGTCGCGCCAACTGAAACTGAACTTCATGTATGCGCACCAGCGATATAACCAAAAGGTGGTCGAGGGTCACGGATCGGATGCTATCAAGAGTCACATTTTCGTGGCTGAGGGTAAGTATCAGTTCTCGCCCAAAATTACTCTTCGCGGCGAGGCACAGTATCTGCACACGAAGCAGGACCAGGGCGACTGGTGGTTTGGCTTGCTCGAACTTTCGATTCTGCCGAACTTTATGTTTACCATCAGCGACCAGTTCAATGCCAACGTGCCGACTTATGCAGCCGATGGTTCGGAAGATCCGAGCAAGGGTACGAACCGTGTGCACTACCTCATGGGTTCGGTTACCTTTACGCACAAGGCACACCGCTTGCAGCTGAGCTATGGTAAAACCCGCGCTGGCTACAACTGTACGGGTGGCGTTTGCCGCTTCGTGCCGGCATCGAAAGGTTTGCAGGCTTCCTATTCATTTAATTTCTAACTCTCACCACTTACTAACACGATGCAAATCATGAAACTTATACCGACCCTTCTGTTTGCCATCACTGGCGCACTGGGCTTGGCTTCGTGCGATAACGTGGACGAAAACGAACGTTTCAACGGCCCTATATCGCTTAGCAGCGCAAAAAATGTGCTTATCGAGGACTTTACCGGACAGCGTTGCGTGAACTGCCCGAATGCTGCACTGAAAATCGAACAGTATAAGGAAACTTATGGGGCAAAGCGCATCATTGCCGTGTCTATTCACGGTGGTTCGAACAGCGTGAGCGAAGAAACAAACCCCGCCATTGGTCTGGCCAACGAACAGGGCAAGGCTTACAACAATCATTGGGGTGTGACCTCATGGCCCTCGGGACTGATTGACCGCGCGCCCGGTGTAGGTGTGCTCGACTATCGCCTTTGGCAGGCCGAAGTGGTAAAGCAACTTCAGCTCGACCTCAAGGCCGACATCAGCGTGAAAAGTACGGCTTACAATCCGGCTGACCGAAAGCTCCGCATCGAACTGGAGCTGAAAAGCATGACGGAAACTCCCGTGAACGGCAAGGTGCAGGTGTGGCTCACAGAAAATAACATCAAACGTATCCAAGCCATGCCTGACGGACACAACAACAAGGAGTATATTCACCAACATGTGTTCCGCGCATCGGTCAATGACCCCTTTGGCGACGCACAGGTAGCTAACAAGGAAGCACAAACACTGACCTACGAATATACGCTCAAGGAACACTGGGTGCCCGAAAACATGGCCGTTGTTGCTTTCTTCTACAACGATACCGATGGCGTGATGCAGACTACCGAAAGTCACATCTTGCCCGAAGCTAACTAAGTAATTTCATCTAAAAACACAACAAATACCTATGAAGAAAATTTTATCTCTTCTCCTCCTCGCCCTCATCGGCGTGAACATCGCATCAGCACAAATGACGGCTACTTGCAAAGGCAAGGAAGTGCAAGACGGCGACGAAATCGTTTTCTATGCCCATGAACAAATTGACGATTTTACCGGAACTAGTGCTATAACCTGTGGACCACATACTATTGAAGCTGGTGATATCGTATTCCGTAGTTCTGAACTCTCTAAAAAGGTTTCAATCACCCTGAATGCTGTATTCCCTGCAGAAGCAGTCACTAATAGTACATTTTCTTGGTGTGCAGGCGGAAATTGCGCTCCTATTACCAGTACCTATACGTCTCGAGATATTAAGGGAATTAATGGTTTGGGACAATTTGGTGAGATGAAGGAAGTGGCAACACTGAAACTTTATACTTTTGAGTTAACAAAAGGAAAATATGTTGACTATCCTGTAGAGATTACTGTACGTTCAGGTATGACCACCATCATGACCTTCACCGTACGCTTCGTTTACAGCGAAGAAACGCTCAACAAGGAAATGAGCCACATCACCACCGGTATCGGTTCGACCACGGTTCAGGCCCAGAGCGTGAAGTTCAACGGTCAGGCTTTGGCTTACCACTTCAACGGTCAGGCTGCCCGTCAGCTGAATGTATATGGCACCGATGGCAAACTCGTGAAAACGGCTGCCCTCACTGCTACCGATGGTCAACTCAGCCTTGCCGGCCTGCCCAAGGGTGTGTACGTATTCCACCTCACCGAAGGCAACGCTACGCTGCAGAGTGGCAAGGTTGTGCTGAAGTAATTTGACTTTTGGCACAAAAATAACGTAGAACAAATGACTTGAACCGTACCAACGGTTTGAATCCACAACAATAAAAAAGCGGACTGTTCCATTTTCGGAGCAGTCCGCTTTTGGCTTTTAGATATTTTGCTGTAACTTTGCCATTACAGAAAATAAAACACAATGTCTGCATCCTCAAACAATCCCTGTTCATCGCGCGGCTTGCTGCGCTCACAGCACACCTTTGTTCATCCGCAGTTTGCGCGGTTGAAGCATTTTGTGGCCTCGCTTCCCCAATTATTTGCCGACCCTGAGCAGGGACGGGTGATTTACCGTGGACGCAATGAATTACGCGAGTTCGAGGTCGAAGGCGTGCGCGTGGTGGTGAAATCGTTTTGCAAACCGCATTTGGTGAACCGGCTGGCCTACGGCCTGTTGCGCAAATCGAAAGCACAGCGCTCGTTTGAATATGCCGACTTGCTCCGGAATGAAGGCATAGGAAGTCCGGCTCCGGTAGGATGGGTTACTGTGCGCTGCGGCTTGTTGCTGGCCGAAAGTTATTATGTGTCGGTGAGTAGCGATTTGCCCTTTACCTACATCGACCTCATGCAGCCCGGACGTGTGCCCGGCGAAGAAATTTTGCTGCGCGAGGTGGGACGAACCGCAGGACGCATGCACAACCTGGGCATGATTCACCGCGACTTTTCGCGCGGCAACATACTGGTTGGCATGAAGGAGGGGAAACCTTGCGTCGAAATTATCGACCTCAATCGTATTCGTTTTCACCAGATAAACATGGCCGAAGGATTGGCAAACTTTAACCGCTTGCCCGTGTCTGACATGATGCGAAGACTGCTGGCCGAGGGCTATGCCGAAACAAGAGGATACGATGCTGCACAGTGCCAGACGAATTGGCCGGAAACTGAGTCGCTCGACAGTCCGGCGGCTGGGAATAGAACTTAGGGAAACCGTCGGAAATATGGTTTCTTGCGAGTGCTTCGATTTTAACAACTGCTTGCGCCTTTCATCGGATGGTAAGCAAACCGGAAGAGAGTTATGACACAAAGATTAGAACAAACACAGGCGGCGATACAAACCCAACAACTAGCTACGCTGCAAGTAGCAGTGGCCAAAATGGTGGAATTGTCGGTAGCTGAACTGGAAAACCGCGTGCAGGACGAGATGCTCGATAATGCAGCCCTCGAAGAAAAAGACAACGACGATTTTCCTGTCAACGACCACACCGACAACGCGGATACCGACACCGATAACGACGCTGCTGACGACGATAACGGCGATGCTACGCCCACCGACGACAATGCTTACGAAGAGTCGGAATTCTACGGATCGGAAGCCGACGCCATGGGCGATTACTTTTCGGCCGACGACGTGCCCGACTATCTGCAACAGCGTGCCGACGAACAGCGCGACCGCAATGAACTGCAATATTCGGGCAGCACATCGTTCTACGAGGAACTGCAAAACCAAATCAGCGAACACGACCTCAACGAACACGAACGCGAGGTGATGGAATACCTCATCGGGTCGCTCGACGAAGATGGCTTCCTGAGAAAAGACCTCGAGTCGCTCACCGACGAACTGGCTATTTACCACAACATACTAACCGATGCCAAGGAGTTGGAACGACTGATAGGCATTTTGCAAGAATTTGAACCCCGGGGTATCGGTGCGCGCTCCCTGCAGGAATGTTTGCATATTCAGCTCACCGACCCCGAACGCCGCACGCCCTACACAAAAATTGCCTTAGAGATAATCGACCATTATTTCAAGGAATTTACAGGCCGTCACTGGGAAATTATCCGCCAGCGTCTGGAACTTGACGAAGACACCGAGGAACACGTCAGATACCTGCTGACGCACCTGAACCCGCGCCCGGGATCGGCCCTCAACGAAGCCTCAACACCCAGTGCCCCGGTGGTAATGCCCGACTTTTTTGTAACCGTCACCGACGACGGCATCCCTCGCGTGTCGCTCAACCAGGGCGATGTGCCCGAACTCCAGGTGAGCCGCGCCTTTGCCGACAGTTTGAAGCAATACGGCAAAGGCGACAAAAAGTTGACACGCGAACAAAAAGATGCCTACACCTACGCCCGTCAGAAAGTGGATGCGGCCAAAAGTTTCATCACCCTGATTCAGCGCCGTCACGACACGCTGCTGGCCGTGATGCGTGCCATTGTCGCTGTGCAACGCGATTTTTTCATCAACGAGGACGACGACACACTGCTGAAACCCCTGACGCTGAAAGACATAGCCGAAAAAGTGGGCATGGACATCTCCACTGTATCGCGCGTTACCAGCACAAAATATGTACAAACCGCCTACGGACTTTATCCGCTTAAATTCTTCTTCTCGCTGCAATTCACCACGAGCGACGGCGACGAACTTTCGGCCCGCGAGGTAAAGGCTGCACTCAAAAAACTGGTCGACGAAGAAGACAAGCACCACCCGCTGGCCGATGAAGCCCTGGCCGCCGAACTCAAAAAGCAAGGCTACAACGTGGCCCGCCGCACCGTGGCCAAATACCGCGATATGCTCGACATTCCTTCGACGCGCCTGCGCAAAATTCACGGATAAGAACGGATAAAAACGGATAAGAATTTCCACAAATAACGTAAACTCATGCACAACCCGATCAAACAAATTTACACGGCCATCAGCCTTCACCGCCAAAACCGCATTTCGTGGCTGGTGCTTTCGGCCCAAGTGGTGTCGTTGATATTCTCGCCGTTTTATTTGTCGGTCATGGCATTTGTGGTTCTGTTCACCTTCAGCTACCTCAATTTGCTGCCGGTAATTACCAAACTGCTGCTGACGTTTATTGTTTACTTTTTCACCGTGCTCCTGCCCCACCTGAGCATTTTCATGTACCGCAAACTCAACGGCTGGACCCGTCACGAAATAAGTCACCGTCAGCGCCGTTATGTGCCCTACGTGCTGGGCATCATCAGCCATGCAGCCCTGCTCTATCTGTTTTACCAGTTACACATGCCCCGTTTCACGCTGGGCATCATTGTGGGCGCCCTGTCCATACAGATAATTTGTGCCATGCTCAACAGCCGCGTCAAAGTCAGCACCCACGCCGCCGCCTCGGCCGGAGTGGTAGGTGCCATCATGGCTTTCAGCCTGATATTCAATTTCGACCCCACCGGCTGGCTCTACCTGAGCATACTGCTATGCGGCACCGTATGTTCGGCCCGCCTCATCCTTCGCCAGCACTCGTTAGCCGATTTGGGCTGGGGCGTACTTGTCGGTTTTTTGTGCGGCTTTCTCAGCATTATTTTGGTGTAAGTTCTTTGTTTCAGAATCTATAAAAATCAAATCATTCACAATACAATCAGAATTATGACCCCTATCGTAAGCATCATCATGGGCAGCACGTCCGACCTTCCCGTAATGGAAAAAGCCGCCAAGTTTTTAGAGGAAATGGAAATTCCCTTTGAAATGAATGCCCTTTCGGCACACCGCACTCCGCAGGAAGTTGAAGAGTTTGCCCGTACGGCCCGTGAGCGCGGCCTGCGCGTCATCATTGCCGGAGCCGGCATGGCAGCCGCACTGCCCGGTGTAATTGCAGCCGGAACCACCTTGCCCGTTATCGGTGTACCCATCAAGGGAATGCTCGACGGACTCGATGCCATGCTTTCAATCATTCAAATGCCTCCCGGCATCCCCGTAGCCACGGTAGGCGTGAACGGTGCGCAAAATGCCGCCATTCTGGCCGTCGAGATGCTCGCCCTCAGCGACGAAGCCCTCGCCCAGCGTTTGGCTGCCTACAAAGAAGGGCTGAAAAGCAAAATCGTGAAAGCCAACGCCGATTTGGCCGAAGTGAAATACCGCTTCAAAACGAACTAAGCGTAAGCGAACACAGTTTACTAATTGAAAAAGGTTTGGATTTTCGGAACAATGCTGAAAGTCCAAACCTGTTTATTATAATGCTGACATGACGGACTTATTTAATTACCATCCTCGGCTTTCGCACGAGGTTAGCGTGGGCAACCGTCCACTGGGCGGCGAACAACCCCTGCGCATTCAAAGCATGACCACAGCGGTCACCACCGACACCGAAGCCTGCGTAAAGCAGTGCATAGCCATTTTCGATGCCGGAGCCGACTATGTGCGACTGACCACCCAGGGAACGCGCGAAGCTGAGAACCTAGCAGCCATACGCACCCGGCTGCACGAACTGGGATACGACCGTCCGCTTGTGGCCGACGTACACTTCAACCCCAATGTGGCCGATGTAGCCGCTGGCATCGTTGAAAAAGTACGCATCAACCCCGGTAACTACGTCGACCCCGCCCGACAGTTTAAGCACCTGGAATATACAGACGAGGAGTATGCTGCCGAACTGGAACGCCTGGAGAATCGCTTTAAACAACTCCTGGCCATTTGCCGCGAACACCACACCGCCCTGCGCATTGGCGTGAACCACGGTTCACTGTCCGACCGCATCATGTGTCGCTACGGCGATACCCCCGAAGGCATTGTTGAAAGCTGCATGGAATTTCTGCGTGTGTGTGTCAAGGAAAACTTCAAAGACGTAGTCATTTCAATCAAAGCCTCGAACACCCAAGTCATGGTACGCTCCGTACGCCTGCTGTGCAGCGTCATGGAAAAGGAACACATGACCTTCCCCCTGCATCTCGGTGTAACCGAAGCCGGCGAAGGCGAAGACGGACGCATCAAGAGTGCCGTAGGCATCGGCGCACTGCTGGCCGACGGCATTGGCGATACGCTGCGCGTGAGCCTGAGCGAGGAACCACAGGTTGAAGTGCCCGTGGCCTATAAGCTGGCTGAATATGTGGTACGCCGTGCCGGCCACTACGGCATTCCGGCCCGTCGCGCACTGCCCTTCTGCTACGAACGCCCGCAACGTCGCCCAACGTGTGCCGTAGGAAACATTGGTGGCAACAACGTGCCTGTGGTTATCAGTGCCCACTTGCAAAATCCCACCGAAGCCCCGCAGAACGAGCAACTGAAACCCGACTATTACTACGTGGGCACGAACCTGCCCGAAGCCGCTCAACGCGTGAAAGGCATGAGCTACATTGTCGATGCCAGCGCCTGGCGCGACGAACCCGACGTGTACCCCGTGTTCACCAAGCAAGTGCTCATGCTCGTGCCCTCGTGCCGTGCCAAGGTAAAATTCCTATTCCTCTCCTACCTCGACCTCAATGAAGAAGTCATTGCCCTGTTGCGCCACGACAGCAACGTCGTGATTATTGCCCAGAGCAACCACCAGAACCGCCTGGGCGAACAGCGCGCCCTGGTTCACGAATTGTGGAACGAGCAGCTCAGCACGCCCGTCGTGTTCTTCCAGCACTACAGCCTCAGCGCAGCCGAGAAGGAAGAATTTCAGCTATATGCCGCTGCCGACATGGGCGCACTCATGTTCGACGGCCTGACCGACGGCATATTCCTGTTCAACCAGTCGCCCAAAGGCCAAAAGCCCCTGCCCATAGCCGTGGAGGAAGCCACCGCCTTCGGCATTCTGCAAGCCGCCCGCCTGCGCACCTCGAAAACCGAATACATCAGCTGCCCCGGCTGTGGCCGTACGCTCTACGACCTGCCTGGCACCATTGCGCGCATCAAGGCAGCCACCGCTCATCTCACCGGACTGAAAATCGGCATCATGGGTTGCATTGTAAATGGACCCGGCGAAATGGCCGATGCCGACTACGGCTATGTGGGCGCAGCCCGCGGCAAAGTGAGCCTGTATCGCGGCAAGGTGTGTGTTGAAAAGAACATACCTACCGAAGAGGCCGTCGAAAAACTCCTTGCACTGATTGAAAGCGACCGCCAGGGTAAATAACTGACAAAAGGGTAAATAACTGACAAACGCTTCACACGAAAAAATCCGACTTGCTCCTACAACCAGAAGCAAGTCGGATTCTTTTTTTCGTAAAAAATCAATCTACTGCGATACGGGGAAATGTGAATAACCTTCGGCCTTAAAAGGTGAAATTAAATTAAAAATCACCTCGCCACATACCGCACAAGCGGCCAATTCACGTCAGGCACCGCCAATTTAGCCCACGGCCTCAATGCCGATGGTTCACAAACAGACGGGAGTAAATTACCTCTATGATTTTACAGGGATAGCGCAACGATTCGAGCAACACGTTGCTATACACCCCATTCTGCTTGAAAGCCAACTGATGGTCAGAGAGTATCTGCTTGTGGCTCATCAATCCCTGGGTCGAAACTCCCCCCGTGCGCATGGTTACGCAATCAACCGGAATGTAGCGTGTACGAATGCGGTTAACAAAGAGCAGACGCAGCAGCAAGTCGAAATCCGACGCTATTTTGTAGCGCGTGTCGTAGCCGCCAAACTTTTCGTACACCTCGCGTCGGCAGTAAAAACTGGGATGAGCCGGCATGAAGCCCAGGCGCATCCAGCGGCGGTGAAACAGCCGCGACGAGTAATAACGCACGCATTTTTTTAAATCGGGATCTTTCACAAAGTGAATGTCGCCATACACAGCATCCAAATTCGTATCGGCTTCAAACTGCCTGGCAATAGTGGCCAGCACCGCATTATCAGTAAAAAAGTCATCGCTGTTTAGTATGCCGACAATATGTCCAGTAGCCATACCAATGCCTTTATTCATGGCGTCATACAGTCCGTTATCGTGTTCGCTCACATATCGCAGCCGCCCTTTATACAGCGGTTCCATTTCGCGAACAATGTCCATTGTTCCATCGGTCGAAGCACCATCAATAATAATATGCTCCACATCGGAATATGATTGATTCAGTACACTTTGCATTGTGTCGCGCAAGGTGGCACTGCTGTTCCATGTAACAGTGATAACAGAGATCCTCATGAATTGGCCTTACATTTTTTTTAGAATAACACCATTGCTATGTAGGCTATGCTATATAGCAGATACAAAATTAACATAATAATTTCGAATCATTAGTAACATACAAAAGTATTTGTTTTTTTGCTTATAATGGCCCGAAATAAGTTTAAACTTTGTAATCAAACAAAGAAAAAGATTATTTCGACAACTAACCCCTCTGCACCACGCGGCTGCCTCAGCGCGTAATGCAACCATACTGCACGTTATGATGGGTGCTATACTTCACGAACTTCTTTATAAGGTATAAGTGGGTGTTCAAAATTATTTTATATAATTCTATCGAAGTATTTTTACTTTGCATTACGTTATTGCACCGCATTTGTTTGCCCTGCGCTCAGTCACATAGCCCGCTATGCTCCTGAGCACAGAACAAACAACTACGGCACAATAACGCAATTCAAATGTAAAAATAATTTTGAACACCTACTTATCATTGAAATATAGGCCTATCACTCATAATAGCCAATAAAACGAAGCGTTGAATACTAGCAAAAACAGCATAGTTTCAACGCTTCGTTCGTATAGTATCATTTTGTTAATCCTGACTCATCGGGCTACGATAAGGACACATCCATATCGGACCCCATCGTTCGAGAGCTAACGGATAAACTTTTTGCCCTTCTTGACAACCGGTCCATGGTAATTCTTGTCGACACGAACACCGCGCAAGTCGTAGACGGGAGAATCCTCATCAGCCTCATCGGCCAAAGAATCTGCAATGCCTGTGTTGACCACACGAACCAAGTTTCCGCCCACTTCCACATTGCCCGGATAAATTGCCTTCACTTGGTACTCCCAATAACGACCCGTATGCGTTTCCTTGTCAATATAATCCAGACAATCCACGCCTAACGGCTGTGCATTGAGCAACTGACCATTACAGTATACATTATATCCGGCAAAATAAGATGAAGCAGCATTGGGCGTGTCGAAAGGAACTGCTCGCGGAACATATTTCGCTTGGTTCTTATTCACACTTGCCACTTTCGGTGTCGAGCGGTAACGTTCAGTTTGCGCAAAAGTCGAAACCATTTCCGGTTCATTTTGCGAATCAGCAGCATAGGCTCTCAATCCCAAAGTTATGTTCCAGTTGCCATCAATGTCATTATCGCTCAGTGTTGACCATGTTTGCCCATCGGGTGAATACAAATCGCCACGTCCAGTTTTAGCCGGTCCGTCGTCATAGCCTAAAGGCACTGTGATGCTGTTGTGTTCAACGTAAACCACAGCCCGAAGTGACTTTTCGGCATTGATGCGCAAAGGCTTATCGAGTTTCACCACGTTCATGGCATTCTGTTTCAAATTCGAAACATACTTTTCGAACACCAATTCGCCTCCTTCGTAAAGCTGTACGAAGAGTACATCTGGTATTTGATTTACGAAAAATCCCACCTCGGAAATCGAAAGCGAAGCATAGGCTTGCAGGTCGGCTGCGTCCCACTGCACTCCGGCAAAATAGGCACCTCCATTGGGTAAACCTGCAGCACCCGCACTGACTCCATTGTGCCAGCGGAGTTCCTTCATTCCCGACAAGGCCGGTGCACTCCAGCACAAACGGTTGCCTTCGGTTTCTGGAGTCACCGTGAGCGGACCGGGAGCCTGATTGCCGTTGGAATAATTCACTGCTACTTCAACAGGTTCACTCCATTCGCTAACCGACGCATTGTCGTAGTAAGCCCTCACTTTGTAAGTATAGGTGCCTGGCAACAAATTATGATCGGTAAACGAAATGCCCTCAAACGGTTCATTGTTCAACTGACGGTCGTTGCGCATCACGTCATAACCATAAATCTGTCCTAACTCTGAACTGTGAATGCTCACAGCATCAATGAGTTGTGCAGCATAAGCTACGGGACAACGTAGGGCCACGTAGTGCGTAGTTGCAGGAATTGCCAAGCTGAAGCGTTGCCAGTTTTCATTCGTACGAATGGTAGCCAGTGCTATGAAGTCGGCCTCAACAGCTGTTGCGGATGATGTCAGAACCTGAATCGTTCCGTATCCCTCGGCATCATTAAGGTTACGTGCGGCAAAACTCAAGTTAAACGCTGCTTCATACTCCTTGTTCACAGGAATAATCAGTTCGCACTGCGTTTCGACTGCTGCCTGCAAAGCCTTGTCACCATGATAAGCATCAGTGGCGGTTACAGCAAAACCTTTTATCTGTAATTCATCAGGCATCGCATTTTCGAAGCTCTGGTAAACATCGGCTCCAAGCGTTGTCGGGTCAACCACCGATACGTTCACATTATAACCTTCTGAGGTCATACGTGCTTTGACATTTGTCGGAGCCTCACCTTGAACTGATGGAATGACCGTGACCTTTGCCAACGACGAAAGCGGAGATACTGTTCCGTCGACATATTGCGTCTGAATCTGGTAGGTATAATCACCCGGTTCGTTCAATGTTTCAGCAAATCGTCGGGTAGCAAGCAGTTCGGTATTCACCTTTTGGCCGTTGCGGAATACATTGTAACCTGCCAATCCCTTTACCGAACCCAAGTCAAGGAATACAAAGCGCGTTCCACCGGATTCCTGTAAAGCCACACAGAGTAACTGTAAGCCCTCGTCTGTGGTCAATACCGACATACCTCCGGCACTTGCACCGGCCAAAGGCTTAATTGCAGTCCAATCGGTGATAGGAGCATGCCACAACATTTCGCCCGTAGCCAAATTGCGTGCACACAGTTCATACGGCCGTTCATAGCCTTGTTCAAAAGTATAAAGCACTCCGTTGTGACAGGCCGATCCGGCCGCACCCTTCAGCACGGGGCCATCGGCTAATTTAGCACCCTTTTTCGAAACGTAAATAGACGTTTCCCAGTCGCCGGTTTCAAAGCCACCGCGTCCGCCATCGAGTTCGGGAATGTATGCCAGGTGTCTGGCTATTTCCGACACTGACATGGTTTGCACCACACGCTTTTGCTCCATGTCAATTTCGTATAGATTGCTGTTTTTAGCCGTAGCGTAAAAGTGCTGACCATCGTAGGCTAAATTAAGGAAACCATTGTCTGTCTGGTCTGTCACTTTGAAACTTTCGTCAAACACTCCCTGCAACGTGTAGCGGTTAATAATGCCGGGGGCTGTATGACGGGTAGTGTAAATGTACTTGCCATCTGAGGCTATGCCCATTTCACCGGTTCGCGCACCACGGAATTGGCTGACAAATTCCGGTTTACCCTGAGGCGATACTCCGGCAGCAGTGGTAAGGTCAACAGGTATTTCGAGCGTATCGGCCAAGGGCAACGACCAATGGAGTTCCACTTGACTATTGCGACGCAAATACGCTGTTACCTGAGCCGGAGCTATAGGCGTACCCAAATTGATTATCTTAGCCTCAACCGATGTTGAAGGCAACGATGCGTGCGCACCGGCATAATGCGAAATCACCTGATACGTGTATGTACCAGCCTCGGTCAAGCGATCGGTAAAGTTCAAGTCAGTAGTAGTGCCTATGTTTTGTCCGTTGCGCACCACACTGAAACCGGAAGGACGTTCCTCCTGATAACTTTCGTCGGGAGTGAGATGAACTGCTACATTGAAATTCGATTCGGCAAAACCTACATACGAAGCCGGATACCAGTTCTTTCCGTCCTCAGACATCAAATTGCTCTTGCCTTCAACCGTTTTTCCCTTACTAATACCCAATGGAAGCACACCGGGTTCATGAGCTACGAGGAATGCCACAATATAATGGCAACCACGCTCTATTGAAAGCGGTTCCTTAAGCTCAATGGTATTGAACTCGCCATAATTCAGGGCTTCAGTGGCAACACGCTGCGAAAGCACAGACTTTCCGTCTTTATAAATCTTAAGCGAGAGCGATTGACAACGTTGTTTGACAAACACATCTACACGGTCGAATCGCATACCGCGGTAAGCTTCGAGGTCGTTGGCATCAAAGGCCACACCTGCATAAAAATAACCTCCATCCGACAAACCGACGGCATCGGCATTCACGCCATCATCCCAGCGCAATCGGGCATCGGTATGCAACTGCGAATCGGGCTGTTTCCACTGCAGTTTCACCAAATTGTTTGCCTCTACTTTTGCTTGTAAAGCTGTTGGAGCAAAATAAGGTGCACCCACTTTTACCGATGCCGAAACCGTGTCGGTTAGTGCCGAAACTTTTTCGCCATAAACCGCTTGCACTGCATAGCAATATGTTCCGCGCAATAATTGTTTGTCGGTAAACGAAGGCTCTGCCACAGTAGCTGTTTCTACACTGTCGCGGAACACTTTGTAAGCCGTTGGGTTGCTGCCGGTAGCAGCTTGCCAAGTAAGTTTCACCCCATTTTCGGCTTCCATAGCAACTGCCTTCAGAGCAGTCGGACGTGGAGCGTCTGCATCGCTGACCACATTGGCATGGAACTTCAATGTTTGTTCCTGACGGAGTTCAGGAATCGAATGGAATGCCAGCGTTGTTGTCAGTCGGTCATTTTTCTTTGCTTTACGCATATCAAACTGCACCTTGACTTCGGTTTCCTCACCCGCTTTGAGCGTTCCGGCCATGGGCTGAATGCTGTACCAGTTATCGAAATCGGCCATACGGTAAGTGAAAATGCGCGCCGGCGACTGTTGCAGGATACCAACCATCGTAAGTTGGCCCGACACAAGCTGTGTGGTCAGTTCTATGCCACCCAAATTATTGGGCATTTCAAGCACACCCGTTTTATAGCCGGGAACATCGGTTGCAGTGTGTTCAACGGCCGTCAGTCGACGATTGTTCAGGTCGTACTGCAACAGTTGCACCTTATCAATCTTATTATAGCCCGACGAATTTAAATTGCTGAGCCACAAATACGGACCACCCGGTGTTACATTGTCGAACGCCGAACCAATCACGCCGATATTGGCCGACTGATCGTCTATACTGAAAAAGTCGACTTTGACATTACCTTCGCGGTCAATACGTCCGATATGTGTCCAGTCGCCCACCCAAAATTCATCGTTGCGTGGGTCGTAAGCCATGTGCGTAATCGTAAGCTTAGGTTTGTTTTTAACCTTAAATTCGCGAATCAAACGCTTGTTCCGCAAATCAAGCTCGAATACCGTATTCGTAAGGTCTGAACCGTAAAAGTAAGTACCATCGTAAGCTAAATCGTAAAGTTTGAAATACATACCCGGAACAGAGAACTCTTCAATAAAGCGTCCTTCGCGGCTATACTTGTAGAATTTTCCTAACTGGTAGTTCGATGTAGTATAGAAAAATTCGCCGTCAAATGCCACACTCGATTGCAAATCGCCCGAAGCATCGAATGTCTGTCCCACCTCGAAGCGTTTCGATACATCACCACTGCCTACTTGCAGCGTCGGCTCCAAATTCCATTGCAATTCGCCATCGCCATTATTCGTCAGTTTCAGCGTGCGTGTGTCAATTTGTTCTGCTGCAAGTTCTGCTGTCAAGTTCATTTCACTCCACGAAACAACGGGACGCAACAGTGTCAAATTCAACGTGTTCGATGCTGTGGCAGTGAAATCCCAGGTTGTTTGCAACATATTGCAACCTGCTGCTTCAGCCTGCACTTCGTAAGTGCCGTATTCCAAACGGTCAAAGTGCAATTTACCCGCAGCATCTGTCACACCCTCATAGCGCGCACCATGATTGGCTACCAGACTGACACGAGTATGCGGCAAAACCTCTCCACCCGAGGTGGTTAGAATGTCAGCCACAGCGGTCGAGGGGCACCACACCTTGACATCATCAACATACCAATAGTTGATATAGAACGGATTGTTGCCATGTGCGCGGAAACGCACGTAGAAAAAGTTCGCACCTTTCAAGGCATCCGACAAAGCAAATTCGTAAGTACGCCAATTGAAGCTGCCCTGCTCGTTCGGAATATCCTCAAGTATATGCCAGGTTCTGCCGGCATCGGCCGAAACTTCAATGGCCAAGAAGTTTCCCGTATGTTTCGGGTCATTGTCCAAACGAACTTCGCAGCGCAAATAGGTGTTCTCTGGTTGCTGCGTACGCAATTCCGTAGTAACCAAATTCTGTGCATAATCATTGCCAATCCGCGAATACGGATAACAGGCTGACCAATCAACCAAACCGTATGGATAATAGTCATTGCGCCACAGGTTATCATTGCCTTTATCATCAACAGGTGTGGTCCATCGCGAAGGATCAATTACACCCGAATCAAAATTATCTTCGAACGGCAGCAAACGGATGTCGGGTACCACCACACTGAGCGGTTCTGTGGTTTTACCCACTGTTCCATCGGTCATTACCGCTTCAATGGTATAAACATAGCTGCCATAATCGGGCACTTCGTCGGTAAAGTTTGTTTCGGTTAGCAAAACCTTATTCACCTTCACGCCATCGCGCAGCAAATTAAAGCCCGCCAGTTTCACCTTACCCTCGGCCATGGGTTGAGCCTTCGGACGGATTTGGTTCGTACCAACAAACAAATCGTCGAGCATAAACATAAATGCTTCGTGCGACACGCAGTTAATACAAACGTATCGAGCCTCCTTGGGAATGGTGTAAGCATAAAGAGTCCAGGCAGCCGGAGCCTCCTCATAGTCGCCCTTCTGTACAAAGCGAAAATCAGAGGGACGCGTTCCTGTAGTTGAATATCCCACACGGAAACGTTCCTTACCATAACTCTCTGTATAGCTACGGGCACGGAAACTCACTTGAAAATCTTCATCGAAATTCAGTTCGGGAGAAATCAGATAATCGTTATTTCCTCCGTCGACTGTAAAGTCGATAAGCATTTTTTGTCCGGAAAAAGGCTTAATATCGGGCCAATCGGCAGTCGAAGGCGATGTTTTTGAAGGATTGAACACGATGAAAGCCATACGCTGCCCCTGATTGGGGAAGTCTGCCGATGTCCAAGTGTATGTTTCTTGATTATCAGCATCGATATACTGCCAATTAGCCGTTCCCGGCGAATTGATTACAAAATCGGGGTGCGCTTCGAAGTCGTCGAACACTCCATTCACAGGTTCCGGGTTGTTCCAACTGACCGACACCTTCTTATTATCCACTCCCGAAAGCGTAAGTTTAAAATCAGCATTCAGAACCTTGGGCTGAGCATTTTGTTTGACAAAAGCCTGAGCAGCAGGCGGAGGAGTTATATGTTTGGCACGCGTCTTTTGTCCGCCAGTTTGCGCTCCAACCTGAAGCGAAGGGAACAAAAAGCACAAAGCAAATAGAAACTTTTTCATTGTACCTTAATTTTACGTTTAAAGCAGATGCTATGCAGGAGAGGCAAAAAACAGAAGCACTGAAAATAAGCGTTTTCGGAATAAGCGCAAATTATCGCACCCTGTTTCTTTGTCCTCTTACCCATTATATTGTGGCTGTTAACCAGTGAAAATACTAAACAGTAATGCTATGGCTGTCTGCCTATCACAATGCCCCGATAACCTTCAAGATAAACTGCAGTTTCAGTTGAAGTGGGCACAAAGCGTTTGAGCAAACGTCCGTCGGTGGCATAAAGCGAAACCGGTTTGTTGGGCGTCAGTCCTATCAACCGAACCCAACCATCTTTACACAAAGTGCGAGCCATACGTTGCGTAGGCTGTTGGTCACGCTGTATTTCACCAATGCCCTGCACTCCATGCTGATAGAAAGCAGGAGCCGAGGCATCATAGAACAAATAACCATCGCCGGCATACACTTGAATAGCATACTTTTTACCACTTAAAAATTCGCCAGGAGTTTGTTCACCAATAAACATTGAGGTTCCATCTACACCTCCCTGTGCCAACGGATTCCAAACAGTGCCGTCGGTATAGCCGATAGTAAGGTTACGCAACGTCAGCACGCGACCGCCATATTCCGTTTTAAAACGCAGGCGGGTGTAACGTTTGTCTGCAAGGTTACGTTTCAAGTCAATTAACGACCCCTCGGCATCCGACACCGAAATACGGTAAAGTTCGCCAACGCGCTCCCATACGGTGCCATCCACAGAACCTTCGACACTGAAAGTTGTTGTACCTCGCGGTCCTGCGGAACAAAGAAGGAATTTCAAGTCTGTTATACCATCAGCAAAGGTGCTTGTTTCCACTTCGCTCGACGAAATAAAACGCAGAAATCCCGTACCCGTTTCCACCTCGCCACTGAGGTTTTCCATGCGTGTTTCGGGTAAGAATTCGACAACTTCCTTCGGAGTATTAGTCACTTCGTAAAAGTCGAGGAAATACTTACTGGCGTTGTCAACTGCGGTCCATTCACTGTAAAGTCCGCCATCAACAGCCGTGAACTGCACTATTTCAGGAGTTTCCAAGCGGTTCGTAAGCATTACCTGCCAAATCCACAGCATACCTTGCAGTTTTTCGCTCTTAACAGCCAAAGCCACATACACGTCTTTACCAGCAAAATCCGAAAGGTCAACCTCCTCAACATACTGTTCGTTGAAGTGATCGGCTATCGATACAGACTTTACGAGATGAAAATCCTCGGGGCGGCGTGTCGTAGTCGAAACATACACTTCCAAGCGTTCCACATAATTAGGGTCAGTTACTCCACGCACAAAGTAAAGCGTGCCCCGTTGGGGAATGTGCATTTTTTCCGAAACCAACCAATCATCGGCATTATTCCAGTAATCAAACTGGTAAAGCATGCCTCGCGTTGCTTCATCGTAAATCCAGGTTGTACCATCACCATTCCGGTCAATTACCTTCCAGCGGTCAGGTTCACCATCCACCCAAGTCATAAAGTCAAGCACACCGGGTGCCTGCAAAGGCTCGTGTTCTGTTCTAACGGGCAAGGAAGCTCCATACACCACCGCACCATCGCCAAGCGTCATATACGCACGCACATAGTAACGTGTTGCCGGTTGCAAGTTCGTCAGTTTATAATTCACCGAAGCCGCCTTTTCCAAGGCTACGTGTTCATCATCACAAGTAGGAAATTCCTTAGTCGTACTCCAGCAAAAACCCATTTCCTTCACAGCATCTGCCCCACTTACAATCTGGGCTCCCACCTCGATACTTTCAGCCGTAACGCCTACACTGCCAGGAGGCAAAGTTTGAATAAACGGCGTATTTTCCACTCCTCCTTTCACACAAAAATGTATCAAGCCATTCTCATCCTCGGTAATGCGCGTAATGGGAGTGCGCAACTTGTTGCCCGTCCAGCTCAGTGCCTCAGGATGCGTTTCATCGGTAAAGTCAGTAGTTCCCGTAATGCCCGGATAAGTATCGCCTTTACGAGTAAGTGCATCATCGACGCCGTCGGCCGGTACAATGTAAAGACACCGATGGTTCGCATTGTTATTGGGTCCATTAACATTCCAATACTTTTGAATGCTTTCGGTGGTAAAATCATAATGATAAACCAGCAAACCATGTGCCGGAATATAAGCATCCCACCCCGTTTTCTGGCGATTTTCGAGTACAAACCAATCGCCGCCTTGTGTGTAAAGGTCGCGTTCGGGCTGTGCATCGATGTAGCGTGCCTCGTTCTGATTGATAGGAAGCAACGTCACATCTTCAGCCTTGTTGACGGGAGTTAAGTCGAGCCAGCCCATTTGTTGACGCTCAAAAGCCATCAGGTAAGGCGGAGTGCGCGAATTATTATTATAACTTCCCGAAGCATACAGGCTAAAATCGCCCGGGTCCACACCAATACCGCCATTATAGCTGTCGGTGTCGTAAGTATCGCAAAATCCTAACACATGGCCAAATTCATGAACGAACGTACCAATACCATCCATTTCGGCACCATCAGCACCAACCAGTTCGGCCGAAACTGCATAATTATTGACCGTTATTCCATCCACTTGGAACGCCCGATTAGTGGCATTCAAGTTATAAGAGTGTGGCCACATATTCACAGGGTTGCCCGATGATGCTTCGCTATATCCCGAGTAAATAACGTTTACATTGTCCATGAATCCATCGCCATCGTTATCGAACTTGGCAAAATTGATTTCCGGATGCTCTGCTTTGGCTTTCTGTACAGCTTCAATAACCATGGCTTCCGGATTGTCGTCAGAACCGGTTTCGGGATTATTGGCCGCATAATAGGTTTCTTCGTGATCGAGTTTGTAAGGACCCAGCACAGTAAAATGCGGAATAAACTGGCTCATGGAATTATCGCGGTAATAATCCTTAACCGAGCCCGTTCCACCATTCACACTATAATTGGGTTCGTTCAGCCACCGTTCAAAATCGAGCGTATTGAAATTCAATTTACCATCGGCATATTCCACTATAATTACCAGATAATTGCTCTCGTCAGCAACCGACGACGCCCTTACTCGACGCATTTTTTTCGTATTGAGTATCTGCTCGGGTGCCTTCAACTTAAGTTCAGGTCGCGGTCCGAACAGCCGGAAAGCATCGGCCATGCGATTGATGGGCTGAAGGGTTTTGAGCAACTCTTTTTCCGAAGCTGTTCGACGGTCGTTGGGGTGAACGCGCTGCGCGGTCATCACCCGTCGGGCATTTTTTTCGTCCACTCTTACATAGCGAAAATAGCCCTCGCGGTCACGCTGAACCAAAAATCCGTCGAGCGTCGTTACATAATTAAAATTCTCATCCCCATGAATGCGCACAGTCAAGGTGCTACCATCTGGGAGTCTGACTGCTACAGGGCGCGGATTGGCCTTAATGGCCCATGCACTCCCGGCAGATGCCAGCATAAGGCTGGCTGTCAGAAACAAACGAACAAGTGATTTGTGCATAAATAAACGTTTTACTTGTACGAAATATATTGAGTTAATCGCTATCTGTATGAATTTTCTCGCCACTGTTTTGAATGTTATTCACTGAAAAACAAAAGAATACATTCAAAACAGGGCGAAAAAAATAAAAATATCGGTTTGAAATTTCAAACTGTATGGTTTTTTACATCACAGCTATTTTTTTACCATTGACCACATACACTCCCTTAGGCAATCTGACACCCTGTGCAGCACCACCTTCGTAGCATTTGCGACCATCCATATTGAATACCTTAACCGTAACACCAACCGGAGCATAGAGCACTCCATTCAGCACGCGAACATCATTGCCCGACGGAACCATAGCTTCGGCCACTCCGGTTACAATGTTGTCGCCCGTTACCAGCAGCGTCACACCGCCTGCATAGGTTTGCTGCACGCACAGCAAGTACTTGCCCTCGGCAGCTTCGGCACAGTCAAAAGTCAGTTCATAGCACCCCGTATTGGTTTCGCTATTGAAATTATAGGTACTCATGGCCACGGGTTGATTCAAATTGCCTTCAGCAAAAAGCTGAGCATCAAAGTAATCGCTCGAATTTTTATTGCAAACGCTGAAGGTTCCTGCTTTCAGTTCAACAAAATACCAAGTAGGCGTTTGGCGCGATGACTCTGGCACTATTACTTCACCGGCCTTTAAAGGAATGGGCATCAAACTGCTTTCACCGGGCTTGAAATCGACGAGTTCAAGCGTTACTGTCTTGTTGGGCTGTGCCGAAAGCGATACTACGTTGACATACACTTTGTCGCCTTCAGCCACATTGAATGTGCCGCGGAATATCGTTTCGCCTCCCTCTGTACCTCCGTAAGTGGCAATAGGTTGCAAATAACCATCGTTAATGCGCACCGACACCATCGTAGATTTTGAATAGTCGGCACTGCGTTCAAAAATCAAGTCAGACGAAACCGTCAGTTTACCGGCCTTTGGCACTTCAAGTAAGTACCAGCGATTCATGCTTTGTTCGGGCAGGTTTATCACGTTTTCTTTCACCAAAATCGGGTTGTCGGCCGACTCTCCCTCTGCGAAAGCTGTTTCGGTCAGCACAAAATAACTATTTTCGGTAATGTTGCTCATTTCTATGATATAGCGCACACCTTGTTGTGCCTGCACCCGCGTAACCATTCCTCGCTTCTCGGTTTCATAGAAACTGCTTCCCGTTTCGTCACGCGGAAATTTCACTTCGATGAAAGGCTCTGTTTCGATTTCGAGCCAACCATTTTGCGTGGCAGTATAGCTAAAATATTTTACCGAACTTTCAGCCACTGAGTTTTCACCCGCCACAGCAGGCAACGGATTCGAAATCACATCGCCCGGAGCAATGTCGTTGAGCTGCACGTCGAAGGCAAAGCCATTACGTCCTTCTTGGCATTTCCAACACAGAATGTAAGTTTTGCCGCCTTGCAATTCGCTAGTCAGCGTGGTGGTTCCACTGGCTATCGGCGTATATGAATTAGACTGATTGTAAAGCGTCATACCGGTTGCGGCATTTAAAATACCTGCTTTCGTGGCATCAACCTGCAACATCTTTCCACCTCCTTCGGGCACACTGACCACATAGTAATATTGGCCATTATACAAGGGTACGCTATTTTCGCCTTCAATGAGTGGTGCTGGCAAGTCGAAACGGTCGCCCGCCTGTGCAGCTTCTTCCTTCAGCGTAAAATGTTCGTCAGCAGCAGTAGCCTCAGTTTTGTCGATACAAAGCAGAATGGGCTGTTCGGGCTGTACGGCAAAGCGAAGCAACAGATGACCCGTGACACTGATGCGAGGCTGATAGTCGCTACACGAACCATAGACGCTGACCGTTCCACCCGGCAAGCCTGATTCCGACGTAAGCGAAACGTAACCTTCGGCATCGGGCATCACCTGATACCAATACTTGCCGACCTCTTTCGGCAATACATTATCGGCTGTCAGCGTAGCTGCAAACGGGCAATCGCAAGTGGCACCCTCAATGGGATGGGTTAAGGTTAAGGTTGCCATAGTCGGGCTGCTCAGTTGGGTTTTTATAATGTAAGTTTTGCCGCCTTCGACCGCTACTTTGCCCATATAAGCAGAATAACTGGGAGGCACGCTGCTGAAATTTACAGTAGTAGAAGCACCGTCGCACCCTTCGCTCACACTGGCCGACGATAGGTAAGTGGCAAAACTCATTTCAAGCACACCACTTTCGCCTGCTTCATAGGCTATGTAGGTGGGATTTTGCTCGTAAGTGGTGCGGTCGTAATAACTCGGTACAAAGCATTCACAACCATCAGTTGCCACAACGGGGTCGGTACACACACGGCCTGCATCGATACGGCAATCCTCGCTAGCTGCCGTGAACGACATGCTTTGCGTGTCGTAAACACTTGCCGCAACAACAACCGTAGAACCTTCGGCTATAGGAAAAACACTTTTCAAGCCATTGTCGAGCATTACGCCTTGAACAGCCGTGTTGTAAGTGCCATCAGTCGATACTTGAAGGCTTACCGATTGCGATGATTTTTGCAAGGTAAGCAACTGACTTTTTCCTTCGGGTGCGGTATATTTATAATAAACCGTTTGTTGTCCTGCTTCTGCAAAGGTATAACTGTTCTCGCCGGTTTGCAGTTCAAGAGCTGTATCTACAGTTGTTTGTGAATAGGAGGAAAGTGTTGCAAAACTCATTCCTGCCATAAGTAGCCAATGTTTCATAAGCGTAAAGAATTGAGTGAGTTATACTTTTCTGATTTGAGTGATTATATTGAAGTCGTCTAAACTTTTCTGACGAAGATTTGATTTGGAGATTTATCTCTTCTAAATTCAATCTTCAACTTCATTTTCTGCCAGATAATGTAAAAAAACAGTTCACTAACATCAGGAACATCATAACAACTACATATCAAACAGCGTGCTTCATCATAATTGCTGTTAATGATGAAATAAATCTATGGCTGATTGATTCTGTAAGTTTATGTTGAAAATTGTTTTTATTGGGCCTCGTAAAAATAAATAAAAAACTCCTGCTTATAACCGTATGCTTGAATACTGATTATTTCGTAATGTGCTGATTTTGAAGAATAGTCAGGAAAATACTGTTTTTATCTATCAACCTCAACCCAATCAATCATTCAGCGAAATTCTTGATGCAAATGGGTTGTTTAGTGAAAAAAAATTTGAGTATGAGTTAGAGTAAAGTTCGTTGTCCGTATGAATCTTGCTACTTGCCATTCGCCTGAGAGCGAACAAGTTGTCGGTCTGTACTATCAAAAAAGTGGTACATACTTTATGATAAATGGTATATTATCCACATTCTGAAAAACTAAGACTGACTTTTTTCAGTGCTAACTAATCGCATCATAGGCTGTAAATGGATTGTTAGGCTTTTTGGTTTGTTAAAACTATTAAAATGTATAGGTAAGATTAGAAATAAGAAATGTGAAATACTCTGATTTATGATATTTAATTGATTTCTAATTACTTTTTGTCATATTTTCGCTATTACACTGATTTTTGTCAGCTTCATTGTAATATCGTTTGGTTGCAAAGTTATCTTTTTATTTCATTTTTCAAAAACATTTCAGCAAAATTTCATAATATTTCCATCTTTCTCGGTTGTCTACAAAGATTGTTTTTAGTTCAAAGCCTTTCTCATAATAACCTTTTTTACGAATAAGCAATCATATAACTTCAAAACTAACTTTTTTACATTGGGAAAACTACTAAAACGTAACTGTGACCTAAAAATCAATCTGTCAAATACAATTCTGTGAAAAGAAAGTGCTAAAGGATACAAATAATTTACTCAATCTGCCTAAAAGAACGTATCTAAAAAAAATGGCACCGACATTCTGAATATTAGTTCCGAGCTTGTTAGAATTAGTTCCGCGATTGTTAGAATTAGTTCCGAGCTTGTTCAAATGTATCCATCCCATCTACCCCATTCTTTTATATCAAAAAGGCTTTAGCTGATTTT
>Monroe_p2__coassemble_513_pt1 | contig 57322 bp, 38 predicted proteins | sample Monroe_p2__metabat2_low_PE_026 | metagenome-assembled genome bin Monroe_p2 | reverse complement strand
CCTTTTCCGCATAGCAAATTTATATGGCTATCCCCACTAAAAATCTACTGAGCCGAAAACCACCCTTCTTTATATAGGTCGTAATTATTTACTCATCTTTCGGTTTGAACAAATCAGCAAACAAGCGCAAGCTGTCGGGGTGTTCAACGGCAAAAGTATCGATGTGGCGCATACGCTTCTGTTCCAGAATTTCGTCTACGGCAATCAGGATACCCGTTTCCTCCACCTCGCCAAATTCATGGTTCACCGCAGTGCCAAACATACGCATAGTCGGGCTCAGCCCCATGTAAGCATTGACGAGCGGCGGAATGTTATAGCCTCGTTTACGCACCTCCGTGTTCAGAATGCGATAGTCCGACTTGAAGTCATCGTACACAAAAAGCTGTTCGAGTTCGTTAATGGGCGTATCAATTTTCAGCGGTGTGATGGGCGTAACGAGGTTGTCGCGGTCGCCAAAGTGTTTGTTCAGGAAAAATAGAATCATGTCGCGCGCCTGTCGGTTGAACGACGGATACATCGTCATTTTTCCAAAGAAATACTTCAGGTTCGGAATCACCACAGTCAGAGCTCCGAGTCCGTCCCACAGGTTGTCGAGTGCAAAGATGCCCTTGCTCATGGCGCGCGTACTTTGGTATTCGAGCGTTACGAACGACCGCCCCAGTTCAACGGTATCAGCCATGTAGGTCGACAAGAATTTGTCCGAGAAGTGAAACATGTGGCTTGTAGCCAACAGCGGTTGTCCGTTCTCGTCGTAGGAAATTTCCTTACCCGGCAGGAAGCGGTATCCCCCCAGGATGCGTTCTTCCTCAGGGTCCCACACGATGAGTTGGTAGTAAGGATGCTCGCAGGTGTCGAATTCGTCCCAGTCGAGTTCCAATCCCGTACCCCCTCCGGCAGCCCGGAAAGCAATTTCGCGCAGACGGCCTATTTCGCGCATCACGTTGGGCGCCTGGTGATAAGTAATGATGTAAATTTCGTTGCCCGCTTTGTTCGTCGACCGCAATCGGCGTTCCGGTGTCAGTTCAGCTTTTAAGAGTTCTTTGTCGACGGGCGATATAATTGGTTGCATAATTACCTACTTTAATCTATAAACTTCATCTTCCACCCATTTGGCCCATTCGGCAGGCTTTTTGCTATGGTCGAAAGTTTGCCAGGGAATAGGTTTCCCGATTTTTACCTGAAATGTTTTGTGTCGGTGTTTGAATGTTTCGTCAGCCAGAAACAGCATGGCGATGTTGAACTTGAGTCCGAGTCGTTTCCCGAAGGAAGCCCAACGGTAAAAGCGGTCGGAGTTGCATCCGTCAAAATAAATTGGCACCACATCGCGTTGCGTTTCGATGCTCTTGGTAATGAAGGTTTTGTTCCACGGCAAATCGTGTACCACCCCCTTTTCCCGTCGTGAGCAAAGTCCGGCCGGAAACATGATGATGTGGTTGTCGCTGCCGAAAGCCGCTTCAACCAGTCGCGGAAAGTCGCGGCTTTGTTTGCCGGTTTTGTTAATCGGCACACAGAGTGGTGCAAGGCCGTGCAGATTCATCAGCAAGTCGTTCACCAGGTAGCGTATGCGTCCGTCGTAGCGATGACCTAAGATTTGCCCTATGGCAATACCGTCAGGTCCGCCCAGCGGATGGTTGCTAACAAAGGTAAAGCGCCGGCCGTCCGCGTCGTCGGGCAGGTTTTCGGTACCGCTCACCTCCAGGCTGACGTCGAGAAATTTCATGACAGCATCAAGCCAGGGTACCCCCTGCATATCGCCCACGTCCGTCAGAAATTCGTTAATTTCGTCCTGATGGGCAATGCCTTTCAGCCAGTTGCGCACAAATCCCGGAACGAATTTAGCCTTACTTCCGGCCTTCGAACGCAATATTTCGTCAATGTCTATTTTGAAAATGCGGTTGTTCACTATTCAGAAATGTGTATGTTTAATTTTTTCAAGCAAGGGTGGGGCTGCAAGGGGTAAGCATTGGGCAAACCGTTTTTGCAACCAGGTACTTTGCCATACAATATGACCAGTAAAGCCTCCCGTACTCAGCAAAGACAGCTTCAAACCAAGCCTCTTTGCAAAGGCAAAAGTACAAATAAATTTTGCCTTTGCGCAATTTATCCAAAAAAGTTTCCTACTTTTGCCTGACTACCGGCACACTTAGTGTGCTATTTGTTGATAAAATCTTAACAGCTTTACAAAATTGTAAAGAAAAAACTATTGCTTATCATTCATGCATACGCTCGTACTCGTTACCACTGAATTTGCTGCTGCCGCGCACCTCATGATGAGTTTGGTGCTGTTTTATCTGGCTCGTCGCAGCGTGCAGTTTCTTTCGCAAGCATGGATTATGCTGCTCATTTGCCTCATGTACTGTTTGGCTCTGTTCTATGTAGCCACCACCGAAAGCATACCCTCGTTAGGCATTCTGCATCCCATTTTGCTTATTTACTTACTGGTCTGTTCCTATTTGCAAAGCATTTACCCCTTGGGCTTATGTTTGCCCGGCTATTTGCAGTGGGGGCGCATGTGGGCCTACGCCACTCCGGCCCTGGTGCTCATCTTTATTTATTGTATAGGTGCTGCCGCCGGCAGTAATTTGGCTACTGTCTATAGTGCCGAGGACTTTGTCACCTACTTCCTGTCGGGCGATGTGTTCCTGCGCCTGCTCTGTCTGCTCCTTTCCGGCTACTACATAGTCAACATTTTCCGCCTGCCCCATCGCCTGGCACGTCGAATGGAAATACCCAGCGACCTCATAGCCTACGGTTCAGCCTTAGGTTTGGTGTGCGTACTGTTTGTGGTAGTCACCGTGCGCTTCAGTTTGGTACTCCTCACGGTCTACATGCTCCTGTTCACGCTCGTCAATATGTTCCTGTTCTTCCGCATTCTGCGTCCCACGGTCAATAGCATATCCTACCCTGATTTCCGACAGGTCGAAACTCCCCCCACGAAGGAAGAAATCACCCAGTCCGAAGCTGCCGACTTTAATGAAGCTAACCTTCACCGCTTCGAAGTGATGGAATACATCATGCAGCACGAACGACCTTACACCGACGACACCTTCAACCGTGAACGCCTTTGCCGTTTGGCCGGATTTAACCGCCACGTTGCCTTGCAGAGTCTGCGCTCGCAGGGCTACAACGACATTCACGAATACATTTCGCGCTACCGCGTGGCAGAATTGCGCCGCCTCATTGAAATGGGTAAAGTTACTGACCTGAAACAAGTAACCATGGTAGGTTTCCGTTCGGCCCGAACCGCCGTGGTGGGCTTTGAACGCTACGAAAACCTGGACCTCAGCGCCTTCCTCGAAAGTTATGTGAAACCCGATGCCAAGCGGCCGCGCGAAGCGGTGCGCAACGATGTATAACCTGCTTAACACCTTCTTACCCGAATCTTTTCACCTCGATAATCTTTACCTATCAATGAAATTTATCCCCCCCCCCCTATGAAAAACCTTACTCTGATATTGTGGCTCTTTTTGGTCTGGGTGCAAGCACTGCCGCTGCATGCCCAAAATGAGAATAACCAGCATTACTATTACATTCATGGCCAGGCATTCAACCCCGTCACGCGCGAGCGTTTGCAGCATGTGTTTGCCGAACTCCTGACCACCGACAGCGTAGTAGTCGACACGATGACCACTACCGAAACGTTGCAAGTCAATGGCCAGCGTGGCCCCTGGATGTTCGACATAGCCAAACATCCCGAACAACCCTACATTGTGCGCCTCAGCAAAGAAGGGTATCAAACGGTGTGCATCAATATACCCAAACAGCCCGTCAGAGTGCAAAAGTCGACGTTTGAGGTTATCACCATCAAGCACGCTTTCATGAAACGCGCTCCCCGTAAGTACCACCTCGGGCAGGCCACCGTTACGGCCAGCAAGGTGGTGTTCTATCAGAAAGGCGACACGGTGGTTTACAATGCCGACGCCCTGGCTCTGTCCGAAGGTTCGATGCTCGATGCCATCATCCGCCAGTTGCCCGGTGTCGAGATGCGCGAAGGCGGCGAAATTTACGTCAACGGACGCTACGTCGAACAGTTGCTGCTCAACGGCAAGGACTTTTTCGACAAAGACCGCCAACTCATGCTCGACAACCTGCCCTCGTACATGGTGAAGAACGTGAAAGTGTATGAGAAGGAAAGCGATCTAAACAAATTTACCGGCTTGAAAGTCGATGAAAAGAAGCTGGTCATGGACGTGAACCTGAAGAAAGAGTACAACATAGGGTTCGTGCTCAATGCCGAGGCCGGATATGGCACCGAGAACCGCTACCTGGCGCGCCTCTTTGCCATGCGCTTTACGCCCCTTTCGCGGCTGACCATTGTGGGCAATATCAACAATGTGAACGATAGCCGGCGCCCCGGCCAAAACACCTCGTGGACTCCCGATAAAATGCCCATCGGCACCAGGATTACCAAAATGGGTGGTTTCGATTACGACTACAACGATGAACTCTCGGGCATTTCGTTTAGCAGCAATTTTACAGGAACGCATACCACCCAGAATAATTATTCGGAGCAAAGCAATGAACTCTTCCTCGAAGGAAACAACACCTTCGGGCGCAGTTTGGCGCGTAGTCACGTCAGCAATACCCGCTTAGACACCCACCAACGCCTGAAATTTAAAAAAGGCAGTTTATATGCAGATTTGTGGTTTTATGGAGGCTATTTGCGCAACCGAAACCGCAGCCGCAGTGCCTCGGCCACTTTTAGCGACAATCCCGATAACTACCTCAACGGGCATGTGCTCGACACGCTCCAAGGCCCGGCATCGGGCAATTTCCTGCGCAAACTGGCCCTTAATCGCACGCTCAATGAAGCCAAGCGTCAGAGCCAGACGGGGCATGGTAATGTGGATTTCACGATGTTCTACAAACGTACGTTTTTGAGTACCTGTTTTGATTTCAACGTCAACGACGAAAAGTTTTTCGAACATTACGCCCTCGATTATCCCTCGTCGAACAAAGCATCCGACTATCAGAACCGCTACAACCGCAATCAGCCCTATTACAAACTCAACTACCGTTTGTCGTTAAGCCAATTTTTCCTGATTGGCCCAAACCTGCAAATCATTCCCTCGTATTCGCTCAATGCCAGTTGGCGCAATCAGCATTATGCCCAGCATCGCCTTGAACGCCTGGCAGGGTGGGGCGCAGGCAACGAACATCCGCTCGGTATGCTTCCCTCCGAAGCCGAGTGGCTTAAAAATGAAACCTACGATCAGGTAAATTCCTACATCACCGAACTCAAACCCATCGACCAGACAGCGCAACTCCGCTTAGCGTATGAAAAGGCCGACAGCAACAATAACCGGTGGAATTTGTCGCTCAGCATACCGCTCAATATCAAAACCCAGCGTGTGTATCACAAGCGCCACACCTACGATGCCCACCGCACCATTCACAACGTGTACGCCACACCCACGTTCAACGCCTCGCGCAGGTGGGACAAGTCGCAAAAGGAATGGAACTACAGTTATAGCATGGGCGTTCGCACCCCCGATTTCCTGACCCACCTCATCGACCTGCCCAACGATGCCAATCCGCTATACGTCACCACAGGTAATCCCCATTTGAAGTCCGAAATCAGCCATGTGCTCAACACCTCGCTCAAATGGTCGAACAGCGAAAAGCAACGCTCCTACTTCGTGTCGCTCGGTATTACGTTCAACACCAATGCCATTGCCCAAGGCATGACTTACGACCGCACCACCGGTGCCCGCTACTTCAAGCCGCAGAATGTCGACGGAAACTACCTTTCGCAAAACCATTTCCAGTTCAACCTACCCCTCGACCGCAAGCGGCGGCTCACGCTCGCCTCGCGACTCTTTTTTCAGTTGCAACACAGCGTCGACCTCATCACCAACACCGATAATGTCGGCAGCAACGAAGCCTTCAGCTCGCGCCCCACGCGCTCCACGGTCAATACCTACTGGACCACTGAAGCCCTCGAACTCAATTACCGTCTGGGCAAATTCAGTGTAGGGGCCAACGGTTATGTAGGTTATAACCGCTCGCAGTCCGACCGCATTGGCTTTGTGTCGCAGAACGTGTGGCAATACAGCTATGGGCTCACCGGCCAGGTGCAGCTCCCCGGCAAAATCGAGTTTTCAACCGATATCAAGATGTATGGCCACCGCGGCTTTGCCGATGCCGCCGGCAATACCGACGATTTGGTGTGGAATGCCCGCCTCTCGCGCTATTTCCCCAAGGCCAACCTTTCGGTGATGCTCGACGGTTTCGACCTCCTTCGTCAACTTTCCAACCGCACCTTCATGATGAACTCGCAAGGTCGCTTCGAAACCTACAACAACGCCTTGCCATCCTACTTCTTGGCACACATTGTTTACCGATTCAGCAAAAAGCCGAAGCAATAAGCCTTTTCCGTACAGTCTGAGCCGAAGCAATAAGCCATTTTCCGTACAGTCTGCTGATTAGTCCTTCGAACAGCCAACCAACCACCGCTGTTCGAAGGACTTTTTTGGGTTGTTATAAAAACTATAGCAGCGGTGCATCACCGCTCAGTCTCACCAAATGCAAAATGTTAACTGGTTGTTTAGGCTATTTGTGAAAAAACAAAAATATTGCCGCTTTGTTTGGTTAGTTTTGTTCGCTGTGAATGACAGCGCATCCACCTGTTTGCAAAACGCATCGAACTATCGTTCAAATTTTCTCCACGATTGTTGAAATTAGTTCCGAGCCAGTTGAAATTAGTTCCGCGCTTGTTGAAATTAGTTCCGAGCTAGTTGAAATTAGTTCCGCGCTAGTTTTGCAAATCTCGGAATTATTGAAAACCAGCACTTTCAAAAAATCACCAATCGTTGTTTCCCGAACGCCAGTTTCTGTCCCGCGTTCCAACGTACCGAATATTTTCTTCATTTACATTTTTTGCACGACATCTACAAGCCTTTACGTTGTTTGTTAAAAACGAATCAAAGCCTTTCGCTCTTCTATGGGTACGATGTACTATGCGTATATTGCAGGTTAAATCCTCGAAAAAAAGTGGGGAAATATGTCTGGTGAACCCCTAAATTGCATTGAAAGCAGCCGTGAATGTCAAGAGTTCACAAAAAAACAACAACTGATTACTCACTAACTCAGCTATTTTGTGTAATTTTGCAACAAACTATCGAAAAAACGCCGTGTTCATGTCTGTTAAAGCATGACGCTGCACCCTGCGATATTTGTCGGCCGCCCCGAAAAGGTTGATAAAAATCCGCACACAGAATCCAATTGGTGGGACAGGGTATTTGTATAACTAATTCCACAATCCATGGGGCTATTACTCGTATTTCTTTTTACCGCGTTAGGTGTTTCGTTCACCTGTTCAGTGCTTGAAGCCGTTTTGCTTTCTTCACCCATGTCGTTCGTGTCAATGCTCGAACGCGAAGGCCGCCCGGGTGCCGCTTTGCTCAAAAAGTATAAGCAAGACATTGACAAACCCATTTCTGCCATTCTTACGCTCAATACCATTGCTCACACCGTGGGTGCAACCGGTGTGGGTGTACAAAGCGAAGTCCTGTTCGGTAGTGAGTATTTTGCATTGACTTCGGCCATACTTACCCTGCTCATCCTTGTACTTTCCGAAATTTTGCCTAAAACCATTGGCGCAACCTATTGGCGGCAATTAGCCATTCCCGCAGCACGTGTAATTCACGTCATGGTCATTCTTACTTACCCCTTTGTGCTTATGTCTGAGTTCATCACCCGCATGTTCTCATCCAACAAGCAAACGCAGTCGGTGAGCCGCGAGGAAGTGTCGGCCATGGTCACCGTAGGTGCAGAAGAAGGTGTGTTCGAGAAGAAAGAAAACAGCATGATTCAGAACTTGCTGAAACTCGATGATATCAAGGCACGCGACATCATGACTCCCAGTTCGGTTGTTGAAATGGCCGAGGAAAGTATGAGCCTGCGCGAATTTTATCAGAACGAAGCCTTTCGCACCTACTCGCGTATTCCCGTTTATAATGAGGAAAACGATGACTACATCAAGGGCTATGTGCTTCGCCAGTCTATTCTTGAACGCCTTACTGAGGATAAGTTCGACCTCCGCCTTTCCGACATCGTGCGCCCCATACTTACGTTCCAGGAAACTGAACCCGTGTCGAACATTTGGGAAAAGCTCCTTGCCAAAAAAGAGCACATCTCCATCATCATCGACGAATACGGCTGCTTCCGCGGCATCGTTACCATGGAGGACGTTATCGAAACCATGCTCGGCACCGAAATTGTCGATGAAAAGGATAAAGTCACCGACATGCAAGAGTTTGCCCGCGAAAAATGGCAAGAACAGCAGGAACAGCAGGGCCAGACGCTCGACGATACCGAATTGGCTGACGAAGCTAATGACGGAAATGCCGACAATAAGGCCGATGGCGATAATAAGTAGGTCGCTTCATTTGCTTGCTGCTAATTTTTTGTATTATCTACTGCTTTTTCACACAGAAACTGAGCGTACTGACCCGTGCTGCCCGTGCCTTGAGCATCGGCACTGCGAGCCTTGCGCTCAGTTTTGCTTCTCAGCCTTTGCTGTTTACTCTCCCCCCAAGAAAGTCATCACCGTTAAAGTAACCCCGCTTTACAGCCTATCGTAAACCAACCGTGATAAAGTTTTTTCTCTACCTCATTCTGCTTCTGGTACTGCCCGATTTTCTCATTTGGCTGAACTATACGCGCGTCAGCCAAGGCATTTGGCGCACCGCCCTGTTGCTATTTCCCACCATCCTCACCCTCGGGTGTATGGTGTTGCAGCTGTGTCAGGTTCGCGTTGTATGGCTCATGCAGTTCACCTTTCTGCTCTTTATCTGCATTGCCGTGCCCAAGGTCGTGTTTATCGTGGTAGCCCTGTTAGGCAAACTTTTGGCCAACCATCAGCCCGAAGTGCAGCAAATATTTGTTCGCGTGGGTTTAGGGCTCGCCTTCCTCATGTTTGTGATTCAAACCTATGGAGCCGTGTTCGGTTGGCGCAAATTGCAAGTAGAACGTCCTGCGTTACAGGTAAGCGGCGTCCCCCCTTCGTTCAAGGGCTATCGCATTGTGCAGATATCCGACCTCCATCTCGGCACTTACGGCACCGATACCCGCTTTGTGAAACGCCTGGTTGACAGCGTCAATGCCTGCCGTCCCGACCTCATTGTGTTTACGGGCGACCTCATCAACACCTCGCCCGACGAAATTCGCCCCTTCATTCGCCCCCTTCACGGCCTGAAAGCCACCGATGGTGTGTATTCCATACTCGGCAATCACGACTATTGCGTCTATGGTAATCAAGACAGTCCGGCTACCCGGGCTGCTCAGGTGAAACGCGTCGTCAAGTCGCAAAAGCTCATGAACTGGCGTTTGCTGCTCAACGAACATGTAGCCATTACCCACGGTGTGGACACCCTCTATCTGGCCGGCGTCGAAAACATCGGCAAGCCCCCCTTCCCCAAAGTGGGCAGTTTGTCGCGCGCACTGCAAGGCATACCTCAAGGCGCATTCACCGTGCTGCTCAGCCACGACCCCTGGCATTGGCGTCACGGTGTGGTAGGCGAAAGCCCCGTGTCGCTGACCCTTTCGGGCCATACTCATGCCCTGCAAATGCAAGTGGGCAGTTTTTCGCCCGCCAAATGGCTCACCCCCGAGTGGGGCGGCGTGTATCAGCACGGCCGGCAGCTGCTTTATGTCAGTACCGGCGTAGGCGGTTCCATTCCCTACCGCCTCGGAGCCTGGCCCCAAGTAGACTTGATTGAACTGTAAGGCCGTTTCACTCCCACTTCAAGCGGCAGTAGTAGCCGCTTTCCGTAAAAAAATAGTGAATCTTCTGCCAGAATGCTTTAGTATATCGGTAGAATCGCGTAATTTTGTTTACGCATAATCAAGCAATTACATTTGCTTGCAGTCACGAATTTTTCTAATTCCCCGCAAACTATTTGGCAGGTGTTCAGCATGCCCGCTTGATAGAAGGGTGCTTAAATATTTCTTGTTCCATGATTACAAATGCAGACCAAGACCTTTTACAAAAAAAAGGCATCAGCGAGGCAAAGTTCAACGAACAGCTTGCATGTTTTGTCAAAGGATTTCCCTATCTGAAACTCGCTGCCGCAGCCAGCGTTGAACACGGCATACTCTCGCCCAATGCCGACGAAGAAGCCGCCTACCTTGCTGCATGGCAGAACTATAAAGCCGATACCAACCACCGTGTGGTGAAGTTTGTACCCGCTTCAGGCGCAGCCAGCCGTATGTTCAAGGATATGTTCGCCTTTGTCGATGCCCCCTACAATGAACCCACTACCGACTTCGAAAAACAATTCTTTGCACGCATTCACGATGCCGCATTCTTTGCTGATTTAGAGGCAGCCTGTCAGCGACTTTACGCAGCCGACATCGACACCCTGATTCAGAGCGGACGCTACAAGGAGGTGGTTAAAGCCATGCTCCAGGCCGACGGGCTGAACTACGGCGCATTGCCTAAGGGATTGCTCAAGTTTCACCGCTATGCCGAAACAGCCCGTACGCCCCTCGAAGAACATCTGGTGGAAGGCGCACTCTATGCCCGCCAGCAGGACGGTCAGGTCAACGTACACTTTACCGTATCGCCCGAGCACCGTCGGCTTTTCGAAGCCCTCGTGCAGCAGGTTGTGCCCGCCTACGAGCAGCACTTCGGCGTGAAGTATCACATCAGCTTCTCGGAACAAAAGGCAAGCACCGATACCGTTGCCGCCAACCCCGACAATACCCCCTTCCGCAAGGCCGACGGCTCATTGCTTTTCCGTCCCGGTGGTCATGGTGCTCTGATTGAAAACCTGAACGACATTGAAGCCGACGTGGTGTTTGTGAAGAACATCGACAACGTGGTGCCCGACCGCTTGAAGGACGACACTGTGCGCTACAAGAACCTCCTTGCCGGCATACTCGTCAGCTTGCAGCACCAAGCTTTCGAATACCTCAACAAACTCGATGCCGGAAACTGCACGGCCGACGAACTCAATGAAATGTTACACTTCTTGCAGCACACCCTTTGCATTGACAATCCCCAGACGCCCGACTTGCAGGGCGATGCTCTGGTAGCCTATTTGCGCACTAAACTGAACCGCCCCATGCGCGTTTGTGGCATGGTGAAGAATGTGGGTGAACCCGGTGGTGGCCCCTTCCTGGCCTACAATGCCGACGGTACGGTGTCGTTGCAGATTCTTGAAAGTTCGCAAATCGACATGGCCGACCCCGAAAAGAAAGCCATGTTCGAGAAGGGTACGCACTTCAATCCCGTTGACTTGGTTTGCGCACTCAAAAATTACAAGGGCGAAGCCTTCGACCTGCCTGTCTACGTTGACAAGCAAACCGGCTTTATCTCGCACAAGAGCAAGGACGGCAAGGAACTCAAGGCCCTGGAACTTCCCGGTTTGTGGAACGGTGCCATGAGCAACTGGAACACACTCTTTGTTGAAGTGCCCCTGTCGACCTTCAATCCCGTTAAAACCGTTAACGACCTCTATCGCGATCAGCACCAGTAAGCCGGTGACTCATCGCTAAACGCTATCTCAGGTGTTGAACCTTGTTGCCTGCTCCGTTTCTGTGGGGTAAGTATTACTTCCTTATGAACTACCTGCCATGCAGAAACAGACCCGAACAAAGTTCAACACCCTTTCCATGTTCACATTTTTCAAGGACTGAATAAGTAGGTTCTTTCCCTTTCCCTTTCACTCTCCACTTCGGCTCATCTGTACAGATGACAGCCTGGCAGCCGAATGCCGCTTACGCCCATCCAACGCCGCCCGTTTTACCCCAAATGCAGCCGTAAAAAATGTCCACACTTCCCACCAATATCCTGACCCTCTTCCTCACCTTTTTAAAATCCGGCGGACTGACCGTAGGCGATGGCTATGCAATCATTCATCCGCTGCGACGCGCCATTGTCGAAACCAATGGCTGGATGACTGCCGACGAATTTGCTGAACATCTCAGTTTGGTACAAGCCATGCCCGGCATATTCAATGTGAACTTTGCCACCTATATGGGACGTCAGCTCCTGGGATGGAAAGGCAGTGCAGCCGCCCTGTTAGGCATGTTGTTGCCACCGATTGTCATTCTCATCGTCTTTGCCACGTTCTTCAACGATTTCCGCGAGTTTCCTGCCGTACATTCCTTTTTACGCGGCGCCCGCCCTGCCATTGTGGCCCTGATAGCCCTTCCCTGTTTCCAGCTTTGGCGCAGTTCGGGCGTTACGCTCAGCACCGTATGGATACCCGTAGGAGCCGCCATCTGCATTGGTCTGTTGGGCGTGTCACCCTCGCTCATCATTCTGGCCCTTGTATTTTTAGCGGTGCTTTATGCCATTATGGTACATGCCACCGATTAGCCACCGCTATCAGCCCATTCCTTATCCCCCTGTCACCTATTTTCCATTCTGTAACATTCACCCCACGCTATATATACCCTCGCAATGCTTTTTCTCTTACTCATGTTCAGCTTTGCCCAAGTAGGCTTTTTAGGCATAGGCAGCAGTGTCGGTTCACAAGCATTTTTAGAACACGAAGTGATAACCCTGCACCGTTGGCTCACCCCCTCGCAAATGGCTGACCTCATGGTGTTCTGTCGCGCCCTTCCCGGCGGTACCGGCATTAACACCGCCACCCTTACCGGTTTTTTAGCCGCTTCAGCCCGTTTTGGTTTTTGGGGTTCGGTTGTAGCCAGCGTGCTGAGCGTAGTTTCGTTAGCCCTTCCTTCAGCACTTTGGACCGCCTTTATCACCCGTTTCCGTCAGCACAAGGTGTATGGTTCGTGGTTCGACTGCGCCCTCGTTGTGCTGCGTCCGCTTGTGCCCGGACTTATAGCAGCCGCCGCCCTACTGATGATGCGCCGCGACATATTCAGCAGTCAGCAAATCAATGTCTGGGATTTTTGGGTTAGCACCTTCCTATTCCTGGCCACGCTTGTTGGTGCCGGACTTTATCGTTTCAATGCCGTATTTATGATACTGCTGTGCGGCTTTGCCGGATGGATTCTGCTGTAAACCATTCTCTGGCCCTTTACTTTCAAAAAAAAGACTTTTCAGACTTACTCTGCCAGCTCCCCTTTGTTGAGCAGGCGGTAAAGTCTGATTTTTTGTACCCATTCCCCTTGAAGATTCTTTTCCCTTTTCATTCAGCACATCAACGAGCCGACAGCAACGGGAGGAACTCAAACGCTTGTAGCTTGTACTTTTTGTTAATCGGAATGAGACAAAACAGATTATCCCGATTTCATTTTTTTATGCGCTTCATAAACGCTCCGGAATACCCGTAAACAAAGGGTTTCCAGACTGATTTTCGCAGTTCCAAAAAATCGAGGTGCGATATTAGGTAGTCAAAAAAAATGGATTTTGGGGTTCTCGTGTCGTATCTTTGCTGTCGCGAAGTCAGGCTGCACCTCAGCATAGCTTTCGAGAGCCAGCTCTCATCGCTCTGCGTTCGGTTTGCACAGACATGGCAGTAGCTATGGATGAAAAAACAACAATACCTCTTTAGCCATTCAGCGTTCTTTGACATTTTGTTACAGCAGAAAGTAAGGCAGGTAGGCCTGTCTGAAACCCATGATGTGTTGGTAAGTTTTACCCCTTTGATTTTGCGAAAGAATCCGCTTTCCACTCCGCATAAACTTTATAAGGGGCTGACTCCTACTGAAATAATCATGGATAAAAGTGCAGTTTTCTGCTCACCCGAAAAAACGAAGAATCCAAAATAAGATGAGCTTTCAAAACTTTTGAACGGAAAATGGAACTATTCACCGCAGAGTAGTTGCACCCAATTATCTGCCGGCCGAAACAAACCGCAGCATCCCTCTTTGGCGTGCCCCTTTCATTTGTCATAATCCGAACCTTCACCTATTTGTAACATGCGTTTTGCAGCCCCTTCTTCTTTTTGGCAAAAAACGTGTTACTTTCGCACTTTTTCCGAAAATCGTGTATTTGTTTAATATATTAGCCGTAATTTTGCAATAACGTTACGTTGCTGTCATATTCTAACGCATAAAAAATCTTTCGTTTGCTTTCATTAAATTGTTTGCATAACCATGTTATGTGTTTATGCGTAGGGCGTATGTTGCAGCAACCGTTCATGCTAACAAACTAAAACTATTTAAACAAGCAATATGAGCTTCAATCTCCCTAAGACTGATAAAAAGCGTGTAGTAATTGTAGGCGGTGGCTTTGGCGGTTTGAAACTGGCTAACCAGCTCCGCAAAGGTCCGTTTCAAGTAGTGCTTATTGACCGTAACAATTACCACCAGTTCCCCCCACTGATTTATCAAATTGCTTCGGCGGGTATTGAACCAAGCTCAATTTCTTTCCCCTTCCGCAAAATTTTTCAGAAGCGCAAAAACTGCTTCTTCCGCATGGCTGAGGTGCGCTCCATCTTTCCCGAGCACAAAATTATTCAAACCTCAATCGGTAAGGTTAGCTACGACTACCTGATTCTTGCAGCCGGCGCTACAACCAATTTCTTTGGCAATGCGAATGTGGCTGCTGAGGCTATGCCTATGAAGAACGTGAGCGAATCTATGGGTCTGCGTAATGCACTGCTCGATAACTTCGAACGCGCCTTGACCTGTGCCACTGACCTTGAACGTCAGGAATTGCTCAACATCGTCATTGTCGGTGGTGGTGCTACCGGTGTCGAAATTGCCGGTGCCCTGAGCGAAATGAAAAACTTTGTGTTGCCCAAGGACTATCCTGACCTGCCCACTTCGCTCATGCACATTTACCTTATTGAAGCCGGTCCGCGCTTGCTTCCTGCCATGAGTGAAGAATCGAGCCACAAGGTGGAACACTACCTGCGCACCATGGGTGTGAACGTGTTGCTCAACAAAATGGTGACTGACTATAAGGATCACTGCGTCATGCTCAAAGATGGTAGCTCCATTGCTACGCGTACGTTCATTTGGGTCAGCGGTGTAGCCGCTCAGCCTGTGGGCAACCTTGATCCTTCGCACCTGGGTCGTGGCCGTCGTATCATTGTCGATGCTTTCAACCGCGTACCCGGACTCGATGGTGTGTTCTCAATTGGCGACCAGTGCATCATGCCCGAGGGCGACGATGAATGGAAGGGCGGACACCCGCAGTTGGCACAGGTGGCCATTCAGCAGGGTAAACTTTTGGCTAAGAACTTGCAGCGCCTCGAAGCCGGCAAGGAACTGAAGCCTTTCCGCTACAAGAACCTTGGTACGATGGCTACCGTGGGCCGTAACCGTGCCGTAGCTGAATTCAGCAAAATGAAGTTCGGTGGTTTCATGGCGTGGTTCCTTTGGCTGGTTGTTCACCTCCGTTCTATCCTTGGTGTGCGCAACAAGATGATTGTGTTGCTCAACTGGCTTTGGTACTATGTGTCGTACTCGCAGAGCTTGCGCATGATTATTTATGCGAAAAAGGCTAAGGAAGTAATTGAACGCGAACAGCGTTTGGCTTCGACGCACTGGGGTACGGATTTAATGAGCGAGGGCTCGGAAGATACGCGCGATAATCAGCCGGGCGAGCAGAAGTAAAGTATAAGCATTGCTGCTTTGCTGTAAGTATATGCAAACAGGACGCTCGAACGCGAGTGGGCTTGCGTGAAGCATCAAAAAAAATCACCGCATCAGGTTTAGCACCCGATGCGGTGATTTTTGCTTTACGATTCAATCCTAAAAATAGGCAGATATAGAAGTCGTCTGAACTTTTCTGACGAAGATTTGATTTGGAGATTTATCTCTGCTAAATTCAATCTTCACCTTTCTTTTGGCCGTTTTTTGACCTTTCATCAGTCGTGTAGCTCGCTACACTCCTTCTTCATGACCCCAAAACACCTCAAAAATTAAGGCAAATCATGAATTTCATAAAAGTTCAGACGACTTCATAGAGAGAATATTGTCAATCAACTTAATACACTTCGACATACGAAGCCAGGCGTTTGGCCTTGTCGCGTACCTCGTCGAGGTTGCCGTCAAGCGGTGCATTGCATACCACAACACCCATGCGGCGGTTTACCCTTGTTGTGGGTTTGCCAAAGATGCGTAAGTCGGCATCTTCCTCGCAGGTGCGTTCCAAACCGCGGAAGTTAGGCTGTTCGTCGCTTGCGATGGGCGAAAGAATGACGGCACTGGCACCGATGCGCAACGGCTTGATGCACGGAATGGGTAAGCCCAGAACGGCACGAAGATGCAGTTCGAATTCGTTGAAATTCTGTGTGCCGGCCAGCGTGACCATGCCCGTGTCGTGCGGACGCGGTGAAAGTTCTGAAAAGTAAACGCCGTCGGTGTGGCTCAGGAAAAACTCTACGCCCCAAATGCCAGCACCCGTCAGTGCATGCGTTACCTTGTCGGCCATGCGCTGTGCCTCAGCCAGGTGTTCCGGTGCAATGTGTGCAGGTTGGAAACTTTCGCGGTAGTCGCCGCCTTTCTGTACGTGGCCAATGGGCGGACAGAAGAGCGTGGGGCCGTTCTTTTGCGTCACGGTGAGCAGTGTGATTTCGCTGTCGAAGTGAATGAACTCTTCGATAATCACCTCGTGAATGTCGCCTCGGCTGCCATCCATAGCGTATTCCCAGGCATGGGGCAGGTCGTCGGCCGTTTTAACCAGCGATTGTCCTTTGCCCGACGAAGACATAAGCGGCTTAACGACGCAGGGAAAGCCGATTTCCTTGGAGTGTTCCACCAATTCGTCGTAGGATGTGGCATAGAAATATTTGGCAGTTTTCAGTCCCAGTTCCTTAGCAGCCAAGTCGCGGATGGCTTTACGGTTCATGGTGTAGTTCACTGCGCGAGCCGAGGGAGTGATTTGAATGCCTTCGCGTTCGAAGTCGTAAAGACGTTCGGTACGGATGGCTTCAATTTCGGGAACAATGATGTCGGGGTGGTGTTTTTCGACAACGCGTTCCAACGCCTCGCCATCGAGCATGGAAAACACCTCGTATTCATCGGCTACCTGCATGGCAGGAGCTCCGGCATACGAGTCGCACGCAATGACGTGCTGACCTAATCTTTGGGCTGCAATGACAAATTCCTTGCCAAGTTCGCCCGAACCAAGAAGCAAAATCTTTTTCATTGGTGATAGAACTGTGTATAGATGGTTGCAGCGCGTTGAAAATAAGAAATCAGCGCAACTGCTATTTTTCATGTGTGCTGCGCAATGTGGTTGCGGCGAAACGGCTCTCTGTTGTGTCCTGATGTGCTGCAGCGTTTACCGTTTGGCTTGCGCAACCCATTGCTTACCGCAAATTTACGTTATTTTGCGCAAACTTTCGCCATAATTTTGCGATTACTTACGAAAAGCAAGTGTTCCAAACGAAAAATAGGTGTTCCAAACTCACAAGAAAGTTTGAGAACACCTACTTTAAAAAGAGTGGGGGATAAGTGCGTAGCTCGCGGTTATTCGGGTAGCAAAACTTTGGCTATGGCTTTACGCAGTTTGCCTTGGCCGATGATGGGGGCATGTGCATCTTCGGGGAACATGACGTAGAACTGGCCGGGCTGTGCCGTGAAGTAAACGTCGGCGGGGGTGTTGTAGAGTGCAAAGTCGTTTTCGGCATCGAAGGGCTTTTCGCTTTCGCATTCCAAATTGCCCAATGCCGACCAACCTACGGTTTCGGCTCCCGAAAGCGGGAAGTGAACGTCGATGTAACGGCGGTGAACTTCGAGCTTTTGGTTCTCAGCCTCAACCAAGGTGGCATCGGCTACGTTGATAAAGAGTTTTTCGCCGTCGAGCGTGATACGTCCGGCAGGCACCTGCGTGAGGTCGTGCGACTTGACATAGTCGAAAAGCTGTTTGAGGAGTGGGTGCAAGGTCTCGGTGCGCTCACTTGCTTGAAGAGATTGCAGAATCATATAGCGTAATGAAAAATAGCAGGTGTCCAAAATCTTGCGATTTCTTTGAACACCTGCTGTGCTGTTTGTTAGTAAGTGTTTTACTTATTGAAGCGTTTAGGCTTATTGGGCTTATTTCAGCGTTTCCAAAATCTGCCAGCACTGGAACAAACCTCTGGGCACGTGGAAGCATCCCTTCCATTTTCCACCTTTGAGCGGCAGAAGAACTTCGCCCTGACGGTTCAGGTAGCCATACCATTCGGGATATTCGGCATCGGTGAAGTGCGACCAGGTATATTCGTGAACGCGTTCAAACCATTTCAAACATTCTTCGTTGCCGGTGAGCTGATAGCCCTTGAGCATGGTGATGAGCGTTTCGATGTGAACCCACCAAAGCTTTTGGTCCCATTCGAGTTGCTGACAGGGATGGCCCAGACGATCCATAAAGTAGAAAATGCCACCGTGCTCCTTGTCCCAACCATATTCGGCCTCGTTGAGCGCGATGCGTACAGCCTTTTCAATGAGTTCGGGACGGTTCAGACGTTTGCCAAGGTCCATGATGAACCACATGGCCTCGATGGCATGACCGGGGTTGAGCAAGCGGCCGTCGAAGCAGTCAACGAGGTTGCCGTCGGTGTCGAGGTGCTCTACAATCAAGCCCAGTTCGGGACGATAGAACACGTCCATCACTTCGTGAATGCAAGTGTCGATGGTGCGTTTCAGGAAGTCGGGTTCGAGCAATGGTTCGATTTCGAGTGCCACGTTGCACAAAATCATGGGTAGTGCAAACGACTTCAGCTGGCGGGCACCCGCAGCAGCCTTGTTCCACTTGCCCTTCGGATTGTCGACTTTCGAAAGCACAATGTCGAAGGTACGTTTTGCAATGTCGGCGTATTCAGCGTTGCCCGTAGCAATGCTCAACTGTCCGAAAGCAATGACAGCAAAGGTATAAGAGAAAATGTTGTACGGCTCAACCAACGGATTGCCTTCGCGATCGAGCGAGAAATACCAGTTGAGGTTTCCGTCGTGGCCGTATTTCTTAAGAAATTCAGCACCCTGAATGGCGCAGTCGAGCCATTCCTGACGTTTTTCTACCTTGTTGTAGAGCGTTGCAAACATCCATACTTCGCGGCCTTGCAGCCAAATGAATTTATCAGTGTCGTAAACCGAACCGTCGCGGTCGAGGCAGGTGAAGTAGCCACCAAATTCTTTGTCCTGCGACTTTTCGAGCCAGAAAGGGATAACCTTGTCGAGCAATTCCGATTTGTACTGCTCGGCTAATTGTTTGAAATCAGTCATATTTAATATGTGGTGTTAAAAAAGATTTTGTTTTCCGATGATTAAATGCGTAACATCCATCCAGAAGATGTCGGAAGAATTTACCTGGAGAAGCCGGATGAACTTAGCTAGAGAAGCCGGAAGAATTTACTGCTCACGCTGTTTCCAAGTAAGGCCTTGCAGGTTCTTATCCTCGTGAATGAGGAACGACATGATGTAGCCCACCAGAACTGAAACGGTCATGCCAATGAAACCGTAGAGCAGGAAACTTGTGGGCGTGAGGTAACGCACAACGAACAGCGTGATGACACCCATAATGAAACCGGTGAGCGCCGCCTTACCGCCAATGCGCGGGAAGAAGATACCCATGAGGAATAAACCGCCCAAACCGCTGGAGAGCAGACCGAGAATTTCCTGGAAAAAGTCGAGCAGCGAAAGTATTTCCCAAGTAGCCATGAGCAGTGCAATAGCCATGCCCAAAATGCCCGAAACAATGCAGGCACGACGTGCCACGGTAACCATTTGCTTGTTGCTGGCCGAAGGATTGCTGCGTTTGTAGAAGTCGACGCTGAAAGCCGTAGCCACCGAGTTGATGTTCGACGAAATGGTACTCATCGTGGCCGCAAAAATAGCAGCAATGAGCAAACCTGCCACGCCTTGCGGCAACTGGCTCATCATGAAGAAGGGGAAGATGGTGTCGGCCTTACCCATGGTGTAGTCGAGAGCTGCAGGGTGCGTTTTGAAGAACGTGTAGAGTCCGGTGCCAATAGCAAAGAAGACTATCGAAATAAACACGCTCATCACACCATTCATCATGATGCTGTGGCGCGCACTGCGTTCGTCCTTGGTGGTGAGGTAACGCTGAATGACCGTTTGGTCAGAGGTGTAAGAAATGAGGTTGTTGGCCATACCGCCCAGGATGATGACCCAGAAAGTAGCACTGCGGTAGTCGAAACTCCAGTCGAACATCTTGAACTTGTCGGCATCAAGAGCTATGTCAACAAAGCCGCCGAAACCACCTTCGGTGCTGAACGCCAAATAGAAGAAGGCGAGGAAGGCTCCACCTACGAGGATAATGCCCTGAACTACGTCGCCCCATACCACGGCCTCAACACCACCCATGGTGCAGTAGAGAATAGTGACAAGCGCCATGAGCACAATGCAGATGTAGAGGTCGATACCCGTTACGGCAGTCAGCGCGAGCGAGGGCAAATACAGCACCAATGCCATGCGAGCCACCATAAACACAATAAACAGCGCCGAAGCCAGCAGACGGGTGGAGGCGTTGAAACGGCGTTCAAGGTATTCGTAGGCACTCGTTACGTTCAAGCGGCGGAAGAAGGGCAGGTAGTACTTAATCACCGGGAACGACATGAGTAAAATGGTGACAAGCATGGGGTAGTAGGTCCAGTCAGTGGCGTAGGCCTTGGCCGGATAAGCCATGTAAGTGATGGCGCTGAGCATGGTAGCGTAAATGCTGATGCCCGCTGCCCACCAGGGAATGCGACCACCGCCCTTGAAAAAGTCGTCGGCATCGCCTTCGCGACGCATGAAGTAGTAGCCCAACAGTACCATGCCGATGAGGTAGGCAATGAGCACCGTCCAGTTGAGCCAACCGAAGGAAGGACGCACCGTCATTTTAACGGCAGTGACGTCGGCCGAACGAACGCCGGGCTTGCTTTCACCGTCAACGATAATCCATTCGTTGCCCAATTTCGTGACACCGGCGCCAGCACGTGCAAGGAGCGGCGACTGGCTTTCGGTAATCCAAGTGTCGGTAATGGTGTGGTAAATCAGCAGTTCGTTGTTGAAGCGATACCAATCAGCAGGGTGCGTCAGATACTCAGTTTCCTGCTGTTTGAGCAGATTCAGCGAATCGGCATGCACTTCGGGGTTAGCCGAGAGTTGCTCAATGACCAGTGGACGGTTAACAGCCGCTTCAAAGATTTGGCGATTCACACCGCCGATAAACACAATATGAGCGCAGCCCGAGTTAATAGCCTGTCCGCCCACCATACCCATGAGGTCGGTGCGTCCGTGCGGCTTCATATCGGCCATTCGCGTCCAAGTGTTGGTACGCGGTTCGAAGCACCAGCCCCCGGTGTGAACGACAGCCGGCTTGTTGCCTTCGCGCGGTTCGAAACCACCTACCAGGTAAAAGCAGGGGCCGTAGGCATTGTTCTGTACAGAAGCGGCAGGCTGTACGCGGGCACCACCGGGAACATCCGGTAGTCGTTCCCACTGTGAGCCACCGGGATAAGCCATGCGGAAGGCAGCATGGCTTCCTTTACCATTGCTTTGTCCGCCAGCCACATAAAGGTAGCCTCCCCCGTAGGCACCCGCCATGTTGTCGAGCGCAATGGGCAGTTGGGGCAGTTGCTTGACGATGAGTTTACCGTCGGCACTGCGTTGCAGCAACATGACGTTCGTCAGGCTTTGATGCCCGTCTGTTCCGCCCATGCAAACGATGCCATCGGGAACGGTAGCACTTGCACCATAGGCAACGGGCTGAGGCAAGCGACCGATTTCGTTCCATTTATTGTCAGTTTCGTTATAGGCAGATACCGTGTTGTAATATATCTTTTTGCCGCCTTTGGCAGCAGGTTTTTCAGCAAAGTTGCAACCGCCGGCTACGATGACTTCATTGCCGATGGTTCCGGTGAAAGATGCCGAAACGCCTTCGTTACCGCCTGCTTTGAGCGACGGCAGGGCGCGATAGCTCACTGCGTTGAAAGCATTGTCGTTGGGCGGAGTGGCGTGTTGGGCACAAACGTTCAGCACAAAAAGGCTGACGAGAGTTATCAGGGTGATAAGTTTCTTCATGAAAGAGGTTTAAGGATGGTAAATAAGATTGGGCAGCGAGGGGGGAACGAGTGTGTGTGAAAAAAGTGCTGTTCGCTGCAAACAGGGGTAAAAAGGAAACAGTTTATGAAACAAGAAGGCGCAAGCTCTTGGTGTGTATTGAACTTGCGCCCCCTTGTGTTACGCATGGCAGGGGTGAACCCCCTCACGCCTTACTTATTGCAGCGGTCGAAGAAGTTGATAGCTTCGAGTTCGGCTTTCATGCGTGCTTCTTCCTCGTCGGTCATGTTTTGGAAGGGAGTGCGGTTCTGTCCCAAGTCCAGACCGATGAGCTTCATGATGCGCTTACCGCCCACGATGTTGCCGCGGAAGTGGCAAATCACGTCGATAACGTCCTGTGCAAAGTTCTGGAGTTCGCGTGCTTTTTCCAGGTTGCCCTGTTCCCAGGCTTCAAGAATGCCGGTGAGCACACGTCCGTTGTAGTTCGTCGTACCACCGATGCCACCTTGCGCACCGCCCATAGCCAAGCAGGGCAGAATGGTTTCGTCCTGACCGTGGAGCATATCGAATTTACCGTTTTTGTAGCGACGGCAGCGGTTGTATTCATACAAGCTTTCGAACGTGTATTTAATACCCGCAAAGTTAGGAATACGTTCGTCAACAGCCTGTAGGAAGTCGTACATCGAGAGGTAGGCATTGTTGAACGCCGGAATGTGGTAATAATAGAAAGGAAGGTTAGGAGCGCCTGCAGCAATTTCCTCGCAGTATTTCACCAGTTCCTCGATGCGTCCGATGCGCGGGAACGGCGTAGCCATGGCACCGATACCCCAGGCACCGATTTCCTGTGCGTGGGCAGCCAAACGGCGGCTACTCTTTACGCAGGTGCTGCCTACGTGAACAATAACCTTAAAATCTTTCGGGGCAGCCTGCATCCAAGCTTCGGCCAACTTCATGCGTTCGTCTTCGGTGAGCATGTAACCTTCGCCTGAAGAACCATTGATGAACACGCCTTTCAAACCGTTGCGGGCAAGCAAAGCTGCATATTCGGGAATCGGGGCAAGGTTAATTTCGCCGTTTGCATCAAAGGGCGTAAAGGGAGCGTCGATCAAACCATGAATTTTTTCCATTGCGTGTGCGTTATATTTAAAAAGTTCAACTTTTATGAATTTATTTTGGGGGTAGATAGAAAACTTGAAATAGCAGATTTGCCATTAAGTCTGTGTAGATGCAAAAGTACTGCTTTCTGTTTAGACCATACAGAATTTTATGTTGAAAAAATCGGCAGCGCACCAATTATTTTGTAATTTTGCGGTATGCTAAACCCGGCAGACCGGCAGAGCCGTGCCCTTTGCGTGCCTTTCGTTCTGCTTTATTGCGCTTAATATTACTATATTAAATATATAAGTCAAAATGGAACTCATTGAACAACTCATTGCGCGTGCCAAAGCTAACAAGCAGCGCATTGTATTGCCCGAAGGTACTGAAGAACGTACGCTGAAGGCTGCTAACCAGATTCTGACTGACGGTGTTGCCGACTTGATTATTTTGGGCAATGTCGACGAAATTCACAGCCTTGCCAAACAGTGGGGCTTGGGAAATATTGACCGTGCCACCCTTATCGACCCGGCTACCAGCCCCAAGAAGGAAGAGTACGCTGAACTTTTGGCCGAACTCCGCAAGAAAAAAGGCATGACCATTGAGGAAGCCCGCAAAAAGGTGCTCGATCCGCTTTACTTTGGCTGTATGATTATCAAGAGCGGCGATGCCGACGGACAGTTGGCCGGTGCTCGCAACACGACGGGCGATGTGCTTCGTCCTGCTTTGCAGATTATCAAAACGGCTCCCGGCATTACCTGCGTGAGCGGTGCCATGCTTTTGCTTACGCATGCTCCTGAATGCGGCGACAACGGTGTGCTCGTAATGGGCGACGTCGCTGTAACTCCCGTGCCCGATGCCAACCAGTTGGCTCAGATTGCCGTTTGTACAGCCGAAACTGCCAAGGCAGTAGCAGGTATCGAACCTCGCGTAGCCATGTTGAGTTTCTCAACCAAGGGTTCAGCCAAGCACGAAGTGGTAGACAAGGTAGTTGAGGCTTTGGCCATTGCAAAGGAAATGCGTCCCAACATGCTGATCGACGGCGAATTGCAAGCCGATGCAGCATTGGTTCCTTCAGTAGGTAGCAGCAAGGCTCCCGGCAGTGCCATTGCCGGTAAGGCCAACGTATTGGTAGTGCCCAGCCTCGAAGTAGGTAACATTGGTTACAAACTCGTGCAGCGTCTGGGTCATGCCACGGCTGTAGGTCCCATCCTTCAGGGTATTGCTCGTCCGGTCAATGACCTTTCACGCGGTTGCTCAATCGACGACATCTACAAGATGATTGCCATCACCGCTAACCAAGCTATTGCCGCCAAGCAGGCAGACTAATTTTTTTTAAACAGTTATATAGCTGACGGAGTTCGTTAAGCAAGCATAGTTTAAAGACTGTGCGCTTAACGAACTCCTTTTTTTAGTGCCTTACAACTGCTGGAGCTGTACGTATTTCGCTGCTAATTGCTCGCTGAACAGATTTAACAAATAACTTAATAATCGCAAAACACCTTAGTCCGTCTGTAGTTTCATTTCAAAGCGAAATGATTCTGTGTGGAACCTACTTTAGTGTTTTTCTGAACGTGCTGATTATCAGTAATTCCGAGATTCTTGAAACTAGCTCGGAACTAATTCAAACTAGCTCGGAACTAATTTCAACAAGGTCGGAACTAAATTCAACAAGCTCGGAACTAATTTCGGCAATCGCGGAGTTATTTTTGACCATAGCGCATCGCGTAGCACAAACAACGGTAGCAGATGGAAAAATAAACGGAACATTTTGATATAATTTCACCTATCAGACAGCTTGTTGTTTAACAATTACTGCAAAAAAATAGGTGGGGCTTAGATGATTAGCCATACAAAAACCTCACAGCACCGTTTCTTATCGTTAGGAATTTGGCTTGTGTGTAATGCATCTTTGTGGCGCAGTAGAATGAGTGTTCCATTCACAATGTATTGACGTTGGTTTTATCGTTTTTTTTACTCCCTTGTTGCGTAGCAGAAACAGATAAATTACAAAAAAATGCACTTTTGTTGAAAAAATACAGCAAAAGTTTTGGAGATTTCGGAGAAAGTAGTACCTTTGCACTCGCAAAAAGGGAAAACGATACCCAATGTTCGTAATGGCGCGATAGCTCAGCTGGTTAGAGCGCATGATTCATAATCATGAGGTCCCCAGTTCAATCCTGGGTCGCGCTACGAAAGATAAGGCGGTTGTAAAGACTTTTGTGACTGTCTTTTTGATAACTCTCTTTCGTGTAATATTGCACAGAGACGGTGATGAATTCCTTTCACTTGCAAATGGAAATTTTCTCCATTCCACACTTTAAATTGGCGCGATAGCTCAGCTGGTTAGAGCGCATGATTCATAATCATGAGGTCCCCAGTTCAATCCTGGGTCGCGCTACGAAAGACAAGGCAGTTACAACATATTTGTAGCTGCCTTTTTTCTTGATGATATTATTTGCGTACTTTCCTAAAGGTTAAGTAGGTGCTCAAAAATACTTCGATAGAATTGAAGTCGTCTGAACTTTTATGAAATTCAAGATTAGCCTTAATTTTTGAGGCGTTTTTGGGCCTTGAAGAAGGAGTGTAGCGAGCTACACGACTGATGAAAGGTCAAAAAACGGCCAAAAAGAAAGGTGAAGATTGAATTTAGAAGAGATAAATCTCCATATCAAATCTTCGTCAGAAAAGTTTAGACGACTTCCTTATATAAATAATTTTGAACACTTACTTGTTGGCGAGTATTCTTGATTCGTTCGTTTTTTTGCTTCGTATTCCGATGAAAAGTTGCTTCTGTGTAAAAAGAATGTCACCGAAGCGCAACACACGAAAAAAAAGTTGTATTTTTGCTCTCGTTTGATACATGGTTTTAGCCCCGGCGTTAGTTGCGGGACGAACCGTTGCGCATTAAGCAATGATTGGAATAAAAAAATTAGATCGTTATATACTGCAGAAGTTCCTGCTCATCTTTGTAGGTGCCTTCTTTATCTGCCTTTTCGTGTTCATGATGCAGTTCACTTGGCGTTACGTCGACGAACTCATCGGAAAAGGGCTGTCAATGGAAATTCTGGCCAAATTCTTCTGGTACATGGGCATCACCATGGTTTCGCAGGCCCTTCCGCTGGCAGTGCTGTTGGCATCGCTCATTACTTTCGGTAATTTAGGCGAAAGTTTTGAACTTTTGGCAATGAAGGCAGCGGGTGTTTCGCTGCGCCGCGTCATGGCCCCACTGGCTGTGGTGTCGGTAATTGTTGGTTGTATTTCCTTTTATTTTCAAAATAAAACTTCGCCCGAGGCACAGATAAACCTCAAAACCCTGCTCTTCAGTATGAAGCAGCAGTCGCCCGCCGTCGAAATTCCCGAAGGCGTGTTCTATAATGGCGTGCCAAATATCAACCTGTTCGTTCAGCAGAAAAATGCCGAAACAGGCATGCTCTATCAGGTGATTATTTATAAAACCGACCAGGGATTTGAAAAAGCCCAAATCGTGCTGGCCGACTCGGCGCGACTGGAAATGACCAGCGACAAAATGCACCTGAAACTTGACTTGTGGAGTGGTGAACAGTTCCAGGCCCTGCAAACAGCCGGCACTAGCCCCATGATGAGCAATGGAGCCGAGCAACCCTACGACCGTGAAACTTTTCAATACAAACAACTGCTCATCGACTTCGACAGCAATTTCAACCTCATGGACAAAGAAATGCTGAGCGGTATGCCGCAGGCAAAGAACATGAAGCAGATTGTGCACAGTGTCGACTCCGTCGAACATGAATTGGATTCGGTGGGTAAACAGTATTACAAACAACTGCAAACCAGCTACTACAAAAGGCCTCGTTTGCTGCCGCAGGATTCTATTCACATTGCCCGCATGGCTCAAAAACAAGGCAAACAAGCCCTTGATTTCGACAAATTGGTCGAAACCATGCCTTCAACCCAAGCGTTGAGCGCACGGCAGATGGCGCGTGCCAGCATCAAGTCCATGAAGTCCGACCTGGAGTGGAAGCAAATGGTCACGGGCGACGGCGATAACTACATTCGCCGCCACTGGGTCGAATGGCATCAAAAGATGACCTTCTCGCTCGCCTGCATTCTCTTCTTCTTCGTCGGTGCCCCCCTTGGCGCCATCATTCGTAAGGGCGGTCTTGGTATGCCGACGGTAATCTCCGTAATCATTTTCATTATTTGGTATATGATCAGTACCTCGAGCATGAAGATGGCCCGCGAAGGCTCTATCAACATGGTCGTGGGTATGTGGATTAGCACCATCGTAATTGCCCCGTTCAGCGTATTTATTACCTATAAGGCCAATCTCGACTCGGTGGTGTTCAATCTCGAAGCATACAAAAATCTGTTCTGTCGTCTGTTGGGCATCCGCACCAAGCGTCACCTCATGCGCAAGGAAGTCATCATCAACGAACCACGCATGGATGTCATACCGCAGTCTATTGACGAACTTCGCCGCGAATGTTTGGCTTACAACGAGCAGAAACAGCTGCGCCGCGCTCCGAATTATGGAAAAACATTCTTCCATTACCAGCCCGATGCCGAGGTTGAAGCCATCAATCACCAAATGGAAATGCTCATTGAAGAGTTGTCAAACAGTCGCAATACCAAAATATTGGGCGTGCTCAATGAGTTCCCCATACTGTATGTCACGGCACACACCAGTCCATTCCATAACGCCAAATACAATATGGCAGCCGGTGTGTTCTTCCCCATAGGTTGCGTACTTTGGTTCAGAATTTGGCGTTTCCGTCTGCGGCTTTACCGCGACCTTCGCATCATTGTGCGCACCTGCAACCGCCTCGACCAAGTAATCACCGGTACCGAGGATGCCACCGAAACCAGCGGTGCTGAAGCCGATGCCCTGGCCGTTCAGCAAAACCACAAAAAGAAGTGGCGCGTGTTGAAATGGTTGGCAGTAATTGTTGTGGCAGTGCTGTTGGCATTCGTGTCGTGGAACGGCTATCAACGTTACCGATACAAAAAAGCCGTGCAGCAAAGCGAGCAACGACGCAAACAAGCCGAACAGGCCGATCAGCTCATCGGGCCGCGAACGCTCACATTGCCGGCTGCTGCCCCCGACGTTTCCAAGTGATTAAGTCAGGTTCAAGTTGGTGCAGCCCACAAAGTAAAAACTCCCCCTCTACAATAGAAAATAAGAAATACTATACAACATGGCAGAATTCGGACTTGCCTCCATCGAAGAGGCTATTCAAGACTTTAAAGAAGGCAAATTCGTAATCGTGGTGGACGATGAAGACCGCGAAAACGAAGGCGACCTCATCATGGCCGCAGAACTCGTAACGCCCGAACATGTGAACTATATGTTGCGCAATGGCCGCGGTGTGCTTTGCGCCCCCATTACCATCGAACGATGCAATGAACTCAAACTCGAGCGTCAGGTGCAGGACAACACCAGTATGCTCGGTACTCCGTTCACCGTAACGGTCGACTTGCTCGAAGGTTGCACCACGGGTGTGAGCACTCACGACCGCGCTGCCACCATTCGCGCCTTGGCCGATCCCAATATGCGCCCCGAAAGCTTTGGTCGTCCCGGTCACATCAACCCCCTTTATGCACAGGACCGCGGCGTTTTGGCCCGTGCCGGACATACCGAAGCCTCCATCGACTTGGCCCGTTTAGCCGGAATGCAGCCCGCAGCCTGCTTGATTGAAATACTCAATCCCGACGGAACCATGGCCCGTTTGCCCCAGTTGATGGAATTTGCCGAACGCGAAAAACTGCACATCATCAGCATCAAGGACCTCATCGCCTATCGTTTGCAGCACGAATGCCTCGTTGAACAAGGCGAAGAAGTAGACATGCCCACGGAATATGGTCATTTCCGCCTCATTCCCTTCCGTCAGAAAAGCAACCGCCTCGAACACGTAGCCCTTATCAAAGGCGAGTGGAAAGAAGGCGAACCCGTCATGGTGCGCGTACACTCTTCGTGTGTCACCGGCGACATCTTCGGTTCAGAACGCTGCGATTGTGGCGAACAGCTTCACAAAGCCATGCGCATGATCGAAGAAGAAGGAAAGGGTGTTATTCTTTATCTCAATCAGGAAGGTCGCGGCATCGGCTTGATGGCCAAGATTGCCGCCTATAAATTGCAGGAAGAAGGCTACGACACTGTCGATGCCAATGTTCACTTGGGTTACGACCCCGATGAACGCGACTACGGCGTAGGCGCACAAATCCTTGGCTTGCTCGGCGTAAGCAAAATGCGTTTACTCACCAACAACCCCATCAAGCGTGTCGGCCTCGAAGCCTACGGCCTTGAAATTGTTGAAAATGTGCCCATCGAAGTAAAGCCCAATCAGTACAACGAGCGCTACCTCAAAACCAAGAAGGAACGCATGGGGCACAAACTGCATCTTTAATTGAACTTTAATCCACTTGAATATGGAAAGAAACATCTATAGCTACGACCCCCAGGCCGAAGAACGTACTCGCACTGCGTTCCCCGCGCTCATGTCTAAGGTCTACATTTGGATGACGATGGCATTGGCCATGACCGGCCTCACTGCATTTTATGTAGCCAACAACGAAGCATTGCTTTATGCCATTGTTACCAACTCCATTCTTTTTTATGGTTTGATAATAGCCGAATTTGCGCTTGTTATGGTGCTTTCTGCACGCATCATGAAGATGTCGTTTCCCGTGGCAGGTTTGCTTTTCGCCGCTTATTCCATTGTCAACGGCGTCACGCTTTCCACCATTTTCCTTGCCTACAGCATGGAAAGCATCGCAAACGCCTTTTTCGTAACAGCCGGCACCTTTGGCGCCATGTCGCTCTTTGGCTTGTTTACCAAGCGCGACCTCAGCACCGTAGGTCGTTTTCTTTACATGATGCTCATCGGGTTGATTATTGCCACGATTGTCAATATCTTCCTTGCCAGCAGCGTTTTAGGCTGGGCCACCACCTTTATCGGTGTAATCGTGTTCAGCGGCCTCACTGCCTACGACACGCAGAAAATGAAAGTGCTGCTCACCGAGTTTCAGCATACCGGCGAAAGCAATTTGCTGAAGATTGCTCTTCTCTGCAGCCTTTCGCTTTATCTTGATTTCATCAACCTCTTCCTTTATATGCTCCGAATCTTCGGCGACCGGAAGTAACCTGCTGTTTCAGTAATCCAAACAAACAGCAGTTCGCTGCGGTTTAAGAAATAGGATTAAGAAAAAAGGGAAGTACGCGCAAGCATTCGTGCTTCCAACGTACTTCCCTTTTTAGGTATCATAACCTCTTGCATCAATCCCTTTTGGGCTTACGCGCATTCCGCAGTAACCGATGATTTACCACCTTCCTTTGACAGCAAACACCAATACAAAAATTACAATATGTTATCAACACTCGTAAACCGTTTGGCTCCTTCAGCCACCCTCGCCATGTCGCAGAAAAGTGCAGAACTCAAGGCACAGGGCATCGACATTATCAACCTTTCAGTAGGCGAGCCCGACTTCAACACCCCCGACCACATTAAGGAAGCCGCCAAAAAGGCCGTCGACGATAACTTCTCACGTTATTCACCCGTTCCCGGTTATCCCGCATTGCGCAACGCCATTGTTGAAAAACTCAAGCGTGAAAATGCACTCGACTACACCGCCGATCAGATTGTCTGCTCAAACGGTGCCAAGCAAAGCGTTTGCAATGCCATCATGGCTCTTGTATCTCCCGGCGAAGAGGTAATCATTCCCGCTCCTTATTGGGTAAGCTACCCTCAAATGGTACTCATGGCCGACGGTAAGCCCGTAATTGTTGAGGCCGGTATTGAGCAAGATTTCAAAATCACGCCCGAACAGCTCGAAGCTGCCATTACTCCCCGTACCAAGGCTATCATCCTCTGCTCACCCAGCAACCCCACCGGTTCGGTTTACAGTGCTGAAGAACTTGAAGGTTTGGCAGCCGTACTCCGTCGTCACGAACAGGTTATCGTGTTGAGCGACGAAATTTACGAGCACATCAACTACGTAGGCCACCACGCTTCAATTGCTGCTTGCGAAGGCATGAAGGAACGTACCGTTGTCATCAACGGCGTGTCTAAGGCCTACGCCATGACCGGCTGGCGTATCGGTTTCATTGCCGCTCCCACCGCCATTGCTAAAGCTTGCAACAAGTTGCAAGGTCAGTACACCAGTGGTCCCTGCTCAGTGAGCCAGGTGGCTGCTACCGAAGCCTTTGCCGGTTCACAGGAATGCGTTGAAACCATGCGTCAGGCCTTTGAACGCCGCAAGGAACTCATTGTACGTTTGGCCAAGGAAGTACCCGGATTCGAAGTTAACGATCCCCACGGTGCTTTCTACCTCTTCCCTAAGTGCAGCTACTATTTCGGCAAAACCGACGGACAGCGCGTCATCAACAACTCTATGGACTTTGCCCTCTACCTCCTCGAAGAAGGTCATGTAGCCACTGTAGGCGGCGACGCTTTTGGTTCACCCGAATGCTTCCGTATGAGCTACGCCACCAGCGATGAAAACATCGTTGAAGCTCTTCGCCGCATCAAGGAAGCTGTAGCCAAACTTCACTAATAAGTAGGTGCTCAAAATTATTTTTACATTTGAATTGCGTTATTGTGCTGTAGTTGTTTGTTCTGTGCGAAGGAGCATAGCGGGCTATGTGACTGAGTACAGAGCAAACAAATGCGGTGCAAGAACGTAATTCAAAGTAAAAATACTTCGATAGAATTATATAAAATAATTTTGAACACCTACTTATTATTCCAATACCCCGGGCGGACCGTCTGTCCGTCAGGGGGTAGGGGTTATAAAAATAAAGCCGCATGGCAGTTACCTCAGCAAATATTGAGTGTAACAGCCATGCGGCTTTTTTTGTCAGTTTAGGATATGCGATGAATTAAAGTTCGCAAAGGAACGGAACCAGCAAAGGCACCGATAAGTCGAGCATCATGCCGTGGAACAATGCCACCGGAATCATTTCCTTGCCCGAGTAGCGCACAATAGCCGGCATCGCCACATCCACTGAGGTCACCCCCGCAGCCGAAATAGTGGCCAGTGGACCAAAGAAGCGAACCAAAAGCGGTGCAAACACCAAGGCTGAAATTTCGCGGCAGATATTCGCCAGCAGGGCTATCGTGCCCAATTCCGTAGCCAGTTGAGCCCCGAGCGATTCCATTTTCAGTTGCGTAATGATGATTGACGAAACTGAGTAGTAACCCATGCCGCTTCCCACCGCCATACAGTCAGTAGCACTCCAGTGATAGCGGAAAAGCAGCAGGCTCGCCATGGCCGAGAAGAGCAGCGTACCCGTCACTGTGCCCAAAGGCAGCAAAAGCATTTTAGGGTGAAAGTTTTTAATCATTTCCTTTAGGTTGTCGCTGCTGCCCACGCTGATACCCACCTGCAGCATCAGTGCATACAGAATGTAGAGCGACGCATCGTGCAAGTCCCAATCCAGTTCAAACACCGAACCTGCTACGCAACCAATGATGAATACCAAAACTACGAACAAACTTTGTTTCATTTCGTAGCCTCCTTTCTGTCCTTTTTACCCGTAAACAGATAGCGGTAAATCAGCGCAGCCGCAATGGCACTGCCCAATATGCTGGCAAATCCAATCAGCAAAGCCTGACCGCCGAAACGCCATAGATTTTTCACGATAAGCGGATTTTCACCCACCGAAATGCCCAAAACAAAGAGCATAAAGCAAATGGTTACATGAATGCCCTGATTGGCATGTTGTACCCAGCTGAAGCGGCGCAGAAGATAGCCTACCGCTACGCCAAAAGCTGCGATTAGAATAACGATAAACATGAGCAGATAAAATTACGTTTAGTTAGTTTTTGCTCTGCAAATATAGGTGTTTTATGCGACATTTCAACTATTTTTACTCATATCATTCATCTCTTTCTGACATTTTTCTGATTTCTATTTTCTCCTACTTATTTTTTAACTACCGCTTGCCAACCCGACTTCCCAAATTGCCTTGCATTTGGTGTTGCCTCTATCTGCTTCGCCAAATCGCGCTGCGCCAACAGAGCGCATCGGGCGCGCTCCTTTTGTGTAATCAACGAAAGGAGCGCGCCCGGTTTTTGGTAGTAAATTTTCGTCTCGTCAGCCTGTTTTTGTCGGCATTTCAGTCAAAGTTAAGCAGCAAAAACAAGTAAAATCAAAATGAAGTCGTCTGAACTTTTATGAAATTCAAGATTTGCCTTAATTTTTGAGGCGTTTTTGGGCCTTGATGAAGGAGTGTAGCGAGCTACACGACTGATGAAAGGTCAAAAAACGGCCAAAAATAAAGGTGAAGATAGATTTTAGAAGAGATAAATCTCCAAATCAAATCTTCGTCATAAAAGTTTAGACGACTTCAATATTTCAGCAGTTCGAAGCAACTGCATCTTCAGCAAATCGACGCGCCATTTGGCGAGCCTCCTCCTCATTGTCCTTTTCGGGCAAATAAAAGCGGGCAAAGGCGCGGATAAAGTGTAAGCACTCCTCGCTGGCCGAAGATTTTTCATGCGTAAAATGGTTCATAGGCACACCTTTAATAAGAGAAAATGGTTCTGTAAAATCAATCCTTTTCCCTTATATAACGGCCAAAACCGCTTTTTAGTGTGTACAATATCTAAAATACAGCCTGTTAAGTGTCAGTTGCGCACTTTTTTTGCTGTCAACTGCATCCTTTGGGGGCAGCAACTACACACAGAGCGAAATATGGTTTATTTCAGCCATTCGTCGCATATTGATAATGCCGTAGCGCATGCGTCCCAATGCTGTATTGATGCTTACTCCCGTAATGTCAGCAATTTCTTTGAAACTCAAGTCCTGATAAAAACGCATATACACCACTTCGCGCTGGTTATCCGGCAGTTTGTCCATCAGCACTCTCACGTCGGTGAGCACCTGTTCGTTAATCAATTCATATTCCCTGTAGCCATCCGCCATCATTGCCACTTCCTGCCAAACCGTTTCTGAATCCTCCTCGTCGTAAACCAACGCCTCATTGCGTTCATTTCTGAACTGGTCAATCAGCAAGTTATGCGCAATGCGCGTCAGCCAGGCATAAAAGCGTCCATTCTCCTTATACCTGCCTTGGCGTAGGGTCATGATAGCCTTGACGAAGGTCTCTTGAAAGAGGTCGTCTGCCATGTCGTTATTACGGACAATATATGAAATGTAGGAATACAGCCTATCTTTGTAGCGCAGCAAGAGTTCATCAAAAGCCTCATTGCAGCCCGACACAAAAAGAGCCACCAATTCTTCATCGGTGTGTAAGGTCAAATTTTCCATTACTTAAAGTGTTTTGAGGTAGAGAAGTAATGTTGTGCGATAGGCCGGATTATTTTAAGGTGGATAAATTCACAAAGCGTCATTTTGCACTTTGTCATCAAAAATAGCGATTTACATACCGATTCCTTCGTTTTTCTTTGAGCAACGTGTGAAAAAGTATAACGCACAGCAAATTTAACCCTTTGTGCCGAATTAAACAAGATTGATGTACAATATTTTTCACATTTCCTCGTTAAGAAGGTGTTTAAATTTCCCTTTTTCAATAAAATCGCCATGCAAGTTCCTTATTACACCTACGCCGCTTTCCTCTCCCGTCACTTTGAAGGTAAGGTGCAAAAGCTCCCCCTCGACGTTGGCGCCACCTGTCCCGTGCGCGATGGTAGTGTCTCGCACGGCGGTTGCGCCTTCTGCAACGGTCGCAGTTTTGTGCCCGACATGTGCAGCGAACAATATAGCGTTGCTACCCAACTACAGGCTGGTAAGCAATTCTTTTTGCGCAAACATCCCCACGACAACGTAGCCTATCTTGCTTATTTTCAGGCAGGAAGCAACACTTATATGCCACTTTCTGTCATGCAGTGTTACATCAGCCAAGCTCTTTCTGTTCCCGGTGTTCGCGGCATCGTTCTTGCCACCCGTCCCGACTGTTTGTCTACTTCCTGGCTTGATTACCTCGAACACCTCAGCCGCCAAACTTTCGTCATGGTAGAGTTAGGCATAGAATCCGTCAACGACGATGTACTTCGGCAAATAGGTCGCGGCCATGATGTAGCTACCTCAGCCCAAGCTGTTCGTCAGCTCCACTTGCGAGGGATACATGTAGGCGTACATTTTATTTTGGGTTTGCCTGGCGAAAGTCGCGAAAGTCAGCTGCAACAAGCCTTCGAAGCCTCGCGTTGGCAAGTCGACAGCGTAAAACTTCATCAGTTGCAAATTTTGCGTGGTTCGCGTTTTGCCCGTCAGTATGCAGAATTTCCCGAACGCTTCTCTCTGTTTTCATTGCCCGACTATGTCTCCCTCGTTGCCGACTTTATCGAACGTCTGCATCCTGCCATTGCAGTTGAGCGTTTTGTTTCGCAATCGCCTGCTTCACTTTTGATTGCACCCCGTTGGGGAGTTAAGCCCGACGAAGTCGTTCGCCTTGTCTGTTCCACCCTTGCCGAACGCCGCACGCAACAGGGTATTTTATGTCCGTTGTGAGTAGTCTGTATCGGGTCATTCTGTAGAAATTATTTTCTGCTTAAATTATGCGTCTTGAAAAATTGTGGTTTCTATAATGTATAACACTGTATATCAATCTATAATTATTTTATCTTGGTAAAAAATATATACAATTCGTATGTGGCTAAATAACGATTTTGGCTTTGTGTCTGCACCTTAGGCTGTGTGAAAGTATTTTGCCTCATACTTTTTTCTTGTTTTCTGCTGTCTGTATTTTCTCACCCTGTGTGTTAGCCAAATGCTGTTTTTTGTATGATTTGATGTATGTGATTCAAGCGTTCTTTTTTTGCCGGCTATTTGCTGAGTATTCGTTCGTAAGTCTGCGTCGGCTGTCTTTTATGTTGTTAAAATATTAAATGCTATTAGGTAATTTTCAAATTATTTTTTCAGAAGCTGAAATTATGAGTCGTCTGAACTTTTATGAAATTCAAGATTTGCCTTAATTTTAGAGGCGTTTTGGGTCTTGAAGAAGGATTGTAGCGAGCTACACGACTGATGAAAGGTCAAAAAACGGCCCAAAAGAAAGGTGAAGATTGAATTTAGAAGAGATAAATCTCCAAATCAAATCTTTGTCAGAAAAGTTTAGACGACTTCTATATAGAATTTTGCGATAAAAAGCCTTGTATGAATAGTGTTGTTTTCAAAAAGAATCATTATTTTTGCATGAGTATTAAGAAATGGAGTAAAGGAAGTAGAAGAAATAAATTTATCCCTCGGTCGAATCCGTTGAACCACCTTTGAAAACAGTCTGTGGTATAATGCACTTAGTAAGGTTTACATTCGTCCGGAACAGATTCTTAGTTTCACTAATAGGGTGGGGTATTCAGCTAAACGCATGCAACGGTTGACAGAGATATGTTGCCGCACACAGACAGGCTGCGTTTCTTACCTTAGTAACCCTGTTCACACAATCGGTGGGTGGTGTTATGCATCTTTGTCAGATGTTCTTGTTTTTTTCTGCATTCTTTTTTCTTTTTCGCTTCTCGTTACCATGAAAACCAGAGAAGTCGCAGTAACTCTTTTGAATAACACGTCGAAGCTGCCTGGCGATGTACACGTTCAGAGCAGCGGACATTAAGATATGAGTCAGAATTCCTTTAGCATATTGCAACCACGTCAGGGTGATACTCTTGCTGCACAGGCCGACGACCTTTTGCAGCAGTTCGAAGCCTACTGTGCGCAGCATCATTGTCAACTCTCGCAATTGATGCAAGCCCGCCTTTATGTTTCAGATGCAGCCAATCAGTGTCCCGCACTTGTAAAACACGCACTGTATGACCGTCTTTTCCCCACTGGCGTATGCAGCATCATTGAGCAACCCCCACTCAGCGGCGTCAAAGTAGCTTTGTTTCTGTGGTTTAACCAGTCAATATGCAGCCGCGAAGTTTACGAATTACCGGATGGTACTGTTGCGGAAATGCATACTACAGCACGTCAACGCTTTGTGTATCAAAGTGTTCGCTTTGGGGCAGATGTCGGTGCGGCCGATTCTGCGACCCAGACACGTCGCGCCTTTGAAAGTCACATTCATCAGCTCACTTCGCGAGGCATGAATTTGAAAGATCATTGCCACCGAACCTGGATTTTCGTTCGTGATGTCGATCGGCATTATGCCGGCGTCGTACAGGCACGTAACGAACTCTTTGCCCGTCAAGGATTAACTTCTGACACCCACTATATTGCATCCACCGGTATTGGTGGAGCTTGCGAACATCGTGAGGCACTCGTAGCTATTGATTTTCTCTCTGTCGATGGGTTGCAGCCCGGTGCCGTGAGTTATCTTCATGCTCCTGAGTATCTCAATCCTACTCACGAATACGGCGTAGCCTTTGAACGCGGAACCTGTTTGCAGCTCGCTCCCGATCAGCGCTGCTACTTTGTGTCCGGTACCGCCAGTATTGACAAATATGGCGAGTGTTTGTTTCGGGGCGATGTGCTCACCCAGGCTGGACGCTTGTTTTTGAACATCGAAAAGTTGCTTGAATCAGCCGGAGGAACTCTTGCGGATATGACGTATTTTATTGTTTATCTGCGAGATATAGCCGATGCTCCTGTTCTCCGTCGCTACATGCAAATCCGCTTTCCAAACACCCCGTTTCTACTCACAGAAGCCCGCGTTTGTCGCCCTGAGTGGTTAATCGAAGTAGAAGGAATGGCAGTGGAAAATCAGTGATTTTAAGCCAATAATATGTTACATTTGAGTTAATTTTTTCAACCAATACTATCATATTTGTTGCATTTAGTATCTCAAATGTTGACTCTGGTGTTCATTTGTCATTAACAATTATAGTGGTTTTGATTCTTAATAATACTTAATGGCTAAAATATTACTCGTAGTAATGCTACTTAGGCATAAAAAAACGATTAAATTTGCAGCCATAACCTACTTCAAGAGTGATGTGAATCTCTTAAAATTGTAAAGCCGAGATGGCAATATGTAATTTTTAAGATTCAAATGTTAAAAAGTTAGTCCTAATTTTTCTTTTTATTCATACATCACTTTTAGGTCAGCAATCAACTCACAACAGTACATATAACGTGCGTCAACGTTTAATCGTTGCAGTGCGATGATATAAACCCAATTCCAAGTAAATACAATAAACAAAATATTTAATCGAAAAAAATGCGTATGAAAAACCGTTTTTGCAGAATGGGAAAGACGTTGCTCGGTGCAGCGTGCTTGCTTTCGACATGCGGCGTTACGTATTCGTGTTCAGATGATTTCGATTTGGATGAAACCAAGCCGAATTTCTTGCGCGCGAGTATCTACGACGATTTGAAAACTAGGCAAGATCGTAAGTTCACTACTGTAATTAGGTTGATTGATGACCTGGGTCTTACCGAGGTGATGTCCCGTACGGGTAGTAAAACACTTTTTGTGGCTGATGACGATGCTTACAATACCTTCTTCCAGACTACGACCTGGACGGATGGTGTCGGCAATCCTGTTCGCAGCTATGAACAGCTCAGCACCGCTCAAAAGCGTATCCTTTTGAACGGTTCAATGCTCAACAATGCTTATGTGCTTGAGACGCTTACCACCATGCAAGGTCCGGTTAAGAATCTCTGTCTTCGCCAGCTTTCAAGTATGGCGACGACTGACTCTGTGCCTTATTTTAAGTACAATGAGCTGCCTGAAAACCTCAGCGAAGGCCAGTTGGCAGATAATGGTGAAGTGCTGAATAAAGACAAAAAGTTCTGGGATAAGTTCCGCGATCCCAAGCGTGGCGGTATTTATCTCGCTCTCGACAAGACGGTGCCCATGATGACGCACTTCCTTGAGGCTCAGATGAACGAAAAGAAGATTAAGCACAGCGATATCTCGTTCCTGCTTAACCTTGACGGAACCGATAAGGAATGGACTGATGCTGACTCTAAGAAACGCAGCTACGTTTACGATGCAGAAATCGTAGAACAGGATGTTACCTGCTTGAACGGTTATTATCACGTACTCGACAAGGTGTTGGCTACGCCGATGAATATGGCTGAAGTTATCCGTACGAACGGACAAACTAACCTCTTCAGCATCTTGCTCGAACGTTTTAGCGCACCTTATTACGATAAAACACTGACCGAGGAATACAAGGCATTGCAGAACATTACTGCCGACTCGGTTTATCAGAAAATTTATATCTCTCAGCGTTCACAGAACGGTGCCGTTACCGAAGATCCCGAAGGTGAACCTTTAGGCGACTTCCCCGCTCTGAACTACGACCCGGGATGGAACACTTATACGGTTTCAGGTTTGACCAAGGAACAGGATATGGGTGCCATGTTTGTTCCCTCTGACAAAGCTTTGAAAGATTATTTCCTTACGGGTGGTGGTAAAATGTTGATTGAACGTTATGCCTCAAAACCCAATACTGAGGAAAATCTCGTTTACAACCTCTACCAGATTCCCTTGAACATCGTGAAGCCTTTGGTGGCTAACTTGATGAAGGATTCGTTCAACGAAACCGTACCCAGCAAGTATCTCACCATTATGAATGATGCTCAGGACCAGATGTTTGCTGCACAAACCTATCCCAGTGTAGGTGATTACAAACGCATCTTCGACAAGGTGTTGATGGCCAACAATGGTGTCGTTTATGTGATGAACAAGGTAATTGCTCCGGCAACCTATTCTTCGGTTATGGCTCCGGCACTCTACAACAAGAATGCACAGGTAATCAATACGGTGATTCACGCCGACGATGCTTACACCACAACCAACTTCCAGAGCGCTCCGTTGCAGAAGTATTACAGCACTTACCTGCTCGCCATGCAGTCGAACTTCAGTTTCTTCGTTCCTACTGACGATGGCTTGAAGAACTTCGGTTATGTTGACCCTGTGAAGTTTGCTGCCAAGCAAAACATCAACTACCGTTACTGGACGATGGAACCGCAGGAAGTAACCAAGAAGGGTCGCTTTGTAGGTGTACGCGCTCGCGCTTACCGTTATCGTTTGGACTCTCCGTTGAATCCTAATGGTAGCGATCCCCTGCCCGGTAACCAGTTCGACCAGACTGCTGACAAGTCGCTCGACAATACCGAAGGTAAGACCAAGAAACTCATGCTCATCGATATGATGGACCAGCACACGATTGTTCACGAACAGGGTGCTGAGGGCGAAAAGGGCATAAACAATGGACGTAATTATTTCATTGCCCGTAGTGGTGCCCCCGTCTTCATCAAGAAGCACAGCGACAAAGTTGATGGTGTTGGTATGGTTGTCAATGGTGGTATGCAGGTTGAAATCAACAACGACGAGTATCCCGACAATAACTTCGATTGCGTTGTAACCAACAGCTTCGATATGACTCGTGGAACCAATGAATATGGTAACGGTCGTACATACTTTATCAACCGTCCTATGCAGCCTTCGCTCTACAATGTGTGGGAAACCATGAACAACCACGCTGAGTACAAGGCATTCTTCGATTTGTGCAAGGACCTCAACGACAATGCATCTGATATCATTGAAGCCCTCTTCAAGCCGGCTGATTATGATGAGTCTGATTCAGAACAGAAGGAACTTTGGGAAAATGAACAGAAAAAGTACCAAATCTTCTCAACCTCTGAACGTGGAACTGCTAACACGACGCGTTTGATTCGTTTCTTCAACAACTATCGTTACACGATTTACGTGCCGACGAACGAAGCACTTAAAAAGGCTCACCAGAATGGTCTTCCCACTCTGGAAGAAATCAAGCAGTTTGTTGAAGCCAACACCAATGACGAAGGCGAACTCAATGCAGAAGCTAAGGTTAAGGGTCAGGCTATGATGGTAGCTCTTGCCAACTTCGTGAAGTATCACTTCTGCGACCAGTCGCTCTTTGTTGACAACTGCACGGATCAGACTACGGTTTCTTCAGCTTGTGCCGACGAGTTGACCAACAACTTCATCAAGGCCATAATCAATCAGACGCCCAACAAACTGACTGTTACTGACGCTGGCGGCGTTACCCACGCTGTTCAAGCACCCTATAACATCATGGCACGCGACTATGAGTTGGATGGTTCTCCTACCAATTCATACTCAATTAAATCATCATCATACGTTGTTCTTCACTCCATCAACGACTATCTGCGCTACGGTAAAGAAGTTTCGGAACGCTTTGATACAGCATGGTCAACCCCTGCTAAAGCCAAGGCATTCGTGAAGAAGTACAGACTCAAGAAATAAAAATCGAAATTATGAATAACAAGTTCCTAATGACGCTTGCGTTGTGCTTGTGCTCCTCCTCTCTCGCTTATGCGCAGAAGCGCATTTCAGGTCGCGTTTGGAGTAAGCAGGATGGTCCGATCGTAATGGCGTATGTAGTTGAGCAGGATAAGAATAACCGTAACGTTACAGCTGTGCAGACCGATGCCAACGGTAACTTCTCTATGGTTGTGAAGAATCCCGCCAACAAATTGAGAATATCTTATATCGGTTATCAGACAAAAGTGTTGAACATCGGCGAAAATGCCAAGTTCAATGTCGAACTTATCGATAAAAACACGTTCAAGGATGCTGTGGTAACAGTTACCCGTAAAACCCGCTCAAACGGTTTGGTAATTCCCGAACGTGAAATTTCAACCGCACAGCAGACGCTCGATATGGACCAGATGGCTGGTCTGTCGTTCGAAACGGCTGCCGACGCTCTCCAGGGTGAGATTGCCGGTCTCGACATCGTGTCGAACTCTGGTAACCTTGGTTCAGGTTCGAGCATGCGTTTGCGTGGTGTGTCTTCAATCAATGGTAGCCAGGAACCCCTCATCGTGGTTGACGGTAACATCCTTGAAGACTATAGCTCAGACGAACTCGACTTCGACAACATGGAGAACGAAGAACAGTTCGCTACCTTGCTTCAGGTTGCTCCCGAAGATATCGGTAGCATCAAGGTGTTGAAGGACGCTGCTGCTACGGCTATCTATGGTGCGCGTGGTTCGAACGGTGTTATCGAAATCACCACCCGTCGTGGTGCTCGCGGTAAAACCCGTGTGAACTTCAGCTACCGCTTCTCTGGTTCATGGCAGCCCGAGGGCATGAAGATGCTCGATGGTGACGGCTACACCATGATGTTGAAGGAAGCATACCACAATCCGCGCATCCTTTCTGAAGAAGAATCGAGCATCGCGGAAATCATGTACCTCAAGAGCTCTCACCCCTCGTACTACGGTAACTACAATAAGAATACCGACTGGATTGACGAGGTAACGCAATTCGGTCAGACGCACAACTACGGTTTGTCTGTATCGGGTGGTGGTGAAAAGGCTACTTTCCGTGTGTCAGGTACTTACGACCACGAAACCGGTACCATCATCAAGCAGGCTCTTGACCGCTTGACTACGCGTTTGGCACTCGACTATTGGGTATCTGACCGTATCAAGTTCTCTTCTAACTTCGCTTTGACTTACACGAAGAACCAGAAGAACTACTATAGCGACATTCTGGGCCGTGCGTACAACGCCATGCCTAACATGGCTGTTTACCGCAACCAATATATGCCTACTGCCGACGGCGTCGGTGAATATATCCAAACCGGTGATTACTTCATCATGCCTCCTACGGCAGCTGCCAAGGGTCTGGTTAGCCCCACCAGCGGTCTGACCTCTTACTTCTTGGGCGATATGGTGAAGAATGGTAACCCCGTTGCTATTGCCAATCAGGCTTGGAACAACCAGTCGTCTTACACCATTCAGCCTCAGTTCCAGTTGGAATACAAGCTCTTGGGTAAGAACGACGATGAAACGCAACTCGACTACCGTGGTGAGGTTTACATGAATGCCTACACCAACACGGAAGAAGCTTACTTCCCCGGTTCGCTTACTTCAAACAGCTGGTCGGATGGTATTTACAATACCTCTAACTACGAAATGAAGAACCTTTCGTTCACCACGCGTCACCAGTTGACTTTCCATCCTCATTTCGCTAACACCGATCACCAGTTGCAGGTGATGGGTCGTTTCGAAATTACCACGAGCAACAACTCAACCCAGTACCTCTCTTCTAACGGTATTGGTGGTGGTATTACCGACCCCACGGTGCCTGGTTACCTTACCGGTTCAACCACCAGCACTTCAAAGGGTCACACCGCAGCCGGTTTGATGTCAATGCACTACGCCTTTGGTTCTAAGTATGTATTCGACTTCACTCTTCGTGCCGATGGTAGCACCCGTTTCGGTTCTGGTAACAAGTGGGGCTTCTTCCCCGGTGTTTCAGCTCGTTGGAACATTTCAGACGAACCGTTCTTCGAACCTTTGAAGAAGGTAGTCAGCATGCTTTCAGTAGCTCCCGGTTGGGGTATCAACGGTAACGTGCCCGGTAGCGAAGGTTTGATGTACAACAAGTACGACCGTAACGGTACCGTATATAATGGTACGCAGGTTATGCGCCCCGTCAACCTCAAGTTGACTGAAATTCGTTGGGAAAAGACGAAGTCTTGGAACGTGGGTGTGAACATGAACTTGTTCAACGACTTGTTGCAATTCAACTTGAACGTTTACAACAAGAAGACTACTGACTTGCTTAACAGCGGTGTACGTATTCCTTCAACCACTGGTTTCTCTTCACTTTCATGGGCTAACGTCGGTGACATGGAGAACAAGGGTTGGGAACTTTATGGTAGCACCCGCGAAATCCTGAAGTTTGGTAAGTTCAGCATGAAACTGCGTGGTAACATCTCGCAGAACATCAACACCATTACGCGTATGGATGCTTCTGTGCTTGCTGCCAACAACAAGGACTACGGCTACGGCAACGGCGAAATCATGCAGCGCGTTCAGATTGGTAACGCACTCGGTGGTATCTACGGTTTCCGTTATAAAGGTGTTTACGCCTACGACTACGACCACAACGGTTACTTCCAGAATCAGGAAAAGAACCAGTGGTTCAACCCCGATGGTACGAAGAACACGGCAGCTGAAGGACCTAATGAAGCTCTTCGCAAATCAACGCCTATCGTGTTCGATGCCAATGGCAACGTAGTTTACGATAAGAATGGTAACCCCCTGCCCATGTACTTCAACTACGGCGGTAAGAACTATCAGTTCGGTGGTGGTGATGCCATTTACGAAGATATCAACCACGACGGTAACATCGACGAACTCGATATCGTTTACCTTGGTACTTCAAACCCGAAGATCAATGGTGGTTTCGGTATTGAATTCAAGTACGACCGTTGGGAACTCAAAACTTCGTTCAACTTCCGCTTGGGCAACAAGATTATCAACTTGGCTCGCTTGAATGCCGAGAGCATGGTTAGCAACAAGAACCAGAACGCTTCTGTGGCACACCGTTGGCGTAAGAATGGTCAGTCGACCGAAATGCCGCGTGCCATGAGCAGCAACGTTACGGCTACTTTCAACTCGTTGGTGAGCGACCGCTATGTTGAACCCGGTGACTTCCTCCGCTTCCAGTACTTCCAGCTTTCTTACAGCGTACCTGCTGAAAAGTTGAAGAAGATTGGTATGAGTTCACTTCGTATCTCGGCTTCGGGTAACAACTTGATTTTCTGGTCGAAGTACTCAGGTGTTGACCCCGAACATTCAGCTAGTGGTATGAGCCCCTGTATCGACAACTCGCAGACTCCTCGTTCACGCTCGTTTACGTTTAGCTTGAACTTCGGTTTCTAAGCAATGCAAGATTATGAGATTATCGGATGATAAGAGTGTGGTTCCCACCATCTCTTATTTTCCGGTGCTCATAGATAAAAACTGTCTTACATCATGAAAAGTAAAAAGATATATACCAAACTTCTTTTGGCCGGAAGTCTGCTGTTGATGAGCGGTTCGCTTACTTCGTGCGATGACTTTTTGACTATCCTTCCTACGGATCAGTTGCCTGAAGAGCATTTCTGGCAGGACAAGAGCGACCTTGACAACGTGCGTGCCGGTGCTTACGAACAGCTGACTCAAGCCGGACAAACCAATAAAATATTGATGTGGGGTGAGCTTCGTGCTGATAACCTTACCCTCAACGATATGTCGCAGCAGTTCATCAAACAGATTCAGTCGGGTGTGCTGCAGCCCAATGAAGGCTCTTTCGATTGGGCAGGTTTCTACACAGGTATCAACTTCTGTAACCTCGTGTTGGAACAGGGCGAAAAAATGACTATTCCCGGTAAGGAAGTTGACCCGAGCTTTACGCGCATGGAATATAACAGCATCCGTGCTGAAATGATGGCGCTTCGCTCACTTTATTATTTCTACCTTGTTCGCGCTTACCGCGATGTGCCTTATATCACAAAGTCAGTTCGTACTGATGCCGAGGCCATGTCGCAGCGTCCGGCTGCCGTTCCCGGTGTAGCTATTTTGGGTGAATGTATCGACTCGCTTGAAGCAAACCTCAAATATGCTCCCGATAACTATGGTTCAAGTGCCGAGAACAAGGGACGCTTCACGAAGCAGGGTATCCGCGCTTTGCTCGCCGATATGTATTTGTGGCGTGCAGGTTTGCTTACCAACTTCATGAAGAAGGATTTGAGTCAGGACCTCGGTCGTGTAAATATGTCTGACGTATTGGTTTCGCAGACTCCTGAAACTCCTGAAACTCCTGAAACTCCCGAAACTCCCGAAACGCCTCAAACTCCTGAAGCACCCCAGACACCTGCAGGTGCTCACGTGAAGGCAACTTCTCCCGAAGGCCGTTACACTACTGCTGATGGTCAGGCTATCAATAAAGCTTACTGTGATGAGTTAGCAAAAACTTGCTTGCAGAAGTCTGCACAGCATGCACAGGCTGCCATTGACTACATCAAGCAGAAGTACGATGAAGATCTTCGCGAAGATAACATGGCTACTGAGGATGAGCTCAATCAGCCCTATCCTTTGTACCTGACACAGTTGATGGGTGGTACTATCATTGACGAAGCTTATGAAAAGAATTTCGGTCAACAGAATTCGCGTGAGAGTATCCTTGAATTGCAGTACGATGGTTCAACCACGGTGAACAACACGGTGAACACTTACCTTTCAATTTACGAAGGTGCTGCATTCAAACCCAAGCACATGGCGCTCGACCCGCAGCTTATCTCAGGTTACGGTTCTGTCAACCCGATTATTGGTTTTGGCCGTACCGACTTACGTATGGTTGAAACTGCTTATTTGCAGTCGCCCGATATTGCCAAGCCTTTGGTTAAGTTTACGGCTTCAACCGTAAGTGTCAATAAACCTGAGAATATGAGCGATGCAGATGCTTTCATCAACTATAGCACGCGTACTGCAACTTCGAACAATGCACACTGGCCTGTTTACCGTTTGGCTGATATGATGCTTATCAAGGCCGAAGCCATTGCACGCTACAATGCAACGCTTGGTGACAATGCCGATAAGAACCAATTACGTGAGGGCTTTAAGTTGGTTAACCAACTCTTCAAGCGTAGCAATCCTGCCTTGGTAGGTAGCTCTGCTGAAACTACCGACAATGACCTGATTTGCGATCGTGTAAACGATAACTACGGTATGAACAACGACGGTGTGTTTACCAAGAACGCACAGGAATTGCTCGATTTGCTTTACCGCGAACGTCAGCGCGAATTTGTTGCTGAAGGTAAGCGTTGGTTCGACATTGTTCGTCAGGCCGAATTTAGCAATGATGCTAAGGCTACACTCAATAGTTACACTTCGCTTCAGGCTAGTGTGAAGAGCCGCCTCACCAAGATGTGGAGTCTTTACAATCCTTACTATAGCGAGGAATTGAAAGTCAACGGTATTGAAAACGGCGGTAGCTTGGTTCAAAATCCTGTTTGGGACCGTTACACTAAAAAATAATGCATCGTATGAAACGTAATATATTTAATGTAGGTCGTTTGAGTGTCTTGCTTGCTGCGCTCTTTACTTTGGGTGCACCTTTGGCTTTGACCAGCTGTAAGGAAGACATCAGTGAAGATGCCTTTGCAGTAGCTACCAAACAGACCATTACCGATTATGTGAGCGAGCACGATTCTCTCTCCATGATCAAAGCTCTCTTCGATGAAGTGAAGTTGGGCAACCTGGAGAATGCTTCAGTACTTACCAGCGTGCTTTCAGCCCGTGGTAACTACACCGTGTTTGCTCCTACTAATGCTGCAGTACAGGCTTATGTCGACTCTGTAGTAGGACATAAAGGAGCCACGATTGCTGAACTCGACATGGATCAGAAAAAGCGTATTGCTCTGAACTGTGTGATTGACCACGTCAATTCAGCAGCTTACGAAACGGCAGACTTCTCTGCTTACGTCAGCACGAATATTCTCCCCGTTTCGAACCTTAACAATCGCCGCTTGCCGATTTCGCAGGTAGACGATGATTACTACGTCAACAACAATGCACTGATTATTCCTAATCAGTCGAACATTGAGTTGTCGAATGGTATGCTACACGTGGTTGACCACGTTATCTCACCTTCTGTCAAGACTGTTGCTCAGTTGGTGAAGGATGCCGACAACATGCGCATCATGGGTAAGTTGCTCGAAATTACCGGTTGGGCTGATTCTCTGTCGCTCAAGACGAAGGAAGAAGAAGCTTACGAAACTTCGCATGTGGGTTACGCCGGTAACAAAAAGTCTTTCCCCCGTGTAGGTACTTTCGATTACCAGATTACCCGTAAGGTGGCTTACACTGCCTTTGTTGAAACTGACCAGGTGCTTCACGATGACTGGGGCGTTCCCATGCCGCAGTATGATGAAGCTACAGGCGAAATTGCCAACTGGGACGAAATCATGAAGGTAATTGAAGAAAAGTGTACCACTCACCTCGGTGTGCGTACAGCTGCCGGTGATTACACAAACACTGCCAATGCAGTAAACCAGTTTGTAGGTTATCACTTGCTCGATGGTGGTTTGTCAGCCGACGAATTCGTACAGCACTTTAACGAGTATGGTTACGACTTTGTCGATGCCAAGAACCCCAGTACGAAGTACACTGTTATTGTTTACGACTACTACCAGATGAAGTCGAAACCCTCAGGCTTGCTCAAGATTACGCAGCTGCCTAAGGAAAAGGATTTCTACATCAACCGTATCAGTAACCTTAACAATGGTTTCCCCTACCAGCAGGGTCGTGGCGACTATCAGGAAATAGCCGGTCAGCCTGTTAAAGCTGAATACGTGAACAAGCCCGGTCAGAATGGTTGTAACATCAAGATTAGTGTGACTAACGGTGCAAACGAAAACAATGCATTGAATGGTTACTACTATCCCATTGATCACGTTCTTATCAACAACCAGGCTACGCGTGACGCACTTGCATCTGAACGTATCCGTGTAGACGTTATCACCTTGATGCCCGAAATTCTTTCGAACGAACTTCGTGGTCGTGGTGCCGCTTACTTCACCAACGACTTCTTCTCAAACATCATGAACACCAGCGTAGGTACCGAAATCTACTACCTCCGTCAGGGTTATGCCGGTGTGGGTGGTGCTTGGCGTGACTACAACGGTGACCAGTTGCTCGTTTGTGGCCGTTTCGATTTCGTGATGAAGTTGCCTCCTGTTCCTGTAGACGGTACTTACGAACTCCGTCTGGGTACTTCGAACAATGAATTGCGTACGATGGTGACGGTTTACTTTGGTGATTCACCTTACAATGCACAGCCTGTGGGTCTGCCTATCGACCAACGTGAGGCCGTTAGCAACATTCCCGGTAATCCTTGGAAACAAGACACCGGTGATGAAGAAACCGACCGCGAAAACGACCGTAACCTCCGTAACCAGGGTTACATGAAGGGCCCGAACGCCATGATGCCCTCTGGAACGAAAGCCGGTGACGATGGTACGTATGCAACTTGTCGTACGACCGAAGGTAGCCCTGCACTCCGTCGTATTCTGACCACTACGCCTATGAAGTCAGACAAAACCTACTACCTGCGCTTCAAGAGTGCCATCGATCTTACTACCGCTCAGTTTGTTCTTGACTACATCGAACTCGTTCCGAAGTCAGTATTTAACGGCAAAGACCCTGAGGATATTTGGTAAGTTGCAATTAGAAATATAAATTGATCATGAAACGAAATAGAATTTATCAGGCAATGGGAGGCTTCCTTGGCGCAGCGATGCTTTTGGGAATGCCTTCATGTACCGATGATCATTATGATATAAAGACTGATGGACTTCCTTGCGCTACCAACACGATTTGGCAGAATATCGAAGCTCGTCAGGACCTCGATTCGCTGGCAATGATTCTGAAGCGTGTCAGAGTATATACCCGTGAGGATGATCCCAACAAGCAAAAGATGACCTACAGCGAGTACCTTTCGAAACCGCAAACGGTTACGTTCTGGGCACCTGTAAATGGTTCGTACAACGCTAAACATTATCTTGACCAGCTCGATGCTATCGATGAGTTGAGAAAAACTTCGCCCGAAGAGGCAAACAAGCAGGAGTACATCCTCGGACAGCAGTTTGCACAAAACCACTTGGCTCGTTTCAACTATGAATCGAACAAGGCTGAACAGGAAATTCGCTTGCTCAACGGTAAAATCTGTGTTTACAGTCCCCTTGATTCTCTCTTCAATGGTGTGAAGATGACGGAGGGTTATTTCCCTTCAACCAATGGTGTTCTCCACTTGTTGAAAGGTCAGTCGCCTTTTGCCTACAACATCTTCGACTATATGGCAGCTAATGCCAACATCTTCGAGAATGTATATGGCACTTTGAGCGATCCTGCTATCGACAAGAAAGAGTTCGATGAAAACTTGAGTATTCCCGGCGGTCTGAACGAAGACGGTGAAATGGTTTATGTAGACTCAATTTACAGAACCACCAATGAATTGCTCAATGAATCGGGTGCTCAAATTAAGAACGAAGACAGTTTGTATGTAGCCGTTATTCCTACGGATGCGGCTTGGCAGCAGGCAGTTGAGAAGGTTGGTAAGCTCTTTAAGTATGACAAGTCGTATAAGTACGAATATAAGAACGGTAACTTTACGCAAACTTATCCGCTCGATGCCGACTCATTGTCAGACTACAACCTGAAGAAGCGTTTGATTACGAGTATGTATTTCACTCCTTCAATTTTCCCCGGTGATTTCTCACGCGATGACATCGACGGAATCTTGAATCATGTTTACAATGCCGACTCGTTGATTTCAACGAACTTTGTGACCTATTACAATCCGACTCCCGGTAAGAAGAATCCTCTCTTCAACTGCGAACCGGTGAAGGCTTCAAACGGTATCATCTTCCCCTTGACATCGTATGACCTTGATCCCAGTTATTCGTTCGTGGGTACAAGCCGCATTGATATGTACAGTTCATATAATGTGGGTTACGTGAAGAATTCGGAGAATGGTCTTGGAACGTCTATCGAACTTACGGATGGTACATGGAATGACACACTCGTTGATGTATCAATCCTTGGTGATCAGAAGCAATATCGTTACTTCCACACCAATAAGGAAATGACGATTGAAATTCCTCTCCGCAATCTCTATAGCACCAGCTATCGAATTAAAGCCATCATTGTCCCCAACCGTGCTCATCCCGATAACGTTTGGCTCGACAAGGATTACAAAGAGGTTCTGCAGGATACGAAGTTCCGTGCAGAGTTGTGGTCGCAAGGTAAGCGTATCGAAACTACCGGTACGAGCGACAAGCAACTTATCCACGTATCAGACGATTCAGCTAAGGTGTACACCATCTTCGAATCAGCTGAAATTCCTCAGTGCTTCGTAGGACTTCCCAATTCAATAACCGATTGCTATCCTATCCTGAAGATTATTTGCCACGCTGGTAAGCAAAAGCAACCTGCAGGCGTCAGTGGTCGTAAGGGTATCGGTATTGCCAAAATTATTGTAGAACCCGTTCGTCCTAAAGACGAATAGCATCAAGTTTTAAGCATGAGCAGCGAGCGGTTGCCAGCCGCAATGCGCTCACTGTTCCTGCTTGATTCTTCCATCAATCTTAATACTAAAGGTAATGAATAACAATAAGAATATACACTTGATGCAGGGCGCCCTTCGAGCAGGTGTTTGTCTCTTTATGCTTTCAGGTGCCTGCGTTCTTTCGGCTCAGACTCCTGAAGATGTCGATACAGTGGCAAATTATACCGAGACGCAACCTGCAGCAAAGAAAAAAGCCGCAGCTCCCCAGTACAAAATGAAGGAGGTGACCGGCTATGTATTCGATGGAGCCACCAAAAAGCCTATGGGTGGTGTTTCCATTCAAGCTCTGAACAACCGCTTCTATACGGCTTTGAGCGAGGACGATGGTAAATACACCATCAAAGTTCCTGAATTCGTTGACGTTCTTTACATCAATGTTCAGGGTTATAACCCCGCACAGGTAGCTGTGAAAGATGGTAAGCCCGCCGATGTTTACATGACTTCGGGCATGAAGAGCGACTTCTACCATGACGGTACGAAGCTCAACAACAACCAGGCGATGATTGTTGACGAACCCAACGCACTGACCATCGAACAGGAAATCGAAAAAGGTTTGGGTGGCGCAATTCGCACCGTGAACCGTGGCGGTATGCCTGCACAAGGTGCCGTGATGTTCATGAACGGTTTGAACTCACTCAACACCAATGCTCAGCCCCTCGTTGTCGTTGACGGTGTGATGATGGATATGCAGTACGACCGTAATGCACGCCATCAGGGTTTCATCAACAACGTGTTCAACATCATCGATCCCGATGACATTGAAAGCGTTGAAGCTGTGAAGAACGGTACGGCTCTTTATGGCGCCAAGGGTGCCAATGGTGTGCTCCTTATCAAAACCCGCCGCGGTAAGAGCATGGCAACCCGTATCAACTTCCGCGCTTACGCCGGTTTTGAAACGACTCCCGAATTGACGAAGATGATGAATGCGGAACAGTATCGCAGCTACTTCACCGAAGTGTTGGGTACGCTCCCCGATAACGATGCCCTTTCAAGCTCTACGACAATTCCCTTCCTCAACGAAGATCCTAATTACTTCTACTATAAGCTCTACCACAACGATACCGACTGGCAGAAGGATCTCTACCACGACGTGTTTACCCAGAACTATAAAATCAGTGTAGACGGTGGTGACGATGTGGCTATGTATCACCTTTCTTTGGGTTATGCTCAGAGCGACGCTACGGCTAAGAATAATGACTTTAACCGCTTGAACATCCGCTTCAACACCGACGTGAACATGTTCAAGAACTTTACCACCGGTATTGACTTTGCTTACGCACGTAACGCTTACAACCTCCGCGATAATGGTTGGGCAGAGGATTATACTTCAAAGAATATTTCTTCACCCAATGTACTCGGTCTGTTGCAGACGCCGTTTATCAGTCCGTATGCTTACTTTGTGAAGTATAATCCCGGTTCTGGCTTGGGTCTGTACCCCACTGACAAGGTATTTGCCGGTAAGGATTTCAATGATGTGAACAATCCCTTCCTTTTTGCCCGTTCTTATGGCTATGATGCTTTGGTAAACCCCTATTGGGTGCTTTCAAACGGTCAGGGCGATAACAAGAACTATCAGGAACAGACGCAGTTCAACATCAACATCGCTCCTAAATACCAAATCAACAAGTATTTGAGCGTACAGGATCGCTTCAGCTACATCCTGAACCGTAGCAACGAACGTTACTACTTGCCTAAGAGCGGTACGCCTCCCAAAGAAGTTGAAGGACTCGGTGAGGTAACCAGTGTAGTTGGTACGCAGTTCGCTAAGGAAACAACAATCTTCAACGACTTCAGCGTTGATTGGCACAGAGCATTTGGTGCACACGATGTTCACTTGCTCGGTGGTTTCCGCTTGTCAACCTACTCATTCGGTTCGAGCTACATTGCCGGTTACAACAACGACAACGATAAGATGCCTAACATGTCGTACTCACTCCAGTATAAAGAGTACGGTGGCAACAACGACACGTGGACGAACTTAGCCTACTACTTGATGGCCGACTACAACTACAAGAACAAGTACTTCTTGTCAGCCGGTGCCACCATGGAGGCTTCTTCACGTTTCGGTAAAGACGCTGATGATGGTTTGAAACTCTGCGGTGTTACTTGGGGTCTCTTCCCCAGCGTTCAGGCTGCTTGGGTTATCTCGTCAGAAAACTGGTTCAATGTAAAGGGTATCGATTACTTGAAGTTGACTGCCGGTTACGAAATGAGCGGTAACGACAATATCGACTACTACGCAACCCGTACTTACTTCGAGAATACCAAGTTCATGGATAAGGCCACAGCTTTGGTGCTTTCGAACATTCAGAACCCCAAACTTCAGTGGGAAACGACCAACCGCTTCAACGTAGGTTTGCAGGCAAGCTTGCTCAACAACCGCTTGAACGTAGGCGTTGAATACTTCAACAGCAAAACTTCAGACCTCCTCACCCGTAAGGCTGTGAGCGATATTACCGGTTTGAACTTTATGTGGACCAACGATGGTGAGTTGAAGAACCAGGGTGTTGACTTCAATGTAAACGCCATGCTCGTTCAGCACAAGGATTGGCGCTGGCAGGCTGGTTTCACCATTGGTCACTACAAGAACGAAATCACCGCTCTTCCTGAATCAGAGCTGAATGTCATCAAGACTTACGCACTCGATGAAAACGGTAAGCGTATTGAAGGATCGCTCAAGACCCTTCACGGTTACACATCATCTATCTACGGTCAGAACAATATCCTCACAACTGTGGGACAGTCGGCAGGTGTGTTCTATGGTTACAAGACCGCCGGTGTGTTTGCTACCGATGCAGAAGCACGTAAGGCCGGTAAGCATGGTGAAGGTTATCTGCGTTACCCGACCGGTATCTCAGAGCAGCCCTACCGCAACTTCCAGGCTGGTGACGTTCACTTTGTAGACCAGAACGGTGACGGTTGGATCAACGAAGCTGATATGGTAGTGATTGGTGATCCTAACCCCGATATCTATGGTAACTTCTACACCTCTTTGAGTTGGAAGGGTTTGACCCTCGATATGAACTTTAAGTATTCTTTGGGCAATGATGTTTACAACTATCAGCGTTCACAATTAGAATCTGCCAATTCAAACTGGAACCAGACGACTGCTGTTTGCAACCGCTGGCGCTATGAAGGACAGGTTACGGATGTGCCTCGTGCCGTTGACCCCCGAAGCGATTTCTGGGTGAACAACGAACGTTTCTCTGACCGTTGGATTGAGGATGGTTCATACCTCAAGCTCAAGAAGGTACGTCTTACCTACAAGGTGCCCCTCAACCTCAGCTGGCTCCTGGGCCTCTCGGTATGGGGTGAATGCAACAATGTGTTCACTGTTAGCAAGTACACTGGTAACGATCCTGAATTCTCTGCTGGCAACGGCGTGCTTTATCAGGGAATCGATGCTGGTTATCTGCCGCAGAGCCGTAACTTCAACCTCGGTGTAACCATCAACCTCTAATCTTATTGGAGAAGGGAGTGGGGAGCTGTGTGCCGAATGAGCACAGTGCAACTTACTCATTGGGCACACGCCTCAGCTCCCACCTCTCACCTCTAACATACATACAGCAATGAAACACAAATCGATTTTAAGTCTCCTGATTTTCCTCTTGGGATTTGGGGCAAGCACCACGTCTTGCGAAGACATGCTGACCCCCGATATGGATCGTTATGCTGAAAACTTCAGTGGAAAGGATACTGTCTATTTCTACCTCGGTATCGTGCGTAACGTGCAGGACATGATTGAACAAAATGAGCTGTTGGGCGACCTGCGAAGTGATTTGGTGACCACGACTGAGTACTCAAGCGACTCAGTGTCGAACATCATCAATTACAAGCGTGACGCTGATGGCGAAAATCAACTTTTGAACCGCGCTGCCTACTATAAAGTTATCAACCAGTGTAACTTCTATCTGGCTAAAGTGGATACCAACGCTGTGAAGAACAATATCTACTTTATGCGTAAGGAATATGCACAAGTAGTGGCCATGCGTGCTTGGACTTACCTCCAGCTCGTACAGACCTACGGCAAGGTTCCCTTTATTTCAAAACCTGTTGACAATGCAGACACGGGATGGGAAACCAACCCCGAAGCATGGGCTACGGCTGACAACTTGGTTGACTTGTTGAAAGGCGATGTCGAAAAGGCTCTTCGCTTTGAACACATCTACGGTGCACCCCAGTATGGCGACTATAATACCGGTGCTTTCAATATTTCAAGCAAATATGTTCGCTTCTACAATGACCTCGTTTTGGCAGACCTTTATCTGTTGCGTGGTAAGGACAGAAACGACTATGTTGAAGCTGCCAAGAATTACTACTACTTCTTGAAGGAGTATGCCAAGTCTAACGTGAAAGTACAAAACTTTACGCGTGCCCATTTCATGGAGTACACCCTGGGTGGTAAAGACTACTATTCACCCTTTATCTCTTCATACGTTTCAGGTGGTTTGGCTGCTAAGTCTGTTACTACTGAGAACTTGACGGTGATTCCTTCGGCTGCGAACAACTCGTTTGGACGTACGCTGACCCGTTCGGCACAGATTTATGGTTTTGATCCTCACTCAACGACTTCAACTTCAACTTCAACTGATGATGATAATCAGACTACTACTACGCAGTCAGGTCAGATTTCAGTTAAGATGAACTATAAGTCACGTCAGGTAGCTCCTTCTGAAGCTTACTTGAACCTCTGTGCAAACCAAATTTATGTAAATACGACGAATTTTGATGGCGAGGTTAACAAGGTAGAGTATTTCGAAGGTGCCGGTGATGCACGTATGCATGCCACTGCTCCCCTTTTCGAAACCGATAAGTTCGGTAAGGTACGCTTTATCACCAAAGCTGCCCCCGTTACTTCAGTTATGAACTCAGGTGTTACCAATTCAATGCCCGAGTTCCGCTACATCCACTCGCCCTATCGTCTGAAGCAAGTTTACTTGCGTTTTGCCGAAGCATTGAACCGCTGTGGTTACCCGCGCCATGCTTACATGATTCTGCGTGATGGTATCAACGTCGACAAGATGCCTACGCTCAGAGACTCAATCAAATACGATGATGTGAACCACACGAAGCAGTCGGTATACTACCTTGACAGTGCCAAGGCTTACAACAATGCAGACTATGTGGGTATCGATGAACTCCGTCGTGCAAAAGCTGAACCTGAGTACACCCTCTTCCTCGACTTCACTTCAAACGTTTGGGCTAACGACGGTATTCATGAACAAGGTTGCGGTACTACCTGTTCCCTTGATACGCTCACTGCTTACGAACGTGTAGTAGCTCAGCGTATTCAAGATGAAGCTAAGCGTGCTGGCTCGTTCACTCCCGAAGTAGCAGCCAAGGTTCGCGCCCTCCGCGCTTCGCTCCGTGCCGGTGAGGCCCCCGAAGCCGGTGTAGGTACGCCCGAAGAACCTAACCGCGACGATTACACTGAAATCGAACCTGTGAAGCCCGCCGAGGCAGATCCGCTCGAAATCAATGCAGTGGAAACACTCATTGCTGACGAATGTGCCCTAGAACTGGCTTACGAAGGTCACCGTATGTTCGACCTTATCCGTTTCGCACGTCATAAGGACTTGGACGTAACCGGTAAGTTCGGTGTTAATTATGGTACGCAGTGGTTGGCATGGAAGATTGCCCGTCGTCAGGAGAAGTTAGCTCCTTACGAAACTCCTGCTCAGTATGACGGTGGATTGTTCAACCTGTTGCTCAACAGCGAGAACTGGTATTTGAAGAGCCCCGCTTACTAATCAACAAAAAGTGAAGCTTGTGTGCGCTTTTGCGCCACAGCTTCATTTCGATACAAAGCATAGGCCATGCTTGCGGTTTACGCCGCGATGCATGGCCTATTTTGCGTTTTGAACGACGTATGTTTATCTCTCGGCTATTCTTTCAGATTGGAACGCGCTTTGCAGCCTGCAATGCCCATAGCGGTTTTAACAAATAGTTTAACAAAGTTAAAAGCCTGTTTGTCACACTTACTATCATTGAAGGGCGGCATCATGGTGCGCCAAACAGATTTGCGCGATTCTATGAAAACGCTGATTATCAGTAGTTCCGAGGTTCTCGAAAAAGTCTCGGAACTAATTTCAACAAGCTCGGAACTAATTTCAACAAGCTCGGAACTAATTTCAACAAGCTTGGAACTAATTTCAACAAGCTTGGAGAAATTTTTCAGGATAGCGTGGACCGGTGTTCAAAAACCCTCGGCAGACGCAGTCTGGGGGAGTGCGTTTTAATGTAATTTTACCTACACGATGGGCAGTTATTTAACATTTACTGCATATGGCTTAGCGGTAAAGCAGGCTGAAGTTCAGCCCCTTTGGTTGCCCCATGAATAGGCTGTTAGAAGTATCGGAAGTGAAACTGAACATTCCCCCTTCTACTGTGCCCGAAAAACATCAGGATGTGCAGTCAGATGCCCATATAAATTGGCGAAGAGGGGTGTTGAGTTGTATCTTTCCACCATTAATTACAGGCAGCATCACAGCCTCGCCGGATGAATAATCAACATTCCTATTTAAGAATTAAGCGGGAATTCCCCTGTCTTTAGGCAGGGGATGATAGCGC